>Ga0209013_10001197_pt1 | contig 23941 bp, 19 predicted proteins | sample Cruoilmetagenom2_FD_187291 | JGI IMG/M metagenome (GOLD analysis project Ga0209013, IMG submission 187291) | Oil polluted marine microbial communities from Coal Oil Point, Santa Barbara, California, USA - Sample 2 (SPAdes) (version 2) | ecosystem: Environmental > Aquatic > Marine > Oil seeps ... | reverse complement strand
ATCAGGATCGTTGCGGTTAATTATCCTGGCAAGAACCAAATAAACTTCCTTGCCTTGGTCTGACTCGTATAGATCGATCTTGTTCAGGATTTGATTTACATCCTGAACTAATCCGGGAATTAGTGGGGGAGTAATGCCGCCAATATCATTCGTACCGATATGCAGCAGGATCATTTCAGCTGGATAATTCTGCAGCCAATTCAATCCCGAGCCATATATATTATTATCAATTTCACTGGCAGTCCAACCACCGTGACCCTCATGGTCATTATCAAAGGTGTATTGGTATTGAAAGGCTGCTCCCCGGCTGCCGACGAAATTAACAGAGTAGCCATTGTTTACTAACGCGTTCCACAGTTCCTCTCGATACCCAATGCAATTTAAATAAGTATCTGGCGGCGAACAGGTTCCGGTGCCTTTGGTAATCGAATTTCCAAGAGGCATGATTCGGATTTCCGGCAATGAAACCCCTGAATTGGTAATTCTCCCTCTGATAGGAAATTCAAGATCGGTCAGAAAAGCTGTTTTGTAGTCTGGATTATTTTCAGGAGGATCGAGCTCTTCATTTAGCTGTCCCCCATCAACAAGATTTTGATCCCCGTAATGCAAATTCGACCCTGCAGCGACAGTCTGCGTCTGTGAAACCAATAATAGACCGATTATAACAGCAACAATTACATAATACCGATAATCTCTCGTTTTAATCAATAAATATCTCCTTTGTCGAAATTTTATCGATGCGGAAAGCTTTCAATAATCGGGGAATCAATTTCCGCATGGTTCTTGGTTTAAATCCTGGTTCGATTATGAATTTTTATCAATTACGTGCACTATTCGGACAAGGAAAAGGATAACCCAAAGCCCGCCCAGAAGTCTGGCAAGTATACCATCTTGAACTCCAAGCGAGCTTTGAATTAATTCTCTGTGTTTTCAGTAAAGGAGCTCCTTATGAATGAATATTCCCGAAACAGAAAATCTACTGTGAAAAATTCCTGAACAGCAGTGGGAGATAAATATCTTTTGGTGGCGCGGGGGTATTCACCTGTACTGTGGCTTCACCGACTGCCTGGTCTCCATCAACATCTGCGATTACATAGTTGAATTTATCATCGCCGGTGAATCCTGCTGGAGGCGTGTAAGTGTATGGACCGCTTCCAGTGATGGAGCCACCATTCAGTGAGTTGGGATCGATAGACACAAGGTTCAAGCCACCATCAGGGGCTACATCATTGGCCATCAATTCAGCCCCAGTAAATTGCAAAGGGGTATCTTTCGGTGTCTGGAATATTACTCCATTAGCGATAGGAGGATCATCATTGCAGTAAGATTGCCCGGCGCCATCCAGGTAATGCCTCGCTACCTCGTCGGCTGGTAGTGCCTGGTCATACAAAGCGATTTCATCAAGGGTGCCGTTAAACCGGTAGAAAGGGTCTACTGAATAATATCCAATGGAGATCGGTTTGGCGGTAAATGTCAACGTTCCGGTGAAGTTCGGTGTGCCCGAGGCTTCGAGAGCTCCATCGACATAAATCATATTGCTGTTGGCAGTGCCATCACGGGTGCCAACGATGTGATGCCATTGACCATCGTTGATCACTGTGCTCCCACTGATCGTAATTACATTGCTGCTAGAATCTCGCATGTGGAAAGCTGCATGGTTGTTTTCATCGCATCCCAACCACCAGGCCGCGAAAGGATTCCCCTCGTAGCGCCCAATGAATACCACTCGCCCTGAGCAGTCCTGTGTGGTTTTGACCCATGCTTCCACCGATATGTCTCCAGTAATTGTGAACTCCAATCCGGAGGTATCTGCAACGAGCACCTCGTCATTACCATCGAAATCAAAAGCAGAGCCAACCTTACCACTTGTGGTAGATGTTGGGCAGGCTGGTCCCACACAAGCCCCATTGTTGAATGCTGGGTTCTCAATTACATCTGCAAAGGAGGTGACTGCAGCACCGTCATCGAACGGCCAGTAAGCACGCATACCTTCTGCGTCCGGTTCGCACACTGGAACTGCAGCTTCCTGTTCCAACGAGAAGATTGCCTCTTCCACGCCTGGTTCTCCAGAGGTCTGAGCTTGAACATTCAGCATTCCAATCCCCAAGAGCATTACCGCAAACATTGAAAAACTGGACAATATCAACAAGCCTTTTTTCATCTTCATCTTATTTAACCTTTCCTTTTAGCTAGGATTTTGGAGGAGCGAACAACAGCCAACCACTATTTGCAAACTATTTTATGATAAATTTTATTAGTTTATGGAATAATTCTTAATTCCCCATTATTTCAATAACTGACTTACAAAAACCAAAAATTATTAGCGAAAGCAAGCTCACCTCCTGGATATATAAACGTGGCGAACCAAGAAAAGTTACATTTGTTGGATAGACAGATTGAACCAGGCACGCATTTTAGGAATTTTGTTTAGTAAATCGGTGATCCCATAACCCGCAAGAATCACCAGTACTGCATCGATTGGTAGCCGATAGCGGACCAGTGTCCAGGTCAGGATATGTATAGCAGCATAAATTACGATATAAAGGTAGAGCAAACCTAATGGCTGCTTGACGAGAGGTTTCTTCCGTCGAAGAAAAGAAATGATCAATCCATAAAAAATAAAAGGCAGCATAATGCCAAAACTACCAACTCTTACGATGTTACTAATCAAACTGGATGCGTTAGAAGGCCAGAAGATAAAATATGGGGGAATTCTGCTCAAGGACAACCGCACATAGCGGGCAGGATCATCAATTACAAATTGCAGGCCCCTCTTTAATAATTCCTGATCGAGAGCAGCTTCGTTCAGGCTAATTAAATCTCCTGGTATCAATTCCTGGTAACTACCCATTTCCTCCGGCAGGATGGGCTCGAAATGGTCGCCATAAACCGGATGGTTTCCCCAAAAGAAGGCAAAGCCCGCGTTTGTGTTTAACAAAACAAAACGATCAAAACGTGTGTAGTTGTAGATCGTGAAGGGCATGATTAGCACTATCAGTACAAACCCGCTGATAAGCAGCGTGCTGATTGTTTTCACACCACCACGCCACCAAATCCAAATAAATATGAATGGAATGACGAGCAAAAACAATTGTCTCAGTAAAACGATAACAAACAGAGTCCCACCAAGGATTGCACCCCATTTAATAATCTCACCAAAATTATGGTGGTGTGTTCCACCAAGGACACGATCTGTCAGTGCGATCGCCAGATAGATGCTGAATAAAATCGCCACGATATAGAAGGTTTCTGTCATCAGTGAGGCTGCATAATAAATAAAGTACCCGTATATGGCAGTGATCGCCGCGGAAACCAAGCCGACAGTTTGATTAAAAACCCTCCGGCCAATCAAAAACGCTAAATATGGCTGCAGGATGCCAACAACGATTCCCTGGATGAGCCGCGCTGCTAATGGATTTACCCCGAAGACCTTATAAATAGAGATTAAATACCCGAGATATAAATAACTCCAATGGGCAGTTTGCTCACCAGCTCTCGTGGCTGGCCACCAATTTTCACCGAAGGTAAAGCCGTTCCCACTTAGAACCCGTTGAGTGAGGGTATGGTAGGAAATTTGATCATAGGTCCCGGGAAGCAGCTCCACATCATTTCCCAGATACAAGGCCGCCAGAACGCGCAGCAGAACAGAGATGCTGATGATCACGATCAGTAGTTTCTGCTCTCGGTCATTCATTTTCAGTCGTAACCTTACGCATACCAATCTCAATTTGTTGATAGACATCAAAGATTTTTTGGAAAACAACTTGCCAGTCGTAATGCTCCTCTATCAGACGACGCCCGTTGCGCGCTATTTCGACTCGCAGATTAAAGTTCTCCAATAGACCGATTACTGCCTCGGCAAACTCTTGGGGCGAATCTGCAAGTAGCACCTCCTTGCCGGGCTCAGCTTCAATCCCTTCCAAACCAACTGTTGTGGTTACGATCGCTTGGCCATGTGCTAAACCTTCAAGTATGCGGACTCGCATTCCTCCTCCAGCTCTGACTGGGATCACGAGAACCGCTGCTTGCTTGAAGTAAGGCTTTAAATCTGGAACATAGCCTGTAACCGTGACACAGTTTGGGTTTTGATCGGCGAATTGAATAAAATCTTGGGGAGGGTTTTTCCCCACTATCGTCAAATGGGCTCCTGGAATTCTTTCTGTGATTATTGGAAATACCTGCTCGAAAAACCATCTGATCCCATCAGCGTTAGGAGGGTAGTGCAGCGTCCCGAGAGTCAAGATCGAGCCGCTGTCCTCAACCAGGTGTACCGGTTTCACCTCACGGGAATCAACCGCAATGGGTACAACTGATATCTGATCAGCCCTGAAGGGTCTTGAATTTATTGCTGACTTTGCGGCTGACAACAAAGATACTCGATCTATCTCAGTCACCGCAAAAGTATAGTCGAAATCAGTCACGATTTTTCCCTCATATCGTTTTACTTTGCTAGCCTCAAAAGCTGCCAGTGGTCTGAGATACCAAGGGACATTTTCCGCCATCCTTTCAAGGATGGTCCAAACGGCGTTATGGGCATCAAAAATAAGAATTGGCTCTTCATGCTTATTATGCCATCCATCGTGGTTGATTTCGCTCTCCTGCCTCTGGTTTTGGGGATTTAAAGCAAACTGTGTCATTGTCAGCTGGTCGGCATGGATCACGTCAACATCCTGCCTGGCAAGCACTCTCTCTACCACAGATCGCATTTCATCTAGGTCATCACGTTCGATTAAGAACGGTCTGCCGGTTAACAAACTGCGTAGGAAGTAACCAACATCTTCAAACCTTGATCGGCGTATGGGAATTGAATAAACCTGATAGCAGATTTCCTCGAGCACCGCTAAGTGTTTCTCCTCCTCTGGACGAACGAAGGTGGCCAATGTGAGCTGATAACCCAACCCAACCAGGTAACGTATCACATTCCAGGTCTTTACCTTTGGACCGGCGTCCGGTGGATATGGCACAATTTGAGTCAAGAACAAGATATGCATTGACTGGTTTTTTCCGGCTATGGAGCTTCCGGCTGGTACAAATAAACCCTCATTTTCATCACTTTTCCAGGAATGGACACATCCCGAATCGCGATCAGCTGGCTGTTCATCTCGATCCACGACTGCAACCGCGGCGGGAATCCAGAGCGATTATCAACCACAAACCAAACCCGATTCTCACTCTTAACGATATCCTCATCCTTGATCTCGAAAGAGCTGACCACTGATTCATCAAGATAATAGCTGCCGAGTTCCGGCCAGCCCGAGACGATCAGATCACCCGGTTGTTTATCATGGGCAATAACTTCAAATGCCCCCTTGAAATCCTCCCGGTTCCCATTTTGAAAATTAAAGTACAAGAAATCCTGGCTGAAAGAATCCGCAACCAGCAACAAAGCAACACCCAAAACTAGGTATTTCCCATTATTTGAAGCGTTGTCGATCAGGGCTTTGATCGCCATCGCTCCAAGTATGACCCAAAAGGGGAGCGTTTGAAATACATATCGGGAAAACGCTTGCGTAAAAGGTGCCATTACCGCCAGGATAACAAGGGGCACTAACACACCAACCAACAAGAACAAACCTAACCGGTTCTTTTGATAAATCCAGTAAACTCCACCAATTATGGCGAAGATAAAAAGCGGGAGACCAACATCATAGATCACGGAAAGGGTAACCCGGATTGGATTATGCTGGTGCCCGAAAATCTTAGTGAAGAAGGAATAATGATTTCCGGTTGTGAAAACTACTACTACCCCTAGTAATATCATTGGGGTAAAGAAGGTTGCCAGGTTTCGCCAGTTTAATCCGGGAGGCTTCTTCACAGGCAGGATCATCAATGCGATCAAATAAACAATGAGAACGGGTAATATAAAAAGAGTAGTACCACGCTCAAGCATGGCAAAGCCGATTAATATCATGGAGATAATCAGATACCAGGAATTCTCCTCCTCCAACCAGATAAACCAGCATAGTCCAGCCAATCCATAAAACAGCATCAAAGCTGTGTAGAAACGAGCATTCTGCGACCAAAATATGTGCCATGGCGCCATTGCTAGCAGAAGCACTGCCAGCAATGCTGTGGCTCCATCGGTTAATTTCCGGATCGGAAAAAAGTAAATTGGGATCGATATCAACCCCAAAAATCCAGGCACAAACCTGGCACTGAATTCACTGATTCCAAGTAAACTCAAGGCAATGCTGATCAATCTCGTCGAAATCGGAATAACTACAGATTCCAGATCACCCATTGCACGATTGATGGTGTAAATCTCATCGATCCAGAATCCCCATTCACTGATCTTGTAAAATCGCAGCACAGCTGCCAGCATTACGATCCCTATCAGCAGGGTATATTGAAGGGCTTTATTGTTCTCGATCTTCTCGAGGGCGCTGGTTATTCTATTTTGATCGACCGTATTGGTACTCAACAATGTTATTTTTATTATTTATGCTGACTAAGATTGTCGCTTATTGGTTGCAAGCTAAAGAATACAGCTTCAATAATTGAAAGTTTACCGTATTGATTCACCTGCTAGATACCGGCAGCCCTGCATCTTGAAAGCCTTGCAAGAACGTGTCGCTGGTGTAGGGTTTACTGATCGCTCGCCAATAGTTCAGCTTGAATAACGATCGACCACTGTTCAAGAAGCTGAAGGTGGCAAACGCCATCCGGCTGATCGCCTTCGTCAGGTTGCGGTGCTCAATATTCCAGACGGCTGAGGTTAAATAGATCCGCACCATGCGTCCAGTCAAGCAGCTTGACCGGGCTGAACTGCGCAACCGTTTGAAAGAATCCGGTTGATCCAAGATCAATTCTCTCGAGGTACGCGCGGTCACAAGGGAATGATCATAATCCGTTGTACTCGTTTCGCTCCCCATCTCAATGCATGCAACCATCTGCGGAATGTTATAAAAATCTCCGTGCAGTGCAAATCTCCGACAAAGATCGATATCTTCTGGTCCTGATAGGGATGGTGAAAACCCTCCGATTCGGAAGAATAAATCAGAGCGGACTAATGAGGACTGCAGAGGGATCCACTCACCTGCCATGATTTGGGTGAAGCAATTTCCACGCAGGCCATGTTCCAGCTGGATCAGCTCTCCTCCAGTGCGATCAACCAGCTGTGTCCTACCATACAACCATTCGTTCTCACTTTTCTTAGATAATTCCCAAAGAGCCTGTAAAGCTCCCGGCAGCAGCCAGTCATCATCATCCAAGAAATGCAGATAGCGCCCTCTCGCCAGAGCGGCTCCTGTGTTTCGGGCAACACTCCGTTCCCGTTTTTGGGTTGAAATGATTGTCACCAGTTTAGATTCTTGCCACCTACTGGCTGCCAGGGGATTTCCGCTGTCATTCACGACGATCACTTCAAAGTCCTCCGCCAGGAAATCCTGGTCAATCACAGAATTTACAGCCCGGGTTAAAGTGGAGCGATCAATGGTTGCGATTATCGTCGAACAAAACATTTTGGGTAAATTCCAGCTTACCACGAATTAGCTATCAGGTTCATAAAGGTAAACCCGCAAATTCAGCTCCTCTGGAAGGCGTAAATATTGGAAATCAGAGATGAATGCGTTCTCATCCAGCCACGTTTTCATCTCCCGATTATCCCAGATTTTTTCGGAATCCACGACGAACCAATATCGGCTCCTATCCGATTCGATTTTCTCGGGAGTTAACCCCTGATAGGATAAAATCTTTCCAGCATAATAATAAACACCAATCTGGGGACGCGAGGATACGACCACGTCCCCCTCCTCCACTCTATTCTCCACGAAATTGAATGAAGTTTCCCAATCATAGCGATCGCCGTGATTTACAGTGAAATACAAAAGATGCGATCTGGCAGAAGTCGCCACCAATATCAATAAAACAGCCCATGCGAGGAGCTTATTGTTAGCATGGCTGAGTGAGAAAATCGCGTTTACACCCGCCGCTGCCAGAATTATCCAGCATGGTAGTGTAATAAAAACATAGCGAGCCTCTGTGAACATAAAAGGATTGGCGACAAGGATCAGGATGATTGGAACAATAGCGCCGATTGAAAGATACAATCCTGCCCGGCTCCTCTCCAAAATCAGGTATCCCCCGCTCAAGATCGCCAGAACAACTACTGGTACTCCGATATTGAGAAAAATAAAGATCCCCAAGCGGAATGGATCATCAATCGGCCGTGCAAAAAACCAGGTTAATTCATTAAGGATGATTGAGAAACCTGATGACGCGTATCGGATCCCATCAAAAATTACCACCATCAATCCCCCCAAACCAACAAAAATCAAAGGCAGCAGGTTCTTGAGATTGAATCCTTTTGGTGATTCGAAAGAAACCCACTTGATCAAGATAATATAAACGATCAAGACAGGGATAATCAGCAGGCTAAACATCCTTTCCTGAAAGGCGAGCAGGGAAAAAATCAGTCCTAATAGGATGTATGCAAGACGATCTTTCTCAAATCCATAGTAGAAGGCGAACATGGCTAAAAAATAAAACAGCATCAAGGATGTATAAAATCTCGAACTTTGGGACCAGAAAATATGCCAATTCGAAATTGCGATCAGCAGAACTGCGATCAATGCAGTTCTTACTTCAAACATCGCTTTAATGGGAAAGTATGCGATCGGTATCGTGAGGATGCCAATTAAAGCTGGCACGAGACGCGCACTCCATTCACTAACCCCGAAAGTTGATAAAGTGATGTTAGTTAGTACATATGAAAAACCGGTTTGAATACTAACCAACAGCTCCCAGAGAGACAGTTGTGCCCGATTGATGGTAGCGATTTCATCAATCCAATAACTCCACTCGCCTAATTGGTAAAAGCGCAGAATACCTGCAACGATGGTGATCGCAGCAAGAAGCGCTAGTTCCAGCACTAGGTTATCCTCGATTATTAATTTTTTTTGGTTCACAGGTTAATTAGTCGATGGAAACCAAATTGACAGAAATTGGTTGAGGGAGCAACCAAATCATCTTTATGAGATCTTGCATAAATATGAGCAGGGAGAGAAACCTGATTTTCAAGCAAAGGAAATTAGGTGATTGTCGCTTGAATGAATTTCAATCCTTGGGTTCTTTCCTGCTGATGCTCAACCTATTTCAGCGAATCTGTGATTCCTTTAATATTGTCTGAGGTCAATCTCTTTCTTTCAAAGATCAGAAGGATCAACCCAGCCATCAATACAAATGAAAATTCATTTAGCAAAGTATGAAGGTGAACTACGCTTAGCAGGCTCTCAGACCAACGCACGCCGTAAAATAATTTCACTGGGGAATCAAATCGCTCGGAAGTAAGCGGCCATAACAGCATAATCCCTCTCTGTCCCATTGTGAAAAAATCAAAGATGATATGTAAGGAATAACCCAGAGTAAAAATCACAAACCAAATCCAGAATCCGGATCTGAGCGTCGCCCAGACGATGGCAGCCAGAAAAATAGAAACGATCACACCGCTAAACAAGGAATGAGTAATATTATTGTGATAGCGACCAAAATCTCTTGCCAAGACTCCTGGAATAGAATCGAAATCTGGCAATAAGGATATCCCTATCGCCAATATCAAGATCATCGGTAGGGCAACATATCTCTTCATGAATCTCTCAGGTACGCGATGGCGAAAAATCCGATAGAGGAGATAACCCAGCGAAATATGTATTATCGGTGAGGGCATTTTCCCTCTTGGAAATTGAGATTACTGATCAACAATTTCACCTTTATCTCACGAAGAAATCCTTTCCTTTGCATTATCATAAAATTATTCGTAGCCAGGATATCTTTGTGCCCAAAGATTGGATAATTTACTTGAAACAGCTGGTTGGCTATGATTTTCCGTGCCCTTTTAGGATGAAATCCACAACACCCAATCCTCACTGTCCGGAGTTGAGAATGTTTGATTGTTCACTCCCTCAAAATGACCCAGGGGAAGAGTTTCTCCTGTCCGGGGAGAGAACCAAATCCCTTCCGCCAACCCTGTTAGGTCAGACAAATCAACTTTCCATGAACCGCCTTTTGGGAAGTAAATGATATAACCATCTCCAGGTTGGCCGAAACAATACCCAGCTTCAGGTTGCAGTAGATCATTGCATGGTGACATTAATTCAAATGACGTTTGTTCAATGAATCTTCTCGCCCGCAGTAGATCAGCAAAAAAAAGTTCGAACTCAGGATAACCGGTAAACATCCGGGTGAAAATTTCGTAATTCGCTCCCCCAAGATACACAGACCAGACAATCTCTCTCGCCAAATCCCTCTGATCTGATTCAAGCTGGCCAGTCTCATCGAATGAGATCGGGATGGTTTTTTGGGCGGAATTGACCACTTCAAACCAATAATTAGCCAGATCGTTTTGGGGTTCAGGCTTAGTTTGAAAGCTGGTCAGATCCAAATTCCGATCGTTCAGAAATGGCTTCCATCTTGCAGTACTCCCAGAGTGGTGGACCGTGATGGGATGGTCGTAAGGGTCAAAATCACGCAGCAAATTCGCAAATCGCGACACATCCACCGCGGAATAGCTCTCATTGTATTCTTCAGCGATATTCCACACCAGGCCTTTGTAATGTGCAAACCTTGCCACCATTTCTCGATAATACATCTGGCGATTGAAACCAGTCCATGCACTGTCGTCTTCTAACACAAGGTGGAGGACAATTCCTCGATTTTGAATATAATCGAAAATCTGCTCCCATTCTCCCAGCTTTTTAATATCAAAATACTCATTTTGCCGTTTCGCATCCCTCTGGTTCGATCCCAGCCAGGGCCATACATTTTGCTTATCCCCTTCAATATTATTCAATAGGAGATATATTGAGTTAATGCCCTGTCGTGCTAAATAATCGACCGCAAGCTCTTTACTTGCAAACCCAGCAGTAACATCTGGAGCGAGGAAATCTTCGGGTTCATTCACCCCACCTTTCAACCAATATGTGCCTTCCACGAACTGAAGATACCGCTCTCCAGAATAACTTAACCTTCCCAAACATTCGAAATTTGGCAAACCTCCAGCCTGGTATGTCTCACATGCCGGGTGTGCGACAACCTGGAAAGTTCCAGCATGTCCATCGAGAAGTGTATGTGAACTTCTTGACGAAAAGCTCCAATTTCCGGTTATATCTGGAGTAAAACGCACCAGCCAGATATTACCGGTCATTCCTCCCTGCCCATCTCCTTGATAGAACCCTGGAACGATATATACCTCTCCACTTGGGCTCACGAACTGCACATCCAGCACTATTTTAAAAGGATTGGTTTGATCGTTTACCACTGATAAATGGGGACCTTTGATAGTAATTTCGACCAGCGACCAAAGTTGATATATATTTAGAGGTGCTTCGCTAAGTTGGTTTGTGAACTTTGGTGAGTCTTCAACTTGCGGACTTAATTTTGGCACAGCGGGTAATTGGGTAGAAGATTCAGAATTTTGATTCCCAGTTGGCGCTGTTTTGCCATGCAGATCGACTTTGGGAAGTGGTGAATCCAGGTAAAGACCGAAAGCAACTAAGAATACAACCATCCCAACTGTCATGCCAAGAATGATCCGTGCACGGGGAGACAATCTCACGTTGCCCGAGAGATCCTTTGAATAATGGAGACTTCTCTAATTATTAGAACCAAAAAACGACTCATCACCCCAGAGATATACGACCTCAATCTAATGAACAAGCTTACCGGGCTTTAATGCAAATTTGCTTTCAACCAGCTTGTTTTGTAGTAAATTCACTGATATGAACTCCCCGCAAGGCGAATATTATTCCACCGATCACAGCTTGGGTAAGAAGCAGGATAAATGATAACAAAGATAAGGCAATTGCATCGGAGGATGGAACACCAAGACCGGCCAATAAATAAACAAAAATACTTTCTCGGATTCCAATACCATTGATAGAAAACGGAACGATAAGGATGGTCAAGGCTATGGGGACGATTATGAAATAATAAATAATGGGTACATCCAAATTGAGGGATAGAGAGATTAAATAATGGAAGATGACTACATTGATTTGTAAAAGTATGGAAACCCCAAATGCAATCCAGAGAATCCTTGTATCACTCCTCATCTCCTGAATGGAGGTGTAGATTTTCCAAACTTGATCAGCGATCCGGGATAAACCCATGGATTGAAGAGCATTGGCAAGCTTCATGGTGAGCGAATTATTGAGCACGATCAGCAATCCAGCGAGGCATAAGAGAAATAAAATCAAGACTGGAATCAAATAGTAATTCACTTTTTCTCCCATGATGTAAGCGATTGGAAGTGCAAGTACTGCTAGCAAAACCAATGCTAGCAAGCCAATCAATCTGTCCATGAACACAGTAGTGACGGATTTTACAGATTCGTTGCTGGCTACAGCGGTATCATAAGCGCGGATAGCATCTCCCCCGATGGTTGTAGGGAGGAAACTATTAAAGAATTGGCCAACAAATAGAGAAGCGATCAAGGACCTCAGTGAGATATGTATTTCTTGAGAGGCCAGCAGAATCTGCCAGCGATACCCGGTCAATATTTTTCCGATCAGCAAGGTGATAAATGCCACGAAAAGGTAAACGGGTTTCGCAGAAAGCAACGAATGATATACTGCGCTGTAATCTGTGCCTGAAAGTAAATAGACAATTAAAGCTGTGGAGACAATGACCTTCAGAATTAATTGAACTTTGCTCTTCATGATCCAATTCGATCACACATAACTATCTTTCTTTTCTTACTTCTGCTGGCACCCCGTAGGCAATCGATTTCGGAGGAATATCCTGGGTGACCACAGAACCTGCCCCAAGAATGCTCTTGGAGCCAATTCGAACCCCGTCCAAAACGATCACGCCGGCACCAATCCAGGCGAAATCTTCAACGAAAATGCCCTTAGTTGGTTGCCGTTGGGTTGAAGGCAGTTTATCCATTTGTGAATAATCATAGCTACCTCCGGAGAAATGACAGCCAGAGCCAATATCAATATTCGATCCAAATTTTATTTCTCCCGACTCAGCAACCACCATCTTGACCATTGTGCCAATATTGACGTGCGAACCGATATTGATGTCTCCGTTCTTGCACACAAGAGATGATGATCTACCTACACTAACGTAATCACCAAGTTTAATACCCTGATTCGAGCCACCCTTGGCATCTAGAAGGCATTCATCATCGATAATAACATTATCACCAATCACGATTTTGTGGGGGTGTCTTAATGATACGTTCCTTCCAAAGGTCACGTTCTTGCCAACCTGTTTGAATAAAGGGCGATAAAGATATTTTCGGCACAGTAATCCCAGGGCTCCCGGTATCAAACTGAAGAACAGGAACACTATCTCAAAATAAACCATTTTCAGCCAGCTAATATCGCCGCTCACCATCCTCCGGTATTTATCAAGATTCGATTCGTTGGCAAACAGGCTCTTGTGCAGGCCAGGTCCTTGCTCACTGTCAAGTTCAACCATACTTATCCTCGCTCGCCGAGAAGCATAATTCCAAACGATCTATATTTCTCCTGATAATACGTGATCCTAGCCAAAATAACCATACTCCCGGTACCACCTGGCGGTCCTTTCAAGACCAGTACGTAAATCAACCTTCGGATCATATCCCAGCTCCTGCTTAGCTTTGGAAATGTCAAAGGCTCGATTTTGCCGGAACCAGTCGACACGCCGGCGAAATATCGGGGGGTTCTTTTGAATTGGTTTATATATCGCCTCAGTGACGGCTCCCACAATCCATAAAGGTGTGAAAGGTAGGTGGATGATATCGACCTCAATACCGAGAACAGTGCCAATTTCCCTGACCAGATCATTCAACTGGTAATACTTCTCATCCGCGATTAAGTAAGTTTGACCAACAGCCTCATCCTTCTCGGCCGCGAACTCGAACGCATCAATCAGATTATCAATGTAGAGCGGATGGTAGGTGGCTTTCCCATCCCCAAACATCAAGAAACGACCAGCAGAGACACGCTTGAACAACATCAGCCAGCGCTCTGGATCCTCAGGCCCATAGATCGCAGCTGGGCGTAAAATTGATATCTCCATCCCCCTTTGGATGAACTCATGCGCTACTTTTTCGCCCTCATATTTCGTATACTGGTAGTAATCCTCTGGCACGATGGGAGCATCTTCACCCGCCGGGGGGTTTTTGACATCCCCATGGACTCCACAGGTGCTGCAGTAAACAAAGCGGTCAACCTTATATCTTTCAGCTGCTTCCAACAAGTATCGAGTCCCGGTAACATTCACATCCCAATAGAGAGATTTGGGGACATTGATCTCCCGAAATGCCGCCGCAAGGTGATGAACTGTATCACACCCGGCGACTAGATCGTCGATGAGCTCCCGATCTGTAACCGAACCAATGGTTATGCTGGCACCCAATTTGACAAGATCATCATATACAATCCCCCCTTTATTATCCAGGACAACCACCTCGTGCCCTTTTGATAACAACCTGCGGACAAGGTGAGCTCCTGTAAAACCAGTTCCCCCGGTAATCAAAATTCGTTGTCTTTTATTTGTGTTCACTTTTTTGACTCAGATTGAATTTTTGAGATCAGAAGATTTATTCACCCGCGCACTGGCGATCAACATGTATCCACTTCTGAAGAATAATAACCCATCTAACAAAGAAAAGGCACGGATGATAGGATAGATCAATGAATAGACTCGGAACATCGCTTGGGATTGGTTAATATCATCCTGGGTAACTATTAGCCCTTTTTTTGTGTGTGCTTTATCCCCATTTTTTAACTTGGTAACGATGCCAACGATGAGAATATCGATCAACTCAGAAAAGAACTTTGAGTATGTCTTGGATTCCCGCATGACAAATTTATCCCCAAATAATTTCTCAAGGCTGGCATATGAATAACCTGGACGTAAATGACCATGCTTTTCATCCGTTTGCCCCAAAACTAGGCGTAATTTTCTCAAAACACCTTGCTTAATATGCGGAACATTTACCACTAAAACACCACCCGGTTTTGTGATCCGGTGCAGTTCAATGATAAATTGTTCATCATTAGGAATATGCTCCAAGAAATCTACGATGACGACTCGATCAAATTCGTCAGGTTGGAAAGGTGTGCTGGATCCATCAATTTGATAAACGTCTGCCTGGACTAGATGCTTGATGGATTCTACACTCAAAGGATCTAAATCCGCACTCTTCCAATCACCGCCATACTTGCGCAGCATGTAACTGATAACCCCATTATCACCCCCAATATCTAAACATTGGAGCTGACTCGTCGAACCAAGAAAGCTGGTAATTTCCTTCAGTTTCCGCTGCTTAAGAACAGATTTGCTGAAAAGTTTGAGCGCCCATTCAGTTTCCACTATGAACCCATAGAATCAATTGTAGGGAAAAAATACCCGTTTCACTTCCGCCAGTTCACGGTCTTTCTTTGTCTGGCTCCATTTCAATTCTCTACCCATGACATCAGCTGAGAACCTCAATAGGTCGTCTCCAGGGTCTCCCCCTGAACCCAATTCTGTGCGACGAAAAACCACATCTCCAAGTTTTTGTGCCATTTCAAAATTAACTGCGCATTGAATTTGAGCTTCCAGCAGTCTGAACTCCCCAAATCTTCCCGGATCATTATTTAATAATCCTTGACGATAATTCAAGATATGTGAGTATTCCGACCCGTAATTTAATATCAAACTCTTGACCTGATTTTTGGTCAGCTCCCCATCGTTGGCCCTAATTGCATCATCCAAGTAATGATCGAAGCGTTCTATCTCACCACCGAATAATCGTGTGCGATTTGTATTAGAGGGAATATTTTTGTAACCCCAACTCGAGAAGACATAATTGATTGTTTTGTGAGCAACATCCCGCGCGGTCGTATACTTGACCCCCTCAATCGAGAGCAATCCCTCGTAGCCAAGTTTTCGGTGATCTTTGATCTTCATTTTTTTTGCGAGCTGCAAGCCTCTTTGATTTCTTTTCTTGTCTGAAAGTGGTAATAAGCCTCCATGTGCTAGCAAAATATCTCTCTGGGAAAGTTTATTACCAGGGTTTACCCGATTAAATTCATTTTTAAGAAATTCAATATCACTCTCTTTGATCTCGAATTCATTCGGGGAACTATCCCCCATTGTATATGCCGTACCAATAATCGAATAATCCCTCCAAGGTGCCATAAAAAGATAATTAGTTTTGACATTTCCCAGATATTCCCCATTACCATACTGGTTTCTCCCGCGAATACCAACCGCAAATTTATTAATCAACTGGCGGGTAACCAGATTTATTGCTTTTGCATGGATGACAGTAGTCTCATTACTTTCCTTTCCGAGCATACTCAGTATTTCTTCATTCCAAGGACCACCTGCCAGGATAGTTACTTTTGAGCTCACCATAAGAACATCTCCTGTTAAAACATCCCTGACCTCAACCCCTTTAACCTGCTGGTTTCCTATAATAAATCCGGCAACCTCGGCGTAATTTGCTATATGGGCACCATTTTCCCAGGCAGTTTGTAGAAATGCTAGCACTAATCTTTCTGAGTTATAGACCTGGGCATCGCAAAATACCACCCCCCCATTTAGATCCCTTTCTTCCAGGTATGGCAATATACCGGTGCACTCGCTCTTGGATATGATTTTTCCCGGAGGGATATATTTTTCTGGATCATCCAACTGCCATTCGGAGGATCGAATTAATTCGAATAACTTCAAACCAGCGGCAAATGCCTCTTTTCCTCTCATCCCATGTCCGTAAATCGGAATTATCACTGGCATCGGGTGAACAAGATGTGGTGCTAGATGCATTAAATTTCTCTGCTCTCTAATGGATTCTTTCACCCGGAGAAGATCACCACTCTGCAAATATCGAAAACCTCCATGTATGATTTTCAGACTGTTCGCAGAAGTTGCTGCAGCGAAATCAGATTTTTCAAAAAGTGCAACCTTCAAACCGCGCGATACAGCTTCCCAGCAAATAGCAGCCCCATTAATCCCCCCTCCCACAATAATCAGATCATAGTTACCAGATTCAAACTGGGTTAGGTCACGGATCATTAATAATACAATTTTCCCTGGCAGCGATACGGCTTAGAGGCAATAACCACAGATTTGTGTGTTCGAATTCGAGCTGAAATCATCTGTAAACTCGCTGATCAGTGATCTTGAAGTGGGGCAAGCGAATCATAAATAAGATTAACGGAGATTTGATAATTCTCAAAGTTGTATTTTTCTTCAATCAACTTCTTTCCCCTTCTACCTAATTCTTTCCTCAGAGCTGCATCTTCTACCAGTGTTAGTACCCCCTTAGCAAATGATTTTGGCGCTGGTGCAACAAGAAGAGCCACCTGATCATCTAGCACCTGTGTATGAGTTCGCAATTTGGTAGCCACTATCGGTTTCCCGCTTCCTAAATAAGAATAAATCTTCATAGGAGTGTTATCCCCTGATATTCGCGGAGATACCAGAATATCTGCTTCGGACAGATATTTGCCCAGGTATTTTATCGGCCTGGGACCTATGAATTCAACCAGATGGCTGATCCCGAGTGCTCGTGATATCCTTTCGTACTTCTGGATATCCTTATCTCTCCCACCAATAATAGCTAAGTTAATGGATTCTGTATACTCTTGAATAGACGTAAAACTTTCTAGTAGCAAGTCGATGCCCTGATAAGATTCGAGATTGCCGACATACATAACCAGGAGTCCAGAAATTCCTAATTCTTCCCGAATTGATTCGATCATTTCTCCCCAGGAATTGTCCACTAACGGTACATCGTGCAGAACAATCACATTATCTAATCCACTTTTACCGATTTCTTCGACCAACGCATCGTTGACAGGCACGACAGTCACTGCATTACGGATCGCAAGACGTTCCACAAAATATAGGAAGGATGCAATTGGTTTCAAGGATGGGAATTTGTCGATCAACTGTTTGGGTAAACTGGAATCCATATCATAGATATATTCAATGCCCCATAGCTTATTGAGGATATATGCCGCCAGAACCGATTCTTCAACTGCATGAACAATGTGATATTCTTCCCTGGTAACCATGAAGATGACCTTCCAGAATAAGAAGAAGTCACATATTATCTTCTGCATCGAAAATCCTGGAGGAACCACCCGGATGAAGGGAAGAGAGATTATGCGATTAATCTTCAAATTTTCGTAGTCTACATCTTTCCCCAGATGGTAAGTCACTAGATCTACCTGTTCACCCCTTTCCGATAAGACTCTTAATAATAAATCGACCGCAATAGGAGTGCCTCTCTCTTCGAAAAATGGTTGGGGGGCTAAAAATAGAACTTTCATATGAGTTCAATCTTTGCTCCGAATCATTTTTAGAATGATCGGGGATCCAAACAACCCAGATAACCCCAGGGATCTGGAAATCTCTTCGATAGTCATCGAAATTCTGGGAGAATCGAGCTTCCTGTGAAGAGCCATTGGTAAGAAAAATTCTGCAAATTTTGATTCTCGAATAAATTTTATTGCTCTAAATACTTTTAAAAGATCGGATTCTCGGAAAATGGTGTATTGACGGGTATTCCCTTCAATTTTCTTCTTGTAATCGTAGAAATACGGGGTTAGGGCATTGAAGCTGCGAAATTCTGGATAATCGATTATTACTGATTGGGAGGCTACCCGGGTTAATTCAAACAAAAATTCCTGCCATTTATTGACATGCGCAAGGAGACGAAAACTGATTACCACATCGAATTCACGATCCTCGAATGGCAGGTCCAAGATATTACCTACCTCGAAGGAACAACTTTTGTCATCAAGGTAATTCTGGATGCGAGCTTTGCAAACCTCCGCACTACCGAGAACGGTAACCCGATAATTCTTGCTGATTAATGCACCGGTCAATTGACCATGACCACCACCCACATCCAAGATCGTCGCTCCCTTGTAAGAGGCGAGCATCTTTAACGTCGCTTGTTCTTGAACTTTCAGAAACCATTCACCTACCTCCCCGTTGAACCTACTGGCATATTCCTCTGATGAGGTTTCGATGTCCGCTGTTTCGGGAAAGAACAGATTTTTGTTCAAGATCATTAATCCAATTGAAAAAGAGAACAAATTTCAAGAAATCGGAAAATATGATTAATTATTCTCGTTCTCTGGTTCGACCGAATGTAAAATTTCTCTAACCACATATATAGATTTTCCCTGTGACTCGTGGTAAGTTCTGACCATCAATTCACCCAATAAACCCATAACAATCAACTGTACACCCAGCATAATCAACAAAACCCCTAAAAGGAGGATTGGCCTGTCGCTAAGGGGTTGATTGAAAAACAATCTCAAGATCGTCAAATAAACGGACAATCCAATTCCGGCAATTAATGACACTATCCCCGCCAATCCAAAGATTTGTATCGGACGAGTCGCATAGTTTAATAAGAATTTTACGGTGATCAAATCCAGGAAAACTTTTAATATTCTCCCAAGACCATAATTCGAACGACCATGCTTGCGTGGAAAATGGTTGACTGGTATTTCTGCTACCTTAATTCCCATCCAACTGGCAATGGCAGGGATGAATCTATGTAATTCTCCATACAACTTGATATTCTCAACCACTTCCTGGCGATAAGCTTTTAATGAACAGCCGTAATCATGGAGCTTTATACCCGTGACCTTGGATATGAGCGCATTTGCTGCGATCGATGGCAGCCGTCTGGTGAGAAACAAATCTTTCCGGTTCACCCGCCATCCACTCACAATATCATATCCTTCAGCGAGTTTACCAAGCAAAAGAGGGACATCCTCAGGATCATTTTGAAGGTCTCCGTCCATGGTCACGATGACCTCCCCATGAGCAACGTCAAAACCCGCAGAAAATGCAGCTGCCTGCCCAAAATTTCTACGCAATTGGATCACCCACACATGTACATCTTCATGTTGAATCGCGTTTAATAATCCGAATGTCCCATCGCTGCTCCCGTCGTCTACAAAAATTATTTCATAATCCTTACCCGTGCTAAGCATAACCCTGGTTAAACCTGAATAGACTTCAGAGATATTTTCCTCTTCATTGAAGAGCGGAACCACGATCGATACTTCAACACCTTCTCTGGTGTGGAAAGGGGCATACAGACGAGCATCTGATGGGTATTTCTTCAGATCGATCATTCCTTCAGTCATTACTACTCACCATTTTGGTATCGTTAAAACGATTTTAATCATTCAAACAACGCGTGCTTCTACCACCTATAAACCAGGTAAAGACCATAACAATCGCCGGTAGTTTCTAGACAATATTAGATGTTTATCTCTTTCCATGGGATTTTCGATAAGTGCAAAGGGTGTCAGGATTAAGCGTGAAATCGTCGCCAGAATTAAGATCAACTTATAAGCAATAACGGTGATTCTCGTCCGGTGCTTTCTAAAGTATATTATCTTCCCTTCATATAACCTGATAAACATTTCTTCTGCTACCTGCTGGGTACTTTGTGCCCCATAATGTACCACTACCGCGTCGGGAACCCAGTAAAGGTGCCATCCAGACTCCTTCAAACGGGCGCATAAATCAACTTCCTCCGAATATATGAAATAGTCTGCGTCAAATAGACCGAACTGATCTAAAGCCTCCCGGCGGATCAACATACAAGCGCCTAATAAAGTATCTACCTCCCTCGCAGAATCCAATCTCCATTCTTCCATCGGATAATTGGCGACATTTATTAAATAATCCAGGTGAAACATCCGCCAGAATTCCCTGAAGAGAGTTGGCAATGGGAAAGCAGATGTTTGTAAAGATCCATCCGGGTTAATTAATTGAGCACCAGCCATACCTGCCTCAGGTGTATGGTCGAGGAAATCGGCCATCTCCGCGATAGCGCCGGTTTTCACCACCGTATCTGGATTGAGTAATAGGACATATTTCCCCTTACATTTTCGCAGTGCCTGGTTATTCGCCCTGGCAAAACCAATGTTCTCTTCGTTATCGATTAGATTTACCTCTGGAAATCTTTCTCTCACCATGTCTGAGCTGTCATCAATTGATGAATTATCGACTACCCAGATATCAAACTCGCCTTCAGGCGGTGAGGTGTAAACCGATTCAATACAATCTGCTAAAAGTGTTTTTGTGTTCCAATTAACGATGATTATAGAAATTTCCATCTTTATCCCCACCCTCAAATATAACTTTCAACAATCTCCACTATTCCTTCAATATAGATATCAATATTCATTCGTTCCAAAACAGCTTGTCTGGCATTTGTACCCAGTTGCTTTTGTTTCTCCGGATTGTCCCACAGGGATAATATCCGATCTTTCAACTCCTCCGGGTTACCTGGTTTCACGTATAGGCCAGTTTCCCCATGGAAAATATAATTATTAATTCCGGAAGTTTTCGTGACTATTAATGGTTTTGCCATCGCCAAGGATTCAAGCATGGTATTCAATCCTGCCCCATAATTGTTTTCAAATAATGGAACCACAACGATCCTGGCATTTTTATATAAAACTCTCAACTCAGTATATGGAATCTTGCTGACCAGGGTAACATTAGGTCTCTCAGCAATTTCGAGATTAAATTTCGACCAAGGGCTTGATGCAACAATAACCAGTTCAATGTCTGTTCCTTCGAGGGCATTGATTAAAGTCTTGTAATCCCTCTGCTCCTGACCAATTGCCAAGATGTAATTGCCACCATCATTGTTCTTACCCGGTCTAAAAAACTTGTGATCGACCTTATCAAATAAGAAATCGACCTTGGTTTTTGAAAATCCTAATGCGCCAATTGCGAAATCCGCCTGTGCTTGGCTGACGCAGATGATGTGATTTATATACTCGTGAAAATCCCAATAGCGATACAAACGGGTTTTGGGGATTGAGGATAGGTGATGTCCGATTAAAATGTGTGGGGCGTTCTGTCTCAGTGCTGCCATGAGGAACGACAACGGTATAGCGGATTTTTCAGAGGCTGATAAATACAGGTTGAAATTGGAGAAGTTCTTGGCTGTCCTGAATGCCTCGACAAAATCGATCTTGATTCTACTCTCAAATTTTCGCATGGTTTTGTACCATGCTCCATGATGGTTTTCATAACCAATAGTTTCTCCACCAATTTTTTCTGATATTTCTAAATAATCAACCCGCGGCGACACATCATTATTTACTTCCCATCGGTAGCGCTCGAAAGGTAAGACTGAATTACTGACCAAGATTAAGGGAACAGGCATAAAGAATATGTGGCTCGTTAAATAGAAAACAAAAAATTTCTCATTCTTTCAGTGTATTAATATTCTGATTCGCGTCGATTCTTTCAATTACCACTAACCCGGCTAAAAAGATCCACCCCAATACACTGGCTCGAAATCCTTTCAATCCAACGTTGTAGACAAAGGGTATCACCCAATCCCCCAGCATACCTGCAATTAACATGCCAACCAGCCCACCCATTGCCCCAACAACATATGCATTACTAAACCCACCCAGATTTTTCTTTAGCAAACCCCAACCTAATCTCCAAACCTCCCAAGCAAACCACAAAAAAGCGATTAAACCCAAGACACCTATCTGGGCGATGATATCGATATAGTTGTTATGGGAATTGAATTCTACCCAGTAGCCCATGATTGGAAACAAAGGCGTATAGAAACGATAATTCGCTGGTCCAAGACCGAAAACTGGATTAACAGTGATGATCTCGTTCAGTATTATCTTCCAGGCTTCTATCCGGGTCACATAACTATATTGGTCTGATTGAATCAACTCCGATCCGATTAATAAAATCACTACCACACCCCCAAAGGTTAATATAAATCGCATTCTGCGAAACCGTAGCCAGGTGATGACACCCATAGCAACCAATGGAGGAATCCAACCTGATTTCCAGCCAAAACCTAAATAAACTGCAACAACCAAGGTAACTGCTATCGAACCTATCAGTACCAACCTTGAGAACAACTGGAGATCCTGATTTATGACAAGCTGACTATATAAAATCGCGAGCAACCACACCCAGAACAAGCTGCCGGTTGCCCCACCTGGCAGTATGATTCCGACATATCGACCAACTCCAGGAATTACCTTTGATAACACAATTATCATACCCAAAAAAATAAATAACCAAGTTAATAATTTTAAATACTTGATACTACCAATAATATTGGCGGTGAATATGTATGCTCCTGCAGAAAGAATAAAAATTGCCAAACCTCCTAATTGGCTTAACAATGGTGCCTGGCGGGCATAATAAAACCAGGTCAATTGTCCGATACCAAAAGCTAGCAGGCTGGCTACCACCAGGGCGATTAAGGGAGGGTTGGTTCGAGATGGGGTAAAACGGATTTCTCGCAGGCGTACAAATCGGTCGACAAACCAAACACCGATCAACACTGGCAACAAAATTACCACGATGTTAATGCTGGTACTGGTGCTGGTCCCCAGTTCAACATTCACCAGCATACCACCAGCAACCAATGCTAGTAGACCCAGCTGGGGATGATTAATGTAAATCAGCATCCCACCAAACGCGATAATTAAGACTAAGAAATATCCTAGATATTTGGCCGGAATGATCTGACCAACCATTAATGAAAGTGCCAAGACCCCAGCTATAATCAGGACCTTCATCACCTTCTGCTGTTGATGAACCAAACGTAAAATTATTGAACTCATTTATCTGGGATGTGATTTCGTATTCGAATTAGGATTGTGATCAATTATCCTTAATAAATACAGCTTTATCAACCAGGGATAGAATTTTCGGCATAATTACAGACCAATCGTACTTCTCAAGGACCAATCGGTATGCGTTGGAAACTAATTCCTGGCGTAATCCGGCATTATTCAACAACCGGATCGTCTCTCGCGTGAATGATTCTACTGTATCAGCGATCAAGAGCTGATTTTCATGCTGTACATCCAACCCTTCTGCCCCTTTTGTCGTCGTGATAACTGGTGTTTGCAGACCAAAGGCTTCCAGGATTTTCAATCGTGTTCCTCCACCTGAAAAGATCGGAGCTATGCTGATCCAG
>Ga0209013_10001196_pt1 | contig 23961 bp, 15 predicted proteins | sample Cruoilmetagenom2_FD_187291 | JGI IMG/M metagenome (GOLD analysis project Ga0209013, IMG submission 187291) | Oil polluted marine microbial communities from Coal Oil Point, Santa Barbara, California, USA - Sample 2 (SPAdes) (version 2) | ecosystem: Environmental > Aquatic > Marine > Oil seeps ... | reverse complement strand
CGTTTCTTAATTGGCGTTATCGGCGTTGGTATTCTGTACTTCGGATTGAAAGCAATTTTTCCAGAAGGTGAAAGTTTTATAGACCTGATTTTCCGTTATCTGCGGTACGCCTCAATCGGGTTGTGGATCACCGGGATAGCCCCAATGTTATTTATCCAGATTGGATTGGCTGAGCCAGAGCATCCGTTGTAACGACCAGGAAGATAATACTCTTTGTTGATGAAGAAAGGACCATCGCACCCAACACTTAATTAGCTTTAGGACTTACGCAGTTCAGGGTTGCTACGGGTGTCTCATGTCTGCAAATAATGCTCAATCTTCTTTCGACGCTGCCTTCTCTTTCACATTGATAATTTCCTGAGCAATATGCGTAGGTACAACCTCATAATGGGAAAACTGCATGGCAAACACACCCCGACCGCCAGTGATCGACCGTAAATCGGTGGTGTAGCGCTGCATTTCAGCCAGTGGTACTTGCGCAGTTACCACTGAGCGACCGCGCTCAGTGTCCATTCCCTGGACCCGTGCCCGGCGAGTATTCAAGTCTCCTAGAATGTCTCCCATATTGGCTTCGGGTACTGTAACTCGAATATCCATGATCGGTTCGAGCAGCACCGGGGCGGCTTTTCTTACCGATTCTTTGAAAGCCTCCCGACCGGCAATCTCGAATGCGACCGGTTTAGAGTCCACCGGGTGTTCTTTCCCATCATATACTGAGACATAGACATTCTTAATCGGATACCCCGCGATTACCCCATCCTTCATGACGGACTTGATCCCTTTTTCAATCGCCGGCATGTATCCTTGAGATATCGAGCCACCAAAGACGGCGTTTTTGAAGAAATAATCCTCATCTTTATAGGGCTCGATCCGCATGGATACTTCAGCGAACTGGCCAGCACCACCTGTTTGCTTTTTATGCCGGTATTTCGCATCACCAGCTTTTGTGATCGTCTCTTGATAAGGTACTCGCGGCTCCTCAACCGTCAGGGCAGTCTGGAATTTTGATTCAGCTTTCCTGATGGCAACATCAATATGTTGATCACCCATACCTTGCAGGATTGTCTGATTGGTGGTCGCCTCTTGAAGCCACGAAAGTGTCATGTCCTCTTCACTAAGTCGGGCCAAGGATGGGCTGATTTTTGCGGAATCAGCTTGCGTCTTTGGAAACACCGCCACCCTGTATAACGCGTTGGGGTATTCGGGGACTGAAAGAGTCAACGGGTGTCTACGATCGCAGAGAGAATCACTGGTCGAGGTTTCTCCCAATTTTGAAACTGTAGCAATATCTCCAGCATGAACGACTTTTACAGCGATCTGTTCTTTTCCCCGCATCAGGTGTAAGGTCCCTAAACGCTCTTCAGTGTTTTTATTTTGGTTCCATACTCGAGAATCGGAGTTTAACATTCCGGAATAGACCCGGAAATACGTTATCTTCCCGACAAATGGGTCAGCTGTCGTCTTCCACACATAAGCTGCCAGAGGACCGCTGTCCGAAGCGATAAGCTCTTCTTCGCCATCTTTGCCCTTGGCAATAATTGGCACAATCTGTGATGGGGCAGGAAGCAGGTTCACTACGGCGTTAAGGAGAGGTGCCAATCCGATCTCAGCTGTTCCAGCCGTGACAAACACTGGAACAAATTCCCCACTCATAATCACTTTTCGAAGTCCATATAAGATCTCTTCTTCACTCAACTCCTCGCCTTCCAAATATTTCTCCAGCAGATCGTCTTCGCCTTCAGCAGCTGCTTCGATCAGTTCCATTCTGGCGGTATCAGCGTCATCCAAATATTCGGCGGGAATTTCCTCCGCTTCAGTACCCTTGCCCGCAAAAGCCTGCATACTGAGTAGGTCAATAACACCTTGAAAATCGCCTTTTTCTCCCCAAGGCAGCTGGACAGGGAGAAATCTTGTCGCAGACATCTGCTGAACAGAAGCAAGTGCTTTACTGAAATTGGCGTTATCTCGATTCATCTTATTAATCACCACAAAGCGTGGCAAATTGAATTCATCGCAGTAGTTCCAGGCTATTTCCGTGCCAACCTCGGCCCCGGCGACAGAATCAACCAGAATGAGCGCACCATCCACAACCCGCAGGGCTGAGATCACCTCGCCTACAAAATCCGTATAACCGGGTGTATCGAGAAGGTTTACTTTATGGTCATTATATTCAACAGGAATTACCGTTGTGGAGAGTGAAATTTCTCGACGTATCTCCTCATCCTCAAAATCTGATATTGTAGTTCCATCTTCAACCTTCCCCAAGCGTGTCGACGCGCCAGAAAAATGCAAAAATGCTTCCGCCAACATCGTTTTCCCAGCGCCGCCATGCGATACCAGTGCTACATTACGAATAAAATCAGTGGTGTATTCTTTCATTTATAGAACCCTTCCAAATTAGTATTATTTCAGGTGACGTCACCAGACATCGCGAGAATTATCGGTCGCATTGTGCCGGGTTATTCAGCCAATCACAGATTGTAAGTTATCTCGCTTGCCTTGTCAAAGCATGAATGGTGTTATTATAGAAGAATCTATCGATTATGGAGTAAAATCCTCTCCGTAAGCTAAGTTTAGCGTATATAAGCTGAGATGAACCTGTACAAACGACTAATTTTCTCGTTGCTTTATTTAAAACAGCCTGTTTGGGATACGAGAATATCACCACCTGAGCTGCTGGAATATATCCTCCAAAATCCCCCTGGCCGGGCACTTGATTTAGGCTGCGGCACTGGAACAAATGCAATAACCCTGGCAAAGAAAGGGTGGAAGGTGACAGGTGTCGATTTTGTTGGAAGAGCGATTAGTCAGGCCCGCAAGAAAGCGCAACAAGAAGGCATCGATGTGTTTTTTGTGGTAGATGATGTAGCCAGGCTCAAAAAGATAGATGGCAAATTTGACCTGATACTAGATATTGGCTGCTTTCACAGTCTCGACATGACACAAAGGAAGAATTACCTAAATAATCTAGAGAGGCTGCTATCCGAAAAAGGAACCTTCCTGATATACTCCTGGATTGCCGAATCGACACAGGATGCGAGCGGTTTGACAGAGAATGATTTATCAAACCTGGCCAACTCCATGACTCTCGTCGACCGTCAAAATGGAACGGAACGAGAAAAACAACCTTCAGCATGGTTGACTTATAAGAAATAGAAGTTACGCAGTTGGGTAGACTTCTGGGGTGTGATGGGGCGGCGAAGCCGCCCCATCACACCCCAGCAACCCTGAACTGCGTAAGTACTAAGAAAATGAATAAGCAGGATTAAAATTACGCTCCGACCAAAACATGACGGTGGATTTTTATGAAAATATTGTTCTTCTTTATAGATGGCATTGGACTGGGTAAGAATGACCCGGAGATCAACCCTTTTGCAAGAATTGATATGCCTGTATTACAAAACCTGTTGGGTGGTCGTAAAGTTGTCAGCGGCAGCGCACCTCAACACACTATGAAGGGTTCGCTTCTGTCAATCGATGCTGGACTTGGCGTCAAGGGAGTACCACAATCAGCGACTGGTCAGGCAGCCTTATTGACAGGAAAAAATGTGCCAGAAGCAGTTGGTTATCATTTTGGACCATGGCCCAATCAAATTGTAGTTGATACTTTACAGAATGGAAATTTATTCAAGCAATTCAACGAAGCCGGTTTTAAAGCTGCCCTACTCAACGCCTATCCGCCCAGTTATTTCGAGGCCGTAAATTCAGGTCGCCGATTGTACTCAGCCATACCTCAATCTGTTATCAGTGCAGGACTTAGCCTGATGACCCTTGAGGATCTTAAAACTGGACGGGCCCTTTCAGCAGATTTTACAGCCCAAGGTTGGCGGGATCGATTGAATTTAGGTGATACACCCCTATTGACCCCTTATCTAGCGGGAGCCCGCATGGCTGAATTGGCTGATGCGTATGATTTTTCATTCTTCGAATACTGGCTCAGCGATTACGCAGGTCACCATCAAGACATGGAACAGGCATGCGATCTGTTAATCACAATAGACCAGGTCTTAGATGGCCTGGTCACCAATTGGGACAACAGCGCAGGTATCATCCTCATCACCTCGGACCATGGGAACATGGAAGACTTGAGCACCCGCAGGCATACAACAAATCATGTACCAGCGCTGTTGATCGGCGCTCCACACTTAAGGCGAGATTTCATAAACGACTTGCATGATCTTACCGATATTGCACCAACAATATTAAAAAGTTTCAAGATCACGCCAAATTAGGCGTGGTCTATACGCCATACCTGGTGCTTAATTCAGTCAAATATTCTCATGTTAAAATTGGTGTTAACAGTTCAGATCACCCTCTAGATAATCCCTGAATTGGATCCTTAGGAGTAAGTCTCAATGTTTGATAGCGAAAAACTCGATCAGCTCAAGGAAGACGAAAATAAGTGGAAAGAGACCACACTCGCAACAAGCCAGGCTCGAATGCCGGAGAAGAAGAGCAAGTATATAACCGCCTCATCTGAGCCTGTTGAACGACTATACACACCGGTAGATATTGCCGAACTTGACTATCAAACCGATATAGGATTCCCGGGAGAATACCCCTATACCCGCGGCATTCATCCCACGATGCACCGCAGCCGACCGTGGACAATGCGGATGTTCGCGGGATTCGGATCCGCCAAAGAGACAAACCAGCGTTTCAAATATTTACTCGAACAAGGCCAGACAGGGCTATCCATCGCCTTTGATCTGCCAACACTAATGGGATATGACACCGATGCGCCTGAAGCCCTGGGTGAATTTGGAAAATGCGGTGTGGCAGTATCGTCTTTGAAAGATATGGAGATCTTGCTTGCAGATATCCCTCTCGAAAAAGTTTCAACCAGTATGACGATCAACTCCCCAGCAGCCATCACCTGGGCTATGTACATTGCTGCAGCTGAGCAACAAGGCGTACGCCCTGAACAGCTGAGAGGTACCACCCAAAATGACATATTAAAGGAATATATCGCTCAGAAAGAATATATATATCCTCCTGACCCATCCATGCGGCTGGTTGTAGATACCATCGAATATGGCACATCAACAGTCCCACAATGGAACACTATCAGCATTTCTGGTTATCATATTCGCGAGGCCGGATCAACAGCTTCTCAAGAACTGGCCTTTACCCTGATAGATGGCATGGAATACGTTCGTTGGGCCCTAGAGCGCGGATTGGATATCGACCAGTTTTCCCCGCGGTTATCTTTCTTTTTCAATGCCCACAACGATTTCTTTGAAGAGATTGCGAAATACCGCGCAGCACGGCGAATTTGGGCTCACCAGATGCGTGAAACGTTTGGCGCAAAGAATCCACGATCGTGGTTGATGCGGTTTCACGCCCAGACCGCGGGTGTCTCATTAACTTCTCAACAACCTGAAATAAATATTGTGCGCACCGCAATTCAAGCACTGGCTGCTGTTCTGGGGGGTACTCAATCCTTGCATACAAACAGCATGGACGAAGCCCTGGCCCTGCCATCAGAACATGCAGTAACCATCGCTCTACGAACACAGCAAGTCATCGCCGAGGAGTCGGGTGTAACAAATACGGTTGACCCGTTAGGCGGATCTTTCTTCATCGAAGAGGCGACAAACCGGATCGAAAAACAAGCGTATGATTATTTCCGGCGTATCGATGAATTGGGAGGCGTGCTTCCGGCGATTGAAAAAGGTTTCTTCCAAAGCGAAATATCTGATTCTGCGTATCGCTACCAGAGAGAGATCGATGATGGAATCCGTAATATCGTGGGAGTCAATGCCTACAATGACAAATCGCCAGTCTCTATCCCAATCCTGGAAATGGATCCGGCTGGATATCAGCGTCAGATTGACCGTCTGAACGAACTTAAATCGACAAGAGATTCTGCTCGAGTCGGGCAGGCTCTGGATCGTCTGAGATTAGCATGCCAGGGAACTATGAACACTATGCCTTATATCCTTGACGCGGTGAGGGCATATGCGACACTTGGAGAAATCGTAGAAGTGATGAAAGAAGTTTTTGGCACATATACGGAATCTAACTGGATCTAGTTGATTATTTTCAACTACAACAGCACGTAGATATCGAAGATTTCATCATTATTATCATGGAGGCGAAAAATGACGGAAGTAAATAAAACAAAGGGGGTAATTGGCATACTGACAGGAGGCGGTGATGTTCCAGGGTTAAATCCAGCCATTCGAGGGGTAACGTTTCGTGCATTACGGGAGGGATACAAGGTCATCGGATTACGTCGAGGTTGGGGAGGCATCATCGAGGTTATCCGCGATAAAGACGCCGACAACAGCCGCAATTGCATGGAATTAACCGAAGAAATCGTCAACAGAGCCGGTCGGACAGGGGGGACTTTTTTACATACCTCCCGAACACGACCAAGTCATGTGAATAAAGGTAGCGTACCTGAACATCTGAGAGATCAGTACAACGAGGACGAAAACGATTTAACGGATGAGGTCATAAAAAACCTGGAGTGGTTGGGGATCGATTACTTGATCCCGATTGGCGGTGACGATACGCTCAGCTACGGTGTTCACCTTTACAAGAGAGGTGTAAAAGTTATCGCCATTCCGAAAACTATGGACAATGATGTTCCCGGTACAGATTACTGCATAGGATTCAGTACGTGTATAACCAGAACGATCCAAATGTCAAATAACCTGCGAACAATCGCCGGTTCCCACGAACGCATCCTCGTGCTGGAGGTCTTTGGTCGTTATGCAGGCTTCACTGCCATGCTGCCCACGATGGCCGGCGCGGCAAACAGGTGTGTAATACCAGAATATAAATTTAGTATGGATCACTTGACTGAATTACTGAGTTTTGATCGGTTGAGAAACCCTAGCCTGTATTCTATCGTTATCGTCTCAGAAGGAGCGATGTTCGAAGGCGGCGAGATGGTATTCAAAAGTCGCACCACAGATGCTTACGGTCATAAAAAATTGGGCGGTATAGGCGACCTCGTATCAGAAAAGATAAAAGAGTTATCGCCTAAATACAACAACGGTCGCACTATAAGCACAGTGAATCAAAAGATAGGCTACATGGTTCGCGGGGGCAATCCGGATGCTATCGATTCAATCGTTCCGATGGCATACGGGAATCTGGCGCTCGATCTGATCCTTCAAGGAATCCACGGGCGGTTGGTTGTATTAAAGAATGGCAGATATGATAATCTCCCGATCGATGTCGTGACCAGCACCAAAAAAGTCGTGGATGTTGATAAATTCTATAACAAGGAACGTTTGCGCCCTCATTATAAGAGCTTTGAGATGCAGCCGCTCTTCATCATGACAAGTGAATAAAATCCCGGGATAAACCTGAACCAATAATCTACGAAACCCGCTCTGAAGCGGGTTTCGTCATTAATCCTTGGACAAGTAAAGAATAATTTCCTATTGAAAGGTTATCTTTTCTATGTTGATGTTTTCCTCTCCAACGAGAAATTTCAATCGCTCCAACATATCGTCACATATACTGATGGCATAATTGGGAAACTCGATTAAATAACCCCTACCACTCTCAAACATGTGTAGAGCAAAGCGGTCGTCCCCGGGATATGATGTAACAATGCCGTGAATCCTTCGCAAACGCAGCTCATCGCGCGCTTTATCTCCCGAACTGCGCAGCATCACTGTGAGCATGTGGACATCGCCTTCTTTTCCCAAAGGCGCTTTAGGGGAGACAAGAAATGGCGGAAGCTTGGGCTCGCTTTCCTGAGTTGACTTAATGATATCTGCCCCCGTTTGACCATCGACTGGCTTATCCGGACCTTCAGCTCTCTCAGGTGACGACCCACTCCCAGCCTTGATCTCCTCCAAGGATGGTGAAATCCCTGATTGATCATAAGCTGCTGCTTTATCTTGGTTGTTATCAGCGGCAGGTGTTCTTTCGGTGGGATGCCCAGAATCAGGTGAAGGAACTAATTCCTCATTATCATTAGTTTTTTCAGCATTATTTACTTCGGGCTCGGCTGTCTCAGGTATGTCCTGCTTTTCATCAGTATCAACTGCATTTATTGTTACACCTTCAAACTCCCATTCGGCAGGAAATTCATCAGGAGGTGGTGGTGCATCCCCATCACTAAATGGCTCTTCATCAATCGACTTGTCATTATCCTGATTGGCCGCGCCTGGACTGCCCACATTTTCAATTTGAGAAACCGCTTGAGGTGAACTCGCAACGGGCACATTATATTGGGAAGTCGATGCACTCTCCACTCTCTTCAGATCCCTACTCACATGGTCAACTAGCACTTTTGGTTCAGCACTGGTCTCGTCAATGCGGCCATCGACCAAAATAACCTTGTCAAATTCAATCATTTCATGAACTCGTTCCCATAGGCGCGGGAAGATAACCAGTTCAATGCCGCCTTGCAGATCCTCGATCATGACAAAACCCATTGCTTTTCCCGTCCTGGTCTGGTGATTCCTCACTCGGGTAATTAAACCGGCCACTCGAACCCTCTCTCGTGGATTCGCCTCGGACAATTGGCTCGAGTAGTGAGTCACAATCTCCCGCAAATCATCCATAATAGGATTGAGAGGATGATCGGAAACATACAACCCCAACAATTCGCGCTCCCAATCGAGAATTTCTCGCCGGCTTAGTTCAATGCTGGTTTCTGGCAGTACGATATCATCAACAACACCTGTATGTGCCCCGAACAGGCTGATTTGACCGGCATCCGCTGCTTTAAAATGTGTTGTGCTTAACGAGATAATTCTATCCAGCGATTCTAATATTGCAGTTCTGGAGCCAAAACTATCCAATGCGCCGACTTTCACCAGACACTCCAACGCACGCCTGCCAACATTGCGCAAATCAACACTTCTGGCAAAATCGTTCAGATCCTTGAAGCTTCCTTCGCTGCGGGCGTTCAAGACCGTATCGACCGGGCCGCGGCCTACATTTTTGATCGCACCCAATCCGAAACGGATCACAGATGTGTTATCACCTTTACCATCACCGCTCCCGTCTTCAATGGAAAAATCCCAGTGGCTTGAATTTACATCAGGAGGCTCTACAGAAATTTTCATCCGACGGCAGTCCGCCACATAGAAAGCCACTTTACCCGCATCGCTCTTGCTCACAGACAACAAGGCTGTCATGTATTCGACGGGATAATGAACTTTCAGATAGGCAGTTTGTACAGCAATCACACCATAATCCACAGCGTGACTTTTATTGAAACCGTATCTGGCAAATTCTTCCCAATCACCAAATATTTGGCGAGCGATACCTTCAGGTATATCGTTTTTTACTGCGCCATCGATGAATTTTTGCTCGTGTTTCTCCAACTTCACCCTGATTTTCTTGGCGATCGCTTTTCGTAAATCATCAGCTTCAGATGGTTCGTAACCCGCAAGTTTCATGGCTGCGAACATCAATTGTTCTTGATAGACAGGGTGTCCAAAAGTCTCTTCGAAGATAGGCTCAAGAGATGGATGAAGATATTCCACATCCTCCTGCCCATGCATACGCTTGATGTAGGAGGGGATAAAGTCCATTGGACCGGGTCGGAATAATGCCACCATAGCGATGACGTTCGCCAGTTCTTTGGGTTTCATCTGCATCAACCAACGCCGCATCCCCGCACCTTCTACCTGGAATACTCCGGCCGTTTCGCCTCGACCTAACAACTCATACGTTTGCGAGTCGTCCACAGGTATATTGCCTAAATGGAGCGATATCTCATGCCTCTGCTTAATCAACTCACAAGCTTTCGCCATGATTGTTAATGTAGCCAAACCAAGAAAATCGACCTTCAGCAAACCCAATTCGTCTACGATAGACATTTCGAATTGGGTGACTGTCTTGACGGGACTCTCTTCAGCCGAACTTTTCGTGGGTCGGTGCAGTGGTATATATTCGACTATCGGTTTGTCGGTTATGATAACGCCAGCCGCATGTGTACCCGCATTACGTACAACCCCTTCCATTTGTGTGGCGGTATCGATCAAATTGTGGAAGTATTCGGTATCCTGGTATATTTTTCTTAATTCATCAACATCTTCTAACGCATCCGCTATTGAAACGTTTTTACCCGGAATGTTGGGAATCAATTTTGCCACTCTATCTACTTCAGGTAGGGGGATATCCATCACCCGGCCCACATCGCGGATTGCGGCTCTGGCGCCTAAAGTCCCAAAGGTGATAATTTGAGCAACTTTATCGTCACCGTATTTTCGAGCTGTATATTCCATCATCTCGCTGCGCCTGTCATCGCGAAAATCAAGGTCAATATCAGGCATGGATACACGCCCAGGATTAAGGAATCGCTCAAATATCAGTCCGTGTTCGATTGGATCAACGATCGTGATATCCAATGTATAAGCGACGATCGATCCCGCTGCAGAACCCCGTGCGTTGTACCAGATATCATGTTCCATTGCGTAGCGGCATAAATCCCATACGATAAGGAAATATGTATCAAAACCCATATCGTGGATGATGCCTAATTCTTCTTCCAAACGCTCGCGATAGACGGGTTCACTGCTGCGAGCTTGATAACGTCGACGTAAACCATCTTCACATAATTCTCGGAGGTAAACTTCGGGCGACTTGCCATCTGGAACTTCAAATTGCGGAAGGTGGTAACCAGTAAAGCCTAAGTCGATCTCACAACGCTCTGCGACCAGCAGCGTGTTGCTTATTGCTCCTGGTACATCAGCGAACAAGCGCGACATCTCATCCGGGCTGCGTAAATAGTAGCTCGGATCCGACATTCGCATACGGTTCGGATCACTCAACAAGCTGCCAGTCTGGATGGTGAGCAGTATGTCTTGCAATCTCGCGTCATCTTTTTTGATGTAATGCACATCGTTGGTGGCCAAAAATTTTGAATCGTAGCGCCGCCCGAGGTCTATAAGTGTTTTGTTGATCTGATCCAGTTCCTTTATGTCATGCTCCTGGAGTTCCAGAAAAAATCTCTCCGGTCCAAACACGTCATAATACCAATCCAGCTGCGTCTGTGCCTCATCAATACGACCCGATTGGATCATTCGCGGGATTTCTGCTGACATACACCCCGATGTACAGATCAAACCTTCTGAGTGTGCCGCTAAATACTCATGGTCGACTCGAGGGTAATAATAAAAACCCTCCAGCTGCGCGGCACTGGCCAGTTCTAATAAATTTTGATAACCCGTTTGATTCTCCGCAAGTAGCAGTAAATGGGACGATTTTTTGTCCAATTTTGAATCGCGCGAATGCATATCCCTCGCGGCGAGATATGCCTCAATCCCAACTATTGGTTTTATACCGACTTTCTTTGCAGCCTTGTAAAAATCAATTACCCCATACATCGCGCCATGATCTGTTAAGGCTATGGCCGGCATCCCCATTTCTACAGCCGCTTTCGTCAGGTCATCTAGATTGCTGAAGCCATCAAGGAGTGAATATTCAGAGTGAACGTGAAGATGTACAAAAGACATTGGATTATTATCTATGAGGGTAATTTTTCACCCTTTCAGATTATAGCACGCCCATTCTATCTTTCTCCCTTAAAGAATCAATCACAATGTTAAAATATTCAGCAATCCGATCCATTTATATTTCTTTACTTTTTCTCCATCACTTTTCACATGTCCCTAACTCTTCATTACTTATAAAACTTTTATATGCGTATGCTATAATCGCCCCCGCAAATATATAAACACTCCCAATATCATTTTATCCGGTTTGGCACATCAGAGTCAGTTTGACTCAATCTAAGGTAATTTAAGATGCTAAAGAAATTTGTAAAAATAGTCGGTGGCGATCAAAATCAAAGAGAAATCGACAAACTCTCCTATATCGTTGACGAGGTTAATGCCCTTGAAGCACAATTCGAGGCATTTAGCGATGATGCATTGAGGGCGAAAACGGATGATTTCCGATCGAGAATAAGAAGTGGCGAAACTCTGGATGATATCCAGGTCGAAGCATACGCAGTTGTTCGTGAAGCAAGCAAGCGAACCATCGGCTTGCGTCATTATGACGTGCAGATGATCGGTGGAACGATCCTGCACAGCGGAACGATCGTAGAAATGAGAACCGGTGAAGGCAAAACACTGGTCGCGACATTGCCGCTATATTTAAATGCTCTTATCGGAATGGGTGCTCACCTGATCACTGTCAATGATTATCTCGCCCGGCGTGACGCGCGTTGGATGGCGCCTATTTTCAACATACTTGGGCTCAGCGTCGGTGTACTCCAGATGGCAGCCCGGACAGAAAATGGGAAAAAAGCATTTATCGTCGACCTGGATCGCTCTTCGCCGCACGAAGATCAACACCAACTGCTTATGGTACCGCGAAAGGACGCCTATTTAGCGGACATCACTTACGGTACGAACAGCGAATTTGGTTTCGATTACCTGCGAGACAACATGACAATGCGCTGGGACAGCCGGGTACAACGCGGACATCACTACGCAATAATTGATGAGGTCGACAATGTACTGATCGATGAAGCACGGACTCCGCTAATCATCTCAGGACCAGCACAAGACGAAGCAGAGTGGTATATCCGCATGGCGCAGGTGGTCAAATCTCTGAGAGCTGAAGATTACGAGGTCAGCGATAAAGATAACACGGTAATTCTGACCGAGATCGGTGAATCTCACGTCGAGCAGCTGCTGGATATGGAGCTGCGTGACCCGGACCGCCCAGAAGATATCACGCCCCAGCAAGCACGCACACTTGGCTACCTTGAGCAGGCATTGAGGGCCGAGCACCTCTTCCGGCGAAATAAAGATTATCTGGTACAGGCAAAAAAAGTTGTCATTATCGATGAATTTACCGGAAGGTTAATGCCAGGCCGCCGCTGGTCCGATGGTCTCCATCAGGCCGTGGAAGCAAAAGAGAACGTAGCTGTTCAGAATGAATCAGTAACTTATGCCACGATAACGATCCAGAACTATTTCCGCATGTACGAAAAACTGGCAGGGATGACTGGTACTGCCGTCACGGAAGCAGAAGAGTTCGACAAGATCTACCAGTTACAGGTGTTGGCCTTGCCAACCAACCTGGAATACCAGGCAGACCAGGAAGGATCTGAGCTGGAAAGAATGGAAGCACGTGACCAATCGGGTTATAAATATACCTACTACACAGACGCAGACGATCCCGATCACGAGCCAATATACTGGAAGCGAAAAGACTATCCGGACGTGGTATATCGTACCCATGAGGCAAAACTGCGCGCGATCGCACTGGAAATCCTACGTTACCACGTGATGGGGCGCCCCCTCCTCGTCGGCACCACATCTGTTGAGCTATCAGACCTGCTCTCTCAAAGATTGAAGGCAGACCCGCTGCGCAGGTTAGTTCAGGTGATGCTTATACGCAACGCATGGCTTGAGCAAAATGACCGAATAGAGGACGGCAGGCAGGTCGAGGAACTGCAATTCTTATACGAACCCCTCAATACATTACAGGTATCCCAAGTACGAAAGATGGCTCGTGACCTTTCGATCTCATTCAATCCTGATGAAGAGATCAATCTAAATAATTTGTTGAGCAGCTTAAACCTTCCATTTGAAAATAATGAGCGCTTACTGGCAAGTTTGCAGGCTGGTGTCCCCCATCAAGTGCTCAATGCACGTAAACACACAGAAGAGAGCCAGATTATCGCAGGAGCTGGTGGCTTCGGGGCGGTAACGATCGCCACGAACATGGCGGGGCGAGGTGTCGACATCAGGTTGGGTGGGGAGTTAGCGGAGGAGATCATCCACTCAGTCAACCGCATCCTCAAGCGTGAAGGATACGGCGACCCCTACGATATGACATTTGAAGACCGCCAGAAAGCAGTATTAGGGATGGGGTCTGAAAAATTCGGAATTTACGAAACCGAAATTAAATATTTCCTGAACTATATCCAGGAAATGGAATCAGTGCAAGACCTGGGCGGGCTGCATGTCATCGGATCAGAACGTCACGATGCACGCCGTATAGATAACCAGCTGCGCGGCCGCTCATCCCGACAGGGCGATCCGGGATCTTCTCGCTTTTACCTATCCATGGAAGATGATCTCATGCGTTTATTCGGAGGCGGTCAAGCAGATGCACTCATGCAGCGTATGAAAATCGACGATGCATTGCCGCTGGAAGCAGGGCTTGTGAGCAGAATAGTAGAACAGGCACAAACACGCGTCGAAGGTTCGAACTTCGATGTCCGTAAACACTTGCTCGAGTACGACGATGTATTGAACAAACAGCGAACAAAGATCTACGAACAGCGTGATCGAATCTTCCAAAAAGATGATCTCAGCGATGATGTTGCTGATATGCTGGATACTGAGATCAATAACCGGATACCTGATTCTTTTGAGGATCAATCAGAAACCTGGAATCTCTTAGCATGGATGAACCAGATACAGCCACCGATAACCAGTGCGGGCATGGTGTATCCATCCTACACCTTAAGATTAATTTTAGACCATATTGAAAGAAATGAACCTTTACCCATCAGCTCTTCAGAAGCTCTACATACTTTAACGAGTATCGCCGAATCTGCAATCGATGCTGAGAAGGAACACTTGCTCCAATCCGTGAATGTGCTCCTGGATCAATATCTGGAACGCCTCGATGAACAGCTGACCGAACGTATGGATGAACTGGACACCTTCGTGGATGGCCTATATCTGGAGGAAGATGAAGAGGAAGAACGAAACCCGGCTGAAATAATAGCGGATATGAACAGCCTGGTCAACGTCCCGGTTAAGCTTTCACCCCGTCAGCAGCGGGAATTTCTCGAGGATCCTGACCAACATATCGAAGACATACGCACCCAGGTGGAAAATTTTCTCATAACCCAGGCACTAATTCGATTGATCGGTGCGGTCGAACGCAGGTTGGAAGAACCAATCGAGCTTGATGCAAAGAATTTACCCACAGATAATTGGGACCTGCTCAGTGATCGGATAGTCCAAGCCATCGAAGATGTTTACAACAAACGAAAAAAAGTGTATTTTGGGAACGGTTCGGATGGGAGCAGCTCATCCGGTGGTCAGATTACAAAAGACCTGGAAAAGGCTATCTCAAGGATCAGCGGACAGATCGATCAGGATCAGGTGCTCCAATTATTGATATTAATGCCACAGGGCAGCCGCGCAACTTTCGACAAAAAAACCCACCGGCGCGTGTTTAAACGCACCATTCGGTTCAACTACATCTATTTTGCAGCGCAATTGCTCGAGAATCGCGATCCGGAAGGGATCACAAATAGCGTTCACCAACACCTAGCAGGCGCACAAGAAACAATGAAAAGAGCCTGGGGCGCAGTAGAGTGGAGCCAAGCCGCATCCTATACACTTTCTGACCTTGACTCGACTACTCAGAATGGCTTGCGGAATGGTCTTGGCGATCAATTTTTCGATGAACATAAAGATCAGGTTCTCGAAAACCTGCCTGATACCATCAAAGAACAGATCACGGATGAATTTGGCACTAAAAGTCTGACCGAGATTTACCGGCAGTTATTACTGCGAGTCATCACTGACTTGTGGGTAGATTATCTAACCCAAATGGAAGGCTTGCGCGTATCGATTGGTCTTGAAGCCTATGCGCAACGCGATCCGCTTGTCCAGTATAAAAACCGGGCATTCGAACTATACCAGGAATTGTTGAACAACGTCCGGTCGAGCGTAATAAACCGCATATTTACATACCGACCTAAGGAAACTGCTCAGGTTGTCACGACGAGCGAGAAGCCCGAGGCACGGCTTGAGGTTGTCGAGCTACCAGCAAGTGAATTTCAAGAACCTGTTTTGGGAGCGACCCCTGCTGACACCGTCAGCCCTCCGCCTGACAGCACTATTGAAGACCTGCCAAAGGAAGGTATATCTACGTCTCAAAAGAGAAGGCGTAAACGTCGAAAACGAAAATAGTTATTGAATAATTGGGGTAAAACGCCAGTTTCTAAGAATCAGGATCTGGTTGGCAGGTGGAGCACAAATGTGTCCCTCTTTGACCGACAACAATCCGAATAATGGGCGTATCGCAAACCGGGCATGGTTCGCCTGTGCGTTGGTAAACTCGGAAATAGTTCTGAAAATCTCCACCTCGATAAACCCAATCGATACTTGCCCCATTGTTGTGAATACCTTCCAGAAGTACGTGACGAATTGCCCTCCAGAGTTCTTCCGCCTGCCCCTCGGATATTGTGTCTGATCTTGTTAGGGGATTCAGCTTTGCCAAATGCAGCGCCTCATCAGTATAAATATTCCCCATGCCTGCCAGGAAACATTGATCCATCAATAAGAGTTTCAGTTGGCGCCGGTGTGAAACCAACCGCTGATATAGAACATCGCTGGTAAATTCGGAGGCTAATGGTTCCGGTCCCAGTCGCTTGAACACCTCAACCGGGTCATCCACCAGCCAGACTCGACCAAATTTCCTCGTATCATTAAACGCCATTCTCCACCCATCATCGAAAATTAGTAAAAGGCGGTGATGAGTCGCTATCTCCTCATCCTCCGGTTCAATTAAGATATCCCCACTCATCCGAAGGTGTATGATCAATGAATCTGATGTAAGATGAATGTGGAGAAACTTTCCGCGTCGACCAACCTCATTTATCACTTGACCGATAATACGTGCATTGAATTCCTCCGCCGACGGAGTTTCAAGTGTTCGTTCCCATAAAATATTGACCTCTGTAATAGTTTTTCCGAGGATGGATGGCCAATTATTATCACCCTGGCTCAGCGCACGCGATATCGTCTCAATTTCTGGTAATTCTGGCATATAAGTAATTATTCGTGGAACATTTCTCCCACACTGCGACCTTCATGCGCGCGGAGGATAACCTCCGCCAATAATGGTGCTACAGAAAGCACCGTGAGTTTGTGCCCCAGCCGTTTCTCTTTCTCCTCCCCAATCGGGACAGTGTCCGTTGTGATGATTTGCTTCACTGGTAATCCTGCCAGGCGCTCAATCGCCGGATCAGATAGCACAGCATGCACACTGACCAGGTAGACATCTCGGGCACCCTGGGCTTTTACCAATAGCACTGCCTGCGACATCGAGCCTGCTGTATCGATCTCATCATCAACGATAATTACATCACGGTCCCTTACATCACCAATCAGGGTCAAGGCTTCCGCCTCCGAGTTTTCTCCATCGCGCCGTTTTTCGACAAATGCAATGGGTGCGCCGATCTTTGCTGCATAATTACGGCCCTTTTTGGCAAATCCCAAATCCGCAGCCACAACCACCGGGTCTATAAGCTGAGAGATGATCTTTTCCATGTGCTCAATATGGATATGGAATGCTGACAAAACATCCCCCGGAATAGAGAAAAATCCCTGGATTTGTCCCGCATGAAGATCCAATGTCATGTATCTATCCGCTCCGGCAACTTCAATCATATCAGCAACCAGGCGGGCAGTGATTGGTACCCGGGGAAGATCCTTCTTATCGGATCGCGAGTACGCCATGTAAGGGATTACGGCCGTCACTCTACCCGCGGAATCCAGACGTAGGGTCTGCAGCATGATAAGCAGTTCCATCAAATTTCGATGAACCGGAGGGCTTGTCGTTTGAATAACATACACATCTTGACCGCGTACGCTTTCATGTAAACGCACAAATAAGTTCTGATTTGAGAACTGAATAACGTCCCTTCCGCTTAACGAAAGATCCAAATAACTGGATATTTTTCCGGCCAGTCCCGTTGAGGCTGATCCTGCAAACAGCTTAATGTCGCCATACATCCCGCAGTCCCGAATTTTTTTTGTGTTAACCATCAAACCTCACCTCATTCTTTCCACTCCGAGCGTAATACGCTCATCAGTATGATGTCATGGTACTGTCCGCTTAGATACATTGCTTGCCTTTTTACTCCCTCACGCCTAAAACCCACTTTTTTATAAGTCCGGATGGCCCTTGGATTGTTCTCAAAAACCTGTAGAGAAATGCGGTTCAAGTTGAGTGTTTGAAAACCATGATTAAGCAGTAAACGCATCACTTCGGTGCCGTAACCCAGGTTCCAACGGGTTTTATCCCCAATTAGAATGCCCACCTCAGCGGATCTGTTTCGCCAGTATATTTCATGAAATCCGCAGGTACCGACCATGGTCCAACCGTCTGCTTCTCGTATTTCGATAGCCATGGGGTGTTCGGGGGCGGGACGTTTTATCATCTCGTCGAACCAGATTTCTTCCTCAGCTTGAGAAAATGGGAGCACTATGGAAATGCCTTCACGAACTTCTGGATCATTCAGCCAGTCGACGAATTTTGGCAAATCTTCGCGTTCCGGCGCTCTCAGGCGTATACGTTCACCGTAAATCAAGCCGCGCCTCCACCCAATAATAAATCTACTGCCTGCCAGGGCGAGATTTCACGTGTTACAACTTCGTCCAGTACACGCAAATATTCATTTTCAGGTACTCTTGAACGCCAGCGGGATACCAATGATTCCTGTAGCATTATGTCTAATTCTGATTGCAATCGAGCACTATCTCGCTGACGCCAGCCCCCAGTGTCAAGTAAAAATTGTTTATGTGACCTGATCTCCTCGACCAATTCTTCAATTCCAACCCCCTCGATAGCGTTAGTTTTATGAATTGGAGGGATCCACATCTCTTCAGTACTGCTCGCACTTGATTCAACATTTACCAGCTCCACCGCGCCGTGATGATGAAAAATGCGGGGCACCGGATGTGCAAGCTGCAGCATGCTGCGCAGCGCTCGTTCTGTCACTTCGACACCAGGGCGGTCTGACTTGTTTATCACCAAAACATCCGCTATTTCCAGGATACCAGCTTTAATGGCCTGGATATCGTCACCTAAACCAGGCGCTTCGATAACTAATGTTGTGTGTGCTAATTTAGCAATGTCCACTTCTGCCTGACCAGCCCCAACAGTTTCGATCATGATCAAATCGAATCCGGCGGCATCAAATGCCTGGACCAGCCCCGATGTGGTGCTTGCTAGTCCACCTAAAGAACCGCGAGAAGCCATCGAACGGATGAAAACTCCCGGGTCACCCGACAAATCCTGCATACGAACACGGTCGCCAAGGATTGCGCCACCAGTGAACGGACTTGACGGATCCACAGCAACCACAGCGACCTTCTGTTTCTCTTCCCCAATACAATTTTTTCCATTCTGAGGATTACGTATACACCGTACAAGCTGGTTAACGAGTGAGGATTTCCCGGTTCCAGGAGCCCCTGTTACTCCTACTAGATGAGCTCTTCCTGTGCGGGGGAATAGTTCGTTTACTGCAATGCGTCCCTCTTGGGTATTATTTTCTATCAGGGTTAATAGACGCGCGAGAGCCAGACGATTCCCACGCAGAACTGATTCAGCCAGAGTCATACAAACGAAATCCGTATTTATTCTTTGCGAACTTCCCTGCGGATATCTTCAACTATCTTTTCTGTAGAAGTGCCCGGCCCATAAATCGACGCAACACCCATTTCTTTCAAACGAGGGACATCTTCGTCAGGGATTATGCCCCCCAAAAAAACACTCACATCCTCCTGGCCGTTTGCCTTTAGCAGCTCAACAACACGCGGCACCAGCGCCATATGCGCACCCGACAGAATGGATAGCCCGACGGCGTCCACGTCTTCTTGTAAAGCACTTTCTGATATCATTTCAGGAGTCTGCCGTAATCCAGTGTAGATCACTTCCATTCCTGCATCACGCAACGCGCGTGCTACAACTTTCGCCCCCCGATCGTGGCCGTCCAATCCGGGCTTTGCTACCAGAACTCGGATCTTTCGTTCGGTCATTGGTCCCTCTCAGTATTCTATAATTCCGATAGTGAACTATTGCCTGTCAATGCACAAACATGATTCCTGCTAGCCGGTTGCCGTAATCCTTAGAACAATCATACCATCGGATCAACCAGATTTTCGAACAAAATTTTGTGTATGAAGAATTATACCGCGTTCCTGCATTGGATAAACCCAGGATGTTAATAATTTGGACCGGAATGTAATATAATTTAAGATATATTGTCGGAAATACACCAAGCCGGATTTGCTGACGCATCGTTGTCTAATTAGGATTATTAGCGAGGAGGCTCTTTGTGCAACAAAAAATTTCATCGCCCAATAAAGTTCTTGTAATGGTAGGCACTCGCAAAGGCGGGTTGATCTTCAGCAGCGACCAGGGAAGAAGCGAATGGCAGACCAGTAATTTACACTTTAAATCCTGGAACGTGATGGATATAAAACTTGATACACGGGACCAGCGACTTCATGCAGCCGTCGTACATGATGTTTTCGGTCCGAGCACACACTATTCCGATGATCTGGGGGCAAACTGGCATCAAGCCGAACATGTGCCAGAATTTCCGAGAGCATCCCTTTCAAAGCGACCGCTTGGAACGCCCGAAGAAGTTCGTGAAGAGGAGACAGCATTAGCAACCCAGGAAAAAATCATCAAAGTGTGGACTATAACGCCCGGACGAGAGAGCGAACCGGAGGTTTTGTATGCTGGAATTGAGCCGGGAGCCCTTTTCATTTCACGAGATCGGGGCATTTCATGGACAATTAACGAACCGCTTTACGATCACCCACACCGACCGGATTGGTTTCCAGGTGCAGGTGGCCTAGGTCTGCACACAATAATTCCAGACCCGGGCAATCCGAACCGCATGTATGTCGCTGTGTCAACCGGGGGCTGCTACCGTACCGATGACGGTGGAAAATCCTGGATCCCACGCAATAAAAATGTGCGCGCAGATTTTCTTCCCGATAAATTACCTGAATACGGCCAATGTGTTCATAGCATGGCCATGCACCCCAGCCAGCCCAAAGTTCTCTACCAACAGAATCACTGCGGCATATACCGCACTGACAACGCCGGCGACGATTGGATTGACATTGGAGACGGAAAACTGCCCAGCCGATTTGGTTTTCCTATCGTTGTTCATCCGCACGAACCGAAAACGATCTACGTCGCCCTGGAAGAAAGTGATACGTATCGGATGAGCGTAGAAGGAAAATTTGCAATTTGGTGCAGTCGTAATGGTGGAGATTCATGGCAGAAGCTCACCCGGGGACTGCCGGAACGCGCCTATCTGGTCGTACTGCGTCAGGCGATGGCCGCGGATACCTATGAAGATGCTGGAATTTATGTTGGAACCAGCACCGGTCAATTGTTTTTCAGCCGGAACAGTGGTGACGATTGGGAGTTATTGTTCGATTACCTGCCGCCAATTCTCTCCGTAAACGTCGCTGTTGTTGATCCATAAACAGGCTAAAATGATAGCGAAACCATATTGCACGAAATTACGTCTATTTTGTAGGTGCACAATTGATCAACGAACAGTACCAATACAAACGGTATTATGCATCCGTAATCGCAGATGAAGAACAGTAAAAAAATCAATCGTGGTAGAAGATTTGAGTTGAATGCCATTCCATTTCTGGTGGGATTGGTGCTGGGATCGGCATTCTTATTATTCATGGTCTTGTGCATGGTGTTCGGAATTTACGGTTATTTTCAGGTTACGGGCCGCATCCTGCCAGGCGTTACCGTATCGGGTACAAAATTGAGCCATCTTACGTCCACCGAAGCAGCAATTTTGCTGCAGCGACAATGGAATCTCGAACAGGAACTGCTCATAACAGATGGCATTCACCAACAGTCCATCTCCCCTCAAGATATAGGACTGAGCGTGGACCCCATCAGAAGCGCAAACAGTGCCTATGGTATAGGTCGCAGCGGTAACTTTTTTAAAGATATGGCTGCGTTGTTTTCTCTGTATCTAAACAATCGCCAGGCGCCATTAGTGGTTGAACAAGATCTTCAGGCGGCTCGATCTGGATTAGAAGCTCTTTCCGTGGAAATGAGCCTTCCGCCCGTGGATGCGACCATCAAAGTGCAGGGGACAGACCTGATCACTGTCCCTGGAACATTCGGATATACGATCAATATCGATGACACGCTCGAGCTGATGGATGTTGATCCAACCGCTGTCCTTGTCAGCGGCATGCTGCAGGTGAAGCTCATGCCGGTCCTGCCACGAATCACTGAACTTTCGCCTGCCCTTGAAGATGGCAAAAGACTAATCAATACGCCGATAGAAATTCACGCTTACGATCCCATCAAGGATGAGACAATCACCTGGACCGTTCCCAGGGAAACCGTCGCTACCTGGCTGACGGTGGAGACTACCGATTCTGGACCAGTTTTCCGATTTGATGACACATCGGTTGCCAGCTACCTTGAACACAAAAACCAAGAATTAACTCCAGATCGATGGATCAATTCGAGCGTCTATGCCCAGGAAATAGTTGAGAAAATCGAATCTGGAAAACCCCTGAATATAAACATCAACCACAAAGCGACTAATTATGTGGTTCAAACGGGGGATACTTTATTGAAGATCGGGTGGAACCAGGGCATACCTTTCTGGATGATCCTTGATGCAAATCCAGGTCTCGATCCGGATGCATTGGTTACCGGCCAGGATTTGACCATCCCCTCTAAGGATGACCTGATACCCTATCCCATTGTGGAGGCAAAGAGAGTAGAGATCAGCATCAGCAAACAACGGTTATGGGTGTACGAGAATGGGGAATTAATTTCCAAGCACGTGATCAGCACAGGCATGGATCGATCTCCAACCCAACCGGGTGTGTTCCAGATCCAGACTCATGAATTAAATGCCTACGCGTCTGTTTGGGACCTAACAATGCCGCATTTTTTGGGAATATATGAAGCCTGGCCCGGTTTCATGAACGGCATACACGGTCTCCCGACGTTATCCAACGGGCGTCGCCTATGGGCCAACGTACTTGGAAGCCCTGCATCCTATGGATGCATCATTATGGAATTGGACGCCGCAGAATGGTTGTATCGCTGGGCCGAGCAGGGTGTGATTGTCGAGATTCAACCTTAACCTCCCTCAGTTTTCATAACTACGGATAAGTTCATCCTTTTCTTCTTCCGAAAGGAAGGCCATATCTAAAGCATTTTTTTGTAGCTGGTTAATTTGACTTTGAGTGAGTCCCGCCGCTGGAGCGGCTACTTCGTATTCATGGCGCAGGTCGATCCCACTGATGCCCGGGTCATCTGTATTGAGGTTGGTCATCACTCCGGCCTCAAGGAACACTTTTACTGGGTGGCTTTTGTAATCCTGCACGGTGCTGGTCTGGACGTTGCTTGTGAGGTTGGTCTCAATTCCAATCGCCTTCTCAACCATATAATCCATTAGTGATCGGTCCTCAACTGCTTTGACAGCATGGCCGATCCGTTGGGCGCCTAACTCTATAATCGCCTGCCATATGCTCTCCGGTCCAGCACTCTCACCCGCATGGGCGATACAGTTTAAGCCCGCCGTTCGCACACTTGTGAAATGATCAACAAATAAATCGCCGCTTTGATTGATCTCATCACCCGCCAGATCTATGGCGACCAGGTATTCTTTCTGCCTGAGCAGCGCTCCCAGCTCATTCCAGGCTGTTTCGACCCCATACGTACGGCTAATGATCCCAATCAGGTTCACGCGCATCCCTAACTCCGAAGAGCCACTCGTCGCGCCATCACACACTGCATCTACGACACTTTCAACGGCCAGTTGATGGGTTTCGGCCATAAACCAGGGGCTGAAGCGCAGTTCAACATAATCTAGACCCTCATCTTTGGCATCCTGCACGTTCTCAAATGCAATTCGACGACATGCGTCAGCATTAACCATCACGGCTGTCATCCATTTGAATCGAGAGATAAATGCCATAATTCCCATCGTTGGATCTGTTACCTGGACATGGGGTCGCAGCTCATCGACCTCCCAGGCAGGCAGTTGGATATCATATTGTCGAGCCAGATCAATGATCGTCTCCAGGCGAACATTTCCGTCCAGATGGCGATGCAAATCTATTAATGGAAACTGAGGGTCAATCATCAACTTTCTCCCTTCAGCCTACTGAATTGCGCCATATGTAGAAGTACCTGCCTGGCAAGCAGGGTATCATCTAACGCGCGATGTGAATTTTTCAGTGAAATACC
>Ga0209013_10001193_pt1 | contig 23986 bp, 21 predicted proteins | sample Cruoilmetagenom2_FD_187291 | JGI IMG/M metagenome (GOLD analysis project Ga0209013, IMG submission 187291) | Oil polluted marine microbial communities from Coal Oil Point, Santa Barbara, California, USA - Sample 2 (SPAdes) (version 2) | ecosystem: Environmental > Aquatic > Marine > Oil seeps ... | reverse complement strand
AGTTGCAGAAAAGGCTTGACATCGCAGGAGCCCAACCAACGATTCTGGTTCGACTTGCGATGTGCGATGTGCGCCCTGAGACCTGAGACCTGAGACCTGAGACCTACGATGTGCGACCTGCGACCTGCGACCTGCGACCTGCATCCAGCATCGAGTATCGAGTATCGAGAATCCAACCCGAAGGGCAAATCCGAAATTCCTAACTCTTGCTCACGCTCATTCCGTGTCATCGTCGAGGAGCCCCGCCGGTGCGTCGATCACCACCGTCTTCGCCTCGATGTCCACCTCGCGCACGATCTCGGGCACGTACGGTACCAGAAACTCCCGCTTCCCCCGACGCACCACGAGCCGGGACTGCGCAGCGCCCAGATCGAGACCGGTCACCCGGCCCAGATTCTCGCCGTCGGGCGCGAAGCATTCCAAACCCACAAGCTGGTGTTCGTAGAAGAAGCCTTCCGGAAGTTCCTCCAGCGCCTGTTCAGGCAGGAAGAGGTACCGTCCGCGCCACCCTTCCATGGTGTTCCGGTCGCGAAGACCACGGACCGAGAGCAACCACTGACCCTTGTGGTAGCGCACCCGATGCACCTCGAAGAACTCCTCCGGAACCGTTTCGTCGCCTAGGCCGAAACGCACGTCATCCTGGAGACGCTCGGGAAAGTCGGTGATGATCTCGACCAGGAGATCACCGTGGATGCCGTGCGGCTTCCCCGCGCGGCCGACGATCAGCCAGCCGCGACCCTCGTCCCGGCCCCCGTGCTCGGGCACTACTCGAGGATCTCGAGCACGAACCGCTTGTGGATCTTCATACCGGCGGCTGCTAGCAGGGTGCGAATGGCGCGAGCCGTGCGGCCCTGCCGGCCGATGACCTTCCCGAGGTCCTCGGTTCGCACCCTCAGTTCGAGGACTGTAGTCTGCTCACCCTCAACCTCTGTCACCTTCACCTCGTCCGGATTGTCAACCAGCGCTTTTGCTATCTCTACCAGCAGATCCTTCATCGCACTCACGTGAGGCTCCTTTCAGGCGTGGAATGCTCGGAGCCCCTTGGCTCCGAGCGTAGATCATTGCTGCTGCTGAGCTTTACGAATCAAAGATTGCACTGTTTCAGACACGCCCGCCCCCTTACCCCGCCACTCCTCGACCTTTTCGAGGTCGATTCGAATTTCGGGCGGGTCCAGGTTGGGGTTGTAAAAACCCACCTGATCCAGGTACTTGGAGTCGGTAGCCTTGCGAGAGTCCGACACCACCACACGATAGATGGGGTTGTTCTTGGCACCCCCACGCCGCAGTCTTATCATCAACATTAAGATCTTCCTCCTTGGACGGCCCCCATGGCCACCATCTCAGTTCAGCCGATACCCAACTGTCGCTTCAGCGCCCTGGAGTCGGCTTTCCCCAAGCGCTTCATGAGCTTACGCATCTGTCCGAATTGGCGCAAGAGGCGATTGATCTCCTCGACGCTGGTCCCGGAGCCCTTGGCGACCCTCTTCTTGCGCGAGCCGTTGAGGAGCTGGGGGTGGCGGCGTTCCCTGGGCGTCATCGAGTCGATGCACGCTCCCATCCGACTGAGCTGCCGCTCCTGTGCCTCGCCGACTCCACCCTCCGGCATCACCTTGCCCATTCCCGGCACCATGTCCATGACCTGCTGCAGAGGGCCCATCTTCTTCAGGCTGCCCAACTGGTCGCGCAGATCCTCGAGGTCGAACTTGTTCTTCTTGAGCTTGGCCTCGAGGCGGCGGGCCTTTTTCTCATCCACCACGTCCTGGGCCTTCTCCACCAGGGTGAGAACATCGCCCATCCCCAGGATGCGGCCCGCCATGCGGTCGGGATGGAATTGCTCGAGGTCTTCGATCTGCTCCCCGATACCGGCAAGGACGATTGGCCGTCCCACGACCTCCCGCACCGACAGCGCGGCGCCGCCACGGGCGTCGCCATCAAGCTTGGTGAGAATCACGCCGGTGATCTCGAGCCGCTCGTGGAAGGCCCGAGCCGAGCGCACCGCGTCCTGACCGGTCATCGCGTCCGCGACGAAGAGGATCTGCCTTGGTTTGAGGATCTCCTTGAGGCGCTCAAGCTGGGCCATCAACTCGTCGTCTACGTGGAGCCGACCAGCGGTATCGAAGATCAGAACCTGGTAGCCCTTGATCGAGGCTTCGCGCAGCGCTCGGCGGGCAATCGCCTCCGGGTCATCCATGTCGCGGGAGTCGATGGTGGGGATGGAAGCCTTCTCACCCAGGACCAACAGCTGCTCGCGCGCCGCCGGGCGCGAGGTGTCGGCAGGAACAAGAAGCGGAAAGAGGCCCTTGCGGTCCTTGATCCAACGCGCGATTTTAGCGGCGGTCGTGGTCTTGCCCGAGCCTTGAAGGCCGACTAGCATCACCACCGCCGGCCGCCCCTTGAAATCGAGTTCGGTCGCATCCCCCCCGAGAAGAGCGACCAGCTCGTCGTGGACGATCTTGGTCACCATCTGCGCCGGGGTGACCGAGCTCAGCACCTCTTCGCCGAGAGCTCGGGTTCGAAGCCGCTCGATGAAGCCGGACACGACCTCGACGCTGACATCCGCCTCGAGCAGCGCGAGACGGATCTCGCGCAAGGCGGTCTCGATGTGGAATTCGGTCAGGTGCCCCTCACCCCTCAGGGTCTTGGTGACACGTGCCAGACGATCCTGCAGTCCCTCCAACATAAGAGGCGCAGTCTAGGCCAGAGCCCCAATGCGGTCAAGGGTCGGGTTCGCCTAGCGCCTATCTCATCAGGTTCCGTTGTGAGAGCGGCGAAGCGCCGTTTCAGGTCTCAGGCTTCAGGTCTCATCGAGAAACTCGCCGAAGATAAAGATACAGATAGGGCTTGACATCGCAGGAATCCAGTCAACGATCTTTGTGCGACCTGCGACCTGGGACAGTGCATCACCGGCCGCAGTAGGAAGTTGGTGAGAAATGCGGGCCAGCAGATCGAAACCGGATACAATGGTCAACAGGATGGGCGCCTCTCAACCGTTGCTCCTGCAGCCACGCTGCCCGGCCCAGGACGACCCTGTGGTTCTCGACCTCCTGCGTCTGGTGATGGCCACCTCCGGCGCGGCCTGGGTGGAGCTCGAGCTCGTTCCGGAGGGCGGTTCTCCCGCGCGCACATTCAGTCTGGGGAAGGTGAGCGACGCCGGGCACTTTTCCCCGATCGCGGTGGGAGGGGATTTCAAGGCGAAGCTGCGGGTAGGCAGCGAAAAACCGCTCGCGGAAGAATTTGTGGGACTTCTCGGACTGGGACTGACCCGGACACTCGAGTGCAGCCGTCTGCGGGAGCAAATCACCCTCCTGCGAGGTGCGCTGGACACGACATCCAGCTCCGTTCTGCTCTTCGACGACCGGGGTGACATCGTCTACGCCAATCCTCCCGCCGATCGCCTGCTTTCCCTGCAAACCGAGGACGAGCTCCTGGCCGATACCAATGGTGCGTCGGTGCGGCCGTTGTTCAGCCTCCTCTGCACCCTGGTGGAACGGGTCGCAGCGGGAGACGGGGCTTCGGCCTCCTGGAAAGGCACGCTTGACCTCGCCGACAGCCGCGTCATGGTGTGCGAGGTGATGCGAATCCCTCAGGCGAGTAATGACGCGCAGTCAGCGGTACTGGTTCTCCTCCAGCCGGTAGGAGCGGGACCGGAAGCCAGGGTCGACGCCTTCTCCGAGAACCATGGGCTCAGCCCGCGGGAGCAGGAGGTGGTCCACCTTCTCGTGCAGGGGCTCACCACCGTCGTCATGGCCGACAGGCTGGGAATCAGTCCTCACACCGTTCGTGACCACCTCAAACACCTTTATCGCAAGACCGGCACGAACTCCCGCAGTGAGCTCCTCGGCCTGATCGCCGGAGCCGCTCAACCCACATTCGGCGACGGAGATCGCGTCCTCGCTGACTGACCCCCCATCTCGGTCGAACGAGGCCTACGAGTCGCAGGGCTTCGATCGTGCTCTATAATGTCAGGAGAAGAGGGTATGCGGGAGGTCTAGACCAATGTTGAAGCTGCGCACGTCCGGGCTGATTACAGCGTTGCTCCTGGTTATGGTTGTCGTGGTCGTCGCTGCCCAGGGCTACGTCGTTATTCTCAAGAGTGGTCACAAGCTCCGCTGCAGAGAACCCCTCCGGATCGAGGGATCGAACGCGATCATCACTCTGGTCACCGGGGTTGTGACCAGCTACCCCCTGGATCTCGTTGACCTCGTCGAGACAGAGCGGTACAACCAGCAGGGCCTGGGAAGCGCCCTGCTGATCGAGGAGCTGTCCGCGACCGGCACACCGGTTCCAACCCCGACCCCTCGTCGATCTCTCGGCCAATACACCACCCTCAACGCCGGCGGCACATCTCCCGAACTCGGTACAACGGTCCAACCGACGCCCCTCCCCACCCCTGGAATCAAGCTGCAGACGATTCCCTACCATGACCAGCGGATCGAGAGGGCGTTTTCCAAGCTCTTCGACGAGAAGAAGATGTACATATATCGAACCAGCCAGGGCACCAGACCCAATTTCTTCTTCGTGCAGACCATGACAGACTCAGAGCGCGAGGTATTTGCGGCGCTGAAAACAGTGGCCGAGGCCTACGCGCTCATTTACGGTCTGCACCAGGAGCTTGCTCCTACGGCCGTCGAGTTGGAGATGATCCAGACCTCGGGAAAGGCTGCGGGCACCTTCCGCCTGACGCCCGCTCTCGCCCAAGAGCTGGCAACGGGAAAAATAGCGATCCAGAAGTTCTACATGCAACACGTCATCTTCTGACGAACTCTGGGTTTTGAACTCTCAGCCCTCAGTCGAGTCCAGAGACGAGATCGCTGTTGTCGGCGCAGGCCTCGCCGGCCTCACCGCGGCCCTCCGTCTGGCGGAAGCCGGACACCAAGTCAGGGTCTTCGAGCGCTATCCTCGCCCCGGGGGACTGGCGCGGGCTTTCGAGATCGGAGGCGAGCCCCTCGAGTCCTTCTACCACCATATTTTCACCACCGACACCGCTTACGTGGCCCTGGCCGACGAGCTCGGCCTGGCGCACCTCATCGAGTGGCTCCCGTCCCGGATGGGCATCTGGACGGACGGCCGCCTGTGGGACTTTGGTACCCCCGCCTCTCTGCTCCGGTTCCGGCCCATGAGGTTCCTGGACAAGGCTCGATTTGCCGCCTCGACCCTTCTGTTGCAGCGCAGTCACGACCCCACGCCGTTCGAAGGAGTGACCGCAGCGGAGTGGATTCGCCGCCACCAGGGGGAACGGACCTGGCGAACGGTCTGGGGCCCACTGCTCTACCAGAAATTCGCCGAAGACGCCGAGCGGGTGGCGATGGTGTGGCTGTGGGGCAAGCTCTACTTGCGAGGACGGTCGCGATCGGCCTCTGGCATGGGTGAGCGGCTGGGTTACATGCGCGGCTCGTTCGTCGTCCTGGTGGAAGCCCTCGAAAAACGCCTCGCCGAACGTGGGGTAAGTCTTCACCTCAATGAGGCGGTTCAGCGGATCGAGAGCGCCGGCGACGGTTTCATGGTTGTTACCGGCCGCGATTCCAGGCGGGCGGCCCGTGTCGTTGTCGCGGCGCCCGTGCCCGACTATCTCGCCATTGCCGGACACCTCCTCCCGGACGGAGACCGCCAAGGTCTCGAAGAGCTCCGCGCTACCGGCGCCATCTGCACCGTCCTCGAGCTGGAACATGCCCTGACCCCCTACTACTGGCTCAACATAGCCGACCCCGAGATGCCCTTTGGCGGGCTCATCGAGCACACCAACTACATCCCTCGCGAGCGCTACGACGGACATCGGATCCTGTACATCTCCAACTACCTCTTTCCCGATCATCCCCTCTTTCGGGCACCCAAGAGTGAGGTATTGGCAACCTACCTTCCGGCGCTGACCCGCATCAACCCGGCCTTCGACCCCTCCTGGGTCATCCGATCCAATCATTTCCGGGCCGATTACGCCCAACCGGTGGTCACCGTGGGCTACCGCCGCAAGATTCCCGCCCTGCGGACATCCGTCCGCGGTCTCTATCTGTGCACCATGGCGCAGATTTTTCCCGAGGATCGGGGTCAGAACTATGCGATCGTCTATGGAGAGAAGGTCGCAAGGACAGTCACTCAAGACATTGGTATTAATAATAATTGATTTCTCAAATTCCTGGTCTCAATTATAATTTCCTAAATTTTTAGGATATAAAAATTGAGACCAGGAATTTGAAACATCACATTGGCAGGAATAGAGGCCACACCAACAATGGTGTAGTATTGGGCCGGCCGGTGTCCCGTGGATGTCGGCAAAGGACGAGCTTGGAGGCATGACCCGATGGCAGGCAAGACAGTAGAGATCACGGACGGGAATTTCGAAGAGACAATCATCAACGCGGGCAAGGTCGCCCTGGTGGACTTCTGGGCGGTTTGGTGCGGTCCGTGCCGCGTCATCGGTCCCATCGTCGAAGAGATCGCCGACGAGTACGACGGCCGGGTTGTCGTAGGCAAGCTGGACGTGGACTCGAACCGCGAAACCGCGGTCAAGTTTGGAATCCAGGCAATCCCGACCCTGCTTCTGGTCAAGGACGGCGAGATCGCCGACCGGCTCGTGGGCGTGACCGACAAGGCGAGCCTCGCTTCGAAGCTGGACAGCCTTCTCTAGAAGACCCTCCCGCGAACCCACCGTACACCGGTGCGTTCGGGGTTTACGGTGTGCGAACTGGAGAGACCTTAGAGCGCCCGACGATCTTCCCCGCCCCGCTCATCGGGCAACTTTCGTCGGGTGGTGTGGTGGGAGATAGCATGGAGATTCGCACCGTCGGCATCGTCGGCGCCGGACAGATGGGCAGCGGAATCGCGCACGTGGCGGCACTGTCCGGCTACAACGTGCTCCTCACTGACATTGAGGCCGAGGTCCTCGAAAAAGGCCTCGAGACCCTCACCTACAACCTCGACCGCCAGATCAAGAAGGGCCTGGTGGACGAGGGGGCGAGGTCTGCGGTTCTGGGACGTATCACCAGCAGCACCCATGTCAGCGAGCACCGCACGGCGGACCTGGTGATCGAATCAGCAGTCGAGAATTTCGCCATCAAGGCGGAGATCTTCCGGCAGCTGGACGTGCTCTGCCCGCCCCAGGCTGTGTTTGCCTCCAACACCTCGTCCATCTCCATCACCAGGCTGGCTGCGGTCACCGGCCGCCCAGACCGCTTTATCGGAATGCACTTCATGAACCCGGTGCCCATGATGCGCTTGGTGGAGGTCATCCGCGGTCTGGAGACAGCCGAGCAGACCGTCGCGGCCATTCGCGCCGTGGCCGAGGCCATGGGCAAGACGCCGGTGGAGTGCAACGACTACCCCGGGTTCGTTGCCAACCGCCTCCTCATGCCGATGATCAACGAAGCCGTGTTCGCCGTCGCCGACGGGGTGGCCACCGCCGAGGCGGTGGACCAGATCATGACCCTGGGCATGAACCACCCGATGGGGCCTCTCCGCCTCGCCGATCTCATCGGCCTCGACACGCTGCTCGGCGTGATGCGCATCCTCCACGACGAGTTCGGCGATCCCAAATATCGGCCTTGCCCCCTGCTGGTCAAGATGGTGGACGGCGGGCGACTCGGCCGCAAATCGGGCCGGGGCTTTTTCGAGTACGGCGAGGACTGAGGCCGTGCTCTGCCAGTTCTGCAGCGCGGCCAACCCCCAGAACAGGGATTTCTGCCACCGTTGCGGCGGCAAGCTGATGGTGGTTTCCGGTGTCACCGAAGACGAGCAGGAGCCCACAGAAGAGCTGTTCATCCAGGCCCAGGAGGAGCTCGAAGAGCACATCCTCGAGCGGATTAGCGCCCTCGAGGACAGCGTCCGGCGGCTCTCCCATGCGGTTGCCGCCACCGCCCAACACCTGGGTCAGCTCGAACACAACCTCACCGTCGCCCACGCGGGGGTCCAGTCCCTCGGCGGGCTCCTGGAAACTCAGGGCATCGTCACCCGCACCGAGGTTGTGGACCGGTGGGAGCGCGTTGCCGACCAGGAGCTCCTTTCTCGTGACCTGTCACGCCGCTTCAAGATGTGCGCCGGCCGCATTCTCTCGCAGGCGGAGCACTTCGGTCACGCGAACGATGACTTCCGGCGGAAGTTGCGCGCGCTCGAACTGGCCCTCGTCGGCTCGGAGACCGACGTCATCCACGAGCTGCTCACCGAGCTCGCCGGCATGGCGCCCGACAACGATGAGCTGTGGAGCTTCATCGGCGAGGCCGCCTTCCACACCGGCGAGCTCGAAACCGCCCGCATTGCCTTCCACAAGGTCCTTGAGCTGCGGGGTCCAACCTTCGAGGCCATGGTCTACCTGGGTGCGGTGGCCTCCGACCTCGGCCGCTGGTCCGAAGCGGAGAATGCGCTGCTCGCGGCGCGCGGCATGGCACCCGAGGCCTTTCTCCCCCACTTCACCCTCGGCGCCCTCAAGGTTCTGCAAAACGACCACCGTGCGGCGATTCCGCACCTCGAGCAGAGCCTCAGATGTGAGGAGGCGGCCCAGAGCTGGTACCTGCTCGGAATCTGCCGGCTCGAGCTCGGCCGAAGCGGGCGGGCGATCAATGCCCTGCGGCGGGCCGTAGAGCTCGAGCCGGGCTTCGAGGACGCTCTTTACCACCTCGGCGTGGCGTATCTTCGCCGCGGCTGGACGCGCCGGGCTCTCGAAGCCTTCCAGCAGGTCCTGCGCCTGGACCCGCAGCGCCTGCAGTACCAGGAAACCGTGCGCCTGCTCAGCGGCTCGCCGCCCGACGATCTTCCCGCCGAGACCTCGGGCCTGGTAGCTCGGGCCGAGCAGGCCCTCGAGCGCGGACGCCCCGAGCAGGCCCTCGAGTTTTTCGCCGGGGCCCTGAATACCTCGCCCGGCCAGCCGGAGCTGCAGGCCACCGCCGCTCTCCTCGCCTCCGCCCTCGGGCGTACCCGGGACGCCGTGGGCTATGCCCACGCCATCCTGCGCGAGCGGCCCGAGAGCTCCCCCTACCTTGCCGCCGCGGTGGTGGCTCTTCTCGAGTCTCTGCGCCATGCGGGAAGGCCTCGCGCGGCCCGCCGCCTGGCCCTCCGGCTCTACCGGGAGGATGGAGACCCGCTGGCCCGCGGCATGGCCGCCTATGAGCTCGCGCTGGTCGAGTCCGAGCTCGGCAACGACTTGGCGGCGGCGCGCGATCTCGCTCGCGAGGCGCTGGAGATCTCCCCTCGTGAGCTGCGCCACTACCCCCTCGCCGCCCTCGGCACTATCGCCCTGAAACGCGGTCGCTTCCGCGAGGCGATGCAGTACCTGGAGCAGGCGATCCGCGCCGGATCCGAACCGCCGCTACTGCGTCAGCTCGCCCTCGCCCGTCTCGGCTCGGGAGACACGTCGGGCGCGGAGGAGGCCTTGAAGGAGGCATGGGAAGGACCGGAGGGGGGAATCGACCAGGAGCTGCTCGACCACGTCCGCCGCCTCGGCGGTTTGCTCGGCGAGCTGACGCGCAACCACCGCCCGGTGCGCAACGGGTCGCGCGGATGATTGCGGACCAACCTTTCGGCGTTCCGAGAGTCGATAACCCCACGACCCCGCATTTCTCACCGGGTTTTGTCGCGAGGGCGACGAGGCGCCATCTCAGGTCTCAGGCTTTGGGTCACAGGCTTCAGGTCACAGGTCTCACAGGCTTCAGATCTCAGGTCTCATTGAAAAACTCAAGAAAGTTGCAGAAAAGGCTTGACCTCGCAGGAATCCAGTCAACGAATTCGGTGCGACGTGCGACCTGGGACAGTGCATCGCCGACCGCAGCAGAAAGCTGGTGAGATATGCGGGCTAGCCCCTTATATTCGATGGAAGAAACGTCACGGCATTTCCTGCCGATACGGAGTTGAGCATGCGCTGGAGCCAGAACTTCATCCACACCCTCCGACAGGACCCCTCGGATGCCGAGGTGGTCTCCCACCGACTGATGACCCGCGCCGGGCTCATCTCCAAGGTCGCCGCGGGGATCTACAACTACCTGCCTCTGGGCTGGCGGTCGCTGCAGAAGCTCGAGGTCATCGTTCGCGAGGAGATGGAGCGTGCCGGTTCGGCCGAGCTGGTGATGCCCGCAGTCCAACCCGCCGAGCTCTGGCAGGAGTCCGGCCGCTGGTTCGAGTACGGGCCGGAGCTGCTGCGCCTGAAAGACCGCCACGAGCGCGAATTCTGCGTCGGGCCCACCCACGAGGAGGTGATCACCGACATCGTCCGCCGCGCCATCACGTCCTACCGCCAGCTCCCGGTCAACCTCTACCAGATCCAAACCAAGTTTCGCGACGAGATCCGGCCCCGTTTCGGGCTCATGCGCGGGCGCGAGTTCATCATGAAGGACGCCTACTCCTTCCACGCCGACGCCGACGATCTCGATACCGCCTATCGCGCGATGGAGGCGGCCTACTGCCGCGTCTTCGAGCGTTGCGGCCTCGGCTACACCAAGGTCGAGGCCGACACCGGCAACATCGGCGGCTCCGAGTCGCACGAGTTTATGGTCCTCGCCGACACCGGTGAGGATGCGATCCTCTCCTGCCCGGCCTGCGCCTACGGCGCCAACGTGGAGAAGGCTGAGACCGGGCGGGTGACGCCGGCCCCCGAGTGGCCTCGCGAGCTGCCGGGCTCGGCCGAGGCTGTCCACACCCCCGAGATGCGTTCGGTGGAGCAGGTCGCCGAGTTCCTCGAGATTGACCCGGCCCACCTCATCAAGACCCTGATCTTCGAGACCGACGAGGAGTTCGTCGCCGTCCTCATTCGCGGCGACCTCGAGGTCAACGAGGTCAAACTCAAGAACGAACTCGGATGCACCCACCTGCAGCTCGCCTCCGAGGCCAAGATCGAGGAGATCACCGGCGGGCCACAGGGTTTCTCCGGCCCAGTGGGCCTCGACGGAGTGCGCATCATCGCCGACCCGACGGTCATGGAACTCGCGGTGGCTGCCACCGGCGCCAACAAAGAAGACACCCATCTGGTGGGGGTGGTCACGGGCCGCGACTTCGAGCCGGGTTCGGTGGCGGATATCAAGCTCGCCGCTGCGGGCGACCCCTGCTCGACCTGCGGCGAGCCCCTGATCGAGCGCCGCGGCATCGAGGTCGGCCACATTTTCAAGCTCGGCACCAAGTACTCCACCTCCATGGGCTGTCGATTCCAGGACGCCGGGGGAAAAGAGGAGCCGATGATCATGGGTTGTTACGGCCTCGGCGTGGGCCGCACTCTCGCCGCCGCCGTTGAGCAGAACCACGACGACAAGGGCATCATCTGGCCGCTGCCCCTGGCCCCTTACGAGGTCGTGCTGGTGGTGCTCAACGCCGACAAATCGGAGATCGTGGAGGCGGCCGAAGATCTGTACAACGAACTGCGCTCGGCCGGAGTCGACGTCCTCTTCGACGATCGCCCCGAGCGGCCCGGCGTCAAGTTCAACGACATGGATCTCCTCGGCTTCCCGGTTCGGGTCGTCGTCGGCAAACGCGGCCTCGAAAACTCCGAGGTCGAGCTCAGCCTGCGCAAGGACGGCGAGAAGCACCTGACGCCCATCTCGGAGATGGTCGAAGGAGTCCAGGCGATGCTTGAAGACCTGAGGTCTTAATTTTGAGTTTTGAGTTTTGAGTTATCGGCGCGGCGAAGCGATCAAGTCGATCGAAGCGAGATGACGGCGCTTGAACGCGATGACAGAAGACCGCGCTTCTTATCGGTAGCGCGAGCCCGGAGCTTTGGATTCCGCGCTTCTTCGGGAGTGCCCTTTCTATCGTCACTCTGTCCGTGAGGATGCCAGGCACCTCCGAGGAAGCGCGCCCAAACGCGGGCACGATTTGCCAACACCCCGATCGTTACCCCGCGTGGAACTCAAAACTCAAAACTAAAAACTAAAAACTGACCTCGCCGCCTCCTCCGTCTTTCCTTTCGCCTGCACGAGTACCTTCAAATCCGAGCCCATACCGTCTGGGTCGAGGAGGCGTTTGACCTCCTGGCGGGCGGTGACGGTGGCGACGTCGAGCTCGGCCTCCATGCCGAGGCCGCGGGCGTCGAGCTCGTTGCCGATGCCGGCCCGCACGAGGAACTCGGCCAGCGGCCACAGGCCGATCTCGGACCAACCCTCTACGGCGGCGGCGGCGCGGAGATCGTCCCAGTTGACGTGGGCGGTAAGATCGACCTCGCCGGGAGACTCCAGGGGATCGCGGCCCACCCGGTGGCGGCGAAAGGTGGCCAGGGAGCCGCCACCGCGGCCGCGGGGGTCGTAAAGTCGCCGGGCCTCGTAGCCGTAATCCAGCACCAATGCGAGGCCGTCGGTGCCGGCAGCACCGAGGAGCGAGCGGTGCAGAGCCAGTGCGCCGAGGTTGGCTTCGGCAAGCTGTCCCTCTACGAGGTGGACGCCGTGGCGCGCGAAGTAGGCGGCCACCTTGGACCGCGCTGGGCGCTCCTCCCACCCAAGACCCTCGCCGGTGAGGTGGACCCAGAGCTCCCGCAGCCCCCCTCCCCTTCCAACCACCCGCACCACCGGCTGCGCGTCGAAGAGCTCGGACGCGTGCACTACCGTGGGCTCGGATCGGGCGCCCACGCCCGCAATGTCGTCCACCCATCGCACTGGCACCGGCGCACCATCGAGGTGCTCGAGCTGGCGACTCCGCATGGCCGCCGAGCGTTCGACCGATACCACCTCGGCAAGGGTCGCCCCCGCCCCCTGCCCGAGGGCTTTGAGCAACTCCCATATCAGGGACCCATCACCCGAGGCAGCGTCCACGAAACGCAGCGGCTTGAGGTCCCCCGCAAGTGCGATGAACAGCCGCGCCAGCACCCGCGGGTACCACGCGGAAGAGGTGGGGGCAGTCAGAAAGTCCCCGTCACGTCCGTAACGTGGCTTCTCGCCGCTGTAATAACCGTGGACCGGGTGGTAGAGCGCCAGCTCCATGAACTCGTCAAAAGGCACCGCACCACCTCGAGCCTCGATTTCGGCCACAATCCAGGACATAGGAGCATTGTAAGCGTCCTGGTGCACCCAAACTCCTCGGATTCGGATTTCGGATTTTTCCCACACTGCGGGGACTGGTTTTCCCGCCGCGTGGGACCGAAAAATTCCTAATTCCTAATTCCTAATTCCTAATTCGCGCTCGGGCGCCTGCTCGAACATCGAAGTGGTCAAAATTCTTGCGCCCGAGCGCGCCATGTGCTATAAAACCCGCTGCTGCTTTCGATTGGAAAGTGGGCCTGTGGCCCACTTTTTTTCTGCAGCGGGGAGAAACATGAAGCTGGATCCGACATTGCAGGATCAACTCGCCGCCCTGGTTGCGGACGAGGGACTCGAGTTGCTCGCGACCGAGGTCGCGGGAAGCGGTCCGAAGACTATCCTGCGCCTGATCGTCGACGGTCCCGACGGGGTCGGTCTGGACCAGTGCGCGTCGGTGTCGCGGCAGGCCTCGGCAATGCTCGACGTCGGGGATCCCATCAGCCACACCTACACGCTCGAGGTTTCCTCGCCCGGCCTCGACCGCAAGCTCTACTGCCGAGAAGATTACGAGCGTTTCGCCGGACGCCGGGTGAACGTTCGGATGGAACCCGCGTATCGAGAGCACCGGACCGTCACCGGTGACATCGGACAGGTGCGGGACGACGTCGTACGTGTTGTCGACGACTCCGGGAGGGAGCTCGAGCTCCCGTTCGACCAAATCTTCGAGGCGCGCCTCGAGGTGGACTGGAACGTGATCATGAAGGAAGGGAAAGCCCGTCCATGAAGATCGATATCAACATGCTCGTAACCCAGATGGCTGCGGAACGCGACATCGAGGCCGACACCCTGGTCGAGGCGGTCGCCGAGGCGATCTCGTCCGCCGCGCGCAAGCACTACAAGGAGCGCAACGTCCACACCGACATCGACGTCCAGAGCGGCGAGGTCGAATGCTGGACGGCGCGCGATGTGGTCGAGGAGGTCGAGGATCCCGAGATCGAGGTGACGCTCGATGAGGCTCAGGCCATCAACCCCGAAGCAACGATCGGCGGCCGAATCCTTCTCGAGACGCTCGACACCTCGGATTTGGGCCGGATCGCCGCCCAGTCGGCGCGCCAGGTGCTCTTCCAGCGCGTGCGCGAGGCGGAGCGGGCGGTCGTCTTCCGCAATTATTCGGACCGTGTCGGTGACATGATCAACGGCATCGTCAAGCGCATGGACCGCGGCGCCCTGATCGTGGAGCTGGGGGACACCGAGGGCGTCATTCCGCGCAACCACCAGGTGCGTCACGAGCGTTACAGCCAGGGCGATCGCGTGCGCGCGGTGGTGGTGGAGGTCACGATGGACGCCAACCGCCCACAGGTGGTTCTCTCACGCACCTCGCCGATGCTCCTGGGGAAGCTCCTGGAGATGGAGGTCCCGGAGATCTACGACGGCACCGTGGTCATCAGGATATGTGTCCGCGAACCTGGCGAGCGCGCCAAGGTGGCGGTCTTTTCCAAGGACCGCGACGTGGATCCGGTGGGCGCCTGCGTCGGCCTCAAGGGCTCCCGCGTTCAGGCCATCACCCGCGAGCTTAAAGGCGAGAAGATCGACATCATTCCCTGGGACAGCGATCTGGTCACCTTCGCCCAAAACGCTCTCTCCCCGGCCAAGATCAACCGGGTCGCGGTGCGCGAGGAGCCGATCAGGGTGGTGGTCCGGGACGAGGAGGGGCAGCCAGTGCTCGACGAGGACGGCAAAACGGTGACCGAGGAGGGCAAGGAGATCGTGCTCGACGTCATCGTCGGCACCGAACAGCTCTCTCTCGCGATCGGCAAGCGCGGCCAGAACGTTCGTCTCGCTTCCAAGCTGCTCGACTGTCGCATCGAGATCAAGAGCCAGGAGGCCGTCAAGGACGAGCTCGCGTCTGCTCTCGCATCCATGCTGCGTGAGATGGAAGGGATCACCGACGAGGACGAGCTGCCGGACCTGGAGGCCGTTTCTGAAACGGTTGACTACGACCAGCTCATCCCATTGGAGGACATCGAAGCGCTCACCGAGAGGCTCCGGGAACGACTCTCGGGTCATAGCGTCCACACCGTTCAAGACGTGCTCGCCCGCGACGCAGAGGATCTGGCGACGATTCCGGGCATCGGCCCGGTGACCGCCAAGCGGCTTCTCGACATGGCCGGTCAAGCCCTCGAGGATGCGCTTGCCGAGGCGGCCGAATCGGCAGCCGGGGAGGAGTGAGGGAGCATGCAGCAGCTTCGAGTCGTCGATCTCGCCCACACCATGGGTATTACGCCACGGGAGCTGATCTTCAAGCTGCGCTCGATCGGCGTCACCGTCATGACCGAGAAAGACACCCTCGATCTGTCGACGGTGCGCTCCATCATCACCGGAGAAACGCTCCAACGTCGCCCTCGTGAAGTGATTGTCCGCAGGGAGAAGGCCGAGGAGGAGAGCACGACCCTAACGGCCAAGGACCGCATGGTCCGCCGCCGGAAACGCCTGGTGGTGGACACCGAGAAAGAGATCCAGGAGGTCGCAGGCGAAAAGAAACCGGAGAAAGCCGAGCTCGAGGCCGAGGTGGCCGCCAAGGTTGAAGTGGCCGAAGTGGTCGAAGAGGCCGAAGTGGTCGAAGAGGCCGAAGTGGTCGAAGAGGCCGAGGTGGTCGAAGAGGTCGAGGTTGCCGAAGAGGCCGAGGCGGCTGCGTCCGCAGAAGAGGTGGAGGTCGAGGCCGTCGCCGCCGAGGCGGAGATCGAAGAGGGTCTCGAGATCGAGCCGGATGTGGAGATCACCGAGGAGGAGCTAACGGCTGCCCGCGAGCAGCTCGAGGGTGAGGAAGCTCCACAGAGGGTTCGGCCCGCGCGCGCCAAGACACCCCTCGAGCAGAGCCTGCGCGAGCTCTCCCCGGACGAAATCCGACAGCGCCTCGCGGACCAGCGGGAGGCCGAGAAGAAGCGAAAGGCGGAGAAGGCGACCGGGCGGGTCGCGGGCCGCAAGGCGAAGGCCGCAGCTGACGCCCAGGAGATCCGCGACCTCCTCAACAAGTTCGAGGAGCAAAAGCTCAAGGGGCAGCAGGAAACCGCGGGTGGCCCCCGTCCAGCGCCACGTCCCACCGGAGGGCGCCCGAGCAAGAAGGGGCGCCGGCGTCGGATAGAGACCGAGCGCCGCGCGGCGCCGCCGAGCCCCGTGCGCACCGTCCAGTTCAAGGATGATCTGAAACCGGAAGGCCCGATCATCCTGTCCGAGATGGTCACCGCCAGGGAGCTGGCGGAGAAGCTCAACGTCACCGCCAAGGACCTCCTCGGTCTGCTGATTCAAAAGGGAGTGATGGTCACCACAAACCAGTCCCTGCCTCACGAGCTGGCGGAGGAGATCTGCGCCGACCTCGAGATCGAGGCCATGGTCGCCTCCGCCGAGGAGCTCATCGAGTACGAGCGTGAGGAAAGTGTCCAGGAGATGGGCGAGCTGGAGCCCCGGGCCCCGGTGGTCACGGTCATGGGTCACGTGGATCACGGCAAGACCTCACTCCTGGACGCAATGCGATCGAGCCGGGTTGCGGAGCAGGAGGCCGGCGGCATCACTCAGCACATAGGCGCCTCACGCGTCGAGACCGCGGATGGGCGAAAGGTCGTCTTTGTCGACACGCCTGGTCACGAGGCCTTCACCGGGATGCGGGCCCGCGGCGCGCAGGTGACCGACATCGTCATCCTGGTCGTTGCCGCGGACGACGGCGTGATGCCACAGACGAAAGAAGCCATCAATCACGCGCGCGCCGCCAACGTGCCACTTATCGTCGCCATCAACAAGATCGACAAAGCCAACGCGAACCCGGATCGGGTCAAGCAGCAGCTTGCCGAGAATGACATCCTGGTCGAAGATTGGGGTGGCGACATCCCCTCGGTTGCTGTCTCAGCCAAGAAGAACCAGGGTCTCGACGACCTCCTGGACATGATCCTGCTGGTGGCCGAGCTCAAGGAGCTGAAGGCCTCGACCGAGGGCCCGGCGCGCGGGGTTGTGCTCGAAGCGCGCAAGGAGAAGGGTCGCGGGATCGTGGCCACCGTGTTGGTCCAGCAAGGCAATCTGGCTGTCGGAGACTACTTCTTCGCCGGGTCGACCTGGGGCCGAGTTCGCGCCATCGCGGACGAGAGCGGTGAGCGTATCGAGAGCGCCGGCCCGTCCGACCCGGTGGAGCTGATGGGTTTCGAGAACGTCCCGGCCGCGGGCGACACCCTGCAAGGTACGGAGAGCGAGGCCAAGGCGCTCGAGGTCTCATCCTACCGCGCCCAGAAAGACCGCGAGGAAGGTCTGCTCGCCACCCGCAAGGTATCGCTCGAGAACCTCTTCGACCAGATCGCCGAGAGCGAGATCCAGGAGCTCCAGGTCGTCATCAAGGCGGATGTCCAGGGATCGGTGGAGGTCCTTCGGGAGACCCTCACCAGCCTGAGCACTGAGAAGGTCAAGATCAACGTGCTGCACGGCTCGGTCGGAGCTGTGACCACCAACGACGTCATGCTGGCCTCGGCCTCGAACGCCATCATCGTCGGCTTCGCCGTACGCCCCGAGCGTAACGCGCGCGACCTCGCGGAGACCGAGCAGGTGGACACCCGGCTCTACACCGTGATTTACGATCTGGTCGATGATGTTAAGAAGGCGATGGTCGGCCTCCTCGAGCCGGAGTACCGCGAGGAGGAGCTCGGGCACGCCGAGGTTCGCGAGATCTTCAAGGTGCCGAAGATCGGCGCCATCGCGGGAACCCACGTGATCGACGGCGTCATCACGCGCAACGCCAAGGTCCGCCTGCTGCGCGACCAGGTGGTGATCTACGAGGGCGACATCGCGTCGCTGCGAAGATTCAAGGACGATGCCTCCGAGGTCCGCCAGGGATTCGAGTGCGGCATCGGCCTCGATCGTTACCACGACATCAAGGAGGGTGACATCATCGAGGCCTATCGGATGGTGGAGATCGCACCCGAGCTCTGATCAGAGGCCCCGACCGCCAGCAACCGCGGCGGAATGGAAAAGCGATGAGTGGAGAGGTTTACGTCGGCGTCGCTCATCTCGAGCTTCACATACCGGAGGCGCGCAGTCTCAAGGCAAAGCGCGGCCCGGTGCGGAGCCTCGTGGAGAAGGTCAGGGCTCGCCACCAAGTTCTGGTGGTCGAGGCCGATCACCAGGATCTGTATCAGCGGACAAGCCTCGCCATCTGTGCTCTCTCGACCGACCGGGTGGATCTAGAGGCACGGCTGCAACGAGTGGCCAACACCGTTGACCGGTCGTGGAGCGGCCACGTTCTGAGTTGGGAGATCGAGATCACCAACATGTGAATCCGGCAGGTCGCCCCGAACTGCAAGGGAGGAAGAGGTGCAAGAGAAAACATTCGAGCGCAACGCGCGCCTCGAGGGCGAAATCCGGTCGGTCCTCTCAGACCTGCTCCGCCTCGAGGTCAACGATCCCCGTCTGGTTGACGTTACTGTGTCGACGATACGCTTGTCCCCCGACCGGTCGAAGGCAAGGGTGTACTTCTCCGTCATCGGCGATGAGGAGCGGGAACGCCAGGCGGGGGACGGGTTCAACGCCGCGGCGCCGTTCATGCGCCGGCACCTCGGGCAACGTATGCGTTTGCGCGTCGTGCCCACCCTGGAGTTTTTTCGCGACACCTCCTATGAGTATGGGGATCGCATGGAGCGACTCTTCGACCGCCTGTCCGACGAGGGCCTCCTCCCCTCCCCCGAGACCGGCTCCGAGAATCCCGAGGAGGACGCGTGACCATCACCAGCACCGAGCCGATGGAAGCAGTGAAGCGGCTGTCAGAGGCCCATCGCGTGCTTCTCACCTGCCACCTCAACCCCGACGGCGACGCCCTGGGCTCCGAACTGGCCCTGGTGGAGCTTGCCGGCGAGCTGGGAGTCGAGACCGTGGTGGTCAACCGTGATCCCACCCCGGCAAACCTCGCCTTGCTACCCGGCGCCGACCGCATCCTGGTCGGCGACGAACTCCCCGAAAACTTCCCGGAGGCATTCGACCTGGTGGTCACCGTGGAGTGCCCCGGGCTCGAACGTTCCGGATTCGAAGGTCTCACCCGGGTGCCGATCGTGAACATCGACCATCATCCTGCCAACCCCGCCTACGGTGTCGTCAACTATCTCGACGACGATGCACCGGCGGTCGGCGAAATGGTGTGGAAGATGTTCGCCGAGGCCGGCGTGTGGCCGTCGGCGGACGCCGCCACCAACCTCTTTGTCGCCCTGACCACAGACACCGGCGATTTCAGGTACTCCAACGCCACCGGCCGCGCCCTTCGCGCGGGAGCGGAGATGGTCGACGCCGGCGCCGAACCGGCCAAGGTGGCCGAGTGGGTGCACGGCAACCGGAGCGTCGCCGCGGTCCGCCTCCTCGGCGAGGCCCTCCGCACGCTCCGCCTTGACTGCGGCGGGCGTATGGCCGTGGTTACTGTCGACCAGGAGGCGTTCCGGCGTGCGCAGGCGGGGCCGGAAGACACCGAGGAGATAGTCAACGTTCCGCGCTCCATCGCAGGAGTGGAGGCGGTGGCCTTCCTCAAGCAATGGCAGCTGGAAGAGGTCCGCGTCAGCCTGCGCAGCCGAGGCGATGTCGACGTGCGCGCGGTCGCAGTCGAATTCGGGGGCGGCGGGCACCAAAACGCCGCGGGCTGCACTCTCACCGAGAGTCTCAACGAGGCAGAAGCGCAGATCGCAGCGGCCCTCGCCGAAGCCATCGAGGTGACCGGTTGAGCCGCCGGCAGCCCTCGCGCTTCCACGGTCTGCTGCCGGTCTTCAAGAAACCCGGCCCCACATCGCATGATGTCGTGGACATGGCCCGCAAGGCCCTCCGCGAGCGCCGGATCGGGCACACCGGCACTCTCGATCCGATGGCCGAGGGCCTGCTGCTGCTCTGCGTGGGGCAGGCCACACGCCTGCAGCAGCACCTTCTCGGATGGGAAAAGACCTACCGGGGCGAGGTCCGGCTCGGCAGCGCCACCACCACCTACGACGGCGAGGGCAAGGCTATGGAACCGCGGGGCCAGCCTCCCGAGCTCGACCGCCTGACGCTCGATCGCCTGGTTGAGCAATTCAGCGGCCAGATCCAGCAGGTACCTCCACCGTACTCGGCCAAAAAGATCGCAGGCAAGAAGCTCTACGAGCTCGCGCGCAGCGGCAAAACGGTCGAGATCGAGCCGAAGACGGTCACCGTCCACGCCCTCGAGCTGCGTGCAGAGGCTGATGATCTCCTCTCTCTGGAGGTGAGGACGTCGACCGGCTTCTACGTCCGTTCGCTGGCTCACGACATCGGCCTCGCCCTCGGTTGCGGCGGCTACCTTCACCACCTCCACCGGGTCACCATCGGTCCCTACTCGATCGCCGAGGCCATACCCCAGGAAGCCCTCGATGGCGTCCAGGACGCCGGAGAGATCATCGGGGGACCCGCGTGGGTTGCCCTCGATAGAATCGCGTTACCCTTTCCCGAGATCACCCTCAATCCGAGTGCCGCGGAGCGTTTCGTGCACGGCCAGCAGGTGGTGGTCTTTCGCCCCGGAATCGAGGGACTGACCACCGAGTCAAAGGTGGTCATACGCAGCTCGGACGATCACCTGCTCGGAATCGGTGCGGTGCGAGCGGTCCTCGCCCGTGGACGCACCCTCGACATCGCTCCGGCAATGGTTCTCGAAACCGCTCCAGCACCGTCTGTGCGAGCGAAACCGTGACCCGATACAATGGTCAACTGTTGCGAGAAGAGTCGGTTCCTGCTAGGGTACCGATGTCTCCTCGCCACGGGAGGATAGTGGAGAACATATGAGTCACTTTGACGCACAAAAACCATCGATCATCGACGAATTCCGCACCCATCCGACCGACACCGGGTCGCCGGAGGTGCAGGTTGCCTTGCTGACCCGGCGTATCCAGTTCCTGACGGAGCACTTCAAGGCCTTCAAGAAGGACTTCCACTCCCGTCGTGGCCTGCTGAAGCTGGTCGGCCGCCGCCGCCGCCTCCTCGAGTACCTCAAGGCGAAGGACATCACCCGTTATCGCCAGCTCGTGGAGCGGTTGGAACTCCGAGGCTGATTACCCACCCAGGTGCGCCACCTCCATTTCCTCGCTGCCGTTGGGGCAGCGAAATAGTGGCCCGGCGCCGCACCTCGAAAGATAGGAAAACCGAATGAGAGAAATATCGAAGTCTGTCGAGATCGACGGGAAGACCCTGAGTTTCGAGATCGGCAAGATCGCCAAGCAAGCCGGGGGCTCGACCGTGGTGCGCATGGGCGACACCATGGTCCTGGTCACCGCGTGCTCGAGCCCGGATATCCGCCAGGGGGTGGACTTCCTGCCCCTGACGGTGGACTACCGAGAGAACACTTACGCGGGCGGCCGTATCCCCGGCGGGTTTTTCAAGCGGGAAGGCCGGCCAACCGAAAAAGAAACCCTCACTTGTCGGGTGATCGACCGCAGCCTGCGGCCGCTCTTTCCGGGCGGCTACTTCCGTGAAACCCAGGTCATCGCCTGGGTCTTGTCGGCCGACGACGAATTCAACCCTGACATCTACGGCCTCTCCGGCGCCTCCCTGGCGTTGTTGCTCGCCGCCGAAATCCCCTACGAGGCCGCAATTGCCGGTGTGCGCATTGGACACATCGACGGCCGGTTGGTGGTCTTCCCCACCAACAGCGAGATGGAGCAATCGGAGCTTGACCTAGTGGTGGCCGGGACCGAGGAAGCGGTGGTTATGGTCGAGTGCGAGGCCAAAGAGCTTCCCGAGTCGATCCTGCTCGACGCCCTCGACCTCGCCCACCGCGAGATCAAAAAGATCATCGCCCTGCAGCGCGAGTTCGTCGCCGAGCTCGGCGTAGTCAAGGCCGAGTTCGTCGCCGAGCCCGACCCGTGGCCTTCCGACCTCGCCGAAGCAGTCCGCAGCCGCTGGACCGACGATCTGCGTGAGGCCCTGCTCGTTCGCGGTAAGTTCGAGCAGAAAGCCGCCGCGGACGCGGTGCGGGAGCGGGCCCTGGCCGAGCTCTCCGAGGAGGAAGCCGACGAGAAGACTTCGTGGGTCAAGAGCATCTTCCGGTCGATGGTCAAGGAAATCACCCGCGAGACTATCCTCACCAAGCGCGAGCGCCTCGACGGCCGCGCCTTTGACGAGATCCGCACTGTCACCTGTGAGACCGGTCTCCTGCCACGGGCCCACGGCTCCGCACTCTTCACCCGCGGCGAGACCCAGGCCATCGTCACCTGCACCCTCGGCACCTCGGACGACTCGCAGCTCATCGAGTCCTACCTGGGCGATTCGCGGCAGCGCTTCATGCTGCACTACAACTTCCCGCCCTTCTCGGTCGGCGAGGCACGCTTTCTTCGCGGCGCAGGGCGACGCGAGATCGGGCACGGCGTATTAGCACGGCGTTCGTTGACTCCGGTGCTTCCGGCTCCCGAGGAGTTCCCTTACACCATGCGCGTGGTCTCGGACATCCTCGAGTCCAACGGATCCTCCTCCATGGCTTCGGTCTGCGGCGGCTCCATGGCAATGATGGATGCCGGGGCACCTCTCGACAGCGCGGTTGCCGGTATCGCCATGGGCTTGGTTTCCGACGGCGAGCGCCACGCGGTGCTCACCGATATCGCAGGTCAGGAAGACCACTACGGCGACATGGACTTCAAGGTCGCGGGTTCCGTGAAAGGCATCACCGCCCTGCAGATGGATATCAAGGTCTCCGGCCTCAGCCGCGACATCCTGGAGCAGGCGATGGAACAGGCCCGACGAGGCCGCCTGCAGCTCCTCGACTCGATGGCTCAGGCCATCGCCGAGCCACGTCCCGACATCTCGCCATACGCGCCGCGGATCATCCAGATCAAGATCGAGGTCGACCAGATCCGCAACGTCATCGGACCCGGCGGCAAGATGATCCGCAGCATCGTAGAGACCACCGGTGCCAAGATCAACGTCGAGGACGACGGCACCGTCCAGATCGCCACCTCCGATTCGAAGGCGGCACAGAAGGCCATCGAGATCATCGAGGGTCTCACCCGCCAGCCGAAGATCGGAGAGGAGTTCGACGGCGTGGTGCGGCGGATCGAGCCGTACGGCGCCTTTGTCGAGATCCTTCCCAACCAGGACGGCCTGGTCCACATCTCCGAGCTCGCCTTGGAGCGGATTCCGGACATCCGCGACGTGCTCACCGAGGGAGATGAGTTCAAGGTGCGGATCATCGACATCGACGCCAACGACCGCATCAAGCTCTCGCGACGGGTGATTCTCGAGGACGAAGCGCGCGCCCGCGGCGAGGAGATCCCAGAGCGCGACACCCGCCCGCCGAACAGGGGCGGCCGGCCCGCCGGGGGCCGCGGGGGCCGTGACGACCGCCGCGGTGGCCGGGACAACCGCGGGCGGCGCTAACCCGCCAGGTCCAAGTAGATAACCTCAAAGCCGGCCGAAAGGCCGGCTTTCCTGCAATTCGGCGCCCTCGAGGCCCGGGCGGGCTTTGAGGGCGCCGAATTGCCGCACCTTGACAAAAAATCCTTGACTTCTGCCGCAGGCGCGAGAGAATGAATGAGTGTTCATTCACCTCATGATCCCGCCCCAAGGAGGAGAGTCTTGGACTATAAAGTAGACCTTCGTGACATCAAGTTCCAGCTTTTTGAGTGGCTTCGGCTCGGTGAGCTCATTGAGGCGGAGAAATTCGCCGACTGGGACACCGAAAACATCGAGATGGTCCTGGAGGAAGGGCTCAAAATCGCGAAGGAGCAGATGGCCCCCTGCAACGAGGACGGCGACCGGATCGGCGCCCAGTACGCCGAAGGCAAGGTGACCCTGCCGGATTCCTTCAAACCCGTCTACAAGACCGTCTGCGAAGGGGGGTGGATCGGCCTCCTCGCGAGCCCGGAGTTCGGCGGCATGGGCCTGCCGGAGTTAGTTGGCACGGCGGTTAACGAGTTCTTCAACGGCTCGAACGTTTCGCTGTCGCTGACCCTCATGTTGACTCGTGGCGCGGGAGCGATCATCGAGGGATTCGGCGCCGACGAGCACAAGGCCCTGTTTGTCGAGAAGCTCTACTCGGGAGTGTGGGCTGGCACGATGTGCCTCAC
>Ga0209013_10001192_pt1 | contig 23988 bp, 19 predicted proteins | sample Cruoilmetagenom2_FD_187291 | JGI IMG/M metagenome (GOLD analysis project Ga0209013, IMG submission 187291) | Oil polluted marine microbial communities from Coal Oil Point, Santa Barbara, California, USA - Sample 2 (SPAdes) (version 2) | ecosystem: Environmental > Aquatic > Marine > Oil seeps ... | reverse complement strand
ATGAGGAATGAATTCAATTTTTTTAAGAAAAATGAAGATAAATGGTATCCCTCCACAATAATAGGATTAAATCTTAATATTCCTATCTTCTCGAGCGGAATGAGGTTGGCCAAAGTAAAACAAGCTGAATATGATCTTGAGAAATCACTGAACATGAAAAGTGATGCCGAAGACAATTTAAATCTTGGATATATGAACGCAAGATCTGCTTACCTCACTTCTATCGGCGGAAAAGAGAGTTCCTATAGAAATCTCCAGATCGCTGAAAAAATATACAATAAAACGATCGAAAAATTTAAAAAAGGAGTTTCTTCAAGTACTGAGTTGATCCAGACATATAATCAGTTTCTTCAATCTCAGTTTACATATACTTCAGCTCTGATTGAGTTTTTTAATTCATTGACAGGGTTGGAAAAGCTTCTAAATTTAATTTGATATAACAGGGGAGAAATAATGATAAAGAAAATATTACTAATTGCTTTAATATTCATCTATGGATGCGGTTCCGGAATTGAAAAGGAGAAGGTCAAAGCAGAGATACAGAAAAAGAAAGATGAAATTATTGGACTTGAAACAGAGATCAGAGCACTCGAAGAAGATCTTAAAAATAACGGAATGAGTGATACGGTTTTTAAGATACTTGTATCTGTAAAAAAAATAAATGCAGAAATTTTTGAGCATTTTCATAATGTTAACGGAGTAGTTGAGGCGGTAAAAGAAGCCTACATCAGCCCCGAGATCGGCGGTACTATTAAAAGCATTAATGTTAAAGAGGGGCAGAGAGTAAAAAGGAACGAATTACTTGCTGTACTAAATTCCAGGGTTATAAAGAGTTCGATATTTGAGCTGAAAAACTCTCTGAAACTTGCCGATATTTTATTTCAAAAAAGAGCTGGATTATGGAAGAAGAATATCGGGTCTGAAATTCAATACCTTGAAGCAAAAAATCAGAAGGAATCACTCGAAAATAAGATAAAAACCTTGAATGAACAATTGAGTATGACACTCATCAGGGCTCCTTTTGATGGAATTATAGATAATATTGGTAAAAAGAAAGGCGAACTGGCAGTTCCCGGATTACCTATAATGCAGATAGTTGATATAAGTTCGGTTTTTATTAAAGCGGATGTATCTGAGGCCTACCTGTCAAGTGTTAAGAATGGAGATGAATCTACAATCACATTTCCGTCGTATTCAGGCATTATAAGGAAAGGTAAAATAATCAGAATAGGAACCGTGATCAATCCCCAGAACAGAACTTTTCAGGTAACTTTGAAACTGACAAACAGCAATGAAGTGCTGAAGCCGAATATTGTTGCCGTATTGGAGTTAAGTGACTTTAATGATGCGAAAGCAATGATTGTACCTTCAATTATTGTAAAAAATGATAGTGAAGGTTCATATCTGTACAGACTTAAAAAATCAGAAGCAGGATCAATTGCTGAGAAGGTTTATGTGAAACCCGGAAAGGCAAACAAAGATATGATAATGATCAACAGCGGGATCGGGTTTGGAGATGAGATCATATTAAAAGGATATAACCTGGTAAAGAACGGCAGTTTGGTGAAGATCGCCGGAAATCCGGAAGATGAAGGTAAGAATGAGTAAAGAAAATCAAAATAGTAAGTCGTGGAGAGAGTTTAAATTAACCACATTTGCATTAAATAATAAGAGTACTGTATTTCTTCTGACAATTATTATTGTTATTTTTGGGCTGTTCGGCTACACAACCATGTCCAGGGAAACTTTCCCTGAAGTGGTTATTCCGAATATATTTGTTAAAACCATCTATCCGGGTAATCCCCCGATAGATATTGAAAATCTAATTACAAGGCCAATTGAAAAAGAGATCAATACTATAAACGGTATTAAGGATTTGAGCTCAACCTCAACCCAGGGTAACTCAGATATTATTATAGAGTTTAATACAGGGACAGATATTGACGATGCACTTCAGGATGTTAAGGATGCAGTTGAACGGGCAAAAAATGAACTCCCAACTGATCTTAATATAGATCCTATTGTAATGGATCTTGATCTGAATGAATTTCCGATCATGAATATCAACCTTTACGGGGATTTTAGTTTGGCCGAATTAGAAGATTTCGCGAAGTATCTTGAAGATGAGATCGAAACTTTTCAGGAAATATCCAAAGTTGAGATCAAAGGGCTCGATAGCAGAGAAATTCAGATTAATATAGATAAAAATAAATTGGATCTGATGAAACTCAGTTTTCAGAACATTGAAGATGCTGTTGTATTTGAAAATATGTCAATTTCCGGTGGTGAAATAAAAATAAACAACTCTACCAGATCAGTGAGAACTATCGGTGAATTTAGAAATATTGATGAGATCAGAAATATTGTAGTTAAGCATGAAGGCGGAAACATTGTTTATCTGAAAGATGTTGCTGATGTTGTGGACGGATTCGAAGATCCTCTGACCCTCGCAAGGTTGAACAAAAATAAGGTAGTATCTGTCCAGGTAATTAAGAAATCCGGGGAGAATGTTATCAATGCATCTGAAAAGATATTCAAACTTCTGGAGAATTCCAAATTGGACAGATCTTTACCTGAAGGACTCTATATTGATATATCAAATGATCAGTCGGAATGGATCAAGAGTATGGTCAGTAACCTCGAGAACAGTATTGTGATAGCGATCTTTTTTGTTGTACTTGTCCTTTATTTCTTCCTGGGCACCCGTAATGCTTTATTGGTTGGTATCGCAATACCAACTTCTATGACATTATCGATAGTGATTCTCAATCTTATGGGATCAACCATAAATATGATGGTGTTGTTCGGGCTTGTATTAGCCCTTGGAATGCTGGTAGATAATGCGATCGTTGTAGTTGAAAATACATACAGGTTCACCGGGAAAGGATTCTCCGTGAATGAAGCTGCCAAAAGGGGTACAGGAGAGGTAGCGATTGCTATATCTGCATCTACTGCCACTACATTGGGTGCGTTTGTACCACTGGCATTCTGGCCCGGTATGATGGGTGAGTTTATGAAAGTACTTCCTGTAACGCTGATCATTGTATTATCATCATCACTTTTTGTTGCACTTGTCATTATCCCTGTTTTTGCTGCGAGATTTTATAAAAATGAAAAAGATGTAATTATTCCTAAGAAAAATATTTCTCTGAAAAAGGCTGCAATACTATTCGGGATTGGTGTTATTGCTTTTTTTCTTAAAATTAATGCTATAACATTTTTTTTTATAACAGGAGCTCTTCTTATCGTGGCAAATTTATATTTACTCAGGCCTTTATCAAACTGGTTCAGGAATACTCTTCTGGTAAAAATGGAAAATTTTTACAAAAAAGCGATTGAATTTTCCCTTAATGGAAAACGTCCTACCCAGATAATAATTTTTACTGTGGTCCTGATGATGCTTACAATGGTCTTTTTCAGTATGCGTAAACCTAAGGTTAACCTTTTTCCAGACAATGAACCCGCATACTTTACCTTATTCGCAGAATTACCGGTCGGATCTGATATCAGAGCTACGGATGAGATCATGAGAACATTAGAAAAAAATGTTTTTGAATTGCTTGAACCACAAAAAAAAATAGTTAAATCTGTTTTAACAACAATTGGTAAGGGTGTTGTTGGCGAAAATGAATTTCCGGTAGGGGATACACCTAATAAAGGAATGATTACTGTTTCGTTCGTAGATAATGATTTCAGAAAAGGTGTTTCCACTTCTTCAATAATGAAAATAATATCTGACAAACTGACGCATAAGATCCCGGGCATTATTGTAACCATCGAAAAAATGGCGATGAGCCCTCCGACAGGGAAGCCGATAAACCTGGAAGTAACCGGAAAAGATTATACGACGTTGATAGAATTAACGGGTAATATACAGAAGCATATAGAGGAGTCAGGAATTGATGGAATTGAAAACCTGAAAATGGATCTTGATGTTGGAAAACCTGAGTTGATAGTGGAGATTAACAGAGATAGTGCCAGGAGATTCGGATTATCTACTGCTCAGATCGCAAGTACAATAAGGACATCATTATTCGGAAAAGATATTTCAGACTTCAAAGATGGAGAAGATGAAATTCCCATCATTCTTAAATTTGATAAAAAATACAGGCAGGATATCCCTTCTATCCTTGATCAGAAAATAACATTCAGGAGCCAGTCATCCGGTAAGATCATGCAGGTGCCGATCTCTTCAGTTGCCGGTTTCAGTTACAGTACCACCTATAGTGCCGTCAAAAGAAAAAACACAAAGAGGGTCATTACATTGTACTCAAATGTTATTGAAGGATATAACAATACTGAAGTAAATCAGAGGATAAAGAATACCTTGAAATACTATGTCATGCCTAAAGGATATAAATATAAATTTACGGGAGAGCAGGAAGATCAGCAGGAAACAATGGATTTTCTCGGAAGAGCCATGCTGATCGCCCTATCAATTATTATGATGATACTTGTAACTCAGTTCAACTCCTTTGCGAAATCGTTCATCATCATTGCAAGTGTTTTCTTCAGTACGATAGGTGTTTTTGGTGGAATTGCCACATTCAGGATGGACTTTATCATTATAATGACCGGAATCGGAATAATCTCTCTTGCTGGTGTTGTGGTCAATAATGCCATAGTTCTCATCGATTATATTGATTATCTTAAAGAGAAAAAGAAAGTTGAACTCAATCTTTCAGAAGAGGAGAACCTCCCTATTGAAATATCTATTGAGTGTATAATTGAGGCAGGTCAGACAAGGTTAAGGCCTGTACTCCTAACAGCTATAACAACAATTCTCGGACTTATTCCAATGGCAATTGCTCTTAATATTAATTTCAGGACACTTGTGACCGAATTGAATCCCGATATATATTTCGGAGGAGACACATCACAATTCTGGGGCCCGATGGCCTGGACAGTTATTTTTGGTCTTACATTAGCAACTTTTCTTACCCTGATCGTTGTTCCTGTCATGTACCTGATCGGGAACAAAATTAAATTATATTTTAAAAGCAGGAAGATAATGAGAGCTTAATATATATTTCTGATTAAATGACTATCACTCTGATTCTTACAGCTATTGTATCTCCTGCAATTTTCTGGATATTATATTTTAGATATAAGGACAGATTTAAACCCGAACCTGCTCTGAATCTGGGAGGAGCATTTATTCTCGGATTCATCTTTGCCTGGGTGTATTTGAGCTTTATTAAATTTTTACCCTCACTCGGTATTCCCGAAGATCAATCATTTTTTATTTTTGATGGTTCACTCACATCATTTGTCTATCTTATTTTTGTTGTCGGGTTCTTCGAAGAGTTTTTCAAATTGATACCTTTCATATTTATAATAAAATGGTTTGAAAATTTTGATGAAAAGATCGACGGGATCATCTATTCATCAGCGGTAGCCCTTGGATTTGCAGCTTATGAAAATTTATTATATCTTCCTCATATATCCGGCCCGGGACTTATAGGAAGAGCAATTGCATCTCCTCTCACTCATACAATCTTTGCTTCTCTATGGGGATATTATGCCGGGAAATTGTTCTTTGAAAAGAAGAAAAACTATTTTAAAGCTGCCATGGCATTTCTTTTATCATTTGTAATGCACGGGATATATGATTATCTTTCACTTTCTCCGGTGCTCAGGATCTTTTCTTCCATTTTGATTCTAATTATATGGATATGGAGGATCAGGCTTATTGAAAAAGAGATAAAAAACATTAATAAAGTTGAGTAAATTAACACTGGTTATGTGAGTCTTTCCTTGAAATGATAACAAGGATATGGTAAAAATCTATCCATGGAAAGCTCAATACTATTAATATCACAAGCATCTTCAAATCAATTCGGTAACTACTTTACCCTTATCTCACAGGCATCGCTGGTAGTAAAAGGGGTGCTATTGCTGTTGGCTTTGTTCTCAGTCATATCCTGGGCAATAGTTATTTTTAAACTACTTGAATACAGAAGTGCTAAGAAAAAATCATCACTTTTTCTCGCAATATTCAGAAAAACCAAATCTTTTTCAGATATTCTTAAGTTTACATCAGTTTATAAAGAGAGCCCTATTTCTCAAATATTCAAAACAGGTTATAAAGAATTATCTTTTCAGCTCAGCTCAGGAAAGGATACGGCCAAAGTAAAGCCTGAATCCCTAAGGAGAGCAATGTTCAATGTATCGAACCTTCAGATAATGAGATTGGAGAGACTTAACGGTTTTCTTGCCACAACTGCCACAGTTACACCTTTTATAGGCCTTTTCGGTACTGTTTGGGGCATTATGTCATCATTTCATCAGATCGGAATCCAGATGAATGCTAATCTTGCAACAGTTGCCCCCGGTATTGCCGAGGCGTTGATAGCCACTGCATTGGGTCTTTTTGCTGCAATACCTGCTGTTATTTTCTACAATCTTCTTCTGAATAAGGTAAAAGTGATGATCGTTGAAATGGAAAATTTTATTAACGAATTTATCAGTGTAAGTGAGAATATTAACTGAAATGAGACTAGAATCCAGATCGAGAATAACATCGAATATGTCAGAGATAAATATAACACCCCTTGTTGATGTTATGCTTGTCCTCCTCGTTATATTTATGGTTACCGCCCCGATGATGCAGTCAGGCATTACTGTAAATCTTCCAACAGCAGAAACAAAATCAAATCCGAGCGCAGGAGGGCTTGTACTTACCGTAACTAAAGACAGATATATATACATGGAAAATCAGAATATCAACATATTTCTCCTGGAATCGAGATTGAAAAATTATTTCATGAGTAAAAAAAAGAAAATAGTATTTCTAAAAGCAGATAAGGATGTCTCATATGGATATATCATCAATGTTATGGATGTCATAAAAAAAGCAGGAATTGAGACGGTAGGGATGATAGTTGATAAAAAAGATAAATAATGAAATTCAGGTCTGCAATTATCACTTCTCTAATTTTTCATCTTGGATTGGTGCTTGTGGCATATTTTTATCCTGAACAGGAAAATACTACTGAAACCACATATTATGTTGACCTCGTTCAGGTCGGAGGTCCTTCATCAGGCAGCTCTTCTTCATTGAAAAAAGGTGCTGAATCAGTTGAAAAGTCTGTAAGTATAAGAGATCTCAGTGCTTCAAAAGAAAAAAACCCCGAACTTTCATACCCGGACAAGCAGTCTAAAAGAAAATCCGTTAAGAAAAAAAAGAAAGAAGAAGATCTCGTTTCTGTAATAAAGCGAAAAAAACCAGTGAAGAACATCGAACAACCTGAAGATACATCAGGAAACGAAGACAGCGGTTATGTCAGAACTGGTTTAAGCGGAGCCGGAACTGGGACAGGTGGACCGGGAGGGAACTTTCCCTATTCTTTTTATGTGGAAACACTGAAATCAAAGATCACATCAAACTGGTATAATCCGTTAACATCATCCGGGATATCCGGAAGATTTTTGTCTGTGGTCTATTTCAGAATTTTCAGGAACGGATCAATTGGGAAACTGAAATTAGTGAAAAAAAGCGGTAACCGGTTTTATGACCTCTCTACTTTAAGAGTAGTTAAAGAGGTGTTACCTTTTCCACCACTTCCTTCAGATTATCCTGAACTATATCTTGGTGTATATTTTGAATTTGAATGGGAGAGATAGAATGATAAAAAATAATAGAATTGTTTTAATGGCCTTATTGTTTCTGATTATATTTACCTCTGGAATTTCCGGGCAGGAAGAGATAAAGGTAAGAATAACAGAAGGAATTCCAATGATACCTATTGCATTACCTCAGTTTGACTATACTGATAATTCCCTGGTAAACGATAGGGTTATTAAAGAACTTTATGAAACTATCTGGAACGATCTTGAATATTCGAGGGTATTTAAACTAATTCCCAGACAGTATTTTACTTATATCGGTAAACTCGATCATGAAAATATATCTTTTAAAGATTGGGAATCTGTTCAGGCCAGAGTACTGATTACAGGTAAAGTTGAGATCTCTGAAGGAGATCGGATAATATTTAATGTTAAAGTTTATGAGGTTTCTACCGGAAATATCATCTTTAAAAGAAATTTCGGTGCAAGAAAGGAATTTATAAGGCTTATAGCACACCGGACATCCGATGAAATGATGAAACACTTTGGAGAAAAACCGTATTTTACTTCAAAGGTAGTATTTGTTTCAAACAGAGACAGGAACAAAGAGATTTATATCATGGATTATGACGGTGGACGACAGAAAAGGATAACTTTCAATGATTATATAGATCTGATGCCTTCCTGGAGTAAAAATGGAGAGAATCTCATGTTTACCACTTATAAAAGAGGGTTTCCTGACCTGGTTAAGTTCAATCTTTATTCAGGGAGAACCGATATGATATCATCAGGAGGAGTAAACTATAGGGCTGACTGGTCAAATGAAGATAATAAACTTGTCTATACCTCTTCAAAAAAGAACCAGAATGCTGAAATCTATGTTAGAGAGATGGATTCAGGTAGAGAAAAGCGGTTGACGTTCAACAGAATAATTGATTCGTCACCATGCTGGAGCCCAAACGGGAAAGAGATTGCATTTACATCTCAGAGGACAGGTACTCCTCAGATACATATAATGGATGAGGATGGAACAAACGTCAGAAGAGTGACATATGAAGGTACTTATCATGATAACGCAGCATGGTCACCTGACGGGTCGAGGATTGCCTATGTTTCAAGGATTGAAGGAAGATTTGATATTTATGTGCTGAATATTAAAAATAATACAATTACAAAACTTACTGAAATGGCCGGAAGAAATGAGAATCCGGGATGGTCTCCGGACAGCAGGCATTTAATGTTCACTTCAAACCGGACCGGCAGTTACCAATTGTATTCAATTGATTATAATGGGCAGAATTTAACCAAACTTACCAGAAAAGGTGAAAATTTAATGCCTAAATGGCAGAAAGTTGATTAAGTCGTTTGACAAAAAAAAAAATGTATTATATAAAAATACAAGAAAACAGGAGGCCAAATGAAAAGATTTTTAGTTGTGATTTTATCCGTAATGATGATAGTTTTTTTATTCAATTCATGTGCAAAAAAGGTGAAAACGGTTCCAGAAACTACCAAAGTAGAACAAGTTGAAGAACAGGCTCCAAAAGTTGACAAACCGCAATTGACCGAAGAAGAGATCTTCCTTCAGAAAAGTCTTGATGACATCAATAAAGAAGGAAATCTAAAAAAAATAAACTTTGATTTTGACAAATATTCGATAAGAGAAGACATGAAGGGGATCCTTCACAGTAATGCTGACTGGCTGTTAAAGCATCAGACAGTTGTTGTTTCAATTGCGGGACATTGTGATGAGAGAGGGACTGTTGAGTACAACATGGCTTTAGGTGAAAAAAGAGCAGAGGCTGCTATGAATTATCTGCTTAATCTCGGCATCTCTGCAGATAGGATGAAGATTGTTTCCTTTGGAAAAAACAAACCATTGGTTAAAGGTATCGATGAAGACACTCACTTTCAAAATAGAAGGGATGAGTTCATCATTGTAAAAAAATAAATAGTTTTTGTTACCAGGTTTATGAAAAAGTTAAGGGGATATATACTTCTATTTCTTGTTTCCGCTACATTTCTATTTCCTGTTAAAAAAGATACTAAACTTATTCTTGCTGAACTCGAAATCATTAAAAGTTCTCTCACAGTTCTTGGTGTGAATTTTACAGACATCAAAACGGAACTTAAGAACCTTAATAAGCAGATAACGATAATTGACAACAAAATCTCTGCTATAACAAAAAATCTTGCAGATGAGGGACAAAACAAGGAAACAATACTTCTGAGTCTTCAATTTATTAAGGAGGAGTTTAACGAGGTCAGAAATGCAATTGGAAAAATAAATGACAGATTAACAGCAATGCCTATACAATCAATGAACACCGGTGGTACGGGAAATTCTGTTGTTAATACCCCTTTACAATCAGCTGACAGCATTTATTTCACGGCATACTCTGATTATAATAAAAAGAATTACGACCTTGCTATTGAAGGATTTAAGCAATTTGTCAAACAATTTCCGGACAATGTTCTTGCTGATAACTCTTTATACTGGATAGGGGAATGCCACTATGCTCAAAAAGAGTATTCTGAAGCAATTAATATCTTTTCAGAAATAATTAACAAATATGCAAGCGGAGATAAAGTTCCTGATGCTCTTCTGAAAAAAGGATATGCACTTATTGAGATGGATCAGGTGGAAAACGGGATAACAGTACTGAAGGAATTGATATCTGAATTCCCGTTATCTGAGGAAGCATATCTTGCTCAACAGAAGATAAAGGATATAAGTGATTAATATGGCAAACAAAAGAAGTCTAAATAAAGTTGTACTTGTTGGAAATGTCCAGCCGCGGGAACCTGAAGTGAGTCACATTCCGACCCTTAATAAAGATGTAGCAAAATTTACCCTTGTAACAGCTGAAGTTTATATGGATAAAAACAATCAGTGGCAGGAAAACTCAGAGTGGCATAATATTGTCACATGGGGTTTTAATGCAAAAAAGGTTGAGAAGAGTATTTCAAGAGGATCTCTTGTACTCATAGAAGGTAAAATAAAAAGCAGGAAATGGCAGGATAAAAATGGACAGGATAGAAGAACAACAGAAATAATTGCTGATACTGTTGTACCCCTGGATAAAGGGCAGCAGAGTGGTTCAGATGGTTCCTCTTATGGAAGCTCAGATAATAATTATAATAGCGGGCCATCAAATTCAGCTGACGGGAGTAATCAGAATGTTACTCCTGAAGCTCAAATTGATGATATACCGTATGATGATCCATTTTAACGATGGCATTTGTTAACTACAACAACAGGGAAATTACAATAAAAATTGTATATTACGGCCCTGCTTTAAGTGGAAAAACAACTTGCCTGAAAGAAATTTTCAAGAATACAGAGTTTGAGAAAAAGGGGAAACTGATCACCCTCGATACAGATGGTGACAGGACTCTTTTCTTTGATTTCCTTCCCCTTGAAATTGGAGAACTCGGGGATTATTCAATTAAAGTTCAATTGTATACTGTCCCCGGTCAGGTTGCCTACAATACAACCAGGAAGTTGGTACTTCAGGGATCTGATGGAATTGTATTTGTTGCAGATTCACAGGGGATAATGAAAGATCAAAATATTGAGAGTTTCCAGAATCTCAAAAAAAACCTCAAAGAAAATAGTATCAATAGTTCTGACATTCCTCTTATTTTTCAATATAATAAAAGGGATCTGTCGGATGTAATATCAATAGAAGAACTGAATGATGATCTCAATCCTGAAAACATACCATTTTTCCCAACCATTGCAACTACAGGTGAAAATATTCAGGAGGGCCTTCATGCAATATTGAAGATGGTCATGATATACATAAAGAATAAACTTCCTGTGTTCCAGAAAGATAAAACTGTAATGTTCTCAAGGGATGAAATCACTTCAGCTTCAACTGATGATAAAAAGAACGGTATGGGAAAATTTAAACAGAGAGAAGATACAGAGGAAGAAATACTTGAATTATATTCACCTGTAGAATCAGATGAGGCAGGTCAGAAAGATGAAAAAAATGAGAATATTTTTGATCTGGAAGAAGCTGAAGAGAATGAGATCTCTTCAATTGAAGTTCCTGAACTTGAAAAAATTGATATAACAAATGAAGATTCAGGTGCTGGTTCTTCTCCAATTGAATTAAAGGAAGAAGATCTCATTAACATATCAGCACCATTAGATCAGGATGAAGGAAAAGTAATTGAAATACCGGTAAATATTGTTCTACCTGAGGTAAAAAAAGATCTTCAGATTATTCTTAAATTGAATATTTCTTATAAAAAAAGTGATTCATAATTTTAAATGAAGAAAATTCTTGTTTTTATAATTTTTTTTTTTACTGTATTTTCTCTGATTAATTCTCAGGGAATCCTAAGGTTATCAGAGAAGATCAATAGTAATATATCTCAGTTTTTTAAGAATAAACATAATATCACTTACTCAATTATAAGGTTTGATAATAGCACATCACTTTCCGATCTTGAACTCCAAAGATTTTATCATTTGATAGTTACTCCTTTAGAAAAATCAGAAAACGGTATCTTTAAAGACTTTTTAAGAGGTTTCAATAATAGTAAGGGCACTTATGATTTGAGTAGAATCAATGAGATAACACATTTTATTTCAATTAAAATAATTGAAAATATGGGGAAACTCGGTGCCGGAATTATTATATATAATAGAAATAGTAATAGAATTGTAAGTATCAGATACTTTGAAGAAGCTATTGTTCAGCCTGAAGTTGCTCTTCTCGGGATATCCGACCCAGGTTTAAGTTCAATGGAATACAGGACAGACCTGGATATGAAGATCGATCAGGATATTTTAGACTTATCCTCAATAGAAATTAAAGGATCCCAATATGTATTCATCCTCTCAGAAAATAAAGTAGATATCTATTTATTAAATGGGGATTCTATAAAAAAAACATATTCCAATAAAATAAAATGGGGTAGACCGTACTATCCTGCCATACATAATGAAGGGAATCTTTTCCTTTTTAGTGAAGAAAATAGTATATATCTTTGTGTGGGAACTAACTTTTCAAAGTTCACACATATTTATAAATTTGAAAATTCAGTTTTGAAAAAAATCACAAATTTAGATTTTATTGTAAGAGATATTTTCCAATTGAACGATATAAAATATTTTGCTGGTTTTAATTTTAATTTTGGAAAGAATTTTTATAAAGGGAAACTTTATCTGAAACAATTTCACACTGATGATTTTAAAAGGGGTGAAACTTTTATTAAAGATTTACCTGATTTTTATTCAGCCTCTTTTTATAAAGAAGAAAATGAATTCAAATCTCTATTCCTAATTGATAGAGATTACAAATTGAGAGTATTCTCAGATACTATTAAAGAAGTATCAGGAAAAGATTTTAAATTTGGTTCTGCTGTTGCAATTATGGAGAATCTTATTGCTTTGAGTGATTATTCAGAAAAAAATGATAATCTTAAGATATTCAAAATCGGAGATAATATCGGTAATCCTATTTTCAACAAAGCAATAGAAGGGTCTATAAAAACAATAAAAAGAGGAAAAATTAATGGAAAAACAGGTTTTTGGGTGATCATTGAGAAAAATGAGGGAGTATCAAGAAGATCTAGAGTTCAATTCTGGAGAAAAAATATTGACTAGAATACATAAACTTGTTGTAATTCTTGCTGCAGTATTATTAATATTTGCAGTAAAGGTCAGGTATGGAGGTCAATTATCCATTCTTTTAAATGAACCTGTTGACTTCAATTATTCTACAACAAATTACTCAGATACTGTTTTTTATACCTTAATCCATGAAAATTTTTTCTATATGTCTGCTAAGGGAAATGTTTACTCAAATATATTCCGTGAATACAGTTATGATAAAAATAGTAATAAGATACGCCTTGTGGTTAAGGATAACTCCAGTTTCTCAAACGGATCACCGATAGAAGGCAAAAACATACACTATTCTCTGAAGGTTTTTCTTAATAGAGAGAATTCAATTGCAAAAAAGATCAGTAGAGCTGTAAAAAAAATTGAAACAGATAATAATGAAATAATTATTTATCTTAATTACAAAATTGATAATTTTTTTAAATATATGTCTTCGCCGGTACTTGTTATCTTATCAATGAATGAGAATGCATTTTCGGGAATGATGATACCTGATGAATGGGAAAGAAAAAAATATCTGAAGCTAATCCCCAACATTTATTACCCCGGAGGACATTCTTATCTGGATAAAATTAATGTTGTGTTTAATAATAGCGAATCTTCTGATATTTTTCTCGGTGATCCGGGCTCGAAATATTCTTCTTTTAAAGAGTTTAAAGGTGGTATATATCAGAATATTTTTCTAACCTTTCCATCAGGAAAAACAGGAAAAAATACAAGGATAGCATTATTCTCTTTATTGAAAGTTTTTTTTAAAAAATATGACCTGAAGGAATTAAGTTCTCTGACGTCTGAAAAGGAATCACCTGTCTCTATTGATATAAGGCAGTTTTCAATGAGGAAAATTAGAACTATATTAAGAAATTCTCATTTTAAATTGTATATTAATTCTTCATTGAAAAAATATCAGGATGAATTAGATCAATTTATAAAAAAGAATTATTTAAGAATATCTACAGTTTTTATAAAAAACACTCAATTGCGGGAATATATGGAGAGCGGTACTCAGATCAAATTCTATCTGACGGAGAAACTTTTCTCTTCAAAGACCTCTCATGTTGATAAAATAAAAAAGATCATTTTTGAATTAACATTTTCCCGTTTTAATGCAAAATACCTCAAGATTGTAAATGAATTGGATGAACTTAAATATTTGAAGAATGATGAGTTATTGATGGACAGAATTTCATCAGTTATTGAGATTCTGATAAATAAAGAGTTTATTCTGCCAGTGAAACAAAAAGAGTTCTCTTTATTCAGCAAAGATAAATTCCATAATCTCAGACTAGACTATTATGGAAGGCCGCTATTCAATAAAATCAGATTAAAATAATAACTACTTATATTCTTTTAGGATTTTTATATAGCTTTCTTTCTTTAATTCTTCTACAAGAATCTTAACTTCAGCCTGGCGCTTTTTTTCATGAAGAATATTCTCAATCTGACGTTTTACTTTTTTATACTCTCTCAATCTTGCGTCAGTTTTATCAATCAGTTGAATAATGTATGATCCGTTCGGAGTATCTATCCAATCAGAATAGGCAGACAAAGAAAGCATCGCAGCTTCTTTTTCCAGATCTGAATCAAGTTCACCTTTTGAAAAAGTACCCAGTTCATATTTATTCTCCGGACCTTCCAACTCTGAAAATTCTTCAGCTGTTTTCAGGAAATCTCCTGATTCTGAGAGTTTCTTTGAAATTTCTTCTTTCTTATCAGTTAAGGCTTGTGTAGTGAAGTAATGATCTTTATTTAGAAATATGCAATTTAACTTGAATTTTGCCGGAATTGTATATTTTTTTGAATTTTCCTTATAGTATGAAATTATTTCTGATGTGTCTATCATTATTCGTGATCCCAATGATTCCTGTATAAACTTTTCCTGCATCAATTGTTCCAGACGTTGTTTTTTGAAATCATCGTATGAGATCCCCTGGGAATTTAAAGCCTTTATAAGGTCATCTCTGGTTTCAAGTTTATTGCTTTTCATGATTTCTTTAATTACCATTTCAAGATATTGATTCATATCATAATTCTTCTCTCTTGCTTTTGAAAGAAGAACTTTTCTCCCTATTACAAGGTCAAGAAGAGTAGATTTCATTTTATTTAATTCCTCAGTTAGCTTAGCTCCGGAGAATCTGTTTCTCAACTCCATTGTCATCCCTTTTTCAAAATTTTCTATCTCTGAAAAAGTTATTATCTCATCATTAACAATGGCATAAATACCTTCTACAGTATCAGCACATATGGAAATTGTAAAAAGAGGTGCTAATACAATCATTATTACTATTATTGTTTGAAAACGCATGTTAAGCTCCTTTAAGATCCTGGTAATCAAAGAAAAAATTATCGTAGTTTATTGTAACTTTTATATTCTTTCTTAAGATTTTCATATATCTTGTGAATTCATATATCATTTTTTTATTAAATATTATCTTCTCAATATCTTCTGAAAGATCTTTAAGATATTTCTGTCTGCCTCTTTTTCTCTCTGATACTTTGAAAATATGAAATCCGAATTGAGATTCAACGACCCTGCTTATCTGATTAACAGGAAGATAATTAACTACACTTTCCATCTCTTTTGGCAGATCTCCTTTTTCAAACGATCCCATATATCCATTTTTTACTGATTCCTGGGAAATAGACTTTGATTTTGCCAGATTTTCAAAAGCTGAAGGATTGTTCAGCAATTCTCCCCTTATTTTTATGGCTTCTTCTTTGCTGGAAAGAAGGATCTGAAATAATTCGATCCGTTGTTTTCTGGAGAAATCTTTCCTATTCTGATTATAATACTTCTGGATCTCATATTTTGAAATTGATAAATTATTATATACTTTTTTATACAGAAATTTTTCAATCCTGATAATGTCAGTGATGGATCTTTTTGTATTATCATTTAGTTGGAGGTGGTTTTTACCGGAATAATCCATTATTTCCTGTTCCGTGATAGTAATATTTTCATTCCTGGAGGATTTCAGCAGGATCGAGTGTTCTATAAATGAATCAAATAATCTTGATGAGAGATTATTATTATCCAGAATACTTTTTAAATCAGAATATTTTGATCTCAAATAGTTCTTAAAATCCGAATTTGTTATTTCATGCTCGTCAAGTACTGCAATTATTTTATTATTTATTTTTGCAGCATCACTCTCCAGTTGGGGCGGAGCCTGGTTGTCACTATCTGTATCGGGAGAAGTGCAGTGAGAGAATAGCAGTATTAAAGATATCAGTATAAATGTTTTCAGTCTCATATATCGTAGTTTGAATTATATAATATATTAGGGGAAGCTGCAAGGATATCGGAGAGTTGAATATCTATATCTACTCTTCTGATTTAAGGATTTTTCGGATAAAGGTCAGCAAGGATTTTGCAGTATAGGGTTTAGGAAGAAAATTAATATCATTTTGAAGTTCACCACTTTTAACTAAATGATTCTCTGTGTAACCTGAAGTGAATAATATTTTAATATCCGGGTATATTTTTACAATTTTTTCAGATAATTCTTTACCGTTCATATCGGGCATTACAAGATCAGTAATAAGAATATCAAATTCCAATTTCTTCTTCTTTACATACTCAAGAGCATGTTTTCCGTTACTTGATGAGTGAACTTTATACCCGAAATCTTTTAAAGCTAAAACAGCAAAATCATTGACGTGTTTGTCATCCTCAACAAATAGTATCAATTCATCTCCATAAAGATCTGAATCGTCAATCTCTTTTGAATCAATATCAGACAGCTTCTCTTCTGTTACAGGCCACAATATCTGAAAAGTAGTGCCCTCTCCGGGAGATGAGAAAACAAGTATGGAACTGTTGTTCTGTTTAACGATCCCATACACAGTGGCAAGGCCCATTCCGGTCCCTTTCCCTCTCACTTTTGTTGTAAAGAAGGGTTCGAAAATATTATGTCTGACATCTTCTGTCATTCCAATACCGTTATCTTCAACAGATATAATCACATGTGGTCCCGGACTGACGGTTATATGCTTTTTTATAAAATCATCATCTATAAACTTTATACCGGTTTTAACTATGATCTTTTTCTCATCGGCTCTTTCGGTTTTAAGATTTATTGCATCCCTAGCATTCACAAGCAGATTTATCAGGATTTGTTCTATTTGTCCCGGATCGGCTTTTATCAGTGGCAGATCAGGACAGAGATCGAATGAAATTGCAAAATCTTCTTCAATCAGGCTTTTAAGCATATTTTCAAGGCCTTCAATAATTTCATTTATATTTATGACAAGCGAATGAAAAATCTGTTTTCGACTGAATGCCATTATCTGTCGAGTGAGTTTTTCTCCCCTTTTACCAGCTTTTTTTATGGTGGATATCTCTTCAAACATGGGATCGGTTTTCTTTAACCTCATTAAAGCCAGATCAGAATAACCATTAATTACTGTAAGTATATTGTTGAAATCATGTGAAATACCTCCGGCAAGAGTCCCAACTGATTCCATTTTCTGAGACTGCATTAATTGAAGCTCAAGCTCTTTTCTTTCAGTTATATCTTCCTTTATCGCGAGATAATGAGATATTATTCCCAATTCATTTTTTATCGGAGTAATGAATGCTAATTCCCAATAAAAATCACCATTTTTCTTTCGGTTATGAAATTCACCTCTCCATTCTTTACCCTGCTTTAAACTATTCCAAAGATTTTCATAAACACTTTTTTGAATTTTCCCCGATTTTAATTCTCCCGGATTACAACCGATCATCTCTTCCATAGAATACCCGGTTGTCTTTTCAAATTTACTATTAACATATTCGATACTTCCATTTAAATCAGTTATTATTACCAGTGCGGGGCTCTGCTCAACAGATTGAGCAAGGATATGTGTTCTCTCTTCAACCTGTTTTTTAGAAATAGAGATGGCGATCTGACCTGAAATAAATTCCATTAATTTGAGATCTGATTCTGAATATGCATTTTCGTCATCATAACTTTGAAGGACTAGTACTCCTATAACATCCTTATCGATCTTGAGTGGAACTCCGAGCCAGACCTTGGATGGTGTTCCGACAATTCCAATTTTTCCTTCTGATTCCAGTTTAATAATATCAGAAGGTTTTAATAATAATGATTTATTTTCTTTTATAACCAATGCACTGATCGTACCTTCTGCGGCGGTTTTTTCATAGTTGTCTTTTTCATCCTTTAAATAGGGGAGAATTATACTATCGGTATCCTTTTCATAAATACCGACAAAAAAGTTCGTAGCGTCAACAATTTTATTAAGTTCTGAATGAATTATTTCATAAAATTCATCTATATTAAGTGAAGTGATTACAGAATTAGATATATTGAATATGATCTCCTGAATTTTTTCAGTTCTCAATCTTTCTGTAATTTCACGGTTTATACCTCTGTATCCCTGGAAATTTCCATCATTATTAAAGAAAGGGAGTGCATTTGTCTCAAAAGTTACTTTCTTATCATGAGGATCTAAAATTGAATTGATCAATCCGATAATAGGCTTTTTGATGTTTTTTTTGTCAGCAAAAGGATTGTTTATATTCTCATCAGCCTCAAAAATAAATATATCATTAAGTCCTTTACCGACTAAATAAGAGGGCTCGAAACCTACAATGTCTTTAATATTCGGGCTGATATAGGTGAAAAGCCCCTTTTTATCGGTCTCCCAGATAATATCATAGCTTGATTCAACCAGTGATCTGAATCTCTGGCGGCTATTTTTCAGGTCAATTTCAAACTTATTCTTTTCTTTCTTAAGTGCTTTGGTTCTCTCAGCAAGAAACAAAGAGGTTAAAATAATGAAGATTCCCGGTCCGATTCTTAATGCATATTCAGCCAGCATATTAAGATTTAAGATTGAAATTCTGCTGAAGCAATAGATAATAATTGATGTGTTAAATATAAGTATACCGACTATAAATAAAAAAGGTTTTTGTTCAGATTCTCTTTTTAGTGCCAATACTATAGCAGGTAATGAGAAAAAGGTGATAAATATAATACCCTTTACTATTGACAATGCCAGATCAGAACTAGTTGCTACCAAAAGTACTGTAAATACGATTAGTGAAACAATTGTAAGTCTTGAGAATTTATAAAAGGATAATTTTTTTTCCTTGAGTTTATAAAGTGAAGTTGTAAAAAAGAGTAAAAAAACCTGGATCAGACTACCGAAAATGTAAATGGAGTATTTTTTTATCCAGAATACTTCCGGCCAGAGGTAGAGGCCTGCAAACCCTGTATAAGATAGTGCAAATAACAGCATGCTCATTATTGTCAAACTAAAATACAAGCTGATGTATTCCCAATTAATAAAAAATAAGAAAAGGTGATAACCGGCTAAAAAAAGAAAAATACCTATATAGATCCCGATAAATGTGATCTTTACGCTACTATTTTTCATAAATTCAGTCATTGAAAGAATTCTTAAATTTAAAGAAAGTAAAAAGTCTGATTTAAAACTGAGATAAAAAATTCTGGATTCACCCGGAGGTATATTTGCCAGGAAGACGATCTTATAATAAATATGGTCCCTGGAATTAAGAGGATGCATTATACCGGTCTCAACAATCTTTTCAGGAACACTATTGTTGTTAATCTGATAAAAATGAGAGTGGTCGATCATCGGAAACTCATTAACGATCACAAGGGGTGATCGGCTCTCTACATCAGCATTTTTTTTTAGTATAAATTTTACCCATACTGTTGATCTTGTGAATCCGAAATGGTGAAATTGTTTTGATATATTTTTGAATTCACCTTTGAAATCATTGCTGAGAATATCATGAATTGATAAAGTACTGTTAAGATCCTGAAATATCTGGATCTCACTTCCAATCGATTTGCTCTTGAATTCATTTGTGATATCAATTTCAGGGATATCATTGGCAGGCAGAAAGAGTGGCGAAATAATAAGCATGAATATAAGCTTTATTATTGTAGTTTGTTTTTTCACTTAATCCCCAATGGCTATAGTTTAAACAATTAAGAAAAAAAAAACATTATTTTTCCAAGATTCAGTATTTTGGATTATTTTTTCTTCAGTTCGGATTTAAAGTGGTTGATAAATTCAAGAGGGACAGGTGCGAAGGAAGTTATCTTAATTGATCTGTTCACAGGATGGACAAATTGAAGCGAATATGCATGCAGAGCCAGTCTTGAAAAACCGGCTTTTTTACTATACAACTCATCTCCAAGGACGGGATTTCCCAAATGAGACATGTGGACCCTGATCTGATGAGTTCTTCCTGTGTGGAGTTTAATAAATACATATGAAGAGTTGTTAAATTGAAACCTGATCTTGTATTTTGTTAATGCATCTCTGGAATTGTCTGAACAATCTCCCTCATCCACCATAAACTTCCTTCTGTCTTTAGGATTGCGGATAAGGGGTTTATTTATTGTACCGCTCCTGAACCTTAATTGTCCTTTAAGAACAGCACAATACATTTTATTGATCTCTCTTCTCCTGAATTGTTTTTGAAGGGATTGAAATGCTTTAGCTGATTTTGCAAGTATCATCGCACCTGAAGTACCCTTATCCAGCCTATGTACAATTCCGGGCCTATCTTTATCCCCGGGAATATCAAGCTCAGGATAAAGCAATTTGAAATAGTCTGAAATAGTAATCTCTCTGACTCCCGCACCTTTGTGGACTGATATTCCTGCAGGTTTATTGATCACCAGAATATGTTCATCTTCAAAGAGTTTAAAAAATAGAAACTCATCGTTTTCAATAAATTCATCTGTTTCCGAAGGAAGGATTATCTCAATTTTATCACCGATATTTACATCAGTGTTCTTTTTTACGCAGATAATTCCATTGAGCTTTACATTACCTTCAATGATAGTTTTTTCGATTCTAGATCTTGAGATTGAATTTATAGAATCTCTTAAAAAATGGTCAAGTCTGGAAACTGGATATTCCGCCCTGAATACTTTTTTTGACATTTATTGATCAGTTAATGAATTTTTTAATTGATCTCTCCTGAATTTCAGGAAAAGGAATATTGCAATAATAATCCCCCCTATGCTTATCAGTTGTGGAATTGAGATGCTGAGGAATGGTGAATCCATACCCCCGAACAAATATCCTCTGTCATGATCACCTCTGAAATACTCAACAAAAAATCTTATTAGTGAGTAGTTAAATATATAGACTGCAAATATTTTTCCGTCAAAAGTCCTCTTTTTTTTATAGAGGAACAGGAGGATGACAAAATTAAGAAGATTAAGAGCTGCTTCCATTAGCTGGGTAGGGAAAAGAAGTTTTCCGGTTGGTACACCTGTATCCTGCGATAATTCCGGGAAAACAATACCGATTGAGCAGCCATGTGCTTCACGGCCCCAACAGCAGCCTGCTGCAAAGCATCCCATTCTCCCGAAAAAATGGCCTAATGCAATGGAAGGCCCGGCAATATCACCTATCTTTTTGAAATCCATTTTTTTCTTTCGGATGAACCAAACTGCAAAAAGGAGCCCGGCGATAAGACCACCATAAAATGCACCGGCCTGGGTTAGGAGATCTTTGATCCGTGAAAGGTCTTTTGTATAATATCCGAACTCGGTAAAGAAAAGGTAGACCTTGGCTCCGAGCAATCCGATAAGAATTGAATAGAATATCATATCGGAGAGGTCCTTTGTGTTCATATTGTTTTCTTTACCTAATTTAATCCCAAGAATCATGGATGAAAGCACTCCTACTGCAAGCAGTAGTCCGTATGTATGAATAGTAAGAGGGCCGATTTTGAATAGTACTGGAAGCATATTATGACTCCTTTGAATTTAATGTGACACATTTATTCCTTAACACTGAGATAAGAAGAAGAACTATACCGATAGAAATAAAGGAATCGGCAATGTTAAATGTAGGCCAGTGATAACTTTTTATATATATGTCAATAAAATCAACAACAAAGCCCAGTATGAACCTGTCAATGATATTCCCGACAGCTCCTCCCATAATAAAAGAGAGAGAAATGAGTTCAAGGCGGCATGATGGTGATGTTTTGATAAATATATACAGAACCGTTAACAACGCTGCTATTGAAAGTATAGAGATAATAATTGGTACCAGATGGTTCTGGTTGCCAGAGAATAATCCCCATACGACTCCTGAATTTCTGATATATATGATTTTCAAGAATCCTTTAAATATATCTATCTGTTCATAAAGGTTGAAATTTGCCCTGATAAAAAACTTGGAGATCTGATCAAAAAAGATAATTATAAGTATCAGTGAGAAATACGATTTTTTCTTATTCAATTTCAAGTTTCATCTCCTTAACAACTTCAGTACATCTGGGGCAAAGTTCGGATTTGACATCCTTATCTTGCGGTTTAAACCAATTCCAGCACCTCGGGCATTTTTCTCCTGTAAATTTCTTTACGATAATAGCTTCAGTTTCTCCGGATAAGATCTTAAGTCCCGACACAACTGCTATTGTTCTCAGAAGATCTGAATCACTGACAGCCTGATCATATATATCAGCCGGAATGGTCATTTCAATATCAGCTTCAAGAGAATCGCCGATTATTTTGTCATTTCTGGCATTTTCTATCTCTTTAAGCAAACTGTTTCTTAATTTCATTAATGCGCCCCAACGGTCTGCATTTACTCTCTCATATAGTGCTTTGTTGATCTCAGGGAAATTTTTAAGGTGAATTGATTCTCCTTTATCTTTAAAATCAGGCATATGTTCCCAGACTTCCTCTGATGTAAATGAGAGAATAGGGGTGAGGTATAGAGCTGTTTCAGTGAGTAGCTTGAATACCGCAGTCTGAGAAGCTCTTCTCTGAAGGGAATCTTTTTCATTACAGTATAAATTATCTTTGATCAAACTAAGATAAAAAGAACTGAGCTCAACCACAAAAAAGTTAGAAATGGAATGGTAAATAGTGTGAAATTCAAAGTTGTTATATGCTTCCAGAACAGTTTCTTTCAACTCTTCAAGCTTATACAGAATATAAAGGTCAAGTTCACTCATATCTTCAATGGAAACCTTATCTTTGTCAGGATTAAAATCTTCCATTACACCAAGCATGAATTTCCATGTATTTCTGATCTTTCTATAACTTTCAGTTACCCTGGAAAGGACTTCAGTGCCAAGCCTGATATCTTCCTTGTAATTGACCATTGCAACCCATAATCTTAGTATTTCAGCCCCTTTTTCTTTTATTATCTCCAATGGCGATATTACATTTCCTAATGATTTGGACATTGCTTTCCCGTCTTTGTCCAATGTCCATCCATGTGTAAGGACTTTTTTGTAGGGAGATTGACCTTTATAACTGATCCCGACCAGCAGGGATGAATGGAACCATCCTCTATACTGGTCACCACCTTCAAGATAAAGATCTGCAGGAAATTTATGGCCGGGATAATTCTCCAATACACCGAAAGATGATCCGGATTCGAACCAGACATCCAGAATGTCCATCCCTTTATTAAATTCATGAGAGTCGCATTTTTCACATTTTGTCCCTTCGGGAATAAATACAGTGATATCATCTTTATACCAGCTGTCCGATCCATTTTTAAGAAAATGGTCACGGACACCGTCGATTAATTCCGATTTGACCAGGGGTTCATTACATTTTTTGCAGAAAAAGACCGGTAACGGGACACCCCAGTTTCTCTGTCTGGAAATACACCAGTCAGGCCTATTCTCGATCATATTTGAGATCCGCTCTTCTCCCCATTCAGGGATCCATTTAACTTTTTTTAATTCTTCAAGAGCACTTGCCCGGAGAGAAGCAGTGTCCATTGCGATAAACCATTGTTCAGTTGCTCTG
>Ga0209013_10001191_pt1 | contig 24008 bp, 16 predicted proteins | sample Cruoilmetagenom2_FD_187291 | JGI IMG/M metagenome (GOLD analysis project Ga0209013, IMG submission 187291) | Oil polluted marine microbial communities from Coal Oil Point, Santa Barbara, California, USA - Sample 2 (SPAdes) (version 2) | ecosystem: Environmental > Aquatic > Marine > Oil seeps ... | reverse complement strand
TATTATTATGACAAAGGACCCTGTAACTATTACAGAGGATTCGAACGTGGCCGTCGCCGGCAAGTTAATTAGTAAAGGTAAATTTAATGCTATACCTGTAATTGGAGAATCCGGTGATCTGACGGGAATAATTTCAACAACTGATATTCTTAAATGTTTTCTGGAACTAATTGATGACGATTATTTTCCGTTAATTACTAAATGATAATTTTTATGTTATGTCTTCTGACCGTCAATAAAGTCTGAAAAGACTCTAATTCATGTGACCGTCCATATTCAAATATTCCGGCTAACTGTTTATACTCTATAATATCTAATATTCGGGAGTGATTATACTCAATTACTTTTTTTATAAGATTAGGAATTTGTAATTTTAGAGAATTTCATTTTTCAAATGAACAAAGTTGACATATTAAAGAAATACGAGTTTTACAATAATGCTGATTCCTCCTTCAAAAAATAAATGGAAAACGCATCCATAGCGGTAAAGCTCAAGGCCGGAGCTCCGTATTTTTATGAAGGCGATCAATGCAAACAGATTGCTCTAATAGGCATTGGTAGTGTGCGTGTTTACAAGACGGGAGAATCTGGAAGAGAAATCACTCTCTACCACGTTATGCCCGGAGAAACATGTGTCCTTTCGGTTTCACGTTTTCTTGGCGAAAAAAACTATCCTGCAAACGCTATTGTTGAGAGTGAAACAGAGGCTGTAGTTATAGACTCAGGATTCTTCAGAAGGTGTATAGATTCAAAACAAGAAGTGAGAAAATTTGTTTTTAGCACTCTGGCCATGCGTTTAACCAATGTTCTGTCGCTTTTGGAGGAAATAACATTTAATAGAGTGGATCAAAGATTGTCCGAATATCTTTTAAAAAATTTCACTAATGGCAAAAGGGAATCACGCTCTATTAACACAACTCATGAGCAAATAGCTTTGGAGCTCGGCACAGCTCGTGAAGTCATAAGCAGGTTCTTAAAAGAGCTTGAGCGCATGGGCACAATCGAAATATCAAGAGGAATGATAGTTTTGAAAGATAAGAAAAAACTGGAAATACGCTATTAAACTTTCTAAAAAGAGGTAGTTCTGTGACTTAGTCTCTGAATTTGTTCAAAATATCACTTAGAATTATCATAAATCTACTAAACAGGAGATCTACTATGAAAAGTAATGTCGGCTCGGTGGATAAAGCGGTTCGAATTTTGATAGCCATAGCATTGTTCAGTCTGTTTTTCTTCCTAGAGGGGAATCTTCGATATCTGGCTGTTATAGGATTTATTCCTTTACTAACAGCATTTATATCGTGGTGTCCTATTTATAAAATTTTCGGAATAAATACTTGTCCGTTAAAAAAAGCCTAGGATAAAAGAAGATAACCCAATACATTTCACGGACCGTTAATACTGTGACACACTAAATAACCCCGTTCGTCCCACAAAATAGCTATGTAAGCATTTTTTTTAGTGGATATGATGTGAGTTTTGAGTGTTGTGATGTGAGTTTGTACCTGGGAAGAAGTGCATAGTTAAATTCGCAACCCCTACGACAATTAATAAAATACCTGCTATAAGGCCTAGTTTCTTCGAGGCCCTATTCATTGTTTTCCTGTATAAAAATGGAACGGCGGATAAAGCAGGAACCGTACCAATCCAAAATATAAAAAGTATCCCAGCACTGTATAGAGGACTTTTGGTAGCAACCGCACCGATCACAAATATATAAACCCATCCGCAAGGGAGAAAACCGTTTACTATTCCCAGTGTGAGAGATTTAACAGGTCTACTTTGCGAGAGAGACCATTTGGCGGGCTTTGAAATTAGGGATGCAATTGTTTTACTCGGCAGAAATTCAAGGGGTTTTCCGGCTATAAGTTTGTAGCCGGTATAAATCAAAAAAGCTGATATTAGAATAATCGAGATGCCCGATAAAACGGAATAATTATTGGAAAGAAAAGTTTCTCCTACTAACCCGGCCAGTGCTCCAAGGATTAAATAACTTATTAATCGGCCTAGATGGTAGAGGCTCATGTAGCCGCTTGAGTTATTTACCGTTATGGCTATAGGGCCGCACATTGTAACACAGTGTGTACTTCCCAGAATGCTTACAATAAATACAGCAAGCGGTATTGAGAGGAAAGACCAGTTTCTTATTAGTTCCTCAAATTGACTTAGGTCCGACAAGCTTTACGTCCTCCCGGGTTCTAACCTTATTGTCTTTTATATCTATGAAGTCCAGTTCTATATTTTTAGATCCCTCGGTTCCTATAACAGAAGGGGGGAATTTAATAAATATATGTAGGGTTGAATTCATTCCTCCATGGAGCTTGATTGTCTGGGTTTGAGATACGATCTCAACATTCTTTTTTTTCCATATGTCGGGTACTGCCATTTCAAGGATCAAATCTTCAAAAGTCTGATTTTTTAAGTGCAGTTTGAAATGATTTATTATTTCTTCACCATCTTCTTCATTCTTTATTACCTGGTATGGGCTGTCTTTTCCTCTAAGTACAGTTACCACTATGTCCTCTCTTTTAGAAATAGAGAAAATGAGGGCGGAAATTACGGCGATAAGCAGAACCGAATATATCGCGACTCTAGGTTTAAGAAACTTTGATTTGATTCCTTTAAGACTGCTCCCTGTTGCATATCTTATAAGCCCTCTGGGTCTGTCTATTTTCTCCATTACTTCATCACAAGCGTCTATACACGCCGTACACCCTATACACTCGAGCTGAAGCCCCTCCCTTATATCTATTCCGGTCGGGCAGACCGCAACGCATTTGTAGCAGTCTATGCAGTCACCTTCCGGCTCCCCCGATTTTGTTTTACCTTTTCTAGGCTCTCCTCTGACTGGATCATAAGAAACTGTAAGAGAATCGTCATCCATAAGCACTGACTGAAACCTCCCGTATGGGCACATAATAATGCAGAACTGCTCCCTGAACCAACCGAAGTCAAAAAGGATAAAGGCTGTTATGAACCCCATGACAAGAAAAATTGTCCAGTTCTGCTCGGGGTTGTGCTGGGTCATTTCGACAAGACTGTCCGCACCTACAAAATAGGCAATGAAGCTATGCGCGATTACCAGGCTGACTATAAGAAATAAAGACCATAGCAGGCTTAATTTAAAGAATTTTTTTATATTCCAGGGGGCTTTGGCGAAATTTCGCTGCTGTATGTGACTTCCTATAATCCAGTACTCAAGCCTTCTGAAGACGCCTTCAATAAACACAGTCTGAGGGCACCCCCATCCGCACCATATCCTGCCCCACACTGCAGTAATAAAGGCTAGACCTATGGTAAGTAAAGCTAGTATGAAAAAGATAAGGGGAGCGTCATGAGCCCAGAACGTAAGACCGAAGATAGAGAATTGCCTGTCTCCGATATTAAGCAATAGCGCCTGATGTCCGCCGATTTTAATCCACGGAAGTACCAGGAAAAGGATTATAAGGAAGACCTCTACTATATTCCGGTTGCGCCTCCAGAAACCACTTACAGAAGCCGGGAAAATAAAGACCCTCTTCCCGGTTTCATCCATGGTGGAAGGGCGTTCATCCGGGAGATTCCTTTGATCAAGAACTCTCACTTACGCTCTACCTTCTCTCCTTGGGGAGGTCTTGCCCCCGGGGGATTAGTCCCGTAGAGGCTGTAAATATACACCGCTACAGCTTCAAGCGTTTCTTCGGGAATCACTCCTTTCCAGGCCGGCATCCCTTTGTCTGCTACACCACTGTTGGCAACTTCAAGTATAGCAGGTACCGAGCCGTCTCCATTGATCCAGTACTCGTCGGTAAAGTTGGGTCCTATAAGTCCTTGACCCTTGTCACCATGGCATGCAAGGCATTTTAGCGAGTATTCTGTCCTACCCTTTTCGAGTACCTCCTGATTACCCAGGAGTGCAACGTAGTATTCTTCTGACTTAACCGGAGTCGTCTCCTGTGCTACCTGCTGCTCCGATTGAATAACACTCATCTTTTGTGCCAGCTCCTGATCCGAAGTCGGTCCGCCAAAAAATGTGTAATACGAGTAATAAATGACGGCGAACACAATTGATATATAGAAGGTCATTAACCACCATCCAGGAAGAGGGTTGTTTAACTCCTGTATACCGTCATAATCATGATCTTTTATTAGTTGATCCTTGTCACTCATTTCTCGTCCTCCTTTATCTCATATTCCTCATCTTCAAGAGGTAAACGTTCCATCTCTTTATAGAGTTTCTGATTCTCTTTGCTCATTACCCTGAATACCACAATGAAAAATGCTATGAGAAACAAGATCAGAGCTAGATTTGTAAGCTCTATATTGTCAAAGTATGAAAGCGCTACTTGTTTCATTGTGTCACCCCCTCGTTTGAGCTCTTTTTGCCAAGGCATTGAAGATAAGAAATTAGCGCAATTATCTCTGTGTCCTTTACAGATTCTAGGGACTTATCTTGGCTAAGCAGTTCTTCGTATATCCTGGCTGCCTCTTTTTCAGCATTAATATCCGCGTTTGCGACTTCCTCATCATCATAAGGCACCCCAAGCATCTTCATCACGCTGAATTTCTTTCTCAGTATGTGGTAATCGATCTTTTTAGCCGCTAGCCAAGGATAAGAGGGCATGATCGATCTAGGAGTAATTTCTCTTGGGTTTATCATATGGCGTACGTGCCACATATCCGGATACTTGCCTCCAACTCTTGCAAGATCAGGCCCGGTCCTTTTCGATCCCCACTGAAATGGTCGGTCATACATTGACTCCGCGATAGTTGAGCTTGGACCATAGCGCAGCACGTCAAAGGGAAGCTTTCTTATCATCTGCGAATGGCATACATAACAGCCCTCTTTTATGTAAATATCTCTGCCGGCTAGCTCAAGCGGGGTGTAGGGTTCCGTCTTTTCACTAGAGGGGAGGTATTTATAAATCGAGAGCGTAGGCAGTATTTCTATGACTGAGCCTACTAGTACCGATATAAAAAGAATCACGGTGAAAACAAGGCTTAGCGCCTCTAGCTTTCTGTGTCCGGATCCTATTGCGGTCACGTCCGCTTTAAGAGGCGAAACTTTCACATATGATTCTTTTTCCTTTTTAGGTGCGTGCTTTATTGTTACCCAAACGTTATAAATTAGAAATAGGAAGCCTATCAAAAAGAGAGAGCCGCCTACAAATCTAACCCAGTACAGAGGTGCTATTCTCATCACCGTTTCAACAAAATCAGGGTATACAAGCTGTCCGTTCTCACTAATTGCCTGCCACATGAGTCCCTGAGTTATCCCGCTTGCCCACATGGAAATGTAATAGAGCAGAATGCCTAGAAAGCCTATCCAGAAATGCCAGTTCATGAGCCTTTCACTGTGCATCTTTGTGTTCCAGAGTTTTGGCACCATATAGTAAATAATCCCGAACGTAATAAACCCGTTCCAACCAAGAGTGCCGCCGTGAACGTGCCCGATAATCCAGTCCGTATAATGTGCTAATGAACTTACGGATTTTATCGAGAGAAGAGGGCCCTCAAATGTAGACATTCCATAGAAGGTTATTGCTACAGCCAGGAATTTAATGATAGGATCGGTACGTAGCTTATGCCATGCCCCTCTTAACGTCAGAAGACCGTTAATCATTCCGCCCCAGCTAGGAGCCCAAAGCATGATGCTGAATACCATTCCTACTGTCTGCGCCCAGTCAGGAAGCGCTGTATTCAGGAGATGATGAGGGCCTGCCCAAATGTAAATAAATACCAAAGACCAGAAATGAATGACAGAAAGTTTATAACTGTATATAGGTCTATTTGCCGCTTTCGGGACATAATAATACATTAATCCTAAAAAGGGCGTTGTCAGGAAAAATGCGACCGCATTGTGTCCGTACCACCACTGTACTAATGCGTCCTGAACCCCGGCATAGACAGGGTAGCTTTTAAACAAAGCAACGGGTATCTCAATTGAGTTAACTATGTGAAGAAGGGCAACAGTCACAATCGTTGCTATATAGAACCATATCGCAACGTAAAGATGTTTTACCCTTCTTACTGCGATTGTGCCAAAGAAATTTACAGCAAATACAACCCATACGACGGCAATTGCTATATCGATTGGCCATTCAAGCTCTGCATACTCTTTACTCATCGTGTAGCCGAGTGGAAGGGTAATTAGCGCTCCCACGATGATCAGCTGCCAGCCCCAGAAATGAAACTTGCTTAGAAAATCTGAGAAGTTTCGGGTCTTAAGCAGTCTTTGAGTCGAATGGTATATTCCCGCAAATATTATATTGCCGCCAAATGCGAAAATAGCGGCATTGGTGTGAAGTGGCCTAATCCTGCCGAATGTGAGCCATTCGAGTTCTAGATTGGCCGGCCAGAAAGCTAACTGGAGGGCAGCTAGTAAACCTACGACAAATGCTGCGGCTCCCCAAAATATCGTGGCAACTAAAAACATTTTAACTATATCGTCATCATAGACTATTCTGTCCATAATTCCGGCGTTAGGTTGGATTGTTGAACTCATTTAACCTGTTCCTCCTTTTCATCCTTCTTTGTTTCTGTTGTTTCGTAATCATCAAGTAACATTCTTTGGCTTGGCGTTGTAAGGTCGTCGTACTGTCCCTTTTTGGTAGCCCATATGAAAGCCGACAGAAATATTAGCGCTATTGCTATAGAAACCCCGAGAGTTAGAAAAATTATATTCATAGGATTGTACTTTGTCTCCTTTGATTGAGATTGTTCTGTCCGTACAGGGTTGAGCCGATTAGAAGTAGAGAGCTTAAGGGCATAAGCACCGCCGCGGCCAGTGGGTTTATATACCCAAAGAGGGCAAGCGTGCCGGCTATTATGTTATAAGCGACTGAAAAAAAAGTATTTCGTTTAATGCTTCTTTTGGTGATATCCCCATGTTCCAAAAGATCCACAATGTTAAAGAGGTTATTGTTTAAAATGTAAGCGTCTGAGACCTTCAAGCTTTCCTCTACACTTCCCTGGACTGAGACCCCTACATCAGAAGACGAAAAAGCCGAGGTATCGTTTAGGCCATCACCTATCATCATGGAATGTTCTGCATTCTTAACGATTTGAGCTTTTTCCTCGGGAGTTTGCTCCCAATAAATGTCTCTTTCCGCAATTCCGAGTTTGAGTGCGGTCTGCTTAACATTATTCTTGTTATCTCCTGACACAATATGGAGCTTGAAGCCTTTTTCGTTGAGTAGATTGATTACAAATTTTGCGTCTTCTTTTAAGGAGTCGCCCAAAAATATCGCCGAAATAGCCTCTCCATCCTTATTAATAATTATTTTTGTAGTTATGATTTCGTTGATGTCGTTAGAACTCTTAATATTTTTGTCGGACGTAAATTCGTAAATGTGGTTATTAACCCGGGCTTCTATCCCTTTTGTATAGATGTGCTTAAAATTTATTACTTCGGGCAGTCTTAGGTCTTTGTCACCAAGATGAGATACTATAGCTCGGGCGATTGGGTGGTTGGATTCTTTTTCAATAGCCAGAATCGCTGCCAGGTCATATTCTGATAGTTTCTCCGTATCCCACGAGAGGATTTTATACACGCCTTTTGTCAGAGTACCTGTTTTATCGAAGAAAACATTTGTAATGAGAGGTAGTTTCTCAAAAATCCCAGTACTTTTTATAAGTATCCCTTTTTCAACTGCTGATCTCAGGGAAAGCCCCAATGAGAGTGGCAGCGCAAATACAAAAGCACAGGGGCAGGCAATTAATACGAAAGCCATTACTCTACTTAAAGCAGCTGAAGGGCTTATGATCGTAGAAATTGTAACGAAAGAGATAATTGCTATTATGCCTACCATGAGGGTGAAAATTGTCGCAAATTTATCGCTATAGGTAGAGAATCTGATTTTGCTTTTATAGTTTTTCTCGACCTCATTCAGTAATTTGCCGATACGTGTGGATTTGCCAGTTTTTGTAACCTCTATAATTACTTCATTAGATTCTAGTATTGATCCTGCGTAGATAAGGTCATTTTTGAGTACGGTTTGCGGTATGTTCTCTCCAGTCAGGACCGATAGATTTAGCTCTGCGTCAGCAGATAAGAGTTTTCCGTCTACGGGAATACGCTCACCCTTTTTAAGCTTTACCTTTTGCCCTGGTCTTAGCTCTTGAGTAGGTTCAAAAAAGAATTGTTTATTCCTGTTATCCCAAATCAGTATCCGGTTTTGAGAGAATAGCGACCTGCTGGCCGGTTCTTCTTTGGTAACTCTCTCTTGTATTGATTTAAGGAAATATCTGCTTGCGAGAAGTAAAAATATAAAAGTAGTAACCGAATCAAAGTAAACTTGATCGTCTCCGCTTAGGTAGTTATTAGCGCTGAGAAAGAATCCGACTACAATTACAAAAACAATCGGGATATCCACTGTTACACGTTTAGCCCTGAGCGAGCTAATTACGCTTTTATAAAATGGTACGGCGCAATAGGTAACTACAGGCAGGGATAATAGAAAATTTAAAAGCCCGAAGTGCTTGGCAAAAATTCCCTCCGCTCCCGAATAAATTGCGGCAGAGAGGAGCATGATATTCCCTGCGCACACCGCCGCGACCGATAACCTAATAAGGGATTTCCTCTTTTCTTTCTCCTTTAGTTCCTGGGCTTCTTCATCAATCTTAACTGGATGTGCTTTATAACCGAATCGTTTAACTATTTCCGGAAAGCTTGAGAATTTCTTTTTGTCTTTGAAATCTACTGTAGCGACGTTGGTGGACATATTTAGGGAAACCGACTCTATATGAGGCGCGTAATCAGGGATTTTCTCAATCAGCCAGAGACATGCTCCGCAGTGTATACCCTCGATATAAAAATTCATTTTAAGCGGGGCTTCAGGGCTTGTGTATTGATCTATAAAGTTGTCCTGATCCAAGTATCCGTATTCTTCCTGAGCTTCAGGATCAATTGGACGCCCGGTTTTCCCTATATTTTGCTCTTCTTTTATTTTGTAGAAATTACCAAGCCCCAAGGTATTAAGCAGCTCGTAAACAGTGCTGCATCCCGTACAGCAAAAATATTCACCATCGGAAAAAACTGTATTGGACAAACTAAGCTCCTCCCCACAATGCAGACAGTGAGTGGCTTCGGGTAAAGCTCTTGGGATTCCAGGTGAATAAGCTGTGTTTTTTTTCATTATCGTAATTATATGCTGATACTACAGATATTGGCAATAATCATGCCAGTGTGTTTTCTAATAATTAGGGATTGTCTTTGATATTTGGAATGTCAGATGTAAGATAATCTGACAACAAGAAACTGCTAACGGTCTTACAAATCTCAATCTTTTTTAGATTAAAACTTCGATTCCAACTTGAACCAGTCTTGACAAAATGGATGCAGGATATCGCTTAGTTTAAATAGACTTACTGATTTCAACGTAAGCTCTCAGGGTTTCTGTCACAGTCCATGCTTGAGCGATACAGCCCTTTGGATTATGCGGGGCATTTCCATCAAATATTTCACTCAGATTTCCGACACCATTCGTATCTAAATTCTGAAGTAAAGGTTCTAAATATTCAATTGCTCTCCCGGGATTTTTATAAACTTTTAAGTGAGCGAGAGCAAAATGTCCTAGGAGCCACCCCCAAACTGTTCCTTGATGATATGCTCCGTCACGTTCCCTCTGATTTCCCGTATCAGTTCCTTTGAAATCCGGATGATCGGGCGAAAGGCTTCTCAGTCCGTAAGAGGTTAATAATTTACGGCTGCTGACCTCAACCACCTTTCGCTGCTCCTCCTCTGTAAGAGGACTATTAGATAAAGAGACAGCTATTATCTGGTTTGGCCTCAAGCTGGAGTCGTTTCCGTCAGGTGCGTCTATAACATCATAGCAATATTCCTTATCCTTATTCCAGAAACGCTTAAAACCCATGAATGTTTTCTCTGCACAAGATTCGTAGGTTGCTGAATTTTTTTTAAGCTTTTTAGCAAACTCCGCCATAACAAGAAGTGCGTTATACCATAGCGCATTTACCTCGACCGGTTTACCGATTCTCGGAGTAACGACCCAATCACCAACCTTTGCATCCATCCATGTGAGCTGGACTCCTTGCTGCCCAGCATAAAGAAGCCCATCGTCTGCATCAACTTTAATGTTGTAACGAGTACCTTTCATATGCCACTCGATTATCTCTTCTAAAACAGGGAATATTTCTTTTAAAACCCCCTTGTCTTTTGTTGCTTGGTAGTATGAATATACGGCCTGGAAGAACCAAAGAGTTGCGTCGACCGTGTTGTATTCAGGGGATTCCCCTTCATCCGGGAATCGGTTAGGTAGCATCCCCATGTCAACGTACTTTGAGAATGTAAGCAAAATCGACCTGGCAATTTCCGTACGTCCGGTGTATAAAGTCAGTCCAGGAAGGCTTATCATGGTATCTCTGCCCCAGTCACCGAACCAATGATACCCCGCAATCACCGTCATGCCTTTTTTCCCGTCTGATTGTGGTCTTTCAACGAGAAATTGGTCTGAAGCCAATGCAAGTCTCCCGAGCTTCACCTTCAATGATTTTGGGTACTTAAGTTTCGCTGAGTTAAGATTATTTAGAATCTCCGCTTCATAATTTCTCCTGGTTTCAAGCTCCATCTTTCCATCCAAATTCTCAAACTCTTTAGTACTTAACGCTATTGTTAATGAATCCCCGGCTGAAAGAATAGTAGTCAATTCTCCCGCATGCAGATTGTCATCAAGATGATCAAGTCCCCTCTCTATTTCCCCTGATAGATTAAAACCGTAGAACCACTCGTTAGTGCTTACAAATTTTCCTTTGTCACTGACTATGTAGAATGGTGTTGCTTTATCAAAAGCCTGAATTTCAAGACCGGAGTTTCCAGGCTGAACATTCATCTTCCAGTTTCCTGCTTTTGTTAATCCGTGGTGGCCTCTGTAGTTGACCAAAGCCTTTATTTTCAGACTTACGGGGCTAGAAGCATGTTTTAAGCTGTATCTTACAAATGTGGTATTCTCTCTTTGTTTCATCCATATACGCTTTTCAAGTATTGCATCGGCTATTGCATAACGCCATAACGGAATACCGCCTTCTAAGTGAAAGCTCTCTATATTCTTATAGCCTTTTGGATCAACACTTCCATCAGACCAGCGGTTGGAGAAAAGAGAAAAGTCTTGACCATCGTACGCCACGGTATCGTCAAGTTTTGTAACGAGCAGAAATCTTCCTACAGGCGGATTTAGCGCTGCAACAAGTAAACCATGGTATCTCCGCGTCAGAAGCCCAGCAATGGTTCCCGAAGCATAACTCCCCAAGCCGTTTGTAACAAGCCACTCGCGCCTCTGAGCTTCTTCTAGAGTACAGCAAGTATCGCGTCCAAATCCTATCTCTAACATTGAATCTCCAATGTGTTTCTCAACATCTGCAGTAAGGGTATTAGTATTTTTTTATTCCAGAATCAGTCCTAAGGTTCAGTGGTTATGATATTCAGCGCATTGCTGAATCAGTTTTGCGATCAATCCAGTCCATCCTGTCTGGTGGTTAGCTCCGATTCCGGCTCCGTTGTCCCCATGAAAGTATTCATTAAACAATATGAGGTCTTTCCAGTAGGGGTCGGTTTGGAATTTTTCTGTCCCCCCATAGAAAGGGCGTTGGCCTGAAGAATCTTTCGTGAATATTCTCATTAGTCTATGTGACAACTCTAGGGACACTTCCCACAAGTTCATCAAATTGCCCGAGCCTGTTGGGAATTCTACTTTAAAACTGTCTCCTAGGAAATGATGGAATTTTTGTAAGGACTCAATTATCAGAAAATTAACGGGAAACCATACAGGACCTCTCCAGTTTGAATTTCCTCCGAATAACCCAGTAGTAGATTCCGCCGGTTCGTAATCAACTCTGTATTCAGTTCCGTCAAGTTTCAATATATAGGGATTCTTTTTATGGTACTTGGATAAAGAACGTATACCGTAAGGGCTTAGGAATTCTTCCTCATCGAGCATCTTTTCCAGTATCCGCCTTAGTTTGAACTGATCTATAATAGAGAGGAACCTTCTCTCTGATATATCTCTTTTTCCTATAGAGCATTGGGTAACGAGATCGTGACGATTGTTCTCAAACCATTCCATTCTCCTTTTAAAACCGGGGAGGGAATCTACTAATTCCTGGTCTATAGTCATTACAGCGAATAATGGAATGAGTCCTACCATTGAGCGGATCTTAAGAGCGACCTGGTCGCCATCCGGGAGTTTAAGGACATCGTAATAAAACCCGTCTTCCTCGTCCCAGAGTCCTGCCTCATTCTCTCCGAAACTATTAATAGCATCTGATATATAAAGAAAATGTTCGAAAAATTTGCTTGCTATATCCTCATAACTTTTATTATCTCTTGCAAGTTCAAGTGCGATAGTAAGCATATTAAGAGCATACATTCCCATCCAGCTTGTCCCATCGGCCTGCTCCATGTATCCACCCATAGGTAGAGCAGCGCTCCTGTCAAAGACTCCGATATTGTCCAAGCCCAGAAAACCTCCCTGAAATATATTGTTGCCCCGGGTGTCTTTTCTATTTACCCACCAGGTGAAATTTAGAAGGAGTTTTTGGAATACGCTCTCCAGAAAGAGTTTGTCGGCTACACCGTACATCTTTCTCTCTATCTTGTATACACGCCACGCCCCCCAGGCATGAACAGGAGGGTTAACATCTCCAAATGCCCACTCATAAGCCGGTATTTGTCCATTGGGATGCATATACCATTCCCGAGTGAGACGTGTTAACTGTCGTTTCGCAAAGTCAGGGTCAATCATTGCAAGGGGGATTGTGTGAAAAGCTGTGTCCCATGCTGCAAACCAGGGGTACTCCCATTTATCCGGCATTGATAGTACGTCGTCATTATATAAATGAGTCCAGTTGTGATTCCTGCCTTTTTTTCTTTCTGCCGGAGGTGGGGGATATGAGGGATCTCCTTCAAGCCAGTCCTCAACTACGTAATTATAAAATTGTTTTGTCCATAACATTCCGGAAAAAGTCTGTCTTTGAATATTCCGCATATCTTCTTCAAGTTCAAACGGACATACCTTTTCATAAAACTCGTCTGCGTCATCTTTGCGGCTAAGAAATATTTCATCAAACTGCCTGCCGAGCGGCGCCCTTAAATTTTTTGATTTGCTCAGTCTGAATCGCAGCTCATGAGATTCGCCTGGTTTAAAATGTAATAAGTAGCAGGGGGAAAATTTTGTGCCGGTACGCTCGTGATTCACACTGTCTTTCAGGCCTTTTACGATGTAATCGTTGATGCCGTCCTTTACATAGGGCGAAATGTTTTCTAACCCGAAGAGCTTCTTCATGTTCGTCTCATTTTCTGTAAAAAGCAGCTCTCTTGGAGACTCGCAATAAAACCACATCTCTTCCAATTCCGGATGTTTTGCCTGAATTATGAAAAGATCATCTTTTTCCCTGATTTGTTTGATTATCGGTTTAGTTTTATTTATAAACCATGACCAGTCATTTTTAAACCATAATTTTGGAAGAATATGTAGCTCTGATTCTTCAGGTCCTCTGTTGAAAATCTTAATTCGTATTAATATGTCCTCGGGTGAGTTCTTGGCGTACTCGACAAAAACATCAAAATACCGGTTTTCGTTAAAGACACCTGAGTCGATTAATTCATACTCAGAGGCATGGCGCCCCAAGCGCTTGTTCTCCTCTACAAGGCTCGAATATGGAAATTCCTCTTGTGGATATTTGTAAAGATATTTCATGTAAGAGTGAGTAGGTGTGTTGTCCAGGTAATAGTAATATTCCTTTACATCCTCTCCGTGGTTACCCTCATTTCCTGTTAAACCAAAGAGCCGTTCTTTAATAATGGGATCACGCCCGTTCCATAGCGATACTGCGAAGCAAAGTTTTTGGTGGTTATCTGATATACCGGCGATACCGTCCTCTCCCCATCTATATGCTCTGGAGCGCGAGTCCTCATGGCTCAGATACTCCCACGCAGTGCCGTAAGGGCTATAGTCCTCACGCACTGTTCCCCATTGCCTCTCACTCAGATAGGGCCCCCATCTTCGCCAGTAAGCTTTTCTCTCACGATCTTGTTTTAATCTTTTTTCTTCTTTGGTCATTTGTTTATCTATTAAGTAAGGGGTGCTTGTTTACTTCTGGGATTATGAATGAATTGAGCTTGTTTAGTTATTGCAACTATGTAGTAAAATTGATACACACGGTCATAATGTACATAGAGTACAACAAGACTTCACAAAGTACGTATACAACTTCGTGCTCTTGAGGAGTTGTCATCTATCTCTTTTGCCCTCAAAATTATCGCTGACTAAGAAGCTTTTTTTCTTTTTGGCTTTGGTTTCAGTAACTTCTCAGCCTCAATCCAGTGTTCTACGTCCTTGCCGTCTTCTCTTCCGCTCTGCTCATATAATTCATAAGCCTTTTTCGCTATCTCTTCTTGGATCTGCTGTTCCTTGGCGGAAGGCTTCTTCCTCGGCTTTTTAGCTGCGGTTTCTTTACTTTGCGGCATATTCGGGTTCTCCTATGCAGTGCCTAAAACCGGCACATTGATTTATATTACAATGATATATCAAATCGAATATTATGTCATCAAAATATTGTCAATAAGAATAAATAATTTTGGCGTGTTACATGTGTGTTATATATATTTGGCCATACATATGTTGTTATGAATATAACGTCCTGGATAAAAACATGTTTTGGGATGAGATTTGCTGATCTCAACATTATTCAATAAGGGTAGGGGCAGCTAAAAAATATAGATTTATAGATACAATCGTCAGTCATCCCAGATGTCGAACCTTTTTAATAAATAGGGCTTGTTCTTTTCAAATATAACTGCTTGGTCATGTACTACTTGTTCAGCTTCGCTGCTGCTCATATTCATTACCTGTTGACAGTATGATTTTGTCCTTCCGAAATAAAGCGGAGTCAGTACATCTACTAGCCTCCGTTTATTTCTCTGCCACTGCTGGTAGGTATATGCGAAGTCATAAAGAATTTTACTCCATAGCTCCGCTTCAAATTCGTCATCCCCATTTGCAATCCAGCTCTCATAAATTTTATCTAGTCTTGAAATATTATCGTCATTTAGAATTTCATCGTACAAAGGGCGGAAATTGCGAAAACCTTCAACAAACTCCTCATGCAAGTCATTCATGCTGACGGAAACTGCTTCGAGTTTTGGTTCCTCATCTACTTTATTCTTTATTTCTATAGTCTTAAAAGGGTTCTCGCTGTCCCAATTGTGCTCATACTTGTCCATCAAGTAGAAGAGGGTGCTCACGACCTGCCTGAACATAGGGCCTAAATCAGAAGCCGGATCCTTTGCGCCATGAATTTTTGTGCCTAAATATGTTTGGACTACTTTAAACCCTTCATTTACGGCGCAAGTCGTCATCCATATATCGATTCCGAATCTTGCGATATCCGTCTCCCAGACGTCCTCTTTGACATAGAACGCAGCAAGTTCAGGACAAAAACCAAAGTCTCCGCCAATAGGCTGCCTAACATCTACTCCATAAAGCGCACGTGTCAGAGGGTAGACGATTTGATTTGTAATAGTTCCGTCAAATTTATGTCGTCTATAATATGGGGTAACAAATCCTGCTGATCCGTCCAAAATCGGTTCTAAAATGAATTTTACCCACTCAGGTGTTATACTTCTAAGATCGGTATCGAAAACCCCTATGGCTTTAGCCTTCAGCATAATCGCCAACTCAAATACAGCCCTGAAGGACGTGCCTTTCCCAGGAAGTCCCCTATAGATTGTTACCCTTCGTCCTACTTCTTCCGGTATATCTGCGGCATAGGCATTCTCCCGCGTATCATCGAGCGATCCTCCATCACTAATAAATATTGCTGTTTTATATTCAGGGAAGTATTTGTTAAGCCCCTTGCATACTTGTTCAACTACAAAGCCAATAGACTCTTCACAGTTGTAACAGGGTACTCCTATTAGAATGTCTACCGTCTTTATTTTTTTCACCCAAAGTAAGACATTTTCCCTGATTGCTGATTCGTATTTTCTCATAGTATTTAGGTTCCCCTCATCATATAAGCCCGATTAATATAACACTAAGTAAACCGCTGTAAATAAGTGCTGAAGAATTGTATTTTTAATGTTGTTGCTGGTTGTTTTGAGAAGCATAATTAGGGTCAAAACTATGAACGTCATCTATATCTGACTATTTAGTACAACTATAAATTAAGCAATAACCATATTCTGAGTGGTCAATTAATTCAATCCGGTTATTGCCCAAGCAGGTTCTGGTAATGTTGTAGATATAAATTGCTTGCTTTTCTCCATGAAAAGTTCTCAGCCATTGCTTTTTTTACAAGCTGAATCCACTCTGAGGGATTATTGTAAACAGAAATTGCATTTTTAATTGCTTTTAGCATTTCTTCTTCTTCAAATTCATGGAATACAAATCCATTACCTAACTCAGCATTACGTTTGTAATCAATTATTGAATCTAATAGCCCACCAGTACCTCTTACAATGGGAACGGTTCCGTATTTGAGCGCCATTAATTGACCAAGTCCACAGGGTTCAAAACGGGATGGCATCAAGAACATATCGCTTCCCGCATATATAGCTCTTGCTTTTTTATCGTTATATCCAATTATTGCTGAGAAACTGTTACCGTATTTATTCATATCTTCTGTCAATATATTCTCGTAGTTTTTGTCCCCGGTTCCGAGGATGACTAACTCGACACCCAGATTCAATATTTGGTCGAGAGAATCAACAACTAGATCAATGCCTTTTTGATCAGCGAGTCTGGAAACGATACCTATTAGCGGCTTATTCTCTTTTGATTTAAATCCAAGACCTTTTCTTAATTTTAACTTGTTTATTTTCTTTCCTTCTAAATTATCTGAGCAATATTTCATGTATAGCGCGTTATCCTTCTCGGGATCCCAGACGTCATAATCAAGGCCGTTCATGATCCCAACCAGTTTGTTCTCATTGGATACTGATCTTAGAACACCGTCCAGCCAGTAACCGTATTCAGGTGTTTTAATTTCTTCCGCATATCTTGGGCTCACCGTAATAACCAAATCAGATGATATAATTCCACCTTTTAATAGATTGACCTTCCCATAGAATTCCAGTTCTTTTGGGTTAAACAAAGAGGAGGGGAAGTCGAATTTCTCTAGCAGCTCATGTGAAAATTGTCCTTGATATGCAATGTTATGAATTGTAAAAACAGTTTTTGAATTCTTGAAATAAGGATCGTTATTATAATGCTTTTTCCACTTTAAGGACATTGGAACAAGAGCTGTTTGCCAGTCGTGACAGTGAAGAATATCGGGTTGAAAGTTTAAAGCTTTAGCGATTTCAAGAGCGCCGAGAGATAGGAACCCAAACCTTATATCATTATCTTCATAATCTCCGCTTGGGGTACCATACAAGTAATCACGATTATATAATTCATCATTACAAAGAAGATATACAGTTACGCCCTCAATACATACCTCCTTTATTTTTCCTTTATACGGAAGCCAGTCTATTGTAACTATTATCTCTTCATTTCTTAGAGTTTTAACGGTGTAATTCAAGCGCCTGAGTTTCTTTTCCACATCTTTGTAAAATGGAATAACAACTCTTACGTCCAGTCCCAATTCTTTTAACCGTTTGGGCAGAACACCTATAACATCTCCCAGTCCCCCGGTTTTAACTAATGGCTCCATTTCAGAAGCTACAAATAGCACATTCATAAATTTCCCTCTATAAAAGATGTGTAATACGTGCAATGTTTATCAAAAATGCTGTCTATCTCGAAAAACATAATATAAAAGATAAAATTATATTCTGATCAGACCCTGTTACTATATTTACAGAGAAGTCCGAGTTTTTCAACTAATCCCATTTTAAGCTCTCTGGGTTTAAGTCTCCACTCCCAATTTCCTTTTATAGTTGAAGGCGTATTCATTCTACTCGAAGTCCCAAGACCTAAGATGTCCTGCATAGGTATTATCGCTGTATCCGCTCTTGATTCAAAAGCTAGCTCTATGAACTCCCAGTTTATTTTGTCCTCATCTATTTCTCTTCCCAAATATTCACGGACTCTTTTTTTCTCCATATCGCTGGCTTCTTCCTGCCACCACCCCTTAATCGTGTTGTTGTCGTGCGTGCCCGTATAGATTATACAATTGTTGCCGATGTTAGAAGGAAGGTAATCGCCGTATGGGTAATCATCTCCAAAAGCGAACAATAGTATTTTCATTCCAGGAAGATCGTACCGTTCAATTATTCTTTTAACGTCGTCTGTAATAAGACCCAGGTCTTCAGCTATGAACTTTGATTTATCAAACTGGACGAATAATGCATCCAGGAAATCTTCTGAGTCTAAACTTGCCCATTTCCCATTAAGAGCTGTCTTCTCTCCTGCATTTACTTCCCAATAGGAAACAAATGCTCTGAAATGATCGAGCCTCAGTTTATCAAACATCGATAAATTATGTCCAATTCGACTCATCCACCATGAGTAGCCAGATTGTTTTAATTTGTCCCAATCATAGACGGGATTACCCCATAGCTGTCCTGTTTCGCTGAAATAATCGGGCGGGACACCTGCTATAAATTCAGGATTTTTCTCTTTGTCTAATTTGAATGTTTCCTGATTTGCCCAAACATCCGAGCTGTCGTAGTTGATGTAATATGGAAGGTCTCCAATTATTCTAATACCGCTATCATTTGCGTATTTTTTCAAAGAAGCCCATTGCTTAAAAAAAATATATTGGATGAATTTATTGTATAGAATAAAATGCTGCTCTTTATCCCCCCATTCCATAAGTGATTCACGTTTTCTATCTCTTAAATCAAGTGGAAAATCCCGCCATGTATCAGAAGTCAATTTATCTTTAATAGAGGAGTACAAACAATAATCCTCTAGCCAGTATTCATTCTCTATGCAAAATTTATTAAAATCCTTATCTTCAATAATATTCTTCTTATTAGATTCAAATGCAGTTTTGAAGAGGGCAATTTTATAAGATGCGGCTTTTTTAAAGTTAACATGGTTCTTTGAAAACTCGGGCTTATCCGCTAAATCGAAACCGGACAAGTACCCATCCTCTTCCATTGAATCCAGATTAATTAGGAGCGGGTTGCCAGCGAAAGCTGATGGGCAGCTGTACGGAGAATTCCCGTAGGCAAACTCTGTCGGATTAAGAGGCAATATTTGCCAGTACTTCTGAGAGGCTTGAGAAAGAAAATCAATAAATTCCAGAGCCGAAGCTCCAAGATCTCCAATGCCGAGTTGTGAAGGTAGGGATGTAATATGGAGTAGTATGCCGCTTGCTCTTTGATTCATCTTAATATGCCTTGTAAGAATTTTGGTAATCTGCTTGTTGCAGGTTTCAACAAGACTAAGGATTTATCAATTATTCTATATTTATCGCCTGATGAGAACAATATGCCCTCTTTGTTCCCTACATTTGATGAAGTATCTATTAAAACTTCCCATGTTGTGGAAATATTGCCTATAGGAATCTGAAACTCAATCGTTTCTGAGGAGGCGTTTAGTAATATCATTATAGTATTTCCCAAAACCGTTTTCTTGTTCTTTTTAGATTGAGCGGTTTTCTCGTGGATCATAACCAAAGCAAATGAGCGTAGCTCAGAGTTTTCCCAGTTTTCATGTGAAAACTCATTTCCATTAGACATATACCAGGTGAGATCCCTGTAATTACTGCCGTTTATAAAGTGACCGTGGAAAAATTGCCCATCAGTCAAAATGGGGCAATTTGATCTGATCTCTATAAGGCGCTTAGTGAATGCGAACAAGTTTTTGTTTGCTTTACTCCGGTTCCAATTCATCCATGAAATATCATTATCCTGGCAGTATGCGTTGTTGTTCCCTTTTTGAGTTCTTCCTGATTCGTCTCCGGCAAGCAGCATTGGAATACCTTGCGAGAGAAATAATGTGGCCAGAAAATTGCGTTTTTGTCTTTCCCGGTGTTCCATTATTATGTTGTCATCAGTTGGCCCCTCGTGTCCAAAGTTATAGCTGAAATTCCCATCAGTGCCATCCTTGTTATCTTCCAGATTGGCCAGGTTGTATTTATTCTCGTAAGAAACAATATCTTCGAGCGTAAATCCGTCGTGAGACGACACATAATTAATACTGCTATGTGAGCCTTTTGAACGAAGCCCGTATAAATTGCTCGATCCACTTAAACGATAAGCCATATCTGCTACCTGTCCGAAATCGCCTTTCCAGAAGCGCCTTGTAGTATTGCGGTATTGATCGTTCCATTCTGAAAACGGATCAGGAAAATTGCCTGCCTGATAGCCTCCATGGCCGAGATCCCAGGGCTCGGCTATTAATTTTATCCCGGACAAAACAGGGTCATTATAAATAGATTCCAGTAAAGGATGATATTTGTTAAAATCATGCTCCCCTCTACCAAGAACAGTGGCAAGATCAAACCTGAACCCGTCGACATGCATTTCTTCGACCCAGTATTTTAGGCTATCAATAATAAGTTGGATTACATATGGATTAGTTGAATTTATAGAGTTACCAGTACCAGTATAATTTTCATAACTATTCAAATTATTTTTCTTTAGACGGTAATATGAAATATTGTCAATTCCTCTAAATGATAATGTGGGTCCTAGAGTGCCGCCTTCCGCCGTATGGTTATATACAACGTCGAGCAGTACTTCAATTCCCTCTTTATGGAAAGCCTTAACCATTTTTTTGAATTCGACTACCTGCTCGCCATGCGCTCCGGTGCTTGAAAAGCGTGAATCTGGGGCAAAAAACCCAATCGAGTTATAACCCCAGTAATTTGTTAAACCGTTATCTACTAATCTTCTTTCAGAAACACTGTGGTGAACCGGCATTAACTCAACGGCGGTTATACCCAGTGATTTCAGGTATCGCATAGACGGAGGAGAACAAAGGCCTGAATAAGTACCTCTAATAGACTCGGAGATCTCGGAATTTAGAATTGTAAATCCCTTTACGTGTAATTCATAGATTATTGTATCAGCCCACGGAATATTGGGGTGAGTGTCATCCTGCCAATCAAAATTTTCATCCACCACCACGCTTTTGGCCATGTGTGGGGCGCTGTCTTTCTGATCAGCAAAAATTTCCAGCTCGGCTATATATGGAGCAAAATCATTATGGTAGTCATTTAAAAGTATTTCACCGTTTATAGCTCTCGCATATGGGTCTAATAGGAGTTTGTTGGAATTAAATCTTTGCCCTGACTCCGGTTCATAAGGTCCGAAAACTCTGTACCCATATAACTGTCCGGGACCAAGACCGGGAATGTAACCGTGCCAGATATTGCCGGTTTTGGAGTTAAGCTCGATTTTAGCATATTCTCTCTGTTCCCGGTTTCCTGAGAAAAGACACAGTTCCACCATCTGGGCATGCTCGGAATAGATGGCAAAATTTACCCCTCTGCCATCCCATATTGTACCCAGTGGTTCAGGGCTTCCTGTCTCTAAGTTTATAGGCTCTAATTCTTCATTTATTTTTGTTTTCAATAGTCTTGTGTCTAAATCTATTTAATATTGTTTTACTAAAGATTAGGCTGTTCGTGCTTCATGTTTGAAAAAAAGCACACCTAAGGGTGGAAGACTTATTTCAATATAATTTTGCCCCTCTATTTCGGTTTCAGATGATGACTGTATCCCGCCTGAATTGCCTACACCGCTACCCCCATAGATTTCAGTATCGCTGTTTAAGCATTCTCTCCAATAACCTGCCTCAGGTACATAAATTCTGTAGTTATTCCTCACCACAGGGGTAAAATTACAAGCTACTAATATTAAATCAGAACTATTAGCTGTCTTTCTCATAAAACTTATTGTGCTGCTCCCGTTATCATCAATATTTCTCCATTCGAAGCCTTCAGGGGAAAAATCGGTTTCATATAACGCGGGCTCATCTTTATAAAATTTGTTAAGGTCACTCATCCATTCTTTAATACCACTATTTAACGGGTTTTCCAGGAGATGCCAGTCCAGGCTTTTCTCATGATCCCATTCGCTCCATTGCCCAAATTCTCCTCCCATAAACAGCAATTTTTTGCCAGGATGCCCAAACATATAGCCGTAAAGAGCTCTAAGGTTAGCTGCTTTTTGCCATTCGTCACCGGGCATTTTATTTATAAGTGAGCCTTTTCCGTGTACGACCTCGTCATGCGAGAGAGATAAAACAAAATTTTCGTCAAACGCGTATATCATACTAAAAGTAAGCGTGCCATGGTGATACTTCCTGTGGATCGGATCCTTAGCAAAGTATTCGAGGGTATCGTTCATCCATCCCATATTCCATTTCATTCCAAATCCTAATCCTCCAATTTCTGGAGGCCTGGACACCATGGGCCATGCGGTAGATTCCTCAGCTATGGTCTGAACTCCCGGATTTTGGATATAAATAGATTTGTTCAATTCCTTAAGTAAGCTTATTGCCTCTAGGTTTTCATTTCCGCCGTACTCATTTGGAATCCACTCTCCATCTTTTCTGCTGTAATCAAGATATAACATAGATGCAACAGCATCCACTCTTATGGCGTCTACGTGGTACTTGTCTAACCAAAATAATGCACTACTCATTAAAAAGGATCTGACTTCATTTCTGCCGTAATTGAATATATAACTATCCCAGTCGGGGTGAAAGCCTTTTCGCGGATCTGCATGCTCAAAGAGGTGAGTCCCGTCAAAGAAAGCAAGACCATGCTCATCTCCAGGGAAATGAGAGGGTACCCAGTCCAGAATAACGCCAATGTCATTCTGGTGTAAGTAGTCAACCAAATACATGAAATCCTGGGGCGTGCCGTATCTACTAGTAGGTGCGAAGTATCCGGTAGTTTGATAACCCCATGAACCGTAAAAAGGGTGTTCCATAACGGGCATAAATTCCACGTGAGTAAATCCTGTATCCTTTAAATATTCAGTGAGCTCAATAGCTAGCTCCCGATAATTTAATGATCTATTTCTTTCACCCGAGACCCTTTTCCAAGAACCTATATGGACTTCATAAGTTGATATCGGAGAGCTTAAAGAATTATGTGTCTCTCTCTTCTTAAACCAGCCCTCATCATTCCACTTATAACTTAAATCCCATACTATAGAAGCTGTTTTCGGGGGAGTTTCCCAATAGAAGGCAAAAGGATCACCTTTTTCTACTTTGTAGTTGTTGACCTTGGATACGATATTGTATTTATATACGGTTTCCTCTCCCAAGTTGGGTATAAACCCCTCCCAAATTCCTGATTCATCCCATCTGACATTAAGCGGATGCACTCGCTCGTTCCACCCATTAAAGTTCCCTATAACAGATACAAATTCGGCGTTAGGCGCCCATACTGCGAAATGCGTCCCTTTTAGACCCTCAAATTCCAATACATGTGAGCCTAATTTATTATAGAGATTGCTATTGTTGCCTTGTTTGAATAAATATATATCGTAATCAGTTAAAAATGTTGAATTATTCATAACGTTTGCAAGAGTTTTCATATATGTGCGATAATATTCTAATTAAGTCGTATTGCGCTTCCTATTATACACTGTAATATTAAAAATCTAAGCGTTGCAGTGTTATACTCTAAACAAGGATTAGATATAGTAATGTTTTTTTCTTGCTCACAATTTTCCTAAAGATATATTTTCTGGTTAACCTATATTTTTAACAGGGGTACACGTTGATGCTTAAGACTAATATAAATTTTGCCCGCGAGTCCACATCTTTAAGTGAGAGAATAGTTTCACATTTGAAGTATTCTATGGGCAAAAAAATCTCCGATGCATCCTTGGAGGATATTTACTATTCTCTGGGGCTTTCTGTACGTGAAACAATAATAGACAGAATGTTTGAGACAGAGGAGCGTTACCAGAAGTATGACGCGAAAAGAATGTACTATCTGTCATTGGAATATCTCATAGGGAGGTCGCTGTCAAATAACTTAATCAATCTTGGAATATCCGATGTTTGCGAGAACGCACTAAAAAAGATCGGTGTACAGTTATCTGATATTATTGAAACCGAATCTGATGCGGCTCTCGGAAACGGAGGACTAGGGAG
>Ga0209013_10001190_pt1 | contig 24031 bp, 23 predicted proteins | sample Cruoilmetagenom2_FD_187291 | JGI IMG/M metagenome (GOLD analysis project Ga0209013, IMG submission 187291) | Oil polluted marine microbial communities from Coal Oil Point, Santa Barbara, California, USA - Sample 2 (SPAdes) (version 2) | ecosystem: Environmental > Aquatic > Marine > Oil seeps ... | reverse complement strand
TCCAGGTGTGGAAATTCAAATCATCAAAGATCGTTCTGCCCTGGAAAAATACTTCCGCCGGGATCTCCCCCTCCATCTCTACAGCCTGGGGGACCTGGATGATTTTTATTGGCCCAGGATATCCTGTTATGGGAATCAAACCGAAAAAGAACTGAAAAACATCACTCCTTTCTACCGGGGTGAAGGTCTGCCAGTTTTGCTGGTATTTGGGGATCTGGATCTAGATTATCTCCGGCAGCTGCAGTCCCTGCTGCCTGATCGGTTTTACTCCCATATGAGCTCCGGATTGATAAAAGAATTTTCTGATAACTACCTGATCAAAGAACACGGGGACCACTTCAAAATGGCCCTTGTGAATTTCGATCTGATAGGAAAGACCAATACCGATAATACGTTTCAATTGACTGAAGCAGACCTGCCCGAAGTCAATCAGCTCTATAGGGAAAGTTACCCGGAGAATGCCTTTGATCCTCGCATGCTCGAGCCAGGACAGTATATTGGCATCCGCCAGCAAGGCCGGCTGGCGAGTATCGCAGGCACTCATACCTATTCAGCCGCATACCGGGTGGCCGCCCTGGGAAATGTCACTACCCATCCCGACTACCGAGGCCGTGGCTTCGGCAGGGCAGTGACCACCCGTTTATGCCAGCTCCTGGAGAGTACGATTGACTTCATCGGGCTCCATGTAAAATGTGAGAATCAGCCCGCTCTTTCTCTCTATAAATCCCTTGGATTTCGTATATCTAGCGTTTATGGGGAATTTTCACTAAAAAAAGGGCCAAAATAGACGGTTTTCCCTCTAAAAACGTCAAAACTCCAGAACTTTTTAAGGTTTAGGGGTTACAATAATAGAAGAAGAACGATCATCCAATTCCTCGATAAAAATTATCTTATATAGGAACTCAGAACAGATTCACATCGTATTGCCCTGAGGTTTCACCACCTCGTCACAAAAATCTGTTGGGCGGTTTATTGGAAGTAACGAACAAAGGAGATATTATGGCTTACGCACATACAAATGCAAAGGGAGTCACCTACTACCTGCACGGACGAACCCGTGTACTGAAAAGTGGAAAAGAATCGACCCTGTACTTCTTTGCCAAAGAAGTTAAAGACGGCGCGTTGGATGCAGTTCCAGCCAAGTATGTTGTATCTGAAACCAAAAACGGTCTGCCCGTTCTGAAGAAAGCATAAGAATATAAACATCCTGTAATACTAAACCTTGTCAGCCATCTGCGATGAAAGCAGCCGCCCAACAACGGTGATCAGTTCTTTCCCGTAAATGACAAAACTGACAAGGTTTGTTTATTTAAATTCTCAACCCTTTCCTCATTCACCCACAGTAAGATAGATCTTAATCTGTTCATAAGTAGCCGGACCTATGCCTGGTACTTTCTGGATCTCTTCAATTCGCGTGAAGAGTTGTTCTTCCCGATAATTGATGATCTTTTCAGCTGTTACCGGACCAATGCCCGGCAGACCTATTAATACTTCTAGAGATGCCTGGTTGATATTAATCATGGAAATCAATTCTCCACTCACTGCTAGTCCTATTACACTTCCCACCATCTCCGCAGGGCTTTCTAGAGAAGAATTCCGGGCGGGAATGTATATATGGCTTCCATCCTCCAACTCCGCGGCCAGATTAACTGAACCAGGGCTGGCATTCTCCGCCAGACCTCCAGCTGCTTTCACAGCATCCATCACCCGGCTCTGGAACGGGAGGGTATAGACACCAGGAGATGCTACAGCCCCATCGATATTGATCACAACCGGCCGGGGAGTGGGAGCTGGGCGCAGTAAAACGGCTCTGCCTGGTTTAGGCCGTGATACCAGCAGGATCAATCCAGCGCTTAACAAGCCAAATAGAACCCCGATCAGGAGATTTTTGATCTTTGACATCATACTGTTTGGTTAAACCCTTTTATTCCCCCTCGGCCAAACTCAGTCCGAGACGCTGCTCATTGGGATCCAGATTGATGATCTCAACAGAGACCTTCTGGTTTTCTTCCAATACATCCCAGGGTGATACATCTTCACCGTTTTCCCCCAGTTCTGAAACGTGGATCAAACCATCTACTCCATCTTCCAAACGTACAAATACCCCATAGGAAACGATGTTCTTGACCACTGCTTCGACGATCTGGCCTGGTTGATAGCGTTCTGTGATCGTTTCCCAGGGATTGAGACACATCATTTTCAAACTTAAGGCAACCTTGTTTTCTGCCCGGTCGACATTCAGGATATAGACATCCAGGCAATCACCCACAGAAACCACATCGGAAGGATGATCAACTCTTCCCCAGGACAGCTCAGAGATATGGATCAACCCTTCCATGCCGCCCAGATCAACGAAAGCGCCAAAATCGGTCAAGGTTGTTATCACCCCGGGGATGCAGGTACCTTCCTCTAGTTCATCAAGCAGTTTGATCCGGGTGCCAGCTTCTGCCTGGGCAGCTCTTTCAGATAGCACCACCCGGCAGCGATCGCGGTCATATTCAATGACCTTTAGCGCCACCATTTGTTTAAGGTATTCTTTCTTTTTATGACCTGCTAACAGATGGGAACAGGGCACAAACCCATTGATCCTTTCCCCCTGGACAAGAAGTCCCCCCTGGTTGTATCCAACCACGTTCAAATGGATAATTTCATCCATTTGATATAAACGGTCAACATAATCCCAATCATTTTCCGGGAGTTTATTCGGGATCAAGGGAGGGTTTATTCTATTCTGCTCTGAATCAACTTCCTGACCCCCACCTAAACTCAAGTCTTCTTCCCCCTCAGACAAGGCTGCTTTCCACCAAGAATCACCCAAATCAAGGGGCTCTTCCAGAATATTATGGAGCTGATCCTCATGAACCATTAAAGTACCTTTATTAGAATAAGACGAGCATAAATGATTGTAACATTTTTTAGCCACTTTCAGAAGAATCTTTTACATTTTCTCGGGTCTGTTTTTCCATCTCCAGGAGGGTTTTAGCCACAACTTCTATGGCGACCTTCTGTTTGCGGTAGAGGTTGGCTTCTGACATAGCCAGGCGCTTGGCGACATCCCGAACTTTCTGCCCCTTAAGGAACTTCATATCCAAGATATTATATAAAACCCAGTCCAGGGTGAATCTCCTGGTCCCTTCCGGCCTGATCTTTTCGATTGCATCATTCAAAATAGCCCTGACCGCCTTGACAGAAATTCCGTCATGCTCATCCAGTGAGTTTTGCACGATCTCAAGCTGCAGGAGCGGGCTTTCTGACAGATCGGGCCCTCCCCAATAATCCGACAGAGCATCCTTAACCCACTCGGTCAGGGTTTCCTCATCAAGGGAAATTTCACCGGTGGGTGCCGTTAACACGCTGGTTCCATCATAGCGAGCTGCCGCCCTCAGGCGTTGAATGCGGTTCATCTGCGGGGTCAGGTCCTCAATTGAGCTGAATACTTGCTGCTGGAAATTCCTGTCCTCCAGGGCCTGCTGGGCCCGCTGGATCAGGATCTGGAAGGCCTCTCTCTGGTCATCGTCAAGGATTTCTACCGGAACCTCTACCCCAACTAAACCAAGCAGTTCTTCTGGTTTTCGGGCATTGAATAATGGGATGATCCAAAATTTCCCCCACAAGAAAATACTGTAGTTTCCGATCTGGTCCTTTCTAGATGAGGCATCCATGATCCGGTCGGTAAGTTCATCCTCATTAAAATCTACCTGTCCTCCAACACTCACCAGGAAATCCATCCCGATCGAATCCAAAGAAGCGGAAAAAGCTTTTGTCACCTGCAAGCGATCACACATGGCTGCCAGGACTGATTCCAGGAATTGACTCAGGTCATCCAGGGTAAAAAGACGTTCTTCTAGATTCTGGAGCAAAGCCAAATTATTCTTGGCTTCCCCGAACAGGAACCAGCGCTCCCAGATAGGGGAAAACATGGTGATGAAATACTGCATCAATAAAAATGTGCCAGCCATAACTACCGGAGCAAAAAACGACAAAGGTTCCCCTGCTCTTCTGGCCACGGTAGTAAGAGCTAATACAGTACTGACCGTAACCGGACCTCTCATGACCCATTTGATCAGACGGCGCTTGACAACCCGGTCTGGCCACGAAACCCCAAAAAAAGCCACTGCGTAAGCCATGATAATAATCAATCCCGAAACCAGGGCATTACTGACAACTGCAGTGAGCCAGAATACGTATTGGTGCTGTTCGGCAAAAGTAGAACCGAACAACAGGTAAGGGAAGGAACCCAGGGCAGGCGCCAGGGCACCGCCGATCAGGTAGCCCATTCTCCTGCGTCCAGAGCTGGTGACAGTGCGGTGGTAGGCCCGCTGGAAATTGATCCAGGCCCAGATCATGCTCAATATATAGAACGCGGAGAACACCCAGGTCAGGTTGGTCCGTTCCAGGTGGGGTGCAACCACACCTTCTATTACCAGCGGCCCAACCAGGACGTAGAACGGGATCATAATCAGAAAAACAAACGAGATCAGGAAAGTCGCTTTAACCAGCTTGGTCCTGCGGCCCCGTGAGGGCCGGCCTGTAGTCGCCAGGATCGCGTCTGACATATGGACATAAGCAGCCGGAAGCATGATAATCCCCACCCATTGGATTTGATACCAGATCTCGATCCAGGTGGGCGAGCTGACAACCCCGGCTACTGACTCTCCTACAAAAACCACCACCACACAACCCATGATAAAGGCAAAGGACCGAGCCACTTTGTCTTTCAGGTTAAAGGATAAGGAGTATAGAAGCAGAGAAAAAGCAGTGATGGAAATACCAGCTGCCAGGAGTTCATTAATGGTTTGCAGGATGGATAACAGGTTCATATGTAAGAGGAAAAGAAGATCGCTATCTCCTGGTCCCTGTAATATTGATCGTTATAACCCGAGAACTCAAAACCAAGTTTGTAGGCAAATTGAATAGCCGGGTAATTCTTGGGCTGCATTTCTAGTGTCAGCCTGTGAAAGCCCTTTTTTGCACACCAATCCTGGGCAGCCAATACCAAAGCACTGCCAATTCCATTCCTTCTGTGTACCCGGTCAACTGCCAGGTCCTTCACCCAGGCGCTGGCAGGCGCTAACCCCATTTGAACACTTATATATCCCCTGACATGCTCTCCAGCTTCAGCAAGCACCAGCACATCACGGGTTGTCCAATCATCCACCAGTTTTTGGGTGTTGCGGGGATAATTAACATGGACCTCACGCGGCAACCGGACTTCCCGAAAGGTTACCTGGGTTTGGATCTCTGTGAGATCCATAGTCATTTGCCAAACATGCCCCGTGGCATAATTATGGTCCAGGGCGATCATCTTGGAGATATCAGTTGAGATTGCTGGGCGAATATTGATATTTGTCATAAAGATTACCTGGCCTACTCATCCATCATTTCTACATATAGATCAACCGCACAAGGTTCTTTCGGCACACCCTGATTATCAATTACAACCAGGCGCAGGGAATAATTACCCGGTTCCAGTTGGGTTGTATCCCAGAATCCAATATTTTCATCGTTTTTGGGAGCATCTCCTGCCTGGATCGTCAGCCAGGTACCAGAGTTGGGTGATGAGATCTCGAATTTGTAAAAACCAAAATCCGGGATGTCCACCGTACCTTCAATCTCGATGATCCCGCTTACCGTGGTGTTGTTTTCTGGATATGTGATCATCAATTCCTCAGGCACGCATCCTGCCTGGACAATAGCTGTCCCGGGCAGGGGAGTTTCCTGAACTGCCGAAACGGCGGTTTCGTCCACAGGCGCTATAGTGGTTGTGGGTGAAGCTAACAGATCCAGGGTTGCCGTTGGCAGGGGATTGACACCGGGTATGGAAGGGATAATAAAAGAGACCAATCCAAACTCTGCGGTTCCCAGGAACAGCAAAACGACCAGCAATGTGGCAGAGCGATTCAAGCGCATCTGGGCGCTTTCCTTTTCCAGTCCAAAGGCCGCCGCCCGCAGCTCTTCCCAGGCCAGGAAAAACTTCCTGATTTGCCAGGCAGTAAAGCCGCCAATGATGATATAGATCAAATATTCAAAATCTTTAAGGTACCGTAATAACTCGTTCATTGATATGTGGTGTGTATATAAGGGAGATCCGATTCTCTCCCGTAAAAGTTAGCCATCAGGTTCTGGAAGGATTTTATAGTAATCGCAGAACGCCCCGGATCAGATCCATCATCTTGGGTGCCAGGATCAAACCCGTCTCAATCACCTCTTCATGGGTGGTTTCCGCTTCCCCATATAGGTTGGAACTGTTGGTAATGCCAGAAATGCCCAAAACGCGCTGGCCGCCGTGGTTGGCCACGATCACTTCCGGTACAGTAGACATCCCCACCGCATCCACTCCTGCGCCGGCCAAAAAGCGCAGGTCGGCTGGAGTTTCAAAGGTGGGCCCGGATAAACAAACATAAACACCTTCATAGAGAGTAAGCCCTTGTTCTTTGGCAACACCCCGGGTGATTTCGATCAATTCCCGATCATACGCTTGGCTCATATCTGGAAAGCGCGTGCCAAACTCATCCAGATTGGGCCCCCGGAGAGGATTAACACCTGCCATACCAAGGAAATTCAAGTGATCTGTAATCAGCATGGGATTCCCGGGAACAAAATCCTGGTTTATCCCGCCGGCCGCGTTGGTGACGATCAAAGTCTTGATGCCCAGGCGCTGCATGACCCGGATAGGTAGGGTCACCTGGCTCATTTCATAACCTTCGTAGTAATGGATCCGGCCATTCATCACCAGCACATCCTGGCCTTCCAGGTTACCGATCACCAGTTCTCCGGCATGACCTTCCACAGTAGAAATAGGCCAGCCAGTGAGATCATGGTAAGGGATAATTGTGGGGTTCTCAATAGACTCAGATAATGGGCCTAGGCCGGAGCCCAGGATCAGGCCAATTTCCGGTTGAACAGATATCCTGGAACGAATTTCATCCGCAATGCGGTCCATATCCTCGATCGTATATTTAGTTTTCATCTCTGTTCAAGTCCTTGAATAATTATAAAAAAAGAACGTTTTCATTATAACATCTGGCGGCTGACGCCTATCTGACAGCAAGGAAGGCCTGTTTTTATCCTTCCGCAGTGATTTCCTTGATTCCGAGGATCACATCGGCAATGTCCTGATCTGTGATCCACAAATGTGTCACCAGCCTCATCTGCCGCTCTCCCTCGATTCCACCCAATATTCCTTTTTCCTTCAATTTGGCTTTCATCTGAACTGCGTCAAGCGAGAACTCGGGATCCAGATCCAGATATACCATATTGGATGGGGGAATTTTGTCCATTAAGTTGATGCCCTTCACTTCCATCAATCCTCGGGCGAGATCCTGCGCCCGCCTTTGGTCGTCTTTCAAGAGAGGCAGGTTATGCTTTAGCGCAAATAATCCGGCGGCGGCCACTAAACCTGCCTGACGCATGCCACCCCCCAGCATCTTGCGAATCCTTCTGGCCTGTTGGATGAAATCTACATCCCCGCATAAGATCGACCCCACAGGAGCACCGAGGCCTTTACTCAGGCAGAACATAACCGAATCCACCGGCTCAACTAGTTCTGCTGGATCCAAATCCAGGGCGGCCGCAGCGTTAAATATCCTCGCCCCGTCCAGGTGAAGTTTCAGCTGATGATCCCGGGCGATCTTCTCTACCGACCTCGTGTATTCCACCGTCAGAGCAACTCCACCGCACATATTGTGGGTATTTTCCAGGCAGATCATTCTGGTCCTGGGATGATGAATGTCATCATAGCGAATGGCTTTTTTGATGTCGTCCAACTTGAGGGTTCCATCTTTCTGGTTGGGGATGGTGTGAGAATGGATCCCACCCAGGGCTGCCGCTCCGCCCGCTTCATTTAAAAATATGTGAGCTTTATTTCCCAGGATGATCTCGGCTCCACGCTCGCAGTGAGTTAGAACAGCAACTAAGTTTCCCATCGTTCCTGAGGGGATAAAAAGGGCAGCTTCCTTGCCCAGCAGGCTGGCTGATTCATCTTCAAGCTGGTTAACTGAGGGGTCTTCTCCGTAGACGTCATCCCCCACTTCGGCATTGGCAATCACTTTCCGCATTTCTGGTGACGGCAATGTGACTGTATCAGAACGAAGGTCGATCATAATTTTGCTCCAGATTATTTTCCTTCTAATTGATCCAAAATCCTTTCCAATTCAACTGCCAGGGGAGCTTCAAAACAATGTTTATCCTCTTCTCCCGGGATCAGTATGGACAAATGGAAAGCATGTAAAAATTGGCGCTCAACTGGAATTGAGGGTTTATTCCTGCCATAAACCATATCGCCCACCACTGGGCAGCCCAGGAAATTCAGATGAACCCTGATCTGGTGAGTACGCCCGGTCAGGATCTTTACTCTTAAATAAGTGTGTTTGGGAAATTCCGCCAGGGTGAAATATTCACTAATAGCTTCCCTGCCGTCCTTTTCCAGGGCCGGGGCCATGCGCTGGCGGTATTTTGGATCCCGGCCGATGGCCACTTCTACCCGACCGTTTGGGGTTGGCGGGCGTCCATCCACCAGGGTCAGGTATTCTTTATCCACCTGCCGCTCCCGGAATTGGTCTTGTAAGAATTGATGGGTTCGATCATTTTTGGCTAATAGGATCACGCCCGATGTATCCCGATCCAGGCGGTGAACCAATCCTGGACGTTTCACTCCCCCGACACCTTCAATTTCCGGTGCATAGCCCAGTACAGCCTGCACCAGGGTACCGGTTGGGTGACCCAAAGCTGGATGGACAACCATTCCGGCCTGTTTGTTAACTGCGATCAGATCATCATTTTCAAAGATGATATCCAGGGGGATATCTTCTCCCTGCAGCTCTGTATCTACCGCCTCGGGAATGATGACCTCAACCTCCGTTCCCGGACTGACCCGTTCAGCTTTTTTATAAACAGGGATCTCGTCAATTGAAACTCCCCCAGCATTGATTATCTTTTGGATATAGGAACGGGAATAATCCTCCAATTCACTGGCCAAAAATTTATCGAGCCGGATTTCCTTATCAGATTGGTTCTGAAGAATCATCGAAGAATGGTTCATCCTGAGATTTTCTCTCCTCTATCCACATCCCTACCAGCAATACCACCACCCCCATCGTAATACAGGAATCGGCTATATTAAAAACCGGAAATCTTCCCACAGAGATAAAATCTGTCACAAAACCTCGATAGAGGCGGTCGATCAGATTGCCGACCGCACCAGCCATCTGCAGGGTTAACGCAAGGCGAAAGAAGAAGTCATTTTCCGGGATCATAGGAAAATAGATCAAGATCAGGGTGATGATCACAAAAGCCAGGGCTACAAAAATGCCGTTCATGCCCTGAAAAATGCCAAATGCGGCTCCGGTATTGTGCCAGTTGACCAGTCTGGCATAAGGGGCCAGCCATTCCCACGGCATCCATAGTTCATTAAATGCCAGGTTGTTTCTGATCCAGGTTTTTGTCAGTTGGTCCAGAGCAACCAGGAAGATTGCGATGGGCAGTAAAAAAGTATAGGCTTTGAGGTATTTTTTCAATAGTTCCTCTCCAAAAGGTTAACTATCCCATTTTACCGTACAATTCACACAGAACTCAAACCCGACTGGAAAATATACCTACTACCTGGTTAAAAATAGGTAAATATGGTTATTGAATAAACAGAGAATCCCTTGAGAAGAGGTTAAAATACATGCTATAATTTTCGAGAGAATTTAAGAGATGAACAAACCAGTGCTTGTCCTCAACGGCAATTACGCACCGATTAACGTCTGCTCCACTCGCCGGGCGATGTGCCTGATACTTGTTGGCAAAGCCAATATGATTATGGACGGCCGCGGGGTTGTGCGCACAGTGTCCAGAACCTACCCAAAACCATCCATAATCCGCCTCCATAATTTCATCAAACGCCCCCGCCCCAGTGTAAAACTCTCCAAACAGGAAATTTTCCGCCGGGATCAGTTCAGATGTCAATATTGCGGGCAGAGTTCCCGGGAATTAACGGTTGATCATATCCTTCCCCAGCACCTGGGCGGTGAATCCACCTGGTCCAACCTGGTAACCGCCTGCGCTGACTGCAACCATAAAAAAGGTGGCTTTACTCTGGAACAGTCCGGCCTTAAACTGCGCCGAAAACCTGCTCAGCCACCCGGGTCCGCCAGCTATCTATTCAAGAAATACATCAATATTTACCAGGATTGGGAACCCTACGTTGAGGGCTGGTAATTCCTTACTCCCCCTTGAACTCAACCTCCATAAAATCTTCCGCCAGGTAAACATTCCCGGGGAAGGTTTTTTTTGCCTCGCTGAGAGTTGAATCCAAGCTGATCTTTTCCTCTGGAGGATAATGGATCAGGTAAAGCGCCTTCACACCTGCTTGTGATGCAATCTCCCCCGCCTGGGAAGCGGTGGAATGGTGAAAGGTCGTCCCGGTAGCTTCATGGATCAGCACATCCGCATCAGCCGCCAGCCTGACTGTTTCTGGAATCGGCAAGGTATCTGAAGAATAGGCAACCACAAACTCGCCACCCCTGTATTCGATCCGGATCCCTATTGTCGGGATCATATGCTGGACCGGCGAGCTGAGGATTTTAAATTCTCGATTGTCAAGTACTGGCGCCAGCTCATCGAGGGGAAGAGTGTGAAAGTGCACCGGATAGATGTCGGTCCAGTCCTGCCAGCCAAACAGATCCATCATCTTTATAGCCCGGGAAATGGCATGTTCGCAGCCGTGAATGTGGAATTCCTTTTCTCTACCCAGGATCCACATATCCATGATCAGTGTAGCAAGTCCGGAAACATGGTCAGGATGAAAATGAGTGATGATCAGATCACTGAGATCATTGTGGTCAATACCGGCTTCTTTCAAGCGCATCACCGGACGGGAACTGCAGTCCACCAGGATAGAGGATTCCTCCCCCTGGATGACCAGGAAGGTGTTCTCGTGGCCTGGATAGGCAACCGCGTTGGCAGTGCCGAGGAATATCAATTTCGCCATAAAAAATTCTCTCCCTTATCCGCCAAAAAGTGCCAGGGCAACCCGGGGCGTGATGAAAACTTCCAGGAAAGCAGCCACAACCAGTAATGGGATGACGAGGAACAGGATCAGCCGGGTCCAATCAGCCAGGGTTCTGATCCAGGCTTCGCCAATGGTGTAATCCTTATTAGGGGTCACCAATGTCAGTCCCAGGCGGATGATCATTGCCCCGGTCAGAATAATAGCAGGGATCTCAAAGATCCCATGAGGCAATACAAAACCTATCAGGAATAAACCAGGCGACAGGCCAGTCTGGCCCATGATGGCTGAAAAATAACCGATAATGCTGAAAGGCAGGATCAAGGTGATAATGCCCAAAACTCCAAAAGAGAAGATTCCCAGCAAACTGTCCAGGGCAATAGCCCTCATGTTGTGGAGAAAGATGATTCCCAGGCCCTGGACTGAGAAAAACCGGATCGGGCCGAAATCCTCGATCCCGGTTACAAGTCCTTCTTCCAGGTTTCCCCAATCTAGCAGTCCTGCCGGAATGGGGAAGGCATCTGCCTGGGTGATACCCACAAATACCGCTCCAACGGATATCAGTAAAACCAGGACCAGGGCCCATTTAAGTTCTTTTAGAATGCCCCAGACATTCACCCGCCACCACAGCCAGGGGGAGGCCTTTTCTCCCCGGAAGGCATCCCGAAAAACCTGCCAGGCCCATTTCAAATTAATTGAATCCAGCTCCTTACCCAAAAGCTCTTCCCGGTTAAAATGAGCGATACCTGTCCGGATCAACAGCCAGGCAATTATGGCCTGGCCGAAGATTGCCCACCATAAGACCTCGTATTTGGCCCAGAACATGATCATGCTCTCCGCCACTAGCAGCAGAGCCATGGGGATGATAATAAATGAAGCGAGCAAATTTGCCGCCCTCACTGAGGTAGTCTGGGATGACACCACCACTGCGCCGCTGACCATCACCAGGGATTGCACTACAGCCAGGCCAATCACCTGGATCAATAAAGTGATATCAGGCGCCCAGCCGACCTGGCGGTAGACACCGATCAGGTAAACTGCAATGCCCAGGAAGCTGCCAATCAGGGGAGGGAACATAACTGCCATTAATTTCCCAAGATAAAGCTGGACATCCGTCAAGGGACTGCTGAGCAGGGGTTCAATGCTCCTTCTTTCTTTCTCTCCCACAAAGCTCTCAAGAGCGATCACCAGGGATACAGAGATCGGGAAAAATCCCACCACCATCAATAAAAACGGGATCAAGCGATCAGCTATGATGGGAGCGCCGTATTTTCCCACAAAATCAACTGCTTGCTGAGCAGTGAAATTCATCAGACCCGGGAAAAATACCGTCAGGATAATGATTGGAGCGATGATGCGCCAATCTCGGAATTGGTCCCGCACTTCACGGCGAGTGATGATCATGGCCTTTTTGAAATCAGTCCACATGCCTCCCTCCTTCTTTTGTGGTCTGATTGACAGCCTGCAAATAAACCGATTCCAGGCTGCGCGGGATCTCCTCCAGTTTGACCACGGCGTAGTCAGTCGCAACCAGATTCTGGATCAGCAACGGATTGGTATGCTGGGCCTTCTCTACTCTGAAAGTAAACCAGTCACTTCCTTTTTTTGTAATTTCCACATCTGAAGGCAAGGGCAGAGTTCTACCATCCAGTGGTTCTGCCAGCTGGATCCGATATTCACCCGGTCCCAGCAGTTGTTCTTTTAATTCCGCGGCTGTGCCGAAAGCTATGATCTGGCCGGTGCGAATAATTGCGATCGAATCAGCCAATTCTTCCGCTTCAGCCAGGTTATGAGTACAGACAATAATGGCACGGTCTTCCGAGCGCAGGGTTTTAATTGCATTTCTCACCAGGCGGGCGCTGGCAGGATCCATTGCCGAGGTAGGTTCATCCAATAGTAAAACGGGGGGAGAATGCAAAAGAGCTCTAGCCAGGGAAAGTTTCTGGCGCATACCCTTGGAAAACTTTCCGATGCGGCGGTCCCTGGCATCCATCAGATCGAACTTCTCCAACAGATGTAAAATTCGCTCCTCTCTCTTTCCATCTGGCATATCGTAGATCTTACCGAAAAAATCAAGGTATTCCACCATATGCATCCGGTCATACAGTCCATGGTCCTCAGTCAACACACCCACTGATCCCCGCACTTCTCCCGGATTCTCCAACACGTCATAACCCGCCACCCGGGCTGTACCACTGCTGGGCCGTAATACTGTAGTTAACATGCGCACCGTAGTTGTTTTACCAGCTCCATTGGGTCCCAGCAAAGCCAGCACCTTGCCAGCCTTCACATGCAAACTGATGCCGTCAACAGCGCAGAAATCTTTAAAGTATTTAGTGAGATTTTCAGTAAGGATCATACCTGTTCATGTGCTCCAGAACTAGCTCTCTGGCGATTATAAAGCAGAATACAGGCTGTGATAACCACTGCCAACATTGCAGTTTGGTTAAGATTTATTCCTTGCCAGGTTGAAATATCCAGGCGCAGGAACTCCAATCCAACCCTTCCTAACCCGTAAAATATCATGTAAATCAGGAACAAGCTGCCGGATTTGAGTTGTTTTTGGTATTTTCGGCCAATCCAGAGAATGAATAACATATTCAGGAAACTCCAGATAGATTCATATAAAAACAGCGGATGATAGGTTGAAAACTCACTAAACCCGGGCATTCTATGCTGGGGGTCAATGGAGATAGCCCAGGGCAGGTCGCTCGGCAGGCCATAGACTTCCTGGTTGATGTAGTTACCCCAGCGGCCGATCGATTGGGCCAGGGCCAGCCCAGGGGATATGATGTCCAGCCACTCATTGAAGGGAGCAGATCTTTTCCTGGAATATAGCCAGAGAGCCAGACCACCGCCTGCCAATGCACCAAGGATCCCAATTCCACCTTTCCAGATTGCGATGGCTGCCAGCAAATGAGTTAAATAATAGCGGGTGGTGATGCCATGCGCGACCATCGACTGCGGTGGGGATAAAATATGCCAGATGCGGGCGCCCACAATACCACCAATAAAAACCCTGGGCATCGCATCGATCAGGAAATCCATCGATTTTCCTCGACTGACAGCGCGCCTCCAGGTCAAAAGCAGTCCCAATAAGAATCCCAGCATAATCAAAAGGGCATAATAATGGATGGTAAAGGACCCCAGTTTAAAACCAATTGTCATTGAAATTCCCTATTTGAATGAAAATGGGATAAAACAGAACCAAGCCAGCTAGTAATTTTCCCCGAATTCCTCATCTGAGGAAATAAACACTTCACGTTCGATACCACTGCCTTTGGATGGGCCTACATAGCCCAGGGCTGATAATTCATCCATCAGCCGGGCAGCACGAGGATATCCAATGCGCAGTTTGCGCTGGATCAATGATGTGGATGCCCGCTGGGAATCTCGTAAGATCCGGAAAGCGTCCTTAATAAGATCATCATATTCATCCAGTTCAGCCTTCTCGTCAATTGTCTTCTCCCAGGGCGGGATGATCAGCTCTTCTGGTTCAATATCAGAAATTTCCCTCCAGGATTTGATCACTCGATCTAGTTCATCCGTAGTCACCCAGCAGCCCTGGGTTCGGACGGGACTGGAAGCTTCAGGAGATAGATAAAGCATATCTCCGTTTCCGAGCAGGGATTCAGCCCCGTTCATATCCAGCACAACCCGTGAGTCTACCGAAGAAGCCACCGCGAAGGACATTCTGGCCGGGAAATTGGCTTTGATCAAACCGGTGACCACATCAGTGCTGGGGCGCTGAGTTGCGACAACCAGGTGAATGCCAACTGCCCGTGCCATCTGGGCCAGACGTACGAGGGTGAACTCAGTTTGAGTCGGGGCCATCATCATCAAATCCGCAAGCTCGTCGATCATCACCACGATCCTCGGCATGATCTTCCCGTCTTTCTTCTTTCGGATCTTATTATTATAGGTATCGATATTACGGGACCGGGTCTCGTCCAACACCTGGTAGCGGCGGTCCATCTCTCCCACTACCCAGTGCAAAACACCCAGGATGCGATCCAGATCGGTCTCTACCTGTCCGAAAAGGTGCGGCAGTCCATTAAAGCGGACCAGCTCAACCATTTTGGGATCGATCATCACCAGCTTCAGCTGTTCTGGTGTGTTGTTCATAACCAGGCAAGTAGTAATAGAGGTAATGCAAACCGATTTTCCGGATCCCGTTGTGCCAGCGATCAGTAGATGGGGCATATTTGCCAGATCAGCTACAACGGGCTCGCCCGAAACATCGCTGCCCAAAGCGATCGCCAGGGGGGAATCCACTTTATAAAAAGCTTCAGATTCCATCACTGAGCGCAATGTGACCAGGAACGATTTTTCATTGGGCACTTCAATGCCCACATATGATCTGCCCGGAACCGGGGCTTCTATTCTCAATTGAGTAGCAGACAAAGCCAGGGCCAGATCGTTCTTGAGAGATGTGATACGTGATACCCGGACCCGTTTCCTTTCCTCGTCCACTTCATCCTCGGCGCCATTCAGATAGCCAGGTTTAACCGCAAACTGGGTCACAGTTGGTCCGACCTGAAATCCCACCACCTGGGCTGGAATTCCAAACTCCGCCAGGGTCTTTTCAATCAGTCCTGCCGAAGTGTTGATATGCCTTTGATTGGGTTTAAATGATTTTCCAGAGATCAGCAGATCCAAAGATGGCAAATCTTGATCCCTGGGCGGTGTCTTGAGCGGTTTATCGTCCTTTACATCTACCTTAAACTGTTTCCGGAATTCCGGGGGAACTTTTTGAGTGCGTTTGGCAGGAGGAGTTTTTTCCGATTTGGGAATACCTGGAGCCTTTGCGGGGGGGCCATCCAAACCCTGGCCCAAACCAGCAGGTAGAGATGGGTCCCTCATCAGATCCAGCTGTTCTTTGACTTGTTCGGTAAAACCGAATCCAATCATACCGCCAATCATCGCAAATAAGAAAGCTACTATCCCGGTCGGGATTAAACCGATTAAACTTGAGACCGCCTCTACCAATCCCCACCCCACCAGTCCGCCGTCCAATCCTTCCCGAGCCCGGGTCAGGGAATGTCCACCAAGAACAGTGAATAAGGCTATCAGGGCAAAGATCGCAATTTCCAGGGCAAAGATCCTGACCCAGATGACCGAATTAGGCTCACCAGCTTGTTTTTTTAACATCCAAATGCCCAGAACGATACCGGAAGCAACCACAAAAATGCTCCCCCATCCCAGGCCAAAACGAATGAAATTGGTCCAATTCAATAATGACGACCCTGCAACCAGCCGGGGCAAGAGGGTAGCGATCAAAACCATCACAGAAAAAGCCATCAGCAGAATGCCAAGGATATCCCAGGCGTAATTTTTCGCGCGCTTCCAGATCCCTTGAAAGGACTTACTCTGTTCGGACAGCGTGTCCAGAATATCTTTGATATTGCGGGGGTCCTGATTATTCACCACAGAAACTCCTAGGAGATCTCCTCATTTTTTTGTGATGTTTGCCGGAAAGTTCCTAACCCGATCCCGGCTAAAATAAGTATAGCACCAATTATTTTCACCGCCGGGGGTGTCTCATTCAGGAAGAAATAGGCCAGGATAGTTGAGCCAACAGGTTCACCCAACAGGTTTACAGCAACATATCCGGTTGGCAGATATTTTAGCGACCAGTTGAAAATGGAGTGCCCCAGCAGCTGCGGCACTAAAGCCAATAATAGCAGCCAGAGATATACCTTGCCAGGATAAAGAGGGGGTACTCCTTCGATGATCAGCATGGCAGCCACAAGAAAGATAGCTGAGGCACTGAAAACCAGGAAAATATAGGGTACCAGAGAGATCCTGTTCCTCAGGTGTTTACCGATCATCAAATAGGATGCAGCGGCAACGGCTCCGAACAGGGCCAGGAAATCACCCAGGAGTGTTTTTGATCCCAGATTTCCGAAATCAGCCTGGCAGTTGATCCCTCCGGGCAGCCATACACAAACATCGCTGAGAGCGATTATGATACCCCCCAGTAATGCGATAGTCATTCCAATGAAGGCAATTCGGGGAGTCTTCTCTCCCAGGAAGACCGGCGCCAGCAGAGCGACCCAAAGCGGGGTTGTGGTCACCAGGACAACTGAACTTGCCACGGATGTATATTCCAGGGAGGTGATCCAGGAAGCAAAATGAACTGCCAGCAAAAAACCGGCCAGCAAGGCGAATTTTAAATCATCCCAACCCAGGTTCCTGATCTCACGGCTGTGTTTGACAAGAGTATAGGGAAGAAGGATCAGGGCTGACAATCCCATCCGAAAAGCCGCAATAGTGATCGAGGAAGCATATTCCTGGGAAAATCTGATCAGGATAGAGGCCGTGGATACTGCGGCAATGCCCACAAAACCAAGCAAGTAGGGTGCAGCAGGATGGATAGCGTTCTTTTTCATGAAGAATGTAACCTCTTTCAAAAAAGCAAGTTTACTAACGACCATTTTTCTTGACAAAGAAAAACTCGGGGACTACAATTCTATATTAGAGAGTTTATTATACAATAGCCTATTTGATTTTAAGTTATACTCAGTACAACCAATAATATTGGAGGAGATTTATGGCCCATGTAATCACGAAGCTCTGTATGCACGAAGGCAGCTGCGTGGAAGTATGCCCCACAGAATGCATTCTGCCTGGAATACCAGTGGAAAAGTACCCCTCATACTATATCGATCCGGAAGCCTGCATTGACTGCGGCGCCTGTGCTCCCGAGTGCCCCTTTGAAGCCATCTTTATGGAAGATGAAGTTCCTTCCGCCTACGAAGCCCATGGCGATGAGCGCATGAGCATGCCCGTCGGGACCGAAGGCTACACCGAGGAATTCGAATCCGAGGACCTCGATGGTGTCACCTGGGTGCTTAAAGCTACCCGAGTCCTGGATGAGGGCGAAGTTGTTGACCTCACCCCCGCTATTCAGGCTAACGAGGACTACTTTACTGATGGTCCTGGGTACGACGCCCTGGATTAACCATTCTTTACTGTTTGGGAAATAAAAAAGGGCGACAATGATTGGTCGCCCTTTTTACTGTTTTTAAAAGAAGCCGAACTGGCTTCTTTTTGTGTTAACTTGATTTTTATCAATTTGTCATTCTGAACGAAGTGAAGAATCCATAGAGCCCTCACTTTTAAAACACTTGGCTTGGAAAGGCCTGAATCATTTGATGTGGCAGGAATATGGATCCTTCGCTGTCGCACAGAACGACATAATTAAGTGCTCTTGCTTAGGCTCAGTTTCCAGTATGAGGTAGCTTTTCCAGTCAGGTCGCTAAGCTACCATCGGTCTTATATCCCGAGGGTAGCGCACGGTGAAGGGCTCGGATACGATCATTTCTCCTACCACCCCGCTATTAGGCGCCAGATTTGGGCGGTGAAGAAAGTAATCACAAACCCCATCACAACCGGCAATAGGGCAGCAATTGTGGTCCACTTGGCACTGCCGGTTTCTTTGTAGATAGTGTAAATAGTAGTACTGCAGGGATTATGGATCAGACTAAAGAGCATTAAATTCACGCCCGTCAGTAGAGTCCAGCCTCCCTGAGTAAGAATATTCAGGGTTGCCAATCCGGATTCCAGCTCGAACATGACACCAGACCCTGCTCCAATTCCGTTCCCGCCTGTGACCAGTACGGTTAACATCATAATGGTGGGAATGACGATCTCATTGGCCGGGATGGCCACAATATAGGCTACCAGGATCACTCCGTTCAATCCCAAGAGCAGCCCAAAGGGATTCAGGATATTGACCAAGTGTTCCGCCAGGCTCACACCACCGATCATTAAATTGGCCGAGATCCATAGGATCACGCCAGCCGGAAGAGCAAAAATGATGGCCCGCCATAACACAACCAGGGTCCGGTCAATCATAGAAGTGTAGAGAGTTTGCAGGATGCGGGGAGGTCGGTATGGAGGGAGTTCCAATGTAAAAGTCGAGACTTCTCCTTTCAGAATCGTTCTTGATAAAGCCCAGGATACAACAAATGTCAGGAGCACTCCCAGCAAGGCGATTGCGACCACAGAGATAGCGGATATCAATCCCCCCAGGTAAGCGGGGACCATCGTCCCGATAAAGATGGTAGCGATCAGGATCTGGGTCGGCCAGCGCCCATTGCAGAGTGAAAAGTTATTGGTGATGATAGCGATCAGCCGCTCCCGGGGACTGTCAATGATCCTGGTGGAGATCACTCCGGCAGCGTTGCAGCCAAATCCCATGGTCATGCTCAGGGCTTGTTTGCCGTGCGCACCGGCCTTGCGGAAAATATGATCCAGGTTAAACGCTACCCGGGGCAGGTAACCAAAGTCTTCCAATAAGGTGAACAGCGGGAAGAAAATCGCCATCGGAGGCAGCATCACACTCACCACCCAGGCAGTTGCCAGATAAGCTCCGTCAATCAGAACGCCATCCAGCCACCAAGGCATCCCAATGCTCGCAGCGCCAGCCTTCAATAAAGGATGGACCTTATCGATTAGTAAGGAAAACAGCAAACCAGATGGATAATTAGCTCCAGTGATCGTTAACCAGAATATAAAGGTTAACATCAAGATCATCAGGGGAAATCCCCACACTCTGCTGGTAACCAGTTTATCAATGGTACGGTCCAGGTCAAATCGGGGTTTTTCTTCTGGATAAGTCACAGCCCGATCCGCAATCCGGGTGGCATCGGTATAAAGCGCTTCCATGGTTTTCTCATGAAAATCCACACCGATATCCCATCGGAGATCCCGGGCTGATTTAAGGATTTTTTCGTAGTTCGAATTCATCAATGCACCTGCTTATTTATCAAATGAATACAGATCAAAATACTGCTGATCACTGGGCAAATCCGCTTTTATTAGAAACATGGCTCACGCTAGCCCCTTCCAAATCGTCACGAGTATAGGTAAGTTCTCCCAGTTCGCCATCTACAACCGCTTTGATGATCCTTTCATCACCATCAAGCAGGCGCAAAGCTACCCAGCGGGCATTGGGCACCTGAGGAAATGCATCCTCTATCTGGGAAACCAGCTGGGATACTGCCCGGTCCAATTTGGGATTGTCATATGTGACATGATAGGGTTTGGCAAGAGTTTCACCATTGGCAACCTCATGGATTGCAGCCAGCAGTTCCTCTAATCCTTCATCATAACGGGCTACTGTTGGCACTACTGGTACTCCCAGATCCCGGGCTAACCGCCGAGGGTCAACTTTCATCTGATGCCGATCAGCTTCATCCATCAAGTTAAGGCAGATCACGACACGATTGGTGATCTCAAGCACCTGGAGCACCAGGTTTAGATTCCTTTCTAACCGGGAGGCATCCACTACTACGATGGTGACATCCGGCTGCGCGAAGAGGATAAAATCCCGGGCGATCTCTTCATCCAGGCTGGTAGCCAACAAGGAATAGGTTCCTGGCAGGTCAACCAGTTTATATCGATTATCCCCATATTCGAAACCACCCTCAGCCCGGGTCACAGTTTTTCCAGGCCAGTTTCCCGTATGCTGCTTTAATCCGGTCAGCGCGTTAAATACCGTGCTTTTCCCGGTATTGGGATTTCCTGCCAAAGCGACCACAAAATCCCAACTTTCCATATCCACTCCCAATTTCTTTAAGTTCGCCGCATGATGGACCGGGCAGCTGGCGCAATCTGCGCTTACACCTGCCACCTTAGATCCTTCTTGTTGTTTATTGCTTATTTTCTGATCCATAGCTTTACTTCCTTTATTTGATTTCCACCACTAATGGCTAATCAGATTCAATTTTCAGGGTTTACCTTGATCAGCCGGGCCTGATTGCTTCTCAAAGCTATCACCGAACCCCTGATCCTGTAAGCCGTGGGATCCCCACCAGGATTGACCATCTCGACATCTATCGGGGTACCCGGAGTAATTCCCAGATCAAAAAGCCGCCTGCGCTCAACACCCCGGCTGAGAGAAGATATACCAGTAACCACACCGGTCTGACCAGGCTGCAGGGAATCCAGGGGAACTCCCTCGATCTGAAGGTCATGGTTTTCTTCCGACAGGGGTACTACAGAGATATTGGCCGCCACGATCGGAGCCAGGACATGTTCCTGATCTTCGACCCAGAACCGGATCCTGTTGGCCGAGGTCTCATCAACCTCTACTACCATATTGGGGTGAAGGTCTTCAGCAATGATCTGGGCATAGATCACTTCCGGTTCATCTTCAATATGCACGATCCGGGATGGAGTACCCAGGGCCAGGTCGGACAAAGGCAAACCCCCATGTGAAACCCATTCTCCTCGCCGGGTTGGAATTGGATCTCCGTGCGGATCGTGAGTGGGATGGCCCAGGCTGGCAGATAAACGGTTTATTTCTTCTTCAGATAGTTTATGTTCCAATCTTTCTGCCTGCTGATGCCAATCACCTTCATCAAAGCCAGTGGTATCAGCCAGATAGCGCTCCCATAAACGGTGAGCCCGAACGATCTGGGTGGCAGTTCTTTTTCCAGTGTCCGTCAAACTAAAACTGTTCTTACTTAAATCCACTAAACCTCTTGCCTGAGTCAAAGCCAGAATTTCTGAGGCGTTGGCTTGGCTGGTAGAGAGAGCGCCTGCCAGGCTTTCTAAGGTGGCAGTCTTCTGATTGCGCTCACATTTAAAAATATACTTCAAAGTGTCCTCTATCAGGACCTTCTCGGTTAACTCCCGTCTTTTCTGATACTTCCAGAATAACCCGGACTGGGGCCAGAAGACTAAAACGGCAACCAACAACACACCAATTCCAATCAATAAAGCAAACAGGGGGTCAATCATTATCACTCCTTATCCATTACCGAATCCAGGACTTCAACCCGGATCTGGGCTGTGATACTTGCTCCTAGAACAACATCATCTTCTCCCTTAATTCGAATATGGAGGTTGTTATCATAGGGTGAAAAATCAATAACTTCAAACGAAGCTCCCGGGACCAAGCCCAGAGTCTCTAAATAACGCAGCAATCCCGGATCATCATCGTTCACAGAGTGAACCAGTCCAGATTGTCCGGGGCGCAGATCCCGTAAGTAACAGGTATCGAGATCCGGCATCACCAGATTGCGGGACGGGATTGGTTTCCCATGCAACCCCCATTGGGGATTCCCCAGTACAGCCGCTACCCGCTCTTCAAAATCTTCTGAAATGACGTGTTCCAGCCGATCAGCTTCATCATGGACCTGATCCCAGGAATAGTCCAGGACCTCGTGTAAAAATAATTCCAGCAACCGGTGGTGGCGGATAGTTTCTAAAGCTGCTTTTTTTCCATCCTCGGTTATAGCCACACCCTGATGTTTCACATAATTCAACAGTGGTGGATCTTCACTGGCTAAACGCTGGAACATATCTGTCACCGATGCTGGACTCACGTTCAATATTTCAGCAATTTGCCCAGTCCCTACTCGTTGATTATCAGAAGACAGGTCGTAGATGACCTTCAAATAATCTTCCACTGTATCCGACAGCCGCCTTTCCATTGCAACTCCATTTTTGATATACTAAATCTAATTTTAGACTAATCTAAATTATTGTCAAGGGGTAATCGTGATCCTTTTTACTCGACCAGGGAATAAATCCATCAAAAAAAGAGCTGAACTAAAAATTCTTACTAGAATAATTGAATTTATTTAGTTAATACTTAATATATTCAATATTGGCGTTGACTTATTTAAGTTTAATGCTACAATTGGAAAAAATTTAGCCAAATAATAGGTAAAATTAGATAATTATGTTGAAAAAAATGAGGTCCATCTACCATGAGTACCCACGCACTTTCTGGCTGATCATGTTGGGTATGTTCATTGATCAGCTGGGCGGCGCCTTGATCTTCCCCTTCTTCGGGCTATATATCACCTCAAAATATGCGGTTGGGATGACCGAAGTAGGCATAATGTTTTCGATCATGGCAGTATCTGGCCTGGTAGGCAGCCTGATTGGCGGCGCTCTGACTGACAAATTTGGCCGAAAGATCATAATCTTGTTCGGTCTGGTGATAAGCGCTGTCAGTACTCTGATGCTGGCTTTTGCCCCCTCCCTGGAGTTCATCTATCTGGCCAGTTTGATCGTCGGACTGTTTGGCAATATGGCCGGCCCAGCCCATCAGGCCATGATAGCTGATGTGCTTCCAGAAGACAAACGTATAGATGGTTTTGGGATTCTGCGCGTGATCGCCAACCTGGCTGTAGCCATCGGCCCTGCCATAGGCGGATTCCTGGCAGCCCGCTCCTATACTACGCTCTTCATCATTGATGTCATCCTCAGCTCCATCACTGCCGTAATCATCTTTGCCTTCGTGCCTGAAACCAAGCCGCAAGCCGCTCCCAGAGAAGATGGCCAACCCCACCAGGAAGAAAGTTTGGGCCAAACCCTGGCAGGTTACATCAAGGTAACTCGTGATCGGATCTATATGGTGTATATACTGGCCTCGATCTTTATGGTTCTGGCATATATGCAGATGAACATCACTCTTCCCGTATTCTTACGGGATGTACACGGATTGCCCGATTCAAGGTACGGCCTGCTGCTGAGCATGAACGCCAGTATGGTGGTCTTATTCCAATTCTGGATTACACGGCGCATCAAGAAATTTGCTCCCATGAAGATCATGGCCTGGGGAATGGTCATTTATGCAGTCGGTTTCTCCATGTACGGTTATGTGTCCGCTTTCTGGCTTTTCATCGTCGCTATGGTCATTATCACCATTGCTGAAATGCTGGTCTCTCCCACCGGGCAAGCTGTTGTCGCCAAGCTTTCCCCTGCGGATATGCGCGGCAGGTATATGGCAGTTTTTGGATTCAGCTGGACCATACCTAACGCCATTGGTCCCCTCCTGGCTGGCGTAGTGATGGATAACTATAATCCCAACTGGATCTGGTATGGCGCCGGTATTTTCATGTTGGTATCATCAGCTATTTTTGCCGGCCTGCAGGCTAAATCCAGCAGCCGCTTTGAGATTGCCGCCGATGCCGCGGTCTACCCCACCCCAGAATCAGCTGCTCCCTGAACCGTTGACCAGCCCATACCTTTATGGCATAATCACCCCATCATATTAATATAGGCGATGATGAAAAC
>Ga0209013_10001189_pt1 | contig 24035 bp, 21 predicted proteins | sample Cruoilmetagenom2_FD_187291 | JGI IMG/M metagenome (GOLD analysis project Ga0209013, IMG submission 187291) | Oil polluted marine microbial communities from Coal Oil Point, Santa Barbara, California, USA - Sample 2 (SPAdes) (version 2) | ecosystem: Environmental > Aquatic > Marine > Oil seeps ... | reverse complement strand
ATCCTGTTGCTCGTAATCGTTTGTCACCAATACCATAATTTAAAGTAGTATTAACTCTAAAAAATTGATTAAATTCATCTAAATTATTCCGATAATTTATGCTGAATTCACTATTGTAACCTTGAACTGTATTAAAATTAAGATTAAAAAGTGGAGAACTAAAATTTAAATTTTTATGCTTATATGAATTTTGGTAGTTGTAACCAAAAAGAATGTTTGTAATTTTAAAGCTGTTATTTTTTGAATCGATAGAATCTAAATAAGTTTTAGATTTTCTAACTATTTGAATACTATCTTTCCTTACATAATCGTTAGATTCTTCTTGGGTTAAAGGTACTGGACGAATCGTGTTCCAGTAAACTGAATCTTTTTTATTTGCTTCACCTTCAAAGGATAAGACTTCTTTAGTAAAGGTTTTTTTTGTAAAGTTTGGTTTAAAGTTATAGGCACTATATACTGCAGTAAAACGACCATTACCTTTAATGCCAAAAATGCCATATTGAAAGTCGATACTTTGCGAAATTAATACCCAGAGTTTATCTTTTTCAGAAAATGTAAACGTTTGCTTTAAAGTAATTATATCAGCTGCAGGAATTTGTGCTTGTTGTCCTGTAATATCGAGTTCTAATGCATAAATAGACCATTGGTCTTCAACAATATAAATAGTTCCAGAAAAAATACGATCGTTTTCTCTTCTTGGGATAACTTTAATTTTATTGATGAGGTTTCCTTTATCGTCGTAAAAAACGCCCTCAAGTTTATAACGATAATAATTAAAAGCATAATTGGCAATTGGCGATATAATTTGGTTGCCAAGTTCTACAGTATTATTATAAAAATTGTAATCGACATCGCTAGCGTTATTAAAGCTGAAGCCATTATCGTCACCACTTACTTTAGATGCAATTATTTTTTCTTTAAGTTTATCAGGACGTTGATATTCTATTTTCGATATGGTTTCCGATAGGTAAATAATACCACTTCTTGTGGAATCTAGTCCACCACCAAGATCTCCAATATCTTGACCTAATATTTTTTCAGGAGCATCTTTAATCCTAATTAAGCCACGTGAATAAAAGTCTGCTTTATACAACTCTATTTTTTTAAGCATTAATTTTCTATTAGCAATTGTTTGACGGATAATACGGTTTGCTGGATTTTCGTTTGAATTGATAACAACTTCATCTAAAATAATTTCTTCTTCTTTAAGAGTCACATTTAAAGTAAAAAAGGAAGTGTCAAAGTTTAATTCTTTTTTAAGCGTTTTGTAACCTAAATATTTAAAGACTATTGTTGCATTTTTATTAGAATAAGTTAATTCGTAATTACCCTCTTCATTACTTGTGGTGCCTACATAAGTTCCTTCAATATAAATATTTACATAAGCCAATGAATTACCATTAGTGTCTTTTACATTTCCAATAATTTGAGAAAAACTCTGAATGGAAAGTAAGAATATAAAAAGAAGCAAACAGTTTTTCATTAAAGTTTTTAGTTATACATCAAACATAACTATAAGTTTAAAAGATTGATGTTAGAGCATTCTTTAAGTTATTTAAAGTTTTTCTTTATTCTATCTAAATCACGCTTATTGTCTCTGTCTTTTATCGTATCTCGCTTGTCGTAAAGTTTTTTACCTTTTGCTAAGGCAATATCAAGTTTAGCAAACCCTTTTTCATTAATATACATTCGTAACGGAACAATAGTTAGACCAGTATTTTTAACTTCTTTTTCTAGTTTTTTTAGCTCACGTTTATTTAAAAGTAATTTTCGTTCGGCTTTAGGTTTATGGTTGTAATGTGAGCCGTGGCTATATTCTTCTATAGACATGTTTACCACAAAAAGTTCACCTTGTTCATTAAACTCACAAAAACTTTCCGCAATAGATGCCTTGCTTTGTCTAATAGATTTTATTTCAGATCCAGTTAGTACAATGCCAGCAGAATATTTATCGAGTATTTCGTACTCAAAACGTGCTTTTTTGTTTTGTATATTGATGGTTTTTTGCATGGAGACCAAAGGTAGATAATTTAAGATAATTTTAAAATAACTACGTCAAGTAATACTTAATTTTACGACATAAGATTAAAACTACTTAGATGAAAAAATTGATATTTGCCTTTTCTTTTCTTTTAATGATAATATCCTGTAAAAAAGACACACAACCAAATGTGCAAGATATTATAGATAAATCTATTAAAGTTTCAGGTGGAGATATTATTACAGTATCTACATTAGATTTTGATTTTCGTGATAGACATTATAAAGCTGTGAGGAATAATGGTCTTTTTCAGCTAGAGCGTGAATTTAAAGATTCGACCAATATTATTAAGGATGTGTATAATAATACAGCATATAAAAGATTTGTGAATAATGTAGCAATAAATGTTGTAGATACGATGGCTGTAAAATATACTAATTCTGTAAACTCAGTGCATTATTTTATTGTATTGCCTTATGGTTTAAACGATGATGCTGTTATTAAAAGTTATGTGGATAAGGTTCGTATTAATGAGCAGAGTTATCATAAAATTAAAGTCACCTTTAAAGAAGATGGTGGTGGAAAAGATTATGAAGATGTTTTTGTGTATTGGATTAATACTGAAGATTATAAATTAGATTATTTGGCTTACTTAACTTATAATAGCGATAGAACCATTGATTTACGTTTTAGAGAGGCTTATAATGAACGTTATGTTAATGGTATTCGTTTTGTAGATTATAATAACTACAAACCAGAAAGCATGGATGTAGATTTGTTGAAATTAGACTCTATGTTTGAAAATAAAGAACTTATCCTCTTGTCTAAAATTGAAAATAAAAATATTGTAGTAAAATAGACTTCTTTAATCTATCACCAAAACCATATCTAAAATTTCTCCACTACTTGTAATAGTTACTATATAAAGGTTAGCATTATTACTATCATCTATAGGCTCATATTTTTCTTTACCTATAACTGCATTTGCAAAATTAGGTGTGGTGTTACTATGCCCAACAATTAGTACAGTTTTTCCTTTAGTATTTTTAATAAAGTCCTCCGAATTAAGTTCTTTAGGATTGTAAATTGTGATTTCTACGTTATTCTTCTCAGCCGTAGGTTGTGCGGTTTGTTTTGTGCGATTATAGTCGGTAGAATATACAGCATCAAATTTTACATGTTCTAAAACATAACTCCATTTTGCAGCTCTAAAAATTCCTTTTTGTATAAGATTAGGGTTTTTGTTATTTGTATCGCTTCTGTCTTTTTCTGCGTGACGAATAAAATAATATGTAGTCGTTTCAGAAGGATTTTCTAAAGCATCTAACACTTCTTCTTGAGCAAAAGTTAGAGATGTTAGCAATACGGTTAATATAAGTGTGTATAAGTATTTCATTGGTTTATATATTTTATTTATGTTCAATAATTAAAAAAATTGCTGTGCTGTCTCCTATATTTAAAGCTTCGTGCCATTCTGTACCTTCGCTATAAAAATGACCATTAGTAGGGAAGCTCACTTCTCTAACACCATTTGCATCAGTTAATCTAAATTTACTACCAGCAACTGCATAACCAAAATGCGGTTTGTGATAATGTTTTTCGTGACCAACACCTGGTTCAAATGTACATTTTAATACTCTAATGTTTTCATTATCTTCAAGTAATTCGCATACTGCTTTATTATTCCAACCTGCTTGAAGTGGATCTGGTAATTCATTATCTGTTTTACATGAAAATAATAAGAGTATCAACAAGATTGAAAGTGATGTTATTTTATAAAAGTTTTTATTCATATTAATCATTACATATTACACACTTTTCTTAAAATTTAAAGATACTAAATAGATTTTTGTGTGTTATACAGCTTATGTTAAAATTAGTTTTGACTATTTTATTACTAATTAAAAGAATTTATAAACATGACATTAGTCAGTTTTTTTAAGATTTTATCAGACTAAATTTGCATAAATTTAAAAAACTATACAACAATGAAAAAAACAATTTTTATAATGCTATTAGCTTGTTTAGCTATGTTTACTAGCGTTAATGCACAAGAAACAGAAACAGAAACTAACAATACAGAGTTTAGTAAATGGCAAGCACGTTTTCGATTAATTTCGGTTGTACCTAATGAAAGTGCAACGATAGAAGCTATTGGAGGTGATGTTGAAATTTGTACAGCTTTTGTACCAGAATTAGATTTTACTTATTTCTTTACTGAAAATTGGGCTGCCGAATTAATTTTGGCAACAACTAATCACGATGTAAAAGCAGTTAGTACAGCAGCAGGAGATATTAATTTAGGAGATGTTTGGTTATTACCACCTACTTTAACGTTACAATATCATTTTACTGGTGGAAAATTAAAACCTTATTTAGGAACGGGTATAAATTACACTATATTTTATGGTGTTGATGAAGGACCAGTTGCAGATAGTGTAGATTATGACAATTCAATAGGTTTTGCTTTACAAGCAGGATTAGATTACGCATTAGGAGATAAATGGTTTTTAAATCTAGATTTAAAACAAATCTTTCTTCAAACAGATGCTACTGTAAATGCTACAACTGCACTTGGTGCTACTGTTGGAGCAGATGTAGATATTAATCCACTTGTTATTGGTTTTGGTTTCGGAATGAAATTTTAATCAATCTTGATAAATTACAATGTAAAAGGGTCACTTTTTAGTGACCCTTTTTATATGCTTCTATTTTAAAAAGTAAAAGCAACACTCATTTCATTACAAAACTCATATTGCTTTTACACTAACCAACCAATTATAAGACTGTTTTAAAATGGTATTGTTACATTTCTTCTACCAAATCGTTTTGATTTCTAAATACTAATTTATTATCAAAAGCATCTAACAGTATTATGCTATCTGTCGTTACAGTACCTGCAAGAATTTCTTTACTCAAACTATTTAGTACCTCTTTTTGTATCACACGTTTTACAGGTCGAGCTCCATACTCTGGATTATAACCTTTTTCTGCTAAATAATTTATTGCTTCTTGAGTTGCATCAAATGTTATACCTTGTTGTGCAATCATTTTTGTTACTCCTTTTAGTTGCAATTCTACAATGGCTTTAATGTTTTGTTTACTTAAAGGCGTAAACATAATAGTATCATCTATTCTGTTTAAAAACTCTGGTCTAACACTTTGTTTTAGTAATGCTAGAACATCTACTTTAGCAGCTTCAATAGCTGAGTCAATATCTTTTGTTGCTTCAAAACGTTCTTGTATTATATGGCTTCCCATATTTGAAGTCATAATAATAATGGTGTTTTTAAAATCTGCAATACGCCCTTTATTATCCGTTAAACGACCTTCGTCTAATACTTGTAATAAGATATTAAAAGTATCAGGATGTGCTTTTTCAATTTCGTCTAGCAATACTACAGAATAAGGCTTACGTCTAACAGCTTCGGTAAGTTGACCACCTTCATCATAACCTACATATCCTGGAGGCGCTCCAATTAATCTACTAACAGCGTGTCGTTCTTGGTATTCGCTCATATCTATTCTTGTCATAGCATTCTCGTCATCGAATAAGTATTCTGCTAATGCTTTTGCTAGTTCGGTTTTACCAACTCCCGTTGTGCCTAAAAATAAGAATGTTCCAATAGGTTTTTGAGGATTTTGTAATCCAGCACGACTTCTACGAACAGCATCACTCACAGCAACTATAGCTTCTTCTTGTCCAACAACACGTTTGTGCAATTCTGTTTCAAGATGAAGTAGTTTTTCGCGTTCGCTTTGTATCATTTTTGTTACTGGAATTCCTGTCCATTTTGCAACTACCTCTGCTATGTCATCATAAGTAACTTCTTCTTTTATAAGTGTAGCTCCTTGCTGATTCTGCATTTGCTTTTGAAATCCTTCTAACTGCTCTTGAGCGTCTTTAATTTTTCCGTAGCGTATTTCGGCTACTTTACCATAATCACCTTCACGTTCGGCACGTTCAGCTTCAAGTTTGTAGTTTTCAATATTCGATTTTGTATTCTGAATATTATCAACAATTTCTTTTTCACTTTTCCATTTTGCATTAATCTCGTTACGTTGTTCTTTTAAATTAGCCAAATCGGAACGTAGAGATTTCAATTTAGTTTCATCTTTTTCACGCTTGATTGCTTCAATTTCAATTTCCAATTGGGTTACCTTTCTATCTAAAACATCAAGTTCCTCTGGCTTAGAATTGATTTCCATTCGTAATTTCGATGCTGCCTCATCCATTAAATCTATAGCTTTATCAGGAAGGAAGCGATTGGTAATGTAACGTTGCGATAACTCTACTGCACCAATAATTGCTTCATCTTTTATGCGTACTTTATGATGTGTTTCATATTTTTCTTTGATACCACGAAGTATAGATATTGCACTTTCGGTATCTGGTTCATCCACCATAACTTTTTGAAAACGTCTCTCTAGAGCTTTATCTTTTTCAAAATATTTTTGATATTCATCTAAAGTTGTTGCTCCTATAGCTCGCAGTTCGCCACGAGCTAAAGCAGGTTTTAAAATATTTGCTGCATCCATTGCACCTTGTCCACCACCAGCACCAACTAGTGTATGTATCTCGTCTATAAAGAGAACAATATCACCTTCGCTGGTTGTAACTTCTTTAATTACGGCTTTTAAACGTTCTTCAAACTCACCTTTATATTTAGCGCCTGCAATTAAAGCTCCCATATCTAGAGCAAAAATTTGCTTGTCTTTTAAATTTTCAGGGATATCACCATCTATAATTCTATGTGCTAAACCTTCGGCAATAGCAGTTTTACCAGTTCCTGGTTCGCCAACTAATATTGGGTTATTTTTGGTGCGCCGTGATAAAATTTGAAGTATTCTTCGTATTTCTTCATCACGTCCAATAACAGGATCTAATTTTCCGTCTTTTGCTAATTGATTTAAATTTTTCGCATATTTATTAAGAGCATTATATGTTTCTTCTTGACTTTGTGAGGTTACCTTATCGCCTTTGCGTAATTCATCAATTGCAGCTTGTAACCCTTTTTCGGTCACACCTTGATCTTTTAAAAGCTGTGAAATTTTACTTTTAATTTTAAAAAGAGCCAAAATTAAATGCTCTACAGAAACAAAATCGTCTTTCATTTTTATTGAAATGATAGAAGCTTCGTTTAATGTTTTATTAGTTGTTTTAGAAAGCATGATATCGCCACCTGAAACTTTTGGAAGACTTTGAAGTTGTTTATCTAAAATTTGTTGTAACAAAGAAATATTTACATTCAATTTTTTTAAAATGAATGGAAGCACATTTTCATCAACTTCGAAAATGGCTTTAAAAAGATGCTCATTTTCTATATGCTGATGGTCTAAGCTTTGAGCAAGTTGTTGAGCATGCTGTATAGCTTCTTGCGATTTTATAGTATAATTATTAAGATTCATAATGTTTTTTTGTAATGTTGTGTTCAATAACCTTACCATTGTAATTTTAAAGACAATATGTCGTTTAACGCTAGGTTTAACGTGACTTTAAGTCAGTTTGTAAGAAATAAAATTAGATTCGACTTAATATATAATTGCGTAATTTTTATAAGGATAGAAATAAAAAACAGATTAATAAATGGGATTATTTAATAAAATGTTTGGAGGTGCAGTAGAGCAAAAAAAAGAAAAAGTTTTGCCTTGGATTGCTTTAAACACTTTGGAACAATTAGATGAAATAGAAAAGGCTTCAATGTCTAAACTTCAAGTTATTTTTAAGTATTCTACCAGATGTGGTGTTAGTAGAATGGTTTTAAATCAATTTGTGGATAAATATGAATTATCTAAAGATGATTTAGATTTATACTTTTTAGATTTATTAAATTATAGAGATGTTTCTAACGAAGTAGGTTATAAGTTTCAAGTCATACACGAATCTCCACAGCTACTCGTTATTAAAAATGGAGTAGTGGTTGCTCATGCTTCACATAGTGGTGTAAATGCTATCGATTTGAGTAGGTTTGTTTAATAAGTTATAGTTTAATTTCTAATATGATATGAGTTTATAATGTCTTTGAGCTTTAATTTTAAATCCTCGCCAGTATCGTAAACCATTTGTTCGTTACTAGGAAATGGAACTCTTCTATTATTATTTAATATTTTTCTGTCTTCACCATTTAAAGCTCTTTTATCTCCTCTAACTTTGGCAAATATATTTTCGAATACAAATTCACTGTCAATAGTAAACGTATCTAACAATGTGTTAGATTTAGAGTCGATATAAACAACATCTGCTATAACTTGTGTAGATTTTAATTGTACAAACTCCAAGAATCTTGCTTTAACTTTTACAATTTTATCTAGTTTTATATCATTTCCTAAACTATCTTTTACAACATTACCATTATTATCTAGCTTATATTCCCAACCATCAACAATTTCTTTTTCTCTTAATATTTCACGCTCCTTAATTTGTTCGGGAGAAATATTAATACGCTTTAATTGTAATTTCATGGCATAATCATATTTAATATCATTACTGGTATTAGCATGATAAACAGTCCAGAATTGATTTAAACCATACGTGTCAAAGTTGAGTAAATCTTCTTCTAAGCGAACAGGGATAATTTGACGAGTATGATTTTCTATACTAACTATTATATAATCTGTTCCTGTTTGGTGTGCTTCGACCATAAGGTTTCTAACATCTTCGAAATTTGGATTTATGCTTTCAATGTAGTTAAATATATCATAGGCTTCTCTAGCATTATATTTGCTGTTTGAATCTAATAAATCTAATCCTTTGTCAGCCAAATAATCGGAAACTTTATAGCGATAATCTACAATTTCATTTGAATAATCATTAAAATCAAATTCAATAATCTTTCTGTTTATTTGTAAAGGCAATACAGGTTTAATAGCTTCTTGACGAGAATTCAGTTTTGCATAAATCTCATAAATGTTTTTAAATTGTTCAGGATTTCCATCTTTTTTTAGATGATTGATAGCTTCTAGATCTCGTTCTACTACTTTATAGTAAGCGTCTTTTAGCATAACAATATAATCTTGTTTTCTTTTTTTGTTCTTGTTGGTCTTTAGTTTGCTTAATGCATTAGAAATTGCATAATCGTAATTACCAGAATTTACAGCTTTTTCAACTTGCTTTCTTCCGCTACAAGATATGAGTATGGACAAAAATATTGTAAGAAGTAGTATTTTTTTCATAATGCTTAGGGTTTGCAGTTACGATATTAAATTTCAAAGATAATGCCAAAAGTGAAATAATAAACACTTAAGCAGTATAAATTGCATTTATACTATTGATATTCAGCGTTATATTATTTATGCTTTTTTGCTTCAAAAACAGGGAGTAATTTGGTTTTCACTTCTCCAAAACCAATTCTTGTACCATCTTTTTCACAATGACCGCGTAATATTACGGTATCGTTATCATTAATAAATTTGCGTTCAGTATCATCTTTCATTTTAATAGGCTTTTCACCTTTCCATGTTAATTCTAGCATTGACCCAAATGAATCTGGAGTAGATCCAGAGATTGTTCCACTTCCCATTAAATCACCAGAATTTACTGGACATCCATTAACAGTATGATGTGTTAATTGTTGTGCCATATTCCAGTACATATATTTAAAGTTGGTATTACTTACTATAGTTTCTTTAGCACCTTTTGGTTGAATGGCGGCTTCTAAACTTATATCAAAACTCTTTTTGCCTTTATATTGTAAATAAGGTAATTGTGGTTTTATAGGTTTTGGACTTTCAACTCTAAAAGGTTCTAAAGCATCAAGTGTGACGATCCAAGGCGAGATTGAAGACGCAAAACTTTTAGATAAAAATGGTCCAAGAGGGACATATTCCCACTTCTGAATATCGCGAGCACTCCAATCATTAAATAATACCAAACCAAAAATATATTCTTCGGCTTCTTCAATAGGAATAGTTTCTCCTAAATCATTAGCATCTGTAGTAATAAACGCCATTTCTAATTCAAAGTCTATTAATTTTGAAGGACCAAAAACAGGTTCATTAGCTCCATTTGGAAGTGTTTGTCCTTGTGGTCTATGAACAGGTATTCCTGAAGGAATAATAGATGAACTACGGCCATGATAACCTACTGGTATATGTAACCAATTTGGTAATAGTGCATTATCTGGATCTCTAAACATGGTACCTACATTGGTTGCATGCTCTTTGCTAGAATAAAAATCGGTGTAATCTCCAATTAATACAGGTAATTGCATTTCAATTTCATCTAAACGAAATAATACAGTTTCTTTATTTTTTTTGTTATTTTTTAAAACATCATTGTTAATGTCAAAAATTTCAGCAATTCTATTTCTAACTAATCTCCAAGTTTTTCTACCGTCTGCAATAAAATCATTTAAAGTATCTTGAAGAAAAATATCATCGGTTAAAGGAATACCATCAAAATAACCTAATTGATGCAAAGCTCCTAAATCTATTGCTGTATCTCCAATACGAGTACCAATAGTAATGATGTCGTCTCTTGTTAAAAACACGCCAAAAGGAATGTTTTGAATTGGAAAATCTGAATTTTTATCAACGTGAAGCCACGATGTTCTATCTGGATTATTTGCGGATAAAGGCATAATTATATGTTGTTTACTTTTTATAAATTCTACTTCAAACCTACACATTTTTTTCGTTTTAATAGAGAAAAATGATTAAAATGTAAGTTCGGTTTAACCGTTAATAAATCGGTTTAAAACTTCAAAGTAAATATATGTTTTTTGCAGCTTTAAACTAATGTATTTATTATTTTTGGCTTTTATTTAATATTAATAATAATTTATGCAACGCGACGAACAAATTTTTGAATTAATCCAAGCAGAAGAAAATAGACAAATTCATGGTTTAGAATTAATTGCTTCAGAGAATTTTGTTAGCGACCAAGTTATGGAAGCTGCTGGTTCAGTTCTTACTAATAAATATGCTGAAGGTTATCCAGGTAAGCGTTATTATGGTGGTTGTGAAGTTGTAGATGAAGTAGAACAAATTGCAATAGATAGAGCTAAAATATTATTTGGAGCATCTTGGGCTAATGTGCAGCCACATTCAGGTAGTCAAGCAAATACGGCTGTGTTTTTTGCATGTTTGAAACCTGGTGATAAAATTTTAGGATTCGATTTATCTCATGGAGGACATTTAACTCATGGCTCTCCAGTAAATTTTTCTGGTAAATTATATAGTCCGGTTTTTTATGGTGTTGATAAAGAAACAGGATTAATAGATTATAATCATGTTGAGGAAGTTGCAAAAAAGGAACGACCAAAATTAATAATTGCAGGAGCTTCGGCATATTCTCGCGATATGGATTTTAAGCGTTTTAGAGCCATTGCCGATAGTGTGGGTGCAATACTTATGGCAGATGTTTCTCATCCAGCAGGTTTAATAGCAAAAGGGATTTTAAATGATCCTATTCCACATTGTCATATTGTAACCACAACGACTCATAAAACGTTAAGAGGACCAAGAGGAGGAATGATTTTAATGGGTGAAGATTTTGATAATCCCTTGGGAATAAAATTAAGAAATGGAAATCTTCGTAAAATGTCATCATTATTAGATTCTGCAGTTTTTCCAGGAAATCAGGGAGGACCTTTGGAGCATATTATAGCAGCAAAAGCAATTGCATTTGGTGAAGCTTTGACAGATGAATTTTTGCATTATACACTTCAAGTAAAGAAAAATGCTGAAGCTATGGCAGCAGCATTTGTTAAACGAGGCTATAATATAATTTCTGGTGGAACAGATAACCATATGATGCTTATTGATTTGCGCAATAAAAATATTACTGGTAAAGATGCAGAACAAGCATTGGTAAAAGCTGATATTACAGTAAATAAAAATATGGTTCCTTTTGATGACAAGTCACCTTTTGTAACGTCAGGTATTCGTGTTGGTACACCAGCAATAACCACAAGAGGGTTAAAGGAAGACGATATGGACGGCATTGTAACTTTAATTGATAAGGTTATTAATAATTACGAAAATGAAACTGTTTTGGAAGAAGTTGCTAAAAAAGTGAATACTATGATGGCTGATAGGCCTTTGTATAAAGTATGATTATAGTCAAGTTAATATTTTAATTAAATTGTAACTAATTTATAATTCATTTAAAAGTAATATTTTTGTATTATAAAATCATCGTATATGTATAGATTTTTTATTTTATTCTTGTTTAGTTTTGTTTATTGTCAAGGACAATTATCTTTTCAAGAAAATGCTACTTCGCGTGGAGTAGGATACTCTTATGGTTCAAGTTATTTAGGAGGAGGTGTGTCTTTTTGTGATTTCAATGGAGATGGTTGGGATGATTTAACATATGCAACAGAAAATGGAGAAAAAATATTTTTTTTTAAAAATATTGGTGGCACATTTATTCAAATTGATTTGGGGATAGATGATACTTTTTATAATAAGCAAGTAATTTGGGTTGATTATGATAATGATGGTGATAAAGATTTTTTTGCTACAAGTTATACTGGAGTAAATAAATTTTATAAAAACGATGGAAATTTAAATTTTACCGATATTTCTGGATCTTGTGGTTTATTTACTAATGATCTTTATACGAGTGGAGCAACATTTGGCGATATAGATAACGATGGAGACCTAGATGTTTTTATCTGTAATTTGGATAAAATCACACTTAATCAGCGTAATTATTTGTATAGAAATGATAATGGGATATTTGTTGATATAACTGCTGCGTCTGGAATATCTTTAGGGAATCTTTTGTCTTTTTGTGCTTCTTTTTTTGACTATGATAATGATGGAGACCAAGATATTTATATTTCGAACGATAAGCCAGGTCAAATAAATAGATTATATCAAAATAATGGCTCAGGAAGTTTTACTGATGTCTCAAATACTAGTGGTACAGCGCTTGCTATTGATGCCATGTCAACAACAATTGCAGATTATAACAATGATGGGTGGCTAGATGTATATGTTACAAACACAACTTCGGGTAATTATCATTTAGAGAATAATGGCGATGGTACATTTACAAATGTGGCTGATATTGTTGGTACTGCATTTTATAGTGTTGCTTGGGGAGCAGTTTTCTTAGATGCAGATAATGATGCTGATTTAGATTTATATGTTAGTGGAATGAGAGATGGCTCTGATGGAAGTTTACCTTCAGCGTTTTATGAAAATTCTAATAATATATTTACTATACCAACTTCAGCAGGTTTTATAAATGATACAGCAGAAAGTTATGCCAATGCTATAGGAGATTTTAATAATGATGGTTATCCAGATATTATCGTAATGAATGACACGGATAATAATTTTTTATGGGAAAATACTACTACTAATTCTAATAATTGGTTAAAAGTTAAATTAGAAGGGACTACTTCAAATAGAGATGGTATTGGTTCCAAAATTGAAATTTCAATTAATGGGCAAAAACAATTTAGGTACACAGTATGTGGAGAAGGCTATTTAGGTCAAAATTCTGGGACTGAATTTTTTGGTATTGGTGATGCTAACCTAATTGATTATGTTAAAGTAACTTGGTTAAGTGGAGCAGTAGATATATTAAATAATGTAACACCTAATCAAACCTTAACAATTGTTGAAAATAGCACTTTATCAACAGAAGAGTTTGAGGATAATAATTTTTTGATTTATCCAAATCCAAGTAAAGGGATAGTAAATATTAAATCTATTAATAATAAAGATTTTTCTCTTGATATTATTGATGCTGTTGGAAGGAAAATGTCTTCAAATAATTATATGAATTCTATTAATATAGAAAATTTACCTAAAGGAGTTTACTTTTTTAGGTTTACCATTGAAGATGGTGAGTTTACAAAAAAAGTAGTAATTTATTAATCTTCAAACTCAATACTTTCGTAAGCTCCAATATCGGGAGTTACGCCTCGATTAGTGTTTAGAATATCAGAGTTTAAGTTTCCGAAGATAATTCCGAAATCATCTGCTGGAGAACCATTTGGAATTTGTAGCATATTATTATTTGGATCTAAAAATTCTGGATTTTCATTAAAAATCACATTTTCATATAAAATCATATTGCTAAAATCGTAAACTTCACCAGTAAAATTATTACTGCTGTTATCAAAACGGATGAGGCAATTTGTAAACTTAAAATTGAAAGATTCAGCATTATCTTTATCTAAAATTAGTTCTGGATTGTCATTTCCATAAATGATACAATTAGTAAAATTAGCTTCATCCAATGGGTTTGTAAATGTATTGTTATCTATATCTACAATAAAATTATTTAGTAATACTGAAGGGAATTGTCTAAAACTGTTATTCCAATAATTTACAAAAGTAGAATGTACAAAGTTATAAGAACCACCAAAAGTTCCAGCAAAAGACGATTGACCACTATTATTAATGACAATATTTTCACCATTAATGGAAGTGCCTCTCCCTAAAATTCCAAAATTACTAGAGTTGTAAATTTGAGTATTATAAACTGTTAATTTATTGCTATCACCTTGATTGCCATCACTTAAAATCCCAACTGTACTATTTTTTATTGTAGTATGATTAAATACATTATCTATACTGCCATTAAATAACCAGATGGTTTGCCATTGTCCAGGAACATCTTCGAAAATAGGTTCTAAACGATCTCCCGAAAAAATAACTTCACCTTCCATAAGTTCTTGGTCAAGACTTGGTAATCCGTTTACTTTTAGTGAACCACCATCTGTTATTAATAATCCTGAGTTAGCATGAAAATGGACTCTAGCTCCAGGATCAATAGTTAAGGTTTTACTATCATTAACAGCAGCATAGCCATAAATAACATAAGGTTTTTCGTTTGTAAATATTAGCTCAGAATCTGTTAAAAACCGTCCTTGTATTGTAGTTTCATCATCATTTCCATCGCCATCGATATCAAAAGTAAGTGTTTCTATAACTGTTTCGCCAGTAGTTCCGTCAATAAATCGTTGTGGAAATATAAATACAGCATCTTTTACTAGCGTTACTAATTCTACTTTTTGAAAATTATTACCAGAATCAAACTCAATGGCATCTGTATATAAAAACTGTGTTTGAGAAGTGGCTAAATCCTGTATATCGATAGTGGTTTCTATAAAAATAAACATACTATCTTTCGCTAATAGCTCAACATTTTCAAACTCCTTTCCAGAAATTGGGCCAGAACCAATCATTCCATCAACATTTAAACGATACATGGAATTTTGTCCTTGACTTAATCGTAAAGTCGGAATAACAATATCTGTGCTACTTCTATTATAAACTTTTAGGTTATAAGTACTCGAGCCAATGTTAGTAAAAACGGTATCGAGATAAACGGTGTCTTTAGAAAACTGAAGATTTCCTGTACTTGGGCTAAAATTAAAATCATCTCTACAAGAACTCCAAAAAATTAATAATCCTAGGCAAAGAATAAAATATAAGTTATGTTTCATTAAAGGAGATTTCAATTTTATGGTAAAAATATAACTTTTGAAAATATGAAATAGTATTAAGTAAAGTATTTAATTAAATAAATTTGCAATTTCTGAATTAATTCTTGAGGGACGCATTGTTTTATAGCTCATTAAACACCAACTAGTTTCAGATTTTGCAAGAAGTTTTTGAGTTTTATCTTGATACATTTCAACAATACGAGTAGATGTTACCCCTTCAGCTTTTATAACATAAGTTTTAAGCTTAATAATATCGTTTAATAGTGCAGAATTCTTATAATCTATATTATGCTTTAAAAGTACCCAAAAATATTTATCACAAATATCTTTCGATGCATTTTGTAACCAATGCTCTTTAGCAATATCATTAACCCATTTTACATAACGTACATTATTAACATGATTTAATTCATCTAAATCATTTTTGGTAACTGTAATAATCTTTTCGAAAGTTTCCATTTATTACTTCTCAATTATTTCTACTTCAAATAATTTATCCCAGCGTTTTCCTGTAACAAAAATAGTATTAGTTACAGAATTGTAAGCTATGCCATTCAATACATCTAACCCTTGATGCTGTTTTACCAATTTTTTTAAAGGTGAAAAATCGATAACGCCTTCAACAGCTCCATTTTTAGGGTTGATAATGGCAACACCATTACGTTGATATATGTTAGCGTAAATTTTACCATTAATCCATTCTAATTCATTTAGATTTCCTATTTTACCTTTATTAGTGTAAACTTGAAGTTTTTCTTTCTCAGTTAGAGTATTTGCATTAAGTATCCAAATACTTTCTGTGCCATCACTTTTATATAGAGTTTTACCATTATTACAAAGTCCCCAGCCTTCTTTACTTTTTCCATATTTAAAGCTGCTTTTTTTATCAAAGGTTTCTATGTCGTAAACAAAACCAATGTTACTTTGCCAAGTTAATTGATAGATGCTGCTATTTAAAATAGTAAGTCCTTCACCAAAATATTCATTAGCTAAATTTATATTATTTAAAACTTCGCCTGTTTTATAATCTAGTTTTCTAAGCTTAGATTCTCCACGTTGTCCAGTGCTTTCATATAGGTTATCATTAAAAAACTCTAAACCTTGTGTGTAAGAAGTAATATCGTGAGGGTATTCGTTAATAATATTATATGTAAAAACTTTTGGAGCTTCACTATTTACAATAATGATTGACAACGTAGCAACTTGGTTTTTCCCATCATAATATATGTTTGCTTCAATAGTTTGCTTGCCAAGTTTAATTGATTTTAAGTCTTGCTTAGCTGTTATTTGCTTTCCATTTAAAGTGTAAACAATAGAATCTATTTTATGATTTTTTGGATTATTTATTGAAAGCGAAAGAGTTTCGTTATTAGAAACAGATTTGCCTTTAATACTAGAATTTATAGAAAAATCATTTTTTTTTGAATTAGTATTACTTCCACAAGAGGTTATAGTTACACTTAAAATGATGATTATTAGAAATTTAAAAAGAGGCATAGTAATCTTATTTAGTCAAGCAAGTTATTTATTTAAATTCAGTTTAAAAAATCATTGTGAAAAATTTAAAAGGTTGTATCTTTGCACTCGGCAAGTCCTACACAACCAGCTCCTGCTGAATCCTCCAGGGCGGGAACGCAGCAAAGGTAAGTGGTCGTAGCGGTGTGATGTAGGTAGCTTGCCTTTTTTTGTGCCCAAAACTCAAAGTTTCTATTAAATAATTCTTCTTAAATATTGTATTTTTGAATCGTTCAATACTCAAATTATTTAATCTTTAAATTATTATGTCTAAAGTAGTGTTAATAACAGGAGGTTCTTCTGGAATAGGAAAATCAATTGGTGAGTATCTTACTCAAAAAGGGATGATAGTTTTTGGGACAAGTAGAAACCCTCAAAATTATAGTGATAATAAGTTTCCAATAATTGCTTTAGATGTTACTAATGGTGATACTATTAAAGGTTGTATTCAAACCGTAATTGATGCTGAAGGAAGAATAGATGTACTGATTAATAATGCTGGAGCAGGTATTACTGGACCTGTAGAAGAAATTCCTGAAGTAGAGATAAAACGAAATTTTGAAACTAATTTTTTTGGTCCAATAAATGTTATTAAGGCGGTTTTGCCTCAAATGCGTAAACAAAATTCCGGATTGATTATAAATATTACATCAATTGCTGGATATATGGGATTACCATATCGAGGCGTTTATAGCGCTAGTAAAGGAGCGTTAGAAATAATTACAGAAACTTTTAGAATGGAGCTAAAAGATTTTAATATACAAATGACAAATATAGCTCCTGGTGATTTTGCTACTAATATCGCAGCAGGTCGTTTTCATTCTCCAATAAAAGAAGATTCACCATATAAGGAAAAATACGGAAGTGTATTAAAAGCTATTGACGAAGATGTAAATAAAGGAAATAATCCTATTGTTGTAGCAGAGATGGTTTATAAAGTAATTAACAGCAAACATCCAAAAATACATTATAAAGCTGGAGCATTTATGCAAAAATTTTCAATTGTTTTAAAAGGGATTCTTCCTGATAAAGTTTATGAAAAAATGCTAATAAATCATTACAAGTTATAAAGAGTTGGTACACTTTTTGAGCTGATAATTAAAAAATCAGTATATGCTTCCAAGAATTTTTAAAAAGATTATTATTCTTGCTCCAATATTTTTGTTTGGTTGCCAAGATATTTTAGAATGTATAATAAATCGGCATCCAGAACTACAAGATAAAAGGCTTAATGTAGGAAATAAAGATCAAATGTATCATGACTTTATAAATGCCCAAATAAAAAACGAACCCCTTGACAATAGCTATGATTACTATTTTCATATTTCTGACAATTTACCACCAGGTTTGGAGGTGTTTGTAGATTTTAGAACTCTTGTAATAGAAGGTGTTCCTGAAGCTGCTGGAACGTACCATATTGATGTTAGTTTAAGAGTTCAGCAGTACGACTATTATTATGATGATTGTGAAAATCAATTCAACGACTGCGATGGTTTGTGTAGTGAAACAACCTCAAGAACATACACCCTTAGAGTTTTATAAATCAACGCACTTAAATCTTTTCGTGTATTGTTGATATGTTTTAATTAATTTTTTTTATCTGGACTCTGTTAATGTTGTAAATTCGCCACAAATTTATACACAACTAAAACCAAACTATAAATGAAATTTTTTGTTGATACAGCCAATTTAAATCAAATACGAGAAGCACAAGATTTAGGTGTACTTGATGGTGTAACCACCAATCCATCGTTAATGGCTAAAGAAGGTATTACTGGTCATGATAATATTTTAAAACACTATGTAGATATTTGTAATATTGTTGATGGTGATGTTAGTGCAGAAGTTATTGCTACAGATTTTGAAGGAATGATAAGAGAAGGTGAGGCCTTGGCTCAATTGCATGAACAAATTGTTATAAAACTCCCGATGATAAAAGAAGGTATAAAAGCATGTAAATATTTTTCTGAAAAAGGAATTAAAACGAATGTTACTTTGGTATTCTCACCAGGGCAAGCATTACTAGCAGCAAAAGCAGGAGCTACTTATGTATCTCCATTTATAGGTCGTTTAGATGATGTTTCGACAGATGGTTTAAACTTAATAGGAGAAATTCGTCTTATATATGATAATTATGGTTTTGAAACTCAAATTTTAGCTGCTTCAGTTAGACATACAATGCATGTTATAGATTGTGCTAAGCTTGGTGCTGATGTTATGACTGGTCCTTTAAGTTCAATTGAGGGATTATTAAATCATCCACTTACAGATATTGGTCTTGCCAAATTTTTGGCAGATTATAAAAAAGGAAATTAAAGGATTAAAACGCTCTTATATGAAATAAAAAAAGCACCAATTTGGTGCTTTTTTTATTTCAATGTATTTAATATTTTAATAAAATCTTTACTAAAAATATTTGCTTTAGAAGTGATTATCGTTTTATCGTTGTTTACAACTATAACTTTATTTATATACTGCATAGCAAGTATCTTTTTAGCAGCTTCAGGATCTCTAAACTTATATTCGTTATCAGCTTTAAACTTATTATGTTTTAACATTTTCATCCACATGTTCATTTTATTTGAATCAATATTTATCGAAATAAAATTAATATTTGGATAATGCTCTTCAAGTTCATAAACTCTTTTATGACTATTCTTAAAATGATTTTTACTAGCCTTCGACCAAAAATAGACAACTGTTGGTTTATTAATAATGGTGTTTATGTTAAACACTTCATTTTTATAATTAGTAATTTCTATGTCTGGAAATTTATTCCCAGAATATAATTTTTTTAAGGTATTGTTTAAGTTAGTAATGTATTCCGAATGTTCTTCATTAGTGCTCTTACTTATGTAAGAGTTATACATAGCTTCACTATCTTCATTTGAATCACAATAGGACAAGAAATTACGAGTAGCGTATTTTAAAAGATTATTCTTAATAGCATTATTACTTATTAAACTATCAATTAATTGTAGCTTAATTAAATTATAATGGATTGAGTTTCTATCAAAAACTCTTTCATTAGAAGTTTCAAAATATTTTTGTAATGCTAGATTGTTAAAATGAGGAAATAAGAAATTGTAATAGGGATAGAAATCTTTTAAGTCTTCATCATTATAATTGATAGAATCTCTAAAATCGTAAAAATCTTTAGGTAAAGAATCACGATTTACTAATTTGTAATTTCCATAATATCTAAAAGGATACAATTCTTTATGCGCATAATAACTAAAATCTATACTTGATTTTGAGACTTTATAAAATAAATCTGAATTTGGGTGTTTCTCATTAAAAGCATTAAGCTCATTAAGCTTAAATAATCTTAACGAATCTAATTTATATTGATATTGCTTTGGGTCTAATTTACTAAGCTTGTAAATCATCTTATCTTCTGATTCGAGAGTTATAAACAAGTCTATTAAATAATTATTTTTTTTAGCACCTCTTCCAGTAAATACTAAAGATTCATCAAAATCAATGGTATTAAGTCTAAGCAGAATACTATCATTTGGCTCTATAATTATAGCTTGATATTCTCCACCATGAATAAAGGAATGTAATCCTGAGTTAAGGTTTTCTATATTATAAGAAAATCTATTATTCTCATCTAAATATAGTGTATCAATTGGAGCAGTATTGTCATAGAGTATTAAATAGTCATTACTTGGATTAATTATTTCTCCACCAAAATATGCCTGTCCACAAGTACTTTCATTAGTGTTACAGCTAAGTAATGTTGTAAAGATTAAAGTAAAAACTATTATATATTTCATAACAAACAAATTAGAAAACAGATTTGGATGCTTACCTAATTTTATACAAAAATATACTTTGCATACTAAAAGCGTTGTTAATGCGTTGTTAAAACTTATTAATAGAGGCTTTTAATTTGCTTAATCGATTGATTTTTCTACTTTTGCGGCGAATTTAAACAAAAAATAATGTTATCAGTTTCTAACTTATCTGTGCAATTTGGCAAGCGTATCCTTTTCGATGAGGTTAATACTACATTTCATAGTGGTAATTGCTACGGAATTATTGGTGCCAATGGGTCGGGTAAATCAACATTTCTAAAGATTTTATCAGGAAATCATGATGCAACTTCTGGTCATGTGCATTTAGAAGCCGGAAAACGTATGTCTGTACTTGAGCAAAATCATAATTTATACGATGAGCATCCTGTTTTAGAAACTGTAATAATGGGGAACAAGCCTTTGTTTAAAATTAAATCTGAAATTGAAGCCCTTTATGCTGATTACACTGATGAAAATGCTGAAAAAATTGGAGAGCTTCAAGTTCAATTTGAAGAAATGCATGGTTGGAATGCCGATAGTAATGCAGCTGCATTACTATCTAACTTAGGGATAAAAGAAACGTTTCATTATACATTAATGAAAGACCTAGATGGTAAGCAAAAAGTAAGAGTTTTATTAGCTCAAGCTTTATTTGGAAATCCAGATGTACTAATCATGGATGAGCCTACAAACGACTTGGATTATGAAACTATTTCTTGGCTCGAAAATTTCTTGGCTAATTACGAGAACTGTGTGATAGTAGTATCTCACGATAGGCACTTTTTAGATGCTGTTTGCACACATATTTCTGACATTGATTTTTCTAAAATTAATCATTATTCAGGTAATTATTCTTTTTGGTATGAGTCATCTCAACTAGCCGCAAGACAACGTTCACAACAAAATAAAAAGGCTGAAGAAAAGAAAAAAGAACTAGAAGATTTTATAAGACGCTTTTCTGCAAATGTTGCAAAATCTAAACAAGCAACAAGTAGAAAGAAAATGATTGATAAACTTAACATATCTGATATTAAACCATCGAGTCGTCGTTATCCAGCTATTATTTTTGAACGAGATAGAGAAGCAGGAGATCAAATTTTAAATGTTGAAAATTTAACAGCTTCAATTGATGGAGAGGCGTTATTTCAAAAAATTAATATCAATTTAGCTAAAGGAGATAAAGTGGTTGTGTATTCTAAAGACTCTAGAGCTACAACAGCTTTTTATCAAATTTTAAATGGTAACGAAAAGGCTGACACTGGAAAATTTGCTTGGGGAATTACCACTTCTCAATCTTATTTACCATTAGATAATAGTGATTTTTTCAATAATAATTTAACACTAGTAGATTGGTTACGTCAATGGGCAACTACTGATGAGGAAAGAGAAGAAGTTTACGTTCGTGGATTTTTGGGGAAAATGATTTTTAGTGGAGAAGAAGCCTTAAAAACATGTAAAGTATTGTCAGGAGGAGAAAAAGTGCGTTGTATGCTATCAAGAATGATGATGATTCGTGCAAATGTTTTAATGTTAAACGAGCCGACAAACCATTTAGATTTAGAAAGTATTACAGCTTTTAATAATTCACTAAAAAACTTTAAAGGCACTGTATTGTTTACTACGCATGACCATGAGTTTGCCGAAACGGTTGCTAATAGAGTTATAGAATTAACACCAAACGGAATTATAGATCGTTACATGACTTTTGATGAGTATATGCAAAACTCAAAAATTAAGGAGCTTCGTAATAAAATGTATGCTGTAACTGTTTAGAAATAAATCGTGAAATAAAAACTAAGATGACTGAAATTATAGCTTTTGGGCTTTTATCTTTTACTTCTTTTTTTACATTGATAAACCCATTAGGAACAATGCCTATTTTTATGACTATGACTGCTGATCTAGATCAACAGCATAGAACAAAGACAGCTAAAAAGGCAACATTAGTTTCTTTTATTACAATAATAATATTTGCATTTTCAGGTCAATTGTTATTTAATTTTTTTGGTATTTCTGTCAATAGTTTTAGAATTGTAGGTGGAGTCATTTTCTTTCTAATGGGAATGGATATGTTACAAGCAAGATTAGGGAAAGTTAAAATAAAGGAATCAGAAATTAAGACTTATGTAAACGACATTTCAATAACTCCATTAGCAATTCCAATGATTTGTGGTCCTGGAGCTTTAACTAATGCAATTGTTATGATGGAAGATGCAGATTCTATAGAAAAAAAAACAATACTGATAGTTACTGTCGTATTGGTAATGGTAATTACTTATTTAATACTCTATAGCTCTTCTAGAATAATTAAAATATTAGGAGAAACAGGAAATAATGTAATGATGAGATTAATGGGTTTAATTGTAATGGTAATTGCCGTAGAATTCTTTTTTAGTGGTTTAAAACCAATAATTATAGATATGATAAAATAAGAACTTCTAATTTATTTTAACTATCAGCAATTAAAACTTCATTTATGTGAAGTTTTTTTAAGCCTCCATCTCAGTTCTTACACCTTCAATAACAGGAATAGCCTTATCTAATTCATCATTATGAACATATAGCTCTTGTTGACCTTGTATAGAAGCTCCAAATCCAGCTAGACGTCCAGATTCCGATTCGTCTTTTACAATTGCCGAAATTCCAATATCGTCAAGTTTTGTAACCATTAATTGTACTAAAATAAAATTTCCAGTAAATATTTTGGTATAATGTGTTTCCATAACTAGCTAAATTTAAGTTCTCTTTTAAAGATACAAAAAAACAATTCAATTTGTGTAATTTTAGAACGAGAAATTAGTACATCTTTTATAATACAATTTCGTTTTTTATAAATATTAAACCAATTATTAGTGAATAATCTTAAACAGCAAATTTTAGAATTACAAAGTGTTTCAGAAGCTCTAGAGCCTACTGAAACAGAACGTAATCAATATATTGCACAAGTAAATAGATATACAAACAGTTTTATAAATACTTTAGATGAAACTAATGCATATTTTAAAGAAAAGGAATCTGAGAAAGTATTTGCAATAACTTCAAAAAAGAAGACACTTCAAGAAATTCTAAAAATTTATGCAGAAGAAGTTGCTGCAAAAGGTATTAATCCTGCTTCGGGAGGGCATTTGGGCTATATACCTGGTGGTGGTATTTACACATCGGCAATAGCAGATTATTTAGCAGATATTACCAATGAATATTCAGGAATGTATTTTGCATCTCCTGGAGCAGTAGCTATGGAAAATGAACTTATAGATTGGATGAAATCTATTTTTGGATTTCCAAAAACAGCTATAGGAAATCTTACATCTGGAGGTTCTATTGCAA
>Ga0209013_10001188_pt1 | contig 24050 bp, 13 predicted proteins | sample Cruoilmetagenom2_FD_187291 | JGI IMG/M metagenome (GOLD analysis project Ga0209013, IMG submission 187291) | Oil polluted marine microbial communities from Coal Oil Point, Santa Barbara, California, USA - Sample 2 (SPAdes) (version 2) | ecosystem: Environmental > Aquatic > Marine > Oil seeps ... | reverse complement strand
GCAAGAAACAGCAGCAGCAAAAAGCCGCGCAGGCTCGCAAGAAGCAGCAGCAGCAAAAAGCCACGCAGGCTCGCAAGAAACAACAGCAGCAGAAAGCTACGCTAACCCGAAAGCGCCAGCAGCAGCAGCGACTTCAGCGCAATGCGAGAACGCGAACCGTTCAGCGCCGGCGCGTTCAACAGCGCCGTCAGGTCAAACGCAACCAGCAGCAGTTTCGGAAGCTGCAGCGGCGACGCACGACGCTGAAGAAGCAGATCAATCGCAATCGTAATCACACCGCGCGCCTCAAGCGCCAGAACAGCCGCCTCAAACGTCAGCGGGAATGGTCGCGTGCTCAAAATAGAGTGCACAGGCGCCGAGTGCGCCGGGATTTCGCCTTCCGCAAGCGCGCCCGTGTTCTCGAGCGTCGTAGGGATCGCACAGTCTTCGCCGCACTCGGGGGCGCCGCAGTTGGTGCCGCGATTATCGGAAGCTACTATGTGTACCATAACGACGACAACCGGATCGACTGGCGGGCGAAAGACGTTTACGTCGATGATCTCGATAACGGCTGGACCAGGAATGTCGTAGTCCGTCCGGACGGGGTGCGGGTGGTCACGATCCGCGATGGCGGTGGTTTTATCGTGCGCCGATACCGGGTCTACCCGGGCAATCGCGTGGTCATGATCTACGACAACCAGCCTCGCTGGTGGAACGACGGTGATCTTGCCGTCGATGTTCGACCCGTCCGTTACTCAGGTCCGCGCGAACGCTATATCGTCGAGCCTTCCTCGGCGAATGTCGATACCGTCTATGACGCCATCGTTGCCGATCCAGTCGAGGATATTGACCGGACCTATACGCTGAATCAGGTCCTGATGAATGCGAACCTGCGCGGTTACATGCCCCGCATCGATCTCGATACGATCACGTTCGAGACGGGTTCCTCAGAAATACCCGAGTACCAGCTCGACCGCCTTGATCAGGTCGGTGCAGCCATGGAGGAGGCGATCAAGGAGAATCCTGAAGAGGTCTTTTTGATTGAAGGACACACCGATGCGACAGGTGCGGATATCGATAACCTGACACTGTCCGACGAGCGGGCTGCCGCAGTCGCCAATGCACTGACGGAATACTATGAGATCCCGCCAGAAAACCTTGTGACCCAGGGTTACGGAGAGGAGTTCCTAAAGGTCAATACGCGAGGACCTAGTGCCCGCAACCGTCGCGCCGCCATCCGAAGGATCACGCCTCTACTTGCCAACGATAGCGAAGATATTGCGCTGGATTCCGATGGCAACGAAGTATTCGAACAGAACTAGCTATGTCACGCTGAACGCGAAGGCCAGGATATGTGACGATCGCCGAGCTCGGTTGGATGCGGTTTACAACTCGTCATGATAAACGTTCCTTGCTAGCATGATGCATCGACGTGGCTCTTTGATCAATCTCACCGCGCACGCATTCGGATAGGCATTTTCAATCAAGCCCGGTGTTGGCCAATCACCGGCGCATGGTCATGCACCAAGCATTATACGCATTGCACATTCGAGCGTGTCGCCCTAGAACCCGCCGCCAGTTTCAAATCGGCCACCGCTGTTGCCGCGGCCCCAGCCTCCGCCAAATGGCGGAAAACCGGCCTGGCGTCTGTAGGGGTCTGCCGGTCGTCCCTTCCAGCTATGGCGCCGTTGCGATCGCGCCCAGTAGTCGGCCGCGGTGATGCCACCGCGGATCAGCTCACGGAGAATCGTGCCAGCGATGTCGTCGGGTTCGAACTCGGAAGCCGGGTCGTCGTAGTACTCGCGGCGAAATTTCGCACCGACGTCGAGAAGCTCCTTGCGCTTGTGGCTCACCCGATCGAGATCCCGACGGCGTTGCTCGCTGTTGCGTTGAAGATCGCTGGCCTTGCGATCGATTTCCCCAATCCGCGCGACGATCCTGTCGTCGGTTGGTTCGCTCGTTTTGCGCGCCAGCACAATGAGCCGCTGGTAGTCCTCGTGCTCCAGAAACTGCGCCGAGAGTTCCACGGCCTCTTCGAAGGAATCGTCAAGCCCTTCCGCATAGCGGTTGAGCTGCAGCGAGATTTCCGAGATCTCCGCTTCGGTGGTCTCCAGGGCTTTGTTGTTCTCGGCCTGGCGATTGCGCGCATCGCTCAAGGCGCCCTTCAAGTCGATACCGGCGAGTTCGTTGATACGCCGCGCTTCGGCCTCTTCGACGTGTGTGTCAGCTTCGGTCAACTGCTCGGAAAGCAGCTTGACGTGCTCGTGCAAACGTTCCGGGATTTCGTTGAGGATCGCATAGTTGGCCCGCGCATCATGATAGCCGATAAGGCGCGCCACCCAGTCGTCGCCGGTACGGATGAGCCAGTGCTGCTTGTAAGCTCCCGTTCCGTAATGACGCTCCCAAAGATACATGAAGAGTCGATCGCCCTCATAAGCTTCCCCCTTCCGTTGGCGGTCCGTCTCGGCCTGTTTCGTTTTCTTCTCGGCCTGCTCATGGATCTGCTCTGCGGCATCCCGCTTCGCCGTTAGTGCTGCGAAGTCGGCTTCCTTGGCAAGCTGCTGCCGGGCATCGGCTGCGACGATGTCCAGGCGTTTCTCCAAAGCTTCGATTTCCCCGCGCAGCGTTTCGGCGGTTTGGCTGAAGCTGGCGCGCTTCGTGTGGGCGTCTCCGTCCCGAAACTTTAGACTGTCGATTGTCGTTTGGCGTGCCTGAAGCAGGCTGGCGACGCGATGCTGCAGCGCGTCCGCCTGATTGATGACGCCGTCGGCGACGGCGTTTCGCGCCCGAACTTCGGCGAGTTCCCGGAAAGCAGCAGTGCGCTGATCAAGCAGTCGGGCATGGTGTGCGTTGATCTGCTCCATATCGCTAAGGAGTTGTTGCTCCTGTTGCCGTAGATCTTGGATGGAGCCCTCGATCTCGGAAAGCGTTTGGCGGCCACTGATCATTTCCACCTCGTGATGGCGCCGTCTTGGACCTCGATGGACCATTGGGGGTCAAGCTCGCCGCGCAACTTCCGCCCAGCAATGTTGTTTTGGATGATCCCGTCGTCGTCTTTGTCCGCTTTGACGGAGACAAGCACCGGCCTGTCAACGCGAACGGCCCAGGTCTCCACCCGTTCACGCTTGCCGGTTTCTTCGTTGGTAATTAGTTGCGGCACTCGCTTGCCGTTAGCGTCAATCGCCTCCACGACCAGATAGAAATTGTAGGTATCGGGGTTTGCCTTCGGAATTCGCCACAAGCCGGTAACGTCACCCTCCCGGTTGACGATCCGGATCTCATAGGCTGCGCGCAATTGCTCGAGCGTGTTTTTCAGCTGCTGCTCGGATTTGCGAGCCGCTGCAAGATCACCGGAACTCGCGGCATTCAAGCCGGTTTTCGCGATCGCTTCCGCACGGGTTGCCACGAGGCCATCGGACGCCTCGGAGCCGATGTCGTCGACCAGCTTCTGCACGCGTGCGGGAATGAGCTCGGTGAGTTCATGCTGCTCGGCTTCCGCTTTCAAGTGCTGCGGCCGCTCGAACACCAGGTAATTGACGAGAAAGAACGCGGCGAGTCCGGCGGCCAGGCCAACGACGTATCGTCCCCAGCTCCCGCGCGTCACATAGAGCTTCGCCAGTCGTGTCGACAGCGTGTTCGGGTCCGGCGGCTTGTAGGTGAAGCGGTTTTCCTCCAGCGCCCGCACACCCTCTTCAAGGATGCGGTCGGGCACCTCAATCCCCTGGCCGCTGTAGATTTTCCGCAACCGGTCGATCAGGTCCTTACGGCGGGCTTCATCATTGAGCTCGCGCTCGACCAGACTGCGGTCGTGGCGCAGCGTGTCGACAACGTCCATGGCGATCATGACGTCGTCGAGCGGCGTTTTGCTTGGCGCCGCGTCGCTGGCTTCAACGCCGCTGTTCGCGCTAGCGGTTTGAGGATTGGATCCGCTGTCCATGTGATGCGGCGAGCCTAGTTGAGCAACTGTTCGCCATCGGCGGCGAGTCGCGCCATACGCTTCTTGCCATCTTCGACGGCTTCGCGGATTTCTTCCGAGTTACGCGTAGCAAGCACCCGCATCTCGTTAATGATCTCGCGTGTCCGCATCTGGAAGTTGACCACCGAGTCGACCAGCATTTTCACCGATTCCGCTTTAACTGTTGGGCCGTAGCCTGCCCTGATGGCAGCCTCCTGCACCTGATCACCGATCTCCGAGAGTGTTTCAAGGCTCTTATCGATGCCTTCCTTCATGCTCTCCAGTGTCCGTGTCGATTCATGGAGCCCGAAGAGCCCAGTGAAGGACGCCTTAAGCGCCGTGAGAACGGCTTCGTTGGTCGAAAAGAAGCTGACCGCCTGCTGGTAGACACGTTCCTTGGCGTTGGTTGTCTGCACCAACCGTGACATGACAACTTCGGAGGTATTGTAGCCAATGGTCAGGTTGTCGGCGAGGTCCTTGGCAATCTGATAACGCTTGTCCTGATCCTGCAACGCACGGATCTTGGCGTCGCGGTCCATTTCCAGTTCGGCCCGCTCGGTGATGTCGTCGCCTTTGTAGTTCGCGACTTTCTTGGAAGCCTTTTCAAGCGCCACTTTGGCTGCCTTGAGCTGCTTTTCCGCCTTTTGGAGTACCTTCAGCGAGAGCACCTGCGCCTGTTTGTAGGCGCCACGGAAATCGTTGTAGGCATCAAGAATTCGGCCTTCCCGGATAATCTGATCCTTGGCGTCCTTGGCGACCTCGAGATAGGTGTGCCGGATTTCATCAAAGCGTTCCGAGATGTCGCCGCGGCGAACCTTCATCCAGACATTGGCGACCCGTTCGAAGGTATTGATCTTGCCGTCTTCGATCTGGTCGACGAGGCGCTTTGCGTCATCTCTGATGGAGTTGAATGCAAAAATGATGTCTTCGTAACGCGAACCGATATGCATGGCCGAGATTTCGTTACGAACGATTTCGTTGAACAGCGACACCTGCGACAGCGTCTTGGCGATGACCGCGACGTTGTCACGATCGAGGTCGTAGATTTTTTCCAGGAGCCCGCCGATCGGAGTGACTTCCTGCGACTTCGTGTCGAGACCTAACTCGCGGACTTGTTTGAGGGCCTTGTCGAGTTGCTTGAGTGCTGTGCCCTTGGCCATGGTGACGCTTCCCCATTGCTACAATGCTTCGTGAAAAACCTGATTTTCCAGTAGCAATACGATGTTGCACGAGGCAAATGCAATCAACCTTGAGCAATACAGTAAGCGCCGGGCGGACATACTAAGCATCGCAAAGCGATCCCCACTTGACCGCCGCCGCGGCACGCAGCAAGAACTGAGACCATGACGCACATTTCACGCATTGATCGACGGTTTTCCGTCCTAAAGGAGCATGGCCGCGCCGCATTGGTGACTTTCATCACTGCTGGTGATCCGGACCTCGACACATCGCGCGCCATCCTGTTGGGCCTACCAGAGGTTGGCGCCGATATCATCGAACTCGGAATGCCCTTCTCCGATCCGATGGCTGACGGGCCAGCTATCCAAGCCTCCTCGCAGCGCGCGCTCAAAGCTGGCCAGACCATGCGAAGGACGCTTGATCTCGTCGCCGACTTCCGCAAGAGCGATCCCGATACCCCGATCGTCTTGATGGGCTACTACAACCCAATTTATGTCTACCCTGTCGAGAACTTCCTCGATGAGGCCGCGCAGGCCGGTGTTGATGGACTGATTGTCGTCGACGTCCCCCCGGAAGCCGACGAGGAAGTCTGCCTACCGGCCGTCGAGCGCGGGCTGAACTTCATCCGACTTGCGACGCCGACCACCGACGACAAGCGGCTTCCGGCGGTCCTCGCCAACACATCGGGCTTTGTCTACTACGTGTCGATCACCGGTATCACGGGCTCCGCCACGCCCGTCGTTGCCAATGTCCACGCTCAGGTGAAGCGGATTAAGGGTGCTACCGATCTGCCTGTAGCGGTTGGCTTTGGTGTGCGCACCGGTGAGCAGGCCAAAGCCATCGCCGAGGGCGCTGACGGCGTTGTTGTCGGCTCCGCATTGGTAACCGCGATTGCCGAAACCCTGGGGCCTGATGGCCAGGCCACTGGCAAAACGGTGCCTGCCATCCTAAATCTTGTGAAGGGTCTAGCGAGCGCCCTGAGGGCTTGAATTTCGAGCCCGGCGGTAGGCTAGTGGCGTCGATTGGCCGAGATCAGCGCAACGGCAGACCGCTGATTACCCGGAAAAACGTAGGCAATTCAGTGCAAAAGCCGGTACAGCTGGCCTGCGATGCTTTGTCCATCCGTCGATAGTAAACCGTTGCAGTGCGAAACGGACGCGACTTGTGCTAAGACAATCTTCAATGTCAACAACGCAGGCTCCTCCAGCTAGGAGCGTTTCAAAGTGAACTGGATCAACAACTTCGTTCGCCCAAAGATTCGCGGTTTCCTCACAACCAAACGCGAGGTGCCCGATAATCTGTGGCGGACCTGCCCAGTCAGTGGCCAGATGGTCTTCTACAAGGACCTGGAAGCCAATCAGTTTGTTTTTCCCGGCTCGGATTATCACGAGCGCGTGGGCGCACACGATCGCTTGAAATCTCTGTTCGACGATGCTGCCTTCGAGGAGATCCAAGTTCCAGGCGCCGCGGTTGATCCACTCAAGTTCCGCGATGGGCGTCGTTACACCGACCGATTGAGGGATGCGAAGTCAACGACCGCACTTGACGATGCCGTGCTTGTTGGCGAAGGCGCTCTTGACGGCCAGGCATGTGTCGCGGCGGTCCAGGATTTTCGCTTTATGGCCGGCTCGCTTGGCATGGCCGCTGGCGAAGCGGTGATCGCCGGCATGCTGCGGGCGGTAGAGCGCCAGACACCGTTCATCTTTTTTGCCGCTTCGGGCGGCGCCCGCATGCAAGAGGGTATCCTCTCACTCATGCAGATGCCGCGTACGACGATTGCCGTCCAACGGCTGCGCGAGGCTCGTCTACCCTACATCGTCGTTCTTACGCACCCGACAAGCGGTGGCGTGACCGCATCCTACGCCATGTTGGGCGACGTCCACATCGCCGAGCCTGGAGCCCTCATCTGCTTCGCCGGCCCGCGTGTGATTCAGCAAACAATCCGCGAGCAACTGCCAGAAGGCTTCCAGCGTTCCGAATATCTCGTCGAGCACGGCATGGTCGACATGGTCGTCCACCGCCACAAGCTGCGTGAGACATTGTCGCGAACCTGCCGTCTGTTGATGGGAGGGCGTAAGCACGCCGAGGCCTCTGTTCAAGAATCCGATGCTTTCGTGAAGCCCGCTGCGCGAACGCGCGCATTGATTGAACGGCTGCCGGTCGCGGTCAATGGAAGTGAGTATCCCAGCGAGAAGGCACCTGAAGCGCTCAAGACCGCCAACCGGGAAACAACGGCCAAGGCGCCGAAACCCGCCAAGGATAATGGCACTAGCAAGGAGCGCCGGACGATCGAGGTCAAGCCGGTCAAGAAGCCGGATTCCCCTAAGTTGAGTGAGGCGCCCAAAAAGACAGCGGATACGGTTGCGCCGAAGCGGCCTGGCCAGCCTCCGTCCGCGACAAAGACCTAAGCCGCGCCGTCCCTGCAGGAGGGCAAGGACAACCGAAACAATCTCCCTGTCAGTTCTCAACGACGCTGGCGCAGAAGTGGGTGACAGATCGGCTTGCTTCCCCCAGTATGTGGGCTTTGGCCCAAGCAACCTGGACCTTCAATGCGGAATACGGCAACGAGCAGTGAGCTCCTCGCGGAGCTGAAACTGCTGCACCCAAAGCTGATCGACTTGTCGCTTGGTCGCATTGAGCGGTTGCTCGCCAAGCTTGGTGATCCGCACAAGCGGTTGCCTCCTGTGGTGCACATCGCCGGAACCAACGGCAAGGGCTCAACAACGGCGCTGCTGCGCGCAATGCTCGAAGCTGCCGGCGTCCGCGTTCATGCTTATACCTCCCCGCACCTGGTGCAGTTCCACGAACGGATTGTGCTCGCTAACCAGGCAGGCCGCTCCGGTCCGATCCAGGAACAAGCCCTCGTCGATGTTCTCAGCCGTACCCAGGCCTGCAATGACGGCGACGACATCACACAGTTCGAGATCACGACTGCTGCTGCCATGCTGGCGTTCGCCGAAACCCCGGCCGATGTGCTGCTGCTCGAGGTCGGCCTCGGTGGACGCTTGGATGCCACCAACGTCGTGGCGCGACCCGAATTGACCGTCATCACACCGATCTCGATCGATCATACCGACAAGCTCGGTACGACGCTGGCCGAGATCGCAGCCGAAAAGGCCGGCATCTTGAAGCCCGGCATCAGGGCGATTGTTTCCAAACAACAAACTGAAGCCGCCGACGTCATCGAGGACACCGCACATGAACTTGCTGCCCCGCTTGAGCTTTGGGGGCGGGACTTCGACGCCTACGAACAAAATGGCAGGCTGGTGGTCCAGTGCGAAGACCAATTGCTCGATCTCCCATTGCCTGCACTCGTCGGCCCCCATCAGATTAGCAACGCCGGCACGGCGGTTGTTGCCGCACTCAGGCTGAAGTCCGTTCAAGTCGATGAGAGTGCGATCGCAAAGGGTTTGAGCCTGGCGCAGTGGCCTGCACGCATGCAGCGTTTTTCAGAGGGGCCGCTGTTCGATCTCCTGTCCCATGGCAGCGAGCTATGGCTTGACGGAGGTCACAATCCAGCGGCCGCCGATATGCTCGCCCAAACCGCGGCCGATCTTGAGGAACGCAGCCCACGACCGTTGTTTCTCGTGGTCGGCATGATGGGCTTAAAGGACGTGTCCGGCTTCTTGGCACGCTTCGAAGGACTTGCTCGGTCGGTCTTCGCGGTTCCGGTACCTGGCGCCCATGAGCAGCCCCTGAAGCCCGCCGGGATCGTCGCAGCAGCCGAAAAGCTTGGCATCAGCGCCAACGAGACCGCCTCTGTCGAAGCCGCACTCCACGCCATCGACCGCCAGCATATGGGCCCGAAGCGGGTTTTGATTTGCGGCTCGCTTTACCTAGCCGGTCATGTTTTGGCGCTGCAATCCGGCGTTGAACCACAAGCCAATTGAAGTTGCCTGCAGCAACGCGGATATGTCGAGAAAAGGCCGCCCTCCAAGTAAGGAGCGCGGCCTTAAATATTCGGTCGAATTATGCCGTGTCCCGCCTTAGGCGATCGACGAGGTCAGCCACTTTTCAAGCGAAGCGCGCTGCGTCATCGCACCAACGTGCTGGGCGGCAACCTCACCGCCGCTGAAAAGCAATAGAGTAGGCATGGCGCGTACATTATATTTCTGAGCGATTCCAGGACTTTGGTCGACATCAACCTTGACGACCTTGACGCTGTCCTTGAGTGCTGCGGCGACTTCATCAAGCGCCGGCGCCATCGCTTTGCATGGACCGCACCATTCGGCAAAAAAGTCGACAAGAACCGGCTTGTCCGACTTGAGGACGACCGCCTCGAAATCGGCATCAGAAACCGTATCCGCCATGATCAAATCTCCTTTTTTCTGTGGCCGGTACGAAAGCGGTGTTTCAACCGCTTCCAAAAAACCGGTCACGCTTTGGTGGCCTGCTCGCATGCAATCAGACAAGTTGCCCGTAAGTAAGGTCAGGGCCGTCGTGCGTCAAGGCGATGTCTCCGCTGCTGGCCATCGTTCACCGGCTTCCTCCATCACAATATGATCAATCGGCTGACAGCTCCCATAAACGGGCTTCCGCCCGATCGAGGCTTGTGTCAGCAACTTTAAGTAGCCGAGGCAACCGTGTCCATAACAGCGCCGCCTGGATGACGCGCCCGGGGTAGACCTCTTTTAAGGCGAGGCGATAGGCGGCCAGCTGAAGCAGATACGCTTCGGCAGTCGCGTCGGCATTGTCGGGTACATCCCGGTTGGTCTTGTAGTCGACGATCAGGATCGTCCCATCGATCTCGGCCAGCCTGTCGATGCTTCCGGCTAAGCGGAGTTTGGGTTCCCGCCCATCCGGACGTGGCAATTCAGCTGCGATCGCCACTTCTGCCTGGCTGTGCGGTCCAAATAACGGCGCCCAATCGGCATTGTTCAAAACAGCCAACACTTCCTGAGCGATGCCGTCTTGCACGTGCGGCGTCAGGGCCTGACCGCGTTCGCGCAGAAACGCCTTGGCCGCGGCCTCCCGCCGCTCCGGTGCGATGTCCGGCAAATGCTCAAAAAGGGTGTGCGTTAGCGTTCCGCGTATGAACCGACCGTCTTCCGCGTCGACCGCGACCGCGGGATTTGCCGCCGCCGGCTCTTCCGGCGCTGAACGGCTCAGCGGCAGCGCCGGTCCGGGCATCGGTTCGCCCTCTGGATCGGCTTCGTAGGGCACCAACTGCGACGGAGCCAACGGCAGCGTGACGATCGGCACCCGTGGTGCGTTGCGGGCTGCCCAAAGCGGCGGCTGGATCGCCTGGCTCGACTCGGGCCGGTGAACGCCTTTGTCAGACGGTGCCAGGACCTGCGGGGTCTCATAACGCAACACCTCGCGTCCATCGGCGGTAGGCACGCTTTGCATCAATTCACCGAGTCCCTCCTGCACGAGGTCATACCAGCAGCCCTTGGCGCGGCCATTCGCTCCTTCGAAACCGCCCACATAGAGGCGGTCCTCGGCACGAGTCATCGCGACATAGAGCAAACGCTGGAGCTCTTCGGCTTCGCGGTTGCCTTTTGCGGTTCTGGCTTCCGAGATCGCCGCGATCTTGCTGGCCCCCTTGATCGACCAAATTCGCGGCGGCTCGTCTCCTGGCAGATGCGGTGCGCGATCAAGCTTTGTCAAAGGAGCACGAACACCGCCAGCGCCAGCAGTTGAACAGGTATCCGGTAGAAACACGATTGGCGATTCAAGCCCTTTCGAGGCATGCACGGTCATAACGCGCACCTCGTTGGCGCCTTGCTCCATATCGCGCTTGATCTCGCGGTTGCCATCACGGAGCCAAGTCAGGAATCCCGTCAGCGACGGCGCCTGCTGTTCGTCGTATGCAATCGCCAGGGCGAGGAATTCATCGATCGGATCGGCGGCCTCGTGGCCCAGGCGGAACAGCAGCTGTTTGCGCAAGCCATCCTCGTCCAGCAACTTGGCATAGAACTCGAAGGGCGGCTGGAAGTCGGCCCGCTTGCGCAGTTTTACCAGCCGGGCGAAAGCGGCCTGCGTGCGAGTGTTGGTGTTGTGTTTGTCGATGAGTGCCTTCCACAGAGACGATTTGCGCTGATAGGCCAGCTCGAATAGGTCATCTTCGGTAAGACCGATGAGCGGGCTCTTCAACAGCGCAGCTAGCGTCAGGTCATCTTCCGGCAGCGTTGTAAAATCGCCAAGAGCGATCAAATCCTGTACGGCCAACTGCTGCTCCAAAACCAGCCGGTCTGCCCCCGCGACAGGAATCTTCCGCGCCTTCAGCGCCGCCACCATTGGCGCCGCAAAAGGCCGTCGCTTGCGGCAAAGGATCAGGATATCGCCGGGTCGAATGGGCCGATCCTTTGCGACCAGTTTTTCACCATGTTCAATCCAGCTGGCGATGATATCGGCGATGCGCCCGGCGAGACGTTCGACCGGAGCCGCGCTGAGGCGTTCATCGAGGGGTTCGAAAGCAACGGCCGTCCGGGCGTCCTCAATCTTCTCGGTCGGCCAGATTTCAACAAGCCCGGATTCGCCGATGCGCTTGACTGCGTGATGGATCCGTTTGCCGTCTGCGCTGAGACCTGCTGTACGTTCTGTATCTGCGAACACCTTGTCGACGGCCTGTAGAACAGGTGTGACGGTGCGAAACGAGAGTTCGAGCGGAACGTGTCGGAACGCGCCCCCTCCAGCGGTACAAAGCTCTTCAAAGTAGGTACCCTTTTTGGCGAACATCTCGGGTGCCGCGCCTTGGAAGCTATAGATCGACTGCTTCTCATCGCCGACTGCGAAAAGCGTCCGCACGGCTTCCTGCGCCCCTTCCCCGGCGAAGAACTCACGTGCCAACGCTTCGACGATGGTCCACTGCTGCGGGGCAGTGTCTTGCGACTCGTCAACCAGAATATGGTCGAGGCCGCCATCCAGCTTGTAAAGCACCCAGTCCGTCGCCTCGGATGAGCCGAGCAGACTGACCGCCTTCTCGATGAGGTCATCGAAGTCGAGCGCCGCCCGACGCGCTTTTGCATCCGTGTAGTGCTGCAGCACTTGCCCCGCCAGAGTAATGAGTGCAAGGCTCGCCTCAAGACATCCAAGCGCCGTCTCCTCGCGGGCAAGTTCGACCATGTCGTCACGCGCGCGCTCCAGTGCCGCATGCAGGCCGATCTCCTGCTCTTGCAGGGCTTTTGTAAAAATGCGTTTGCGTGGTTTCCCGTCCTTGGTCAGGAGGGCGGACTTGAGCGCATTAATACGTTCCTTCGGCGTTGTCGCATTGCGCGCGGATGTGAAGGATTGGGCAAGCCCTTGATCGGACTTCCCTCCCCCCATCAGAACCTCAATGGCGCGCACTATCTGTCCCTCGGACAACAGCGCATCCATCTCAGCTTCCAGGTCTCCTGGATCGATGCCGTGGCGCACGCCGAGAATATCGCGCAGCACCTTCGCATGCGTATCCAGATGGGTCTGCTGGTCGCCGGCCGTTTCGGCTAAATGCTCGATGCCCCGTAGCCAGCGCCGGTCGGCGATCGCAACCGACAACACCTCCTCGAAGCGCTGCTCCGCCGCGCGGGCGACGGCGATCGACAGCGCCTGGCTGAGCGGTGTCCCTTCGCCGGCGAGGGCTTCACCAATGGTACGGTCGATTGCTTCTCGCTTCAGCACTCTGCCGAGGTCGTCATCGACTGTGCTGAAACCTGGCGGCACGCCCGCTTCAAGCGGAAAGCGTTGTAGTAAACGTTCGCAGAAAGCATGGATTGTCTGGACCTTGAGCCCACCCGGTGTCTCGATCGCGCGTGTGAACAACCTGCGTGCAGTCATGCATTCTTCGCTGCTAGGACTGCGTCCCAAAAGGTCGGCGAGATCGGATTCTAACTCCGCAGTGCTCAGCGTAACCCAGTGGGCCAAACGGCTGAATACCCGCGTCGACATTTCCGCCGCTGCGGCCTTTGTGTAGGTCAGGCACAAAATCCGTTCCGGGGCCGTATCCGCCAACAACAAGCGCAGCGTCCGCATTGTCAGCACGTGCGTTTTACCGGTGCCGGCATTGGCGCTGACCCAGGTGGAGGCCTGCGGATCGGAAGCATCCAGCTGCAGCGCTGTCGTTTTTTCCAGAGCTAAGCGGACCTCTTCGGCATAACCGGCATCATTGCTCATGCCGCACCACCTTCCGTGCCGTCGTCATCTGGCGTCGCTTGAGACCACTCGAGGACGCGGGCCAAATGCGCGTAGTCGTCGTAGTCGTAAGAGAAACCGCCGCGGCGCGTGGCGGCGTACGGTGTCTCTGGATTGTCGAACAGCGCTACCAGATGTTTGACCCCGTCGAGGACCTCTTCGGCAAGTTGGGCAACGTCTTCGACGCGGATCTCCTCCAACGAGCCAGGCGGTTCCCCTCCCGAAGCTTGAATGTAGCGCAGCTCTAGAACTGGCATTGCCGCCAGCCCGTGGAAGCCGCCGGCGAGCGCGATCGCCGCCTCTAGCGGCAGCTGCGGGTTTTGTCCGCTTGTGACCTTTTTTGATTTGGGAGGCTGGCCGGTTTTGTAGTCGGTAATGATGAGTCCCCGCTTCGATATGTCGAGACGGTCCGCCCGGGCAACCAGCTTGAATTCGCCAGCAGGAGCAGCAAACGTCATCGCCCCCGCCACCTCGGCCAAAGTCTTCTGAAGGCCCTCCCGGCGTTCGGGTTCGGTCGCAGCGAACCAGTCCGCAAAGCGCGCGAACCTTGGCATCCAAAACGCAGCGATGCGAGCATGGCTGGAGAAGGTACCGAGGATCTCGTCAGCAATCGTGGTCAGCTCGTCCTTTGCATTCGGAGCAAGCTCATGCGGGTACCTTTGAGCGAACTGTGACATCGCCTCGTGCAGGATTTTCCCCTTGAGCGCAGCATCCGGCTCGCCGCCAAGTTTCGGAAGGACCTTCAGCTTGAGGATCTCACTGGCATAGACCGCATACGGGTTGGCGATCCAGCGTTCGATCCCGGAGACGCTGATGCGTCTTGGCCGCGCGGCAACCGGCGGGCGTGGTTCGGGTCGCGTTGCCGCCGGCCCTTCTTCCGCATTATCCCGTGAACGGGCCCACTCGAGCCAAGGTTCCACCGGCTGAAGCGCTGCTTCTAGTTCAAGGCCGCTCAACAAGGCCGACATCCGCATCAACCAGCGTGATGGAACGCTCGGCACCCCGTCGACTTTTTTCGCCCGTGTCAGATAAACGCTTTCCGCGCCGAGCAGTGAGACGAACCCGCGTGCTTCCCGGCCGATATCCTCCTCCGGCGCCGGCAGCCCTAACTCCGCCCGCATCGGCCGGTTCAGCCAGGGCCCAGGGTCCGTCGTGTCCGGCCAAGTAGTCTCGTTGAGCGAACCTAGGATGATGGCATCAGCGCTCAGCAACTGCGATTCCATCGCCCCCCAGATGCTGAGCCTTGGATGCTTGGGAACCCGTGGAATGACTGGTGAAAGTGTCGCAATAAGACTGCGGTAGAGATCCGGATAGTCGATGGCCGAAATCTCGGGCGACGTGTCTGCGCAGGCAAGCAGTTCAGTGAAGAATCCGGCGGCGGTCTGGCCGGCTTCTCCTGAATAAAGGGGGGCCTCGGCCCCTGCCTCGATTTCTTCTTCGGTAAGACAGCTTGCGGCCTCGGCCAGGGCGGCATGATGCTGCGCCATTTCCTTGAGCGGCAACTGGTTACGGTCGGCAAACGCCGCGAGGAGCGGCGCGGAGGCTTCAACCAAGCGCCGCAAGAGATCGCCTGCCCGCTCCCAGTCCTCTTCCCACAAGCGTTTTGCTGCCGGGTCCCGGCGCTCACCGCTGACTGCTTCACGCTTCGCCCGCTCCAGTGCTGCAAAAAGATCCTGCAGACCGCTGCCGATGTAGGTAGTTCGAAATACCGCGAGTTCCAAAGCCCTCGCTGCAAACCGGACTTCTCGCGCCGACAGCCCGAAGCGCGCTAGCGGATGCTTTAGTAGCGCCATCGTTGCGACCGGTGCGAAGCGCTTCGAGATGGCGTCGACGACGAGTTCGAGAAACGCTCCTGGGACAGTCTTCGCGAACGGCCGCCCGGCGCTGTCGTCGACCCGGATGCCCCATGCCTCAAGACGAATTGCAACCCGCCGCGCCAAGAGTCTGTCGGGAGTTACAAGTGCGGCGGTCTTGTTCTCGTGCTCGGCCACCTCGCGCATGATAAGCGCGATCGCCTCCGCTTCCTCCTGCGGATTGGCGGCTTCGATCAAGCTGACATCCGCGAATCCACCGGCGATTGCATTCCTGTCGGTCGCCAATACCCAATCGTGCCAATTCGCGGTTGTCTCGGTTGGTCGCATCGCTTCGCTGATGAAGCCGGACCGTGCCGATAGCGTCGGCGACGGTTCGCTGCCTGCAACCAGGCGAATATCACTGCGCGAAACCTCAAGCGTTTGAAGCAGTTTCTTGAGCCCGAAATCAGGGTGTTCGGGATGGCCTGGCGCGATGGCTGTCCAGCTGTCTTCATCAAGGCCGAGGTCAAGCCCCGGCAGCACGATAGCGCCGTTCTCCAACGCGGCCACGGCTTGCATCAGTTCGACCGTCGCCGGGATCGATCCGGTCACACCTGCGACAATGATGGGTCCCGCCGGAGGAGCCTGGCGAAGCCGTTGCGCTTCGGCGATAAGCAGCCGATTCTGCCGGTCCCACGGTGACAAAAATCCCCGTTCAGTTAAAACAGCCGGCCAGAATTGCATGATGATTTTCAGGAATTCAAGCGTCGCTTGCCAGTGCACGGAGAAGCTGGCGGGAACAATGTCGGCAATGCCATTGAGGTTGCGTCCCTCGCGCTCGACAAGGTCCATGAGCCCAGCGAGTTCAAGGGCCATATTGGCGGCCTGGGCCGGGGTTCGTGCGCCCGCCGACGGGATTGGCCCAAGACCAAGCTCGCCCGTTGGATCGCTGCCGCTGCCGCGCTTGGCTTTCGACCACTGCAAAACCATCCGGGTGAGTAACAGCAGCCGTTCGGTTTTCCCGATGGCCGGTGCAAGCTCCAAGGCGACGGACCCAGTTCCGATTTCCGAGGCGACGGCTGCAGCCCCGATCAGAAGCTTGTCTTCATCCGGCCCGGCGATGGCACGGATACGTGGCAGCAACATTGCCGAGCGTCCCGATGCCGATAGGAACATGTCCGCGAGCGCCCGTTCGGCACGTCGCGTTGGCAACATGATGGTAATCCCGCTCAAGTCGATCGGATCTGGCTGCACGCCACCAGGCCGAGGCAGATCGCCATTCAGTAGGGCCGAGACCAGCGCCGGTAAAAACGCGGTGCCGGTCGGAATTGTGAAGACCTTGTCCCGCATGTTCGCAGATCCTTATTCGATGGGCGCGTTTAGCTCAGCGATGAAGCGTTCGGCATCGACAAGTGCTGGCGGCGTGCCCACGTGCATCCACCAGCCATCGAGTACCAAGCCGTGCAGCCGGCCCAAAGCGATGGCCCGATCCCATACGATATTGAGCGAGAACCTGCCCTGCGGTGCATCGTCAAACATGCTGGGACGGGCAATCGACACACCGGTGAAAACGTAAGGTGCAGTCTCGCCGGCACCACGCCGCGTCAGACACCCGTCGGCCCCAAGGCGAAAATCGCCGCCGCCCGAGTAGCCGAGGCTGCGGTCCTTCTCCGCCAATAACATGAGGCTGTCCATCCGTGCCGCATCCCAGCCCGCGATCAAACGCTCAAGGTTGCGTACTCCGGTCTCCACCCAGGTGGTATCCGAATTACAGATGAGAAACGGCCGTCCTCCAATAAGAGGCAAGGCTTTGACGACACCGCCTCCGGTCTCAAGCAGCAGCCCGCGCTCGTCGGAAATGCTGACCTCCGGTCCACGGTTGGCCGATTGACGAGCCGCGAGGTGGGCTTCCAAAATCTCCGCTTTGTAATGCACGTTGACGACGGCGCGCTTGATGCCGCTGTCAGCCAGCCGATCCAGCGTGTGGTCGACCAGTGGACGTCCGGCAAGCGGTACCATCGGCTTCGGCATCGTGTCGGTGAGCGGACGCATACGTTTGCCAAGGCCGGCGGCCAGCACCATCGCAGTATCGATTTCTACGCTCATCCGTCGGGCCTATTCGCTTGTTGGAATCATTGGTCGTCGGCGCGAGACCTAGGGGCTTTTCCGGTCAAGTTGTTCATGAACGATGTTAGACCGAGATAGTATGTGTGCGCACGCTTGCAGGAAATGCGTCTTCATACCACTGCGCTAATGCACCAAGTTCGGGGTGGGAGAGATTTCGTTCCAGATATCCCCAGATGCGGGGGAGATGAGCCAGATAGCGGTTTTTGCCGTCACGTCGCGCCAAGCGCGCGAAGATGCCCAGGATCTTGCTGTTCCGCTGGGCACCCAGCGCTGCATAGATGAAGCGGAAGCGAGCCTCATCGAACGATGCATCCATCGCTGCTGCCTTGGCGCAGTAGTAAGCCAGCAGCTTGCTTTCGAGTTCAGCGGCAACGTCGAGCCGGGCATCTTGAAGCAATGAAACAAGGTCGTAGGCAGCCGGCCCCTGCAAGGCATCTTGGAAATCGATAATACCTGCGCGGCGCGCACCCTCCCGGTCAGCAAGTAAAAGTAGATTGGGCGAATGGTAATCACGCAGCATCCAACCAGTCGGCTCCGCCAGGATCTGGGAGAAGACTGGCGTCCAGATCGATTGGAAGCGATGCCGCTCAGCCTCTGGCGGTTGACTTCCGTGTACCGCCTCCCACAGCCAGTCGGGCACAAGCTCGGTCTCGATTTCGAGGATGGTGCGATGCAGACGGGGTAACAGATGCGTTTCGCCATTGCCGACCAGCAGCGGTTGATCGGCTGCAACAGGCCGCAACGCCAGCAGCACGTCAACGGCATCGCGCCAGAGGTCCTCTTGCTTGACGCCGGCCGCCAATGCTTCGGCGTAGCCAAGTTCACCCAAGTCTTCCAGTACAATGAAGCCGTCTTCGATATCCGCTGCCAGGATCTTGGGCGCGCTTAGATCGTTTTCCAGGAGCGTCCGCGCGATGGCCAGAAACGGCCGCACATCTTCAGCGAGTTTGGCGATCTGGCTGTACGGCAATCCATCGCGCACGGGGGGGCCGTCGGCTTGTCGGGGCCAATCCATGAGGAGGGCGGTCCGCGGCGTGCATGTGCTTCGAGCGAGTCGCCCGTAGCGGCGCGTCGAAGCATCGCCCGCCAGCGCCGACAGCTGCACCTTGTCGCCATCATATCCGGCATTCCGGATCGATTGGTGCATCGCGTGTAGCCGCTGCGAACGGTCCGCCCACTCGCCGTGTCCTTCAACCCGCATATTGCGCGTCACCACATCGCCGTCGCCAGGTTCCTCCAAGCTAACCTCGAGCCGTTCAGCCGGTAGCCGGTCGAAAGCACGCTGCGGCCATTCAACAAGCACCGCGCCCCGCGCAAGCAAGTGCTCAAAACCGAGTTCATCGAGTTCTTCCGGTGCCGATAATCGATATAGATCGAAATGAGACAGGGCGACGCGTCCGGCCTCATAAGTCTGCACGAGTGTGAACGTCGGGCTCGGAACCTCGTGTTCGGGATCGTTGGCCAGTGCGCGAATAAGGGCGCGAGCAAACGTTGTTTTTCCCGCGCCAAGATCACCCTGCAGCAAAACCAGGTCGCCAGGGCGCACTACGAAAGCCAGCTCTTGCGCGAACCTATCAAGTTGCGCTTGGCTAATCCGTTCAAGTTGAAAACTGTGCGTCGCTATTCCGTCCATATCGCCATTCGCCCGGATTTGGCTGCGATTACCACAGCTGTCTCTATCTCCCTGCTTCAGTTAGCATTTTGGAGATTACAGGGCGAACCCGCTGAACGCTGTGTGCAAACCGGCCGGAGAAGCCGTCCAGTCACGCTACAGTTCTTTGAACAGCCAGCTGAACGGATTCCAACAGGTCGTCGACGGATTGCGGCTCTTCAGGCTGAACCTTTTCGGGACCGCCTTCGGGTAAACGAACGGTTACCCGGGTGCCGACCCCCGGCGTCGATTCAAGCTGCATTATGCCGCCGTGCAGCTCAACCACGCTCTTGACGATCGACAGCCCTAGTCCGGCACCGCGGTGCTTTTGACCCCTGCTGTCGCTTTCGAACCTCTCAAAAACCCGTTGCTGCGCTTCCTGTGGGATCCCGACACCGCGGTCTTCGACCTGCAAAATGACTTCGTGTGTTTCGCGCCAGCAGGTGACGAGCACCGTTTCTCCCTCGTTGGAAAAACCGACTGCATTGGAGAGGAGATTGTAGAGCACCTGCCTGATCCGCGCCTTGTCTGCGACGAATGTCTGAACGTCGTCGGCAATCGCCAAATCAAGGGTGAGATGCGCTCGGGCTGCGCGCTCTTGCACGCCGCGTATCGCAGAATCGATGACTTCCCGCACATCGATGTACTCGACCTCAAGCTCAAGCGCGCCCGCATCGATCGTTGCCAAATCGAGGATCCCGTCGATGATCGACAGGAGTGTGTTCGAGGAGGACGAGATGTCCTGCAGGTATTCGCGTTGCTTGTCGCTGAGTTCGCCAAGGTGTGAGCTGCCGAGCAGATCGGTAAAACCTATGATGTTGGTCAAAGGCGTGCGTAATTCATACGAGACATGCCCGATGAACTGGTTTTTCATCCGCGCAGCCGTTTCGAGAGCTTCATTGCGTTCCACCAACGCGCGCTCGTAACGCCGCGAGGCCGTCACATCTGCGAAGGTGATCAGTGTCGCTCCGTCCGGCAATGGCATGACCGAGAAATCGACGACGCTGGAATCGCGCCGCAGCATCTGTCCGTCGAACGGCACACGTTCGTCGGGAAGCGCTGTCGCAGATTCCTTGAGTCGCGCCCAGACGTCTGCGTCTTCGTGAAGAGACGTCGAGCGTTCAACGATGTCATCAATGTGGGGACCTGACTCCAGCAAGTCCGTATCGATTTGCCAGATCGTCGCGAAGGCGCTATTCCACAGCTTCAAGCGGCCATCGGTGGCGAACACAGCCACGCCCTCCTTCAGGCCGTCGATGGTTTCGCTCTGCACGCGCAGTGTCGCTTTTAGTTCACTCTCCAGAGCTAGCCGCTCGGTTTCGTCAATGTAAAGATGCGTCACCCCACCGTCAGGGCGCTGCTCGGAGATGAGTTGAACGATGCGTTCGCCGGGCAAGTGCCACCAGCGGTCAGCTTCGCTAATGGTCTCGTTGCCGTCGAGGATCGTGTTGCGCCACTCGCGGTAATTGACGACCTCCGGCAGGCGCCCCAGTTCACGCAGTCTATCGAACAGCTCGGTATCGCGAGGTTGGGCGCGAAGCCATTGCGGATCCAAGCCCCACAGATTGACATAGGCCTCGTTGGCGAAGACTAGACGTCGTTCGGCGTTGAAGATCGCGATCGCTGTCGCGACGTGATTAAGCGTACGGTCGAAGGCTTCCGATTGCTGGTTGAGTTCGCTTTGCGCCAGTTCCAGTTCGGTGACGTCTACCGCAGCGATGGCGACCGTGTTTTGTAGTCGGACCGCCATCAGATCGTGGACGCGCCGTTCATTGCCAAACAGCAGATTGATCCTGCGCCGGAAACGTGGGGTCGTATTGAGCGCTTTGAGAAGCCCTTCGCGCTGGCGCTGTTCGAGAAGCTCGATCTGCTTTTCAACAACCTCATCACTGCTCGCCTCGACCGTCGCGGCGTATGCCTCGTTGGTCCAGGTCAGCCGGCCTTCGTGGTCGCAAAACCATACGGGCATCGGCAAGGCATTGAGTATCGCGCGGCTTGAGCGGATATCGCGGGCCAAACCCTCGTGCCCATCAATGATGCGGGAGATATCACGCTTGTAGCCAGCGACATCTCGGATGCGCAGCACGGCACGTCCGGAAGAAGCGCGGCCATCTGTCTCCAGATGAATCCCGGCCACCGTCCTGAGGATCATGTTGAAAGGACGCCCAATCCGCAGGAGTCCGTCCAGTGCCTCTTTGAATCGCGATGCACTGGCCTGATCGAGCCAGCTGGAAAACGAAACGATGTGCGCGTCTTCGGCTGGCAGACCTACAACCCCGCGCAGCGTGTTGCAGACAACCCGAGGCTGCAACCCGGTGTCCCACAAGATGAGGATCTGTGGTTCTCCGCCGATGACCGCTTCCGCCACAGCCAGCTGACGCTTCAATGAAGCCGCCTCGTTCTGGGCCGAGCGGACTTGACTGCGCATGGTTCCTGCTGCGCGCAACACGAAGATCGCAGCCGCCAGTCCGCCAACCGCGGTCAGGCCAATCACGACGAGTTGCGCAATACCGAGGCCGTTAACCGTGCTTCCTGCCCCTTGCACCACCCCCGCCGTCAGCACCAGGGCGCAGGCGAGGCTTGCCAACAGCAGCATGAGGAGCTCGCGGCTCGTCGCAGTGATCGAGGAGTTGCCGGGTCTGGAAGCCATCGCGTTTCCTTAGACTTCGATATGCCGTCTTGGGGCTGGCCGGAACGCGATGCTGCAGTCAGGGCTTAAGGCATACGAGTCGAGTTTCGAATCGCACGAATTATGCGGTACCCAGCCATTGCTGGCCAGGGCGGTGCGAACACATCCACCTGCAATAAATCAATGACGGCGCCGGATTAATCCGGCGCCGTCGCAACTTTTCAGTGTGATTGACCTTGACGGAGCAGCGAATCACACACTACCAAAGCCGTTGAAAAGCTTAGTAGCGGTAGTGGTCGGGGTTGAATGGTCCTTGTTGCGGCACACCGATGTAACTGGCCTGCTCCTCTGACATCTTTGTGAGATTGACGCCGATCTTCTGCAAATGCAGACGGGCGACCTTTTCATCGAGATGCTTGGGCAGCGTATACACCTGATTCTCATAGAGACCAGCGTCGCGCTTGGTCCAAAGCTCGATCTGCGCCAGCGTCTGGTTCGTGAACGACGCAGACATGACGAACGAGGGGTGCCCCATTGCGTTGCCGAGGTTAACAAGGCGTCCTTCCGACAAGAGGATGATCTTCCTGCCATTGGGGAATTCGATCTGGTCGACCTGGGGCTTGATGTTGTCCCACTTGTGGTTCTTGAGGCCTGCAACGTCGATCTCGTTGTCGAAGTGGCCGATGTTGCAGACGATCGCACCATCTTTCATCTCCCGCATATGGTCGATGGTGATGACGTCTTTGTTGCCGGTCGCGGTGCAAAAGATGTCAGCCATCGGGGCGGCCTGTTCCATCGTCACCACTTCATAGCCTTCCATCGCAGCCTGCAGCGCGCAGATCGGATCGATTTCAGAAACCATCACCCGGCAACCTGCGTTGCGCAGAGAGGCGGCCGAGCCTTTGCCAACGTCGCCAAAGCCTGCGATCATCGCGACCTTGCCCGACATCATCACGTCTGTACCACGGCGAATACCGTCGACGAGGGATTCGCGGCAGCCGTAAAGGTTGTCGAACTTCGACTTGGTGACGCTGTCGTTGACGTTGATTGCCGGGAACAACAGCTTGCCCTGTTTGGCGAGCTGGTAGAGGCGGTTGACGCCGGTTGTGGTTTCTTCGGAAACGCCGTGTATGTTCTTGGCGAGTTCCGCAAACCAGCCGGGCTTCTCACTCACCGTGCGCTTGATAAGCGCAAACAGGATCTCTTCCTCTTCTGAGCTCGGGCTCAGGAGGAACCCGGTGTCGCCGTTTTCGGCGCGCAGGCCCAGGTGGACGAGCATGGTCGCGTCGCCGCCATCGTCGAGGATCAAATTCGGTGTGCCGCCATCGCTCCATTCGAGGATCTTGCGCGTGTACTCCCAGTAGTCTTCAAGCGACTCGCCCTTGACCGCGAACACTGGCACGCCCGAGGCGGCAATCGCTGCGGCGGCATGGTCCTGCGTTGAGTAGATGTTACAGGAAGCCCAGCGAACATCAGCGCCGAGCGCGGTCAGCGTTTCGATCAGCACGGCGGTTTGGATCGTCATATGTAGCGATCCAGCGATGCGTGCGCCCTTCAGCGGCAGCGCTGAGCCAAATTCTTCCCGTGTGGCCATTAGGCCCGGCATTTCACCTTCTGCCAGGTTGATTTCCTTGCGGCCGAAGTCAGCCAGCGAAATATCCGCGATCACGTAGTCTTTTGCAGCCATGTGCTGATGGTCCTTTTTTGATGCAATCTATGCTCGCCATTCCCGCCTTGGTTCAGGCGGATTGTCTCAGATCGGACCGCCAGGGTCCCGGATCGTGACAACAGAGGGCTCCTCGGCGCCCGGTGCGGTACACCGCGATCGTCAAACCTTGGAAATTTGCTGGCGAATTCGCGCAAGCCCAACGTGCCGTCAACGTATAGAGGCAAGTCGAGACAACCGCAATGACATATAAACAAGTCCTTATGTCATCACCGCAATCAGCCTGCCACCCCCAGTTTCTCTGGGGCAAGCCTTCTATCTAAGTAATATATAAGTACAGATGCCTAAAAATTAATTCAAATTCTAAATATTAAATTGTGTCAATGTTATCGTAAATATTTTTATTAGGTGAGTGTTTACATCATGTAGTTTTTCCAATGCTTATTCTTGTTAAAGCAACGAGAGGATTAGCAGGGTTGGTGCCATGATGTATTCAATTATGAGTAAATTTCGAGTATTCGCTGAAGTTGAGAGGTTTCGGCATTCCGGATCCGGTAGCGTCGGTATCCTATTCGGCCTCTTCAGTATGATAATGTTCTTGACCATTGGGGGTGCCGTCGACATGGGTCGCTGGCTGCATGCCCGCAACGCGACCGTCGGAGCCGTCGACGCCGCCGTTCTCGCCGGTGCCCGCCACTTGCAGGTCCACGGCGATGAAGCGCAGGCCATGGACCAGGCGCAGAAGTATTACGAAGCCAACGTCAAGACCCGGCCGAAGCTGCTCGTCGACACCATTGAGTTCAATGTTGTCGACAAAGGCACAGCCTTGATCGCCGAGGGTAACGCGGTGATTGAGACAACATTCCTAAAGCTTGCCGGCATTGATGCGCTCCAACTCCTGTCACTGTCGGGCAGCGAGTACTCAAAGGCGCTTCTAGCCGTGGGCATTAACTCCGAAT
>Ga0209013_10001187_pt1 | contig 24063 bp, 24 predicted proteins | sample Cruoilmetagenom2_FD_187291 | JGI IMG/M metagenome (GOLD analysis project Ga0209013, IMG submission 187291) | Oil polluted marine microbial communities from Coal Oil Point, Santa Barbara, California, USA - Sample 2 (SPAdes) (version 2) | ecosystem: Environmental > Aquatic > Marine > Oil seeps ... | reverse complement strand
TTCGCCTTTAATAAAACGATCCGGCAAAAACATTTCTTTTTCCGGATCATAAGCCTGGGATATAGTACGCTTACTGATATGACCGGCATCATTCAGACGGTTATAAATAGTTTCTGCAAAAAAACGGTTTTCCGGAGAATGCGTACTATGGTAATTATCAAAATCAACTGAAAAATCGTTAAAATCAGCCTGGTGTTCCTTGCTGGTATCGCTGATCAGCTGTTCCGGAGTAATGCCTTCAGACTGAGCCCGGAGCATAATAGGGGTTCCATGAGCATCATCAGCACAAACATAGTAGCATTCATGGCCTTGCATTTTTTGAAAACGTACCCATATGTCTGTCTGAATGTATTCGACAAGATGTCCTAAATGGATTGAACCATTGGCATAGGGTAATGCACTGGTAACCAGAATTTTTCTTTTGTTCTTGTTTTTGCTGTTGTTAGAGTTTTCTTGTGCTGCCATTGCTTGAATTGCCTACGGATTATATTGGGAAATAAAACAGGTTATTTTAACAAATTTAGCTGTTCTTTCTCAAGTTTGACTGGCTTTTAAATAAAGAATTTTATCTCGAAGCTTGAGATATTTTAGTCTCAACTTAAAGTAACATCGCTATCATTTGAGTATTTAAGGAAAATCTGTATAATAACCAACTAATTTACTCAAGAATTAATCAGATTTAGACATAATATAGCTGGAGTTTTTAAACATGGCAACTGCTGAGCAAATTGAAGAAAAATTAAAAGAATTTATTGATCCTTATCTGGAATCCGATCTGGTTTCTGCCCATTGTGTAAAAAATACACAAGTTGAAGGTTCAAAAGCTATCGTTGATATAGAACTGGGCTTCCCTCACAAAGTTTATCAGCAAGAGTTAAGTGATAAACTGACGGCTTTATTAACAGAAGTTGACGGCATTGATGAAGCACAAATCAATGTCAGCAGTAAGATTGTTGTTCACGCTGTACAAAAGGGTGTCCAGCCGATACCCGGAGTAAAAAATATCGTTGCAGTTGCCTCTGGTAAGGGTGGTGTTGGTAAATCAACTACAACGGTTAACCTGGCTCTGGCTCTGGCGGCAGAAGGTGCACGTGTGGCTGTTCTTGATGCGGATATTTATGGTCCCAGTATGCCAAGAATGCTGGGGATTTCCGGCAAGCCTGAATCTGCAGACGGCAAGTCTCTGGAACCGATGCTGAATTATGGCATCCAGACCATGTCTATTGGTTTTCTGGTAGATGATGATACCCCGATGATCTGGCGCGGACCGATGGTTACTCAGGCACTGGAACAATTGTTTAAAGATACTCGCTGGAAAGATGTTGATTATCTGGTTGTAGATCTGCCGCCTGGTACTGGTGATGTTCAGTTAACTCTGGCGCAAAAGATACCGGTCAGTGGCGCTGTTGTTGTCACTACACCTCAGGATATTGCTTTATTGGATGCCCGTAAAGGTCTGAAAATGTTTGAAAAGGTGAATGTCCCTGTGTTGGGTGTGGTAGAAAATATGTCCATTCACATTTGCAGCAACTGTGGCCATGAAGAACGCATCTTTGGTGAAGGCGGTGGTCAGCGTATGTCTGAAGAAGAAAATGTTGCTATGCTGGGTGCTCTGCCTCTGGATATCAGTATCCGCCAACAGGCAGATGATGGTAAGCCAACGGTTATTGCTGAACCGGAAAGCCGTATCACTGAACTTTATGTTGATATTGCGCGCAAGGTCGCTGCCAAATTGGCACTGAAAGCCCGAGACTATAGCAATAAATTCCCTAAAATTGTGATTAAGAACGACTAATATCTGCAATAGAACTCTGGTGACAGTTTTTTCACCAGAGCTTTTCACCAGAGTTCTCCCTCTAAGAACACCTTTCATCTCTCTTTTATCCTTGTTTTTATTCTCTATCGAATAGATAATAAGCCTCCGGAAAACAGGATAAGTATCTTTCTCAGATACTAAACATATCCAATAATTGAGACATTTATCTTTATGAGTATCAAGTCAGATCACTGGATCCGTTCAATGGCGGAAAATGAGGGAATGATTGAGCCCTTTGAATATAATCAGGTTAAGGAGGTCAATGGGGAGAGAATTGTTTCCTATGGTACATCCAGCTATGGTTATGATGTTCGTTGTTCAAGAGAATTCAAGATATTTACCAATATCAATTCAGCGATTGTGGATCCCAAAGACTTTGATGACAATAGCTTTGTGGATGTTGAGTCGGATGTTTGTATTATCCCCCCCAACTCATTCGCCCTGGCCAGAACGGTAGAATATTTTCGTATACCAAGAAAAGTATTGACCGTTTGTCTGGGTAAATCAACATATGCCCGCTGTGGAATTATTGTTAATGTCACCCCGTTGGAACCTGAATGGGAAGGACATGTCACACTGGAATTTTCCAATACCACACCATTACCGGCAAAGATTTATGCCAATGAAGGCGTAGCTCAAATGTTATTTTTTGAATCCGATGAAGTTTGTGAGACTTCCTATAAAGATCGGGCAGGAAAATATCAGGGGCAAACCGGTGTTGTTACGCCAAGAACATAACAATAAATTGTAAAATGACTGCGATCATGGATAATTCAATTACAGCAAGCATTGTCTTTTCATTTAAAGGCGAAACCTTTAAACCTTCAACCCGGTTTGACCTTGATATCTATATGGAAAAAGGTTTAGAGATAGAATCCGGAGACTGACCTGCCTTACTGGATGCCTTGCAAAGAATAATTTAATCTATAAATTACCTTTTACTTCGTACCCATACCTTCCTGATAAGAAATCAATGTTGAATTAAAGCTTGGTTTACCTGTTTCTTCCTGAACGATTTTTACCGGCAGGTAATTGAGTTCCGGAGCGCACCAAATGGTAATGTTTTTGTCCTTTTTGTACCGTTGATGATGTATTTTCAGTGTCTTGTAGCTACCCAGCGAGGTATAAACGCGCTCCTCACCCAATATTTCGAAATGATATTCTTTCAGGCGACCGCCATCAGCAATACTAAAACTAAAAAGTTTACCCGGTTTACTGGCCAGTTTTAACATTAAAGAAAGCTGGTAAGAGAGTTTGTCAAGAGTGTGCAGGGGTATAGACATAAGCCACTTATTGTTTTTGTGTTTATGATTATTAAGCACTTCTTTTTTTGACCAGTCAAAATCAAGCTCTACATCACGACGTGTTTCATGGTCATTATATTGCAGAAAGCTATAGCGTTCGGGGTGAATCTTTCCTTTTTTAATCAATCCCCTGCTTTGCTCGTTGCGGGTTTCATCCTTTTTGAATGCAAGTAACCCCACAGGCATGGAATAAGATTTAAAATGATATTCATAATGTTCAGGGTTTAACTTGTTCAGACTTAATGAATTGGTGACATTAATACCCTCAAGTCCCATGGCTGTTACCATATAGGTGGCGACAAATGGTTTGAGTTCCGGCAGGGGGGATGCCTTAATGTTTCCTGCGCTCAGTAAAAGCCCCAACAAGGGGATAATCAAGGCAGACAGAGGTCTCTTTGAGTGTATTTTTGCTAATTGAACAATCGCTAAGCTGTGATGCTGGGGTTTCATAGGCGATTAAACCATAGGCAGTTAAAGGAGGACTGGGTTGTTATTTATAATGACCTGATCATTAACTAATTGCAAATGCTTTTCAGCAAACCACTGAATGACTTCTGGGTAGGCAAGATGTTCCTGGACTAACACCCGCTGAGCCAGACTGTCTTCGCTATCATCCGGATATACAGGAACTGATTTTTGTAAAATGATGGGGCCGCCGTCCAGTTTGGTGCTGACGAAATGGATACTCAGGCCGTGTTCTTTATCACCGGCTTCAAGTGCGCGTTTGTGCGTATGAAGACCGCGATATTTAGGCAGTAGGGATGGATGAATGTTAATCATTTTTCCATAAAAATGATTAACAAATTTATCGCTTAAAATCCGCATAAAACCGGCCAGAACAACAAGTTTCGGCTGGTATTTTTCAATGCTTGTGGTTAAAACAGCATCAAATGTTTCACGACTGTCATATTGACTATGGTCAATAAGCTCAGTGGGGATATTAGCTTTACGAGCACGCTCAATTCCGTAGGCATCGGCTTTATTACTTATTACCGCACAGATTCTGGCATTAAGTGTACCCTCGGCAATCTGGTCAATGATTGCCTGAAGATTACTTCCGCCCCCTGAAACGAGTACTACAATGGGCAGTGGGGACTCAGTTTTTTGCACAGCGCTCATTATGCGTTGATAAGAACGGTTGGTATCTCATCCGTACTACTTTCAATGGTGCCTAAGGTGAATACTGTTTCACCCTGCTGCTGTAGAATAGCCATTGTTTTTTGTTGATCTTCAGGAGCGACCACAACAACCATGCCTATTCCGCAATTAAAAGTACGATACATTTCATTCGCTTCGATATTGCCCTGTTCCTGCAGCCAGTCAAATACTTTGGGACGAGACCAGCTGTTGCCATCAATTTTGGCACAGGTGTTGGCAGGCATCACACGGGGCAGGTTTTCCAGTAAACCGCCGCCAGTGATATGAGACAGGGAATGAATTTCAATTTCTTTACTTAGTGCCAGTAGTGATTTGACGTAGATTCGAGTGGGCTCCAACAGGCGATTGCCTAATGTATCACCATCAAAGTCACTGTTCAGATCAGCGCCTGATACTTCAATCACTTTACGGATCAGTGAGTAGCCATTGGAGTGAGGGCCGCTGGAGGCAAGTCCCAGAAGGATATCTCCTGCGTTGACTTTGGAACCATCAATAATTTCATCTTTTTCAACGATACCGACACAAAAACCAGCCAGATCATAATCTTCGCCTTCGTACATACCTGGCATTTCTGCGGTTTCACCACCGGTGAGTGCACAGCCTGACTGGATACAGCCATCACTGATGCCTTTAACCACATCAGTGGCGGTATCAATATCCAATTTTCCGGTTGCGTAATAATCAAGGAAAAATAGCGGCTCAGCCCCGGCAACGATTAAATCATTGGAACACATGGCAACCAGATCGATGCCTATGGTATCGTGTTTGCCCATCATTAAAGCCAATTTTAGTTTGGTGCCGACACCATCGGTGCCGGATACCAGAACCGGGTTTTTGTAGCGATCCAGAGGCAGCTCAAACAGGGCACCGAAACCACCCAAACCACCGAGCACACCCGATCGATGAGTGGCTTTAGTAAGGGGTTTTATACGTTCGATAAGCGAATTACCCGCATCAATATCAACTCCGGCATCACGATAACTGAGAGATTGCTTGCTCTTTTGCTGACTCACCTGGAATACTCCGACGAAATTTAAAAAGGAGGATATTATACTTCTTCTGAATGACATAAACAGCCTTTTGTGCTTAAAACCTGTCTGGATTATGGCTCGGGGTTATACTCTCGGCTCGTTTTTTGATACCCTATCCGCTTAAAGCAAACTAACCCAGAGAAACATCATCTTGAACGGCAAGCAAACCAGAAATTTTTCTTTTATTCATTGCAACTTATTGGCTAATGGCTTTTTTTTAACAAAGGGCTTCAGTATCCTGCTTATTAGCCTGTTATTCAGTCTATCCAGCTATGCATCCAGTTCGACATCACTTTATGAATCCAGTATTAAGGTCGAAGCTGATAAGAGTGAAAATGAGCTGATTGCGGCTGCGTTTACTCATGTTTTGATTAAAGTTTCCGGTCGTTCTGATATTAGTCATTCATCGGCTTACAAGTCGATGCTGAAAAGTGCTAAAGGTGCTATTTCACAATTTCGTTATGACTATAAAATAATACAAACTCCGGATGTTTCTGAAGGGGATGCTGCCCAAAACAAAGACTCTCTAGAAAAAGACTCTTTAAATAAGGAGAAGTGGTTCTGGGTGCGTTTCAACTCGAATACTATCGATAATTTATTAAAAGAAGCACAATTGCCTGTCTGGGGAAAGGTCAGACCATCCACATTGATATGGCTTTCTCAGGAAATTAAGGGACAACGCAGTTTACTGAGTCAGCATGAAGCGCCTGCAATTTATGATGTTATTAAACATCAAGCAGAATATCGAGGCATTTCACTGACATTTCCTTTTCTCGACCTACAGGATCAGGCCAGTGTTTCAGCAACGGATATCTGGGGTAATTTCAATGATGCCATTTTACTGGCTTCAAGACGTTATCAGGCGCAGACCACAGTTACCGTGCGTCTATTTAAAGAACCCAGCGGCTTATGGGTGAGTCAGTGGAATCTGCTGATGCTGGGGGAGGTCAAATCCTGGGAAATTCGTGATGAAAAAAAAGCACGTATTCTGGCATCCGGTGTTGATGAATTAGCCAACAAGCTGGCTCAGCAGTTTAGCCGGGCGGTTAGTGACGGGAATGATTCTACTCTATTGCTGCAAGTCAATAACGTCACTAACTTTAAAGCATTTCAGGCACTGGATGATTATCTGTTAAACCTTGCCACGGTTAAATCTACAGCCCTGGCCCAGATGGAGCAGGATAAGGTTATATATAATATTACTTATCTTGGCGATAAAAATGCCCTGATTCAGGAGATCCGCCTGAGCGATTTTCTTAAATCTGTTGAGCGAACCCGAGTGGATTATGGAAATGCAGATGAGGTGAACCAGGATTACAAACCGGTTATTCTGGATGATCTGGGTAAGAGCGCAACAGCACAGGGTGAACTAACACCAGAGGGAAAAGCATCAGCAGAAGGTTCTGATGGCAAAGATGGTAATAAGTCTTCTGTCCCTCAGGATCCTGCGCTTTCAACGCCTGCGGCAAATCCGCCAGAGAAGAAAGTGGAAGAATTGGTGCCGGAACTGGAATACTGGCTATCAGAATAAGGACTTGTGATGAGTGAATCACAAAAATGGATGTTGTTGTCGGTCATTCTGCTGATGGGGTGGTTGTTTTATCTGCTTTCTCCCATATTGACGCCATTCCTGGTTGCGGCATTTCTTGGTTATATTGGTGATCCGCTGGTTGATAAACTGGAAGCGCGTAAACTATCGCGCACCCTGTCAGTGACTATCGTCTTCAGCGTATTTACCATATTCTTTTTAATGATACTTATTTTACTGGTGCCGTTACTGGAAAGTCAGTTGCTGGCCCTGCTTAGTAAGCTACCGGCATTTATTGACTTTCTTCAGAGTGATGTCATTCCTAAAGTACTTAAGTTTTCAGGTATAGGAAGCCTAAATCCAGATCAGAGTTTTGATTTCTCCGGATTAAAACAGGCTGTGCGTGATAATTGGCAGAGTATCGGTGGTTTTGCCGGTCGATTAGTCAATACGCTGTCGAATTCAGGGCTTTTAATTCTGGCCTGGGCCACTAACCTGGTGTTGATTCCAGTTATTGCTTTTTATTTTATGCGTGACTGGGACATTCTGGTGGCCAGAATTTCCCACTTATTACCTCGTCACATTGAACCGCTGGTAAGCCGATTAGCGAAGCAATCAGATGAAGTACTGGCAGATTTCTTACGTGGGCAGCTATTGGTAATGAGCTGTCTGAGTGGGATTTATTCCATTGGATTATGGATTGCCGGCCTGGAACTGGCTCTATTGGTGGGGTTGTTAGCCGGTATGGTCAGTTTTGTTCCTTATCTTGGTTTTATTGTCGGCATACTTGCCGCAGTGATTGCTTCTTTAATACAGTTTCATGATTTGACACTTATTCTGCCCATTGTCATCGTCTTTGGTATCGGGCAATTAATTGAAAGCATGTTGCTGACGCCATTACTGGTTGGTGATCGTATTGGCTTACATCCGGTTGCAGTCATTTTTTCGATCATGGTTGGGGGACAATTGTTTGGCTTCGTCGGGGTTCTGATTGCCTTACCGGTATCAGCTGTACTGATGGTGATATTGCGTCATATGTACCAGACTTATGTTTCCAGCGGGTTGTATGAAAACAAAGACCTGGAAAATAAACAGACTCAGGAATAATGCTTTAAATGCAACAATACCATACTTTCAGGAAACGTCTTTCAGCCATAATGGCATTACCCGAATCTCGATTATTAAGTGCTAATCAGATTGGGCTTGAGAAAGAAAGTCTCAGAGTAAATGCCTCAGGTGGTCTTGCGCAATCACGGCACCCAAAGGCTCTGGGCTCACCGCTAACCCATCCCTATATAACCACAGACTATTCTGAAGCACTGAGCGAGTTTATTACCCCGCCTTTTGCCAGAATCAATGATGCTCTGGAATTTTTGCAAAATACCCAGAAATTTGTTTATCAAAACCTTGAAGATGAGATCCTTTGGGCAACCAGTATGCCCTGTGTTGTCGCAGGTGAGTCCAGTATTCCTCTGGCTCATTATGGCAGTTCTAATGCCGGGACAATGAAAACAGTTTATCGCAGGGGGTTGGGACATCGTTATGGTCGGGTGATGCAAGTCATTGCCGGAGTGCATTTTAACTTATCTATTGCGGAGCCTTTCTGGCCAGTCCTGCAAGAAGTTGAAGGCAGCCAGGGGGAGTTACAGGATTTTATTAATCAGCGCTATTTTGATCTGATCAGAAACAGCCAGCGAATGGGCTGGCTGGTGCCTTATTTATTTGGTGCCTCACCTGCTGTCTGTAAGTCATTTTTATCGGAACGTTCATCTACTCTCGCAGATTTTGATGAAAGTACCTATTATGAACCCTATGCGACTTCATTGCGTATGGGTGATATCGGCTATCAGAATAACAAGGAAAATGAAACCGGGATTAAAGCCTGTTATAAGAATATTGATAGTTATATTAAAAGTTTAACCTGTGCGATTACTACGCCTTATGCCGGTTATGAAAAATTTGGTCTGCTTGTGGATGGCAAATATCAGCAGCTGAATAGCAATATTTTACAGATTGAAAATGAATATTATTCCACCATCCGTCCCAAACAACTGCTGCAAGGGAATGAAAAACCAACCATTGCGCTAAAAAAGCGGGGAGTGAAATACGTTGAATTGCGTTCTCTGGATGTGAATGCTTATGACCCCCTGGGTATGAATGAGAGCCAGTTGTACTTTTTAGAAGCCTTTATGCTCTTTTGCTTATTACATGAGAGTCCTGTTATTGACGTATCTGAGCGCAAAGAAATCGATCACAATGAAATGCTGACTGCACACCGTGGTCGTATGCCGGGACTAAAGCTGTTAAGGAATGGTAAAAACTATGCTTTGAAAGAGTGGGCCATGGAAATCATGCAGGAAATGAACGGAGTGTGTGAATTGCTTGATGTAGATAATCCGCACAAACCTTATACTGCAAGTCTCAATAAACAGAAAGAGCGTATTGCTCACCCGGATATGACACCCTCAGCAAGAATGCTGGATGATATGCGCCAGGATCAGGAAAGTTTTCACCGTTTTGCTGAGCGTATGTCCAAAAAGCATTGTCATTATTTTAAAAATCTGCATCTGAACGCCGAACAGGAGCAGTTTTTTCACAATGAGGCTGAGCGGTCAATTCAAAAGCAATTGGCGATGGAAGCTGCCGATCAAATGAGTTTTGAAGAATATCTTACTGAGTACTTTAACCAAACGTAGAAAAAGAGCAAACTTAGAAAAGGTGATTCTCAATAAAATCCCGAACAAAAGGCTCTCTTTGCGCGCTGTGGAAGCGATCAACTTCTTCCCCATCAACAAAAGCAATGACCGTTGGGAAGCCTCGAACTTTATAACGCCCGGCAATGCGCATATTTTCATCAGCATCAACCTTGGCCAGTAAAAATTCCCCTGAAAATTCTTTACTCAGCTTGTCCAAAACAGGCATCAGGACATTACATGGCCCACACCAATCAGCACTTATATCCACCAGCACCAGGCGCTTATGAGATTCTTTGATAGCAACGTGCTCAAAATTCTGCTCAGTTGCATCGACAACAAAATCTTCTGAAGTGAGGAGAGGATGAATGTCTGGATGGGTATGAAGATCCATGCTTTTTACTCCGCGTATAATGATTGCTTTAACTGCTTCATCAGAAAAAATTATGGCTATTATCCAGAATTTCAGAGTGAATAGCCATAAAAAAGCCCGGAATGCGCAAAGCAATTCCGGGCTTGTACAGACAGGCTGTTAATTTGCAGGTTTAAACCATAAATTAACGAATCATTACTATTTTGCAGCAGGCTTAGCTACTGGAGCTGGAGCTCCAGCTGCAGGAGCATATGGGTATGGCGTATAACCATAACCACGATTGTCATAACGCTGATTACCAGAACCCTGTACGTTGTTGTCCCAGTTGTTATAGCCATTACCATAACCGCTGGCATCAGCATTACCACGAGCGTTTCCCCGACCACGGCCGCGACCACGACCTTTAAACGTGATTTCTACATCTCCATCCATATCAGCATCACCTGAACTGTCACCCCATCCATTGCCGTAAGCATTTCCATAGGCATCATTGTTCATGTTATTGTAGCCACGACCATCCCAGTTGCTATTACTGTCACCATCGTCATTCCAGGGACCGCCCCACCAGGCATTTGCTGACATAGAAGCTGTAGTCGCAACTATTGCTGCAGCAATTAATATTTTTTTCATTTTATCTTCCCCGGGGCTTTGTCATATTTATTATTTTAATGTGTTGTGATAAGTATATTTGTGAATGTTAATATAAGCAATTAGTAATTTCCCTAATGTTTGCAATTTATTTCACTTTTAACTGTCAAACATATTATAAATGACTTTTTATATCCAGTATTTGTAAAAAACGGCTTAATTTAATAAGCTACAATTGAAAATTAGCACCTTGAACCCTATAATTAAGGTAAGGGGATGAAATGGCTTCGACAGAGATTGGAACCCTGATGTTCATGCCGAGTGAATTCTAGTAGTCTCGTTAAACCATCTGGAAAATTAAAGTAATTGCAAACGATGATAATTACGCTCTAGCTGCTTAAAAACCGGTTAGCTTTTGACTACCTTTATCTGTGGGGGTTACTCAGAAGTCACTTTACACAGCTTTCGCCAGTTATTCAGTCCGAGTTCAACTGGTTAAACTTTAAACGGACTCGTGAGCTTTTGTCCTGGCTACCCGCCAACGGTTCATTAAAACTACCGGTAGTACTAAGCATGTAATAGACTGATGGCAGAATGTTTTTGGACGCGGGTTCGACTCCCGCCATCTCCACCAAATCAATACTAAAAGGATTCTGAAAAGAGTCCTTTTTTTATGCCTGAAGTATAGCTGTGAGAGCATCCTATTCTACGCTATGGTTTCTTATACAATACTAAATTATTAGTGAATAAGTATTATACTAATACACTGTATCAAGTGGGGAACAGGAACGTAAAAAGAGGGAATGAGATAGTGGGATTCCAAAAATTGGGGGATAAGACGGCACTCAAATATAGAATGAACGCGATTTAATTCAAGTTCTTTCCTAAGGTTACCTTTGTATTTTCTAGTGTTTTTTCATGTGTAATGTCATTTCCATATATTCCATGATTTTGGCATTCATATGAGTAAAATGTTTCATGAGTTTGGATGTGTATAATTTTGTTAAACTACGCTTAGGATAGTCTTGGGCCTGTACTTTTGCCTCTTGTTTTACCTGTTCAATTATTTCATCATGATGCTTATCTTCAAGAAGCTTAGCTGAAAATTCAGGATTAAATTTCCCATCCACCCAATTTGCAGGATTTTTTTGGGGAAAGTGCTCAAAATAATCTGACCAGTCACTCATGATTTTCCTCCCTATACGGAGTGTTTTTATAGTAAGCCAATAAGTTGTTGACTTGATCCGTATAATCTTACATATCAGCTTAATTCGTTTTAACCATAAACTGAAAATCCGTCTTATGTTAATGATAAGTTAATACAAAAAATATGTCAGTGATTATCATCACCACGTTACAAATTGAAGCAGTTCTACCTTTTTAAATGAATCTCCAGAGAAGAATATAGTCTCGCTCCAAAACCAGACTAACAGCATCCAGTTTAAACTCTTTTGAATATTTCTTTCTTGTGGTCATTTGTTTTTCTCCAATTAAGATTATTATCTCTTAACTAGTGTGTTCAAATACATTAGACCACATCACAGATAGCCAATGATTTGTGGTTTTATTAACTTGGTTGATTTCTGTCAATACTAGAGTTTATGATGTGATTGTGTCTAAAAGGAGAGCATGATGAGAGTTTTTATATTATTAATATTGTTATATATCTCAATAAGTTCAAACAGCGTATGTGCTAATGAGCAGAATGACAAATTGTTTCAAGAACAAAAGTCTGAAGCAGGTATTAAATCTGGTTCATCACAAATAACAAAACCACTCAATCTAACAATTGATCCTGATATTATTAATGAATCAAAGGAACAACAAAATGCTGTAATCAAAAAGAGTGATCAATTATTACCTAATATCTTTATGGATAAACCAGAACATAAAATATCAATAGAAGGTGGTACCTCAATCAACGATAAATCCACTAAATCTGAAATGATTGATGGGGCGGAAATGCCTATCGAGGTAAAAACAGACCAATAGAGGTCTTACTGGGCAGATGTAGGAATTAGAGACAAGTGGGTGTTTTATCTGCCCTATAATAATTAACAGGAAATTAGAATTATCCCTAAAAGGGTTGCAAAGGGGGAGTGGGGTTCAACTCCCGCCATCTTCAGAAAATTTATATTTTAAATCAATATGCTTCAGTAAAGCCTTTTTTCTGAAATGTAACATTAATACCCTTATTTGATTTTTGCTATTCGGGCTTTTTCACGGTTCCAGTCGCGTTCTTTTTCTGATGCCCGTTTATCGTATTGATGTTTTCCCTTAGCCAGAGCAATCTTGCATTTTACCCGGCTTTTTTTCCAGTATAGCGACAGGGGAATAATGGAGTAGCCTTTGCGTTCAACTGCACCGACTAATCTGGATAACTCGTGGCTGTGAAGTAATAATTTTCGGCTTCGCTGCTGGTCGGGGACAACATGAGTTGAAGCACAGAGCAGTGGTGAAATTACCGCACCAAAGAGGAAGGCTTCGCCATTTTTCAGCAGTACATAACTGTCTTTTATCTGAGCTTTTCCTGCCCGCAGACTTTTAACTTCCCAGCCTTCAAGAACCAGACCCGCTTCAAATTCTGTTTCTAGCAGATAATCATGACGCGCTTTTTTATTTTGCGCAATCGTATTACTTGGTGCTTTCTTTTTCTTTTTTCCCATGAGGCAATTATACAGAAAAATGTTACAATACGGCAGAGAAAAAGAAGCTAAGATCAAGGAAAGTGAATAATGTCTGATTCTGAATCAGTGAGTGGAGTCCCTTCAGCAGCCAGAGAACAATGGTCATCTCGTATTGTCTTTATACTGGCAGCGACCGGTTCCGCAGTCGGCCTCGGTAATATCTGGAAATTTCCCTATATCACTGGTGAAAATGGCGGTGGTGCTTTCGTATTAATTTATCTGCTTTGTATTGCCGCAATTGGTGTTCCAATAATGATGGCAGAAATTATGCTGGGCCGTCGAGGGCGTCAGGATCCCGTCTCGACCATGAAACATCTGGCCAAAGAATCAGGCCATTCTCGTTCCTGGGGATTATTGGGCTGGATGGGCGTTATTACCGGCTTTTTAATCCTCTCCTATTATAGTGTGATTGCGGGCTGGGCTCTGGCCTATATTCCGCGTATGGCTACGGGTGTCTTTACGGGACTTGAGGCTGAAGCGGTGAATGCTGTTTTCGGTGATCTGGTCAGTAGCCCTGAAACTTTACTGGCATGGCATACTATTTTCCTTGTTATGACTATGGTGGTTGTGGCTCGGGGTGTAAGAAGCGGTTTAGAAAAAGCGGTGACTTTTCTGATGCCCATATTATTTCTTCTTTTGGTTATTCTGATTTTCTATGCTGTTGGAACAGGACATTTTCAACAAGGTTTAAGCTATCTGTTCAATCCTGATTTCAGCAAGATCACTACCGAGGGAATTCTTAGTGCCATGGGGCATGCCTTTTTTACCTTAAGTCTGGGTATGGGAGCTATTATGGTTTATGGCTCCTATCTGCCGGAAAATACATCCATTGCCAGTGCTTCTTTTGCTGTGGCATTTATGGATACTCTGGTTGCTCTTATGGCGGGTATGATTATTTTCCCGATTGTTTTTGCCAATGGTCTGGAAGCTGGTGCAGGTCCTGGTCTGATTTTTAAAACTCTGCCGCTGGCATTTGGCAGCATGAATTATGGCACTTTATTCGGAACATTGTTTTTTGTCCTGCTGGTTTTTGCTGCCTGGACATCCAGTATTTCCCTGATTGAGCCTGCTATTACCTGGGCGATGAAAACTTTTCAGGTTTCTCGTCTTAAAGCTTCGATTGTTTCAGGCGTACTGGTCTGGTGCCTGGGATTACTGACCGTATTTTCCTTCAACCTGGCCAGTGATTTTACCATTTCAACGTCTATATCCACCCAGTATGGTGAGTTTGTGATCCTCAAAGATGCCACAGCATTTGATTTTCTGGATTATCTGACCTCAAATATCATGCTGCCGCTGGGTGGTTTAATGATTGCAGTTTATGCGGGCTGGTTAATGAAAAAACAGTTTTCCAGCGAAGAGCTGAAATTAAGCGGCTTCTGGTACGCAGTCTGGTTGTTTTTAGTGCGCTATGTTGCTCCTGTTATGGTCGTCGTGGTCTTTTTAAATGCCATGGGTGTGATTGCATTCATCAAAAGTGTTGTGGGGTAAATTGTGTGACCTGTATTAGTAAAACAGCGTTGATCCCTTATAGTGCTGAAAAAATGTATGATCTGGTTGCCGATGTTGATAATTACCAGAATTTTTTGCCCTGGTGCGGAGGTTCAAAAGTTTTAAGTAAAACGGATGATGAAGTGAAAGGGCAGGTAGTAATTCAGCATATGGGTATGAATAAAACCTTTACTACCCTGAACCGCATGCAAAAAAACAAAATGATTGAAATGCGTCTGGTAGATGGTCCTTTCAGGCATTTAGAGGGATTCTGGCGATTTGATGCACTGGATGAAAATGGCTGTAAAATTTCTCTTGATCTGGAATTCGAATTTTCCAATAAAGTCATGAGTATGGCTTTTGGTCCAATATTCAGTCAAATTGCTAATAGTATGGTTGATGCTTTTTGCAAACGAGCGATTGTTATTTATGGAAAGTGAAATGGTGGTGAATAAAAATCCGCGCCAGATCATTGTTGAAGTGGCTTATGCTGTGCCAGCTTCGCAAGTCATTTATACGGTCGAAGTGGATGAAGATGCAAGCGTTAAAGATGCCATAATAATTTCCGGAATATTACGGGAATTCCCTGAGATTGATCTGGAAGTCAATAAGGTCGGCATTTTTAGTAAGTTAACCAAACTGGATAATTCATTGCAGCACAAAGACAGAGTTGAAATTTATAGAAAACTCATAGCCGATCCCAAAGCAGTGAGAAAACAGCGTGCGGCAGAAGGTAAAGAAATGAAAAAAGGAAAGTAGAGAATGCAGGAGATGAGAAACTATATTTACCTCTCACTTCCCACCTCTCACTTTCTCATTCTCCACTGGTCTATGGTATAGGGAAAGATTCTATAGTGCCTGCGCCTGTAGTTCCTTCACCTTCACCACGAGGGTTTACCGGTACATCACCGTCAGTTGGTATGCCGCGGTGCTCATCCGTCCAGGAAAAGAAGTCAATAAATCGTGCCCAGTATCCTTTTTCTCCATCTTCACCATCCCCTTCATAATCCTCCAGGGGTACAACAACAATTTCAGTTGTTGTATGAGTATTCTCGGCTTTATCACCAGGGCGGAAGGTGCCTTGAATACTGACTAACTTCTCAGCCTCATTAAAAAAGAGTGTTGCCTGTTTTGCTTCGATCTCACCATAGCCAGGTTTAAAACGAAATAGATAATCCCAGCGATTTGCATGAAAGGAGTCATCCAGCATAGGCGTTCCCATAATAAAACGAACCTGTTCTTTATTCATACCGGGACGTAATTGATTAACCTGATCCTGTTCTACAACGTTGCCTTGCTGGACATCAATTTTGTGAACTCTCGGCAGGCCAAGATAGGAAAGGTCGGGCGCCCAGCTACAAGCACTCATGGACAAAACGACAGGAATAAGACCGAGAATAATAATATTTCGCATTTCTATAATGATTTCTTTAGTGATTTCTGTATACTAACTATATAAGTGAATGCGATAATACAATATTATCACCATAAAAGCACCCTCGTAAATGGTTTTATAAGGGGCGGGATGCAGGTGTTCAGGCTTTGTTGATAAAGCGTACTAAAATCAGGGAATTATATTAGTGAGAAATCTTGAACTCAAAAAAGCCGGTTTAAAAGCGACTCTTCCTCGTTTAAAAATTCTGGAATTGCTGGAAAAGGGTGATGCCCGGCATATGAGTGCTGAAGATGTTTATAAAAAATTACTGGAAATTGGCGAAGATGTCGGCCTGGCAACGGTTTATCGTGTGTTGACTCAGTTTGAAAGCGCAGGTCTTGTTTCACGTCATCATTTTGAAGGTGGTCATTCTGTTTTTGAACTCAATCAGGGGACGCATCATGATCATCTGGTGTGTGAAAAATGTGGCAAAGTGGAAGAATTTTATGAAGAAACAATAGAGTCATGCCAGCATAAAGTAGCAGAAAAACTGGGTTATAAAATGACCGATCACAGTCTTTATATCTACGGTATCTGCCCTGCCTGTCAGAAAGAAAACAGCTAATAACAGTTTCTTTAACCGAGTTTATTCTAAATCTGTAAGCTGTTTACGCATTTCTCTTGCATGGGATCGAGTTTGAACCGTAATCGTTACCCCACCCATCATGCGGGATAATTCTTCAATTCGTTGTTCTTCATTCAAAGGCATGATTTGAGTACTGGTGCTTTCATTTGTGCTGTGCTTAAACACATTAAGGTGCTGGTGAGCCTGGAAAGCTACCTGAGCCTGATGAGTAACGCATAAAATCTGGGACTTGTTCGAGGCTTTATTTTGAGTGCTGCTACCTAATAATCGCAATTTGCTGCCAACCATTTCAGCAATTCCACCACCGATTCCCACGTCAACTTCATCAAAAATAAGCGTTGGAATATTACTAAACTGTGCTGTGACGACTTGAATTGCCAGACTAATACGGGAAAGTTCACCACCGGAAACCACTTTAGACAGCGTTTGTAAGGGGTGTCCCGGATTAGTACTGACATGAAATTCAATGATTTCCATGCCATGCAATTGAGGTTGTTCTGATTTGACAGACAGTAATTTTATTTCAAAAGCACAATGTTCCATACCCAGCTCATGAATATGGGTAATCACTTCCTGCGCCAGAAGTCCGGCTGCCTTGTCACGCGCCTGAGTGAGTTTTTTAGCGAGTTTGAAGTAAGTAAGTCTGATGCTTTCAACTTCTTCTAATAAAGTTTCCAGATGAGAGTCAGCATGCTCCAGTTGCTCCAGTTCAGAATGAAGAGTTTCAATATGGCTAAACAATTCATTTGTTTCCACCCGATGTTTGCGGGATAAATCATAGATATTACCGATCCGGGTATCCAGCCATTGCAGACGCTGTGGATCAAGTTCCAGGGAATCCAGGTAATGACGTAATTCTGAACTAGCCTCATCAATTTGAATCAGTGCAATATTAAGCATTTCACTCACTGGATTTAGTGAACTATCCAGTTCAGACAGACTTTGTAATTCATTCAGGCAGTGATTAACCTGATGACTGATGCTTTTTTGCTCATCCTCTGACACCTGGAAGTATACTGCCTGTGATGTTTCAATTAATTGGTTGGCATTGCTTAGTCTGAGATGTTCTTCCTCCAATGCACTGAGCTCATTTTCCTGTAAGTCAAGTTCGTCCAGTTCCTGAACCTGGAAACGCAGCAAGTCCAGTTTGGCATCACGTTCAGCCGTATCCTGTTTGAGTTTCTGATACTCTGAGGATTTTTTCTTCCACTGTTGATAGCATTGGTTGACTTCTTTACGTAGTAGACTGCTGCCGGCAAAATTATCCAGTAAAAGTCGTTGTTCATCCGTTTTGAGTAATGTCTGATGGGTATTTTGACCATGGATATTAACCAGTTTTTCACCTAGCTCACGCAGTAATAGCAAGGGTATTGGCTGACCGTTAATATAGCCTCTGGAACGTCCTTTGGCATTGATTGTGCGCCGGATCAGACAGGTGCAATTATTACCACTATTTGAATCATCATCCAGTTCATTATCAATGAGCCATTGTTCAATGTTGGGATCCTGAACATCAAACTCTGCTGCAATATCAGCGCGCTCAGCACCATGACGTACAGCCGCCGCCTCTGCCCGATCACCTAATACCAGGCCGAGCGCATCAATAAGAATAGATTTACCAGCACCTGTTTCACCGGTCAGGACTGTCAAGCCGGAATGGAGTTCCAGTTCCAGAGAATCAACAACGGCAAGGTTTTTTATTGTAATGTGGTTAAGCATATATGAATGAGCTAATTTCGAAGTTTCTCACCCCAGCGTAATTTTGCTCTGAGGATCTCAAAATAATCATAGGTTTTCGGGTGCAGGATAGTTATATGTTTCGGATGACGCATGATCTTAACATGATCACCCGGTAAAAGATTAAAATTAATCTGTCCGTCATAGGTGACCTGAGCCTGAGTAGAAAAACGGTCACTGACGACAATATCAATTTCACTGTCACCCGAGATGACCACGGGTCTGTTACTCATGGTGTGCGGACAGATTGGAACCAGTTCCATGACATTAAGAGAAGGATACAAAATAGGGCCGCCGCCGGACAATGAATAAGCTGTTGAGCCGGTAGGTGTGGAGATAATCAAACCATCGGCGTGCATTGAATGCACAAACTTATCATCAATATAGGTTTCAATTTCAATCATGCGGGCGACATCAGATTTGTGGATCACCACGTCATTGAATGCGTTGCCGCCGCCGAAATAGTCACCATCACGCTCGATTTCACTGATGATTAAAAAGCGATTTTCTTCAGTGTATTCACCGGCCAGTATATCATCCAGAGCCAGATGTACATCAATAGCGCATAAATCCACCAGAAAACCCAGATGCCCCAGATTAATACCTAATAAAGGCACGCCAAAGCCAACCAGACTTCGTGCTGCACTGAGTAATGTGCCGTCACCGCCGACAATGATGACCAGATCACTTCGTTCACCTAATTGATTTCTGGTGACAACTTCCATTTCATGATTGCTGAAAACAGCCGCAGTGCTTTCATCCAGCAATACATCACAATTGTTACTGGCAAAATATTCATGCAGACTGACCAGTGCATCACCGACACTGGGATCAGCATACTTTCCAATCAGGCCAATGGTCTTAAAAATTCTATTATTACTTTTTTCTTCTTTCTGTGGTGTCATTTTTTCACTTGCCGTACAAAAAAATTATTTGCCTTTGATAATATCAGACCGGCTCTGTAGAGGTAGAGCGTCATCTATTAGAAACTAGCACAAAAAGTCAGGAAACAAAATAGTCATAAGTAAAAATGATAATATTGCCGGTTTTTTGCGGCTATTAAGTCTTGAAACTGTAAAACTCAACCTTATGTAGAAGTAATAATTACCAAGACATAAGCTTCTAACCTAATTAAAGAATTTTAAATCTTGTGACAAAACAGCAATTATTTGATGACCGGGCCAGTCAACTGATGAAAGTACTGGTTGAAACCTATATCAGTGACGGACTGCCTGTTGGCTCCAGGGCTTTAATGGAATGTTCCGGCTTGAAAGTCAGTTCCGCAACTATCAGGCATATTATGGCTGATCTGGAAAAAATGGGTTTAATTCATTCGCCGCATACTTCCGCCGGGCGTGTGCCGACGGTACAGGGCTATCGCTTATTTGTCGATTCACTGCTTTCTGTCAAAACACCGGATAAATATCTGCTGCATCAACTGGCATCCCATCTCAAAGAAGGTGATGAACAAAATAAAATTCTGGAAAATGCCTCTGAAACCCTGTCTGGTATGACCAAAATGGCCGGTCTGGTCGTTTTGCCAAAAAAAGAATTAATTGCCCTGACTCAGATTGAATTTATTCCACTGTCCAATAATCGGATACTGGCCGTCCTGGTGCAAAGTGATAACGAAGTCCAAAATCGGGTCTTACACTTACAACAAAATTACAGCAACGCCCAATTGCAGCAAATGAGCAATTATTTAAATAGCTTGCTGATGGGAAAATCAATTAAAGAAGTTTGCCAGACGCTATTGCAGGAAGTAGAAAATACCCGTCAGAAAATGGATGAAATGATGCGCTCTGCCATACAAATGGCAACCCAGGCCTTCGCAGAGCATCATGAATCTCAGGATGATTTTATGATCAGTGGTGAAACTAATCTGATGCAATACAATGATATCTCTGACATGGACAGAATGCGGCACTTATTTGATGCCTTTCATGAAAAACAGCATATTCTTTCATTATTGAATCAGGTCAGTAATGCTGATGGTGTGCAATTGTTTATTGGTGATGAGTCCGGCTATGAACCTCTGGATGACTGTTCTGTTGTGGCTGCACCTTATCAGATAGAAGGACAGACGATGGGGGTTCTGGGGGTTATCGGCCCGACCCGTATGGCTTATGACAGAGTTATTCCAATTGTTGATTTAACAGCAAAATTATTAACTTCAGCCTTGAATCATGAAAATTAACCCCTATTTAATGTGTGTATAACAGCTTCGAGCAGAGATAGTCAATAGAGAGAAAGAGAGTAAAGATGTCAGAAGAACAAAAAGAGGATGGGCAAATGGAAGAAGAAGTAAAGGCTCAGTCTTCAAAAGACACAAACAGTATGGATGGCGGAACAGAAAGTGACGGGACTGATAATGAAGAAATCAGCGATGAACTGGAACTGGCCGCACTGGAAGCAGAAGAATTAATTGCCCACATCAAGAAAGCTCAGGCTAAAGCAGATGAGAACTGGGATGTTGCTTTGCGAACCAAAGCAGAAATGGAAAATGTTCGTCGCCGTACAGAAAAGGAAGTTTCTAATGCCAGAAAGTTTGGCATTGAGAAAATGGTCAATGAAATATTGCCCGTCAAAGATTCCATGGAAATGGGCTTGAAAGCCGCTGTTGAACTGGATATTGAAGATGAGGCTGTGCATAAAATCCGAGAGGGTATGGAACTGACCTTAAAAATGATGAACAACGCCATTGAAAAAATCGGTGTAACTGAAATTGCGCCGGAAGAAGGTGATGCCTTCAATGCAGAATTTCATCAGGCGATGTCCATGCAGGAAATTCCAGGCAAAGAATCCAACAGTATTGTGGTCGTTATGCAAAAAGGCTATCTGCTCAATGAGCGTCTGATAAGACCTGCCATGGTAATGGTTGCAAAATAACAGAATTTAAATAGGGTTTTTCAAAGCAAACCCTTGAAAGATGGGAATATAACCCCATTAAACAGTACAGAATGTAAGAAAATATTTAGGAGAAAACAATGGGTAAAATTATCGGTATTGACTTGGGTACAACCAACTCATGTGTGGCTGTTATGGATGGTGACAAGCCAAAAGTTATTGAAAATGCAGAAGGCGATCGTACAACTCCATCCATCGTTGCCTATACTGATGATGAAATTTTAGTAGGGCAGCCAGCCAAACGTCAGGCGGTCACAAATCCTACTAATACACTCTATGCTGTCAAGCGTCTGATTGGCCGTACTTTTAATGAAGATGCCGTACAGAAAGACATTGATCTGGTTCCTTATAAAATCGTTAAGGCCGACAATGGTGATGCCTGGGTAGAAGCTCAAGGCAAAAAAATGGCACCACCGGAAGTTTCAGCCAAAGTTCTGGCAAAAATGAAAAAAACTGCTGAAGATTACTTAGGTGAAGAAGTGACTGAGGCCGTTATTACTGTACCTGCCTACTTCAATGACTCTCAGCGTCAGGCAACAAAAGATGCGGGTAAAATTGCCGGACTGGATGTAAAACGTATTATTAATGAGCCGACTGCTGCGGCACTGGCTTATGGTCTGGATAAATCAAAAGGTGACTCGACCGTTGCAGTATTTGACCTGGGTGGTGGTACTTTTGATGTATCAATAATTGAAATTGCTGAAGTGGATGGTGAATACCAGTTTGAAGTATTATCAACCAATGGTGATACCTTCCTCGGTGGTGAAGATTTTGACCTGCGTCTGATTGATTATCTGGCGGATGAATTCAAGAAAGATCAGGGTATGGATTTACGTGGCGACCCACTGGCCATGCAGCGTCTGAAAGAAGGGGCAGAAAAAGCCAAGATTGAACTGTCTTCGACTCAGCAGACTGATGTCAATCTGCCTTATATTACTGCAGATGCTTCCGGTCCTAAACACTTAAATGTCAAAGTGACTCGTGCCAAGCTGGAATCTCTGGTAGAAGATTTAATTAAGCGTACTATCGACCCTTGTCGTACCGCTATTAATGATGCTGGTTTATCTGTCGGTGACATCGATGACGTGATTTTAGTCGGTGGTCAGATTCGTATGCCTAAGGTTCAGGAAGAAGTGCAGGCTTTCTTTGGCCAAGAACCTCGTAAAGATGTTAACCCTGATGAAGCGGTTGCTGTTGGTGCTGCGGTTCAGGGCGGTGTTTTAGGCGGTGATGTGAAAGACGTTCTGTTATTGGACGTAACACCTTTATCACTGGGTATCGAAACAGCTGGTGGTGTTATGACCAAGCTGGTTGAAAAGAATACTACCATTCCAACTAAAGCTTCACAGGTCTTTACTACTGCAGATGATAACCAGACTGCTGTAACGGTACATGTCCTGCAAGGTGAACGTGAAATTGCTTCCGGAAATAAATCGCTGGGCCGCTTTGACCTGTCGGATATTCCACCAGCACAACGTGGTACACCTCAGATTGAAGTTTCTTTTGACCTGGATGCCAATGGTATTTTGCATGTTTCTGCAAAAGACAAGGCAACCGGCAAAGAGCAGTCTATTGTGATTAAAGCATCCAGTGGTTTGTCTGATGATGAGGTTGAACGCATGGTCACTGATGCTGAAGCCCATAAGGAAGATGATAAGAAATTCCATGAGCTGGTCACCGTTCGCAATACTGCAGAAAATATGATTCATGCTACTAAGAAGTCGATGGAAGATATGGGTGATAAGCTGGAAGATGGTGAAAAATCCAGCATTGAAGCTGCGATTAAAGATCTGGAAGAATCACTCAAAGGTGATGATAAAGATGATATTGAAGCGAAAACCAAAACTCTTACCGATGCTTCTGCGAAAATGGCTGAACGTATGTATGCTAACCAGGAAGGTGCTCCTGAAGGTGCCGGCGCTGAAGGTGCAGCAGAAAATACCGCTGATGATGATGTGGTTGATGCAGAGTTTGAAGAAGTGGATGACTCTAAAAAGTAATCCTGTTTCAACACTGCTTTAACTCTTTAACAAAACACAGAACGGATGAATCTCCGTCCTGTGTTTTTTTGTTTTTTCATTCTTTGTTATACAAAAGCCAAGAAAGCCAATTATGTCCAAAAGAGATTTTTATGAAGTACTTGGAGTTGATAAAACTGCAAGTGATGCTGAACTGAAAAAAGCCTATCGTCGACTGGCGATGAAGCATCATCCGGATCGGAATCCTGATAATGAAGATGCGGAAGCCCATTTCAAAGAGGCTAAACAAGCCTATGAAGTATTATCTGATGCTCAAAAACGAGCGGCTTATGACCAGTTTGGTCATGCCGGAGTGGATCAGAGTGCCGGTATGGGTGGTGGTGCCGGCGGTAATTTCAGCGATATCTTTGGTGATGTCTTTGGTGATATTTTTGGCGGCGGTGGAGGCGGAGGTCGTCGCGGCGGCGGTGAACGAGTATTTCGTGGTGCCGATTTGCAATACAATCTTGAACTGACCCTTGAAGAAGCTGTACACGGTAAATCAGTAAAAATCCGAATCCCTACCATGGTAAGTTGTAAAAAATGTAGTGGTTCCGGTGCTAAAAAAGGTTCCAAAGCTGAGACCTGTGGTACTTGTCAGGGCGTTGGTCAGGTACGAATGCAGCAGGGTTTCTTCTCTTTACAGCAAACCTGTCCAGCCTGTCATGGCAGTGGTAAAGTCATTAAAGACCCCTGTGACGCCTGTCATGG
>Ga0209013_10001186_pt1 | contig 24074 bp, 20 predicted proteins | sample Cruoilmetagenom2_FD_187291 | JGI IMG/M metagenome (GOLD analysis project Ga0209013, IMG submission 187291) | Oil polluted marine microbial communities from Coal Oil Point, Santa Barbara, California, USA - Sample 2 (SPAdes) (version 2) | ecosystem: Environmental > Aquatic > Marine > Oil seeps ... | reverse complement strand
TGTTTAATATCCATCATACAGGTAAAGCTCATAGTGATACTGATATCATGATTGAGTTCCCAGAGGATAAGAGTATCTTTCTAGGGGATATCATCACCAACAAACGTATTCAGTCAGCACGACCTGCTGATAGTGATATCAGAGGGCAGATCCATGCAGTTAAGTTTGTTCTCAGTAGAGATAATGACTGGTTTATTCCAGGTCATGGCTCAAGTGGTGGTCGTGAATTGCCAGAACAGCAACTGGTTTTCTTAAAAAAATTATATGCCTCTGTTAATAGGCACTACGAAAATGGTCTGACAGATTATGAGATGCGAGATCTGGTTAAGCAAGATCTCATTGAGTATCAGGATTGGTATAATTTCAAAGAACTGGGACGCGTAATAAGCAATGTTTATTTGAAGGTTGAAGAGGATGCTTTTTAAATTACATTTGAATTAGCTATAAATTAGAACAAAATACTCAATATCATTCATCAGCCCTTAATTAATGGACAATATAAGGCTTTGTTCTATTTAAAAAATTTAATCAATTCATGACCATTTCATTGTTATGTAAATTACCGACATTACTATTTTCACTACTGGTTCCTGCTCTTGATCTTCCCGCTATCAGTGAGGTGAATACTTAGGGTAGTGCTGGGGGAGGAGGAGAGGTATAGTCAAGGGGTTTAGGAAAACAGGGATGTTTTCCTCAAAGCGTCACATGGACGTGCTAGAGCGGCCCCTTGACTATACCTCTCCTCCTCCCCCAGCACGGTTTTACCTAAAACAATTCCCCGAACGCCCCCTTTAATTCTCTTTTTAGTTGATCTAGATCAATAAAAGTTATATCATAATACCTGACTAAATTACTAAGGAATTAACATGCGAAGAAGTATTATGGTTTTCGGTTGTACAATGGAAGACGGTTCACAGATAAGTTGTGATGATGAAGGTGTGGTATCTGTTAGGGTTCATCCTGATCATTCCGTTAGTGTGACTAGTTCAGACAATGATGAACGCATTCTTGAAGGAAAATGGGTAGGTTACGTGCCAAGATTTAATTAATCTTTTTGTTTTAGTAGTCTGGCCAGATTAATTAATTCAGATAAATTTTTTGCCTCCATTTTTTCCATTGCTTTAGCTCGGTGAATTTCTACTGTCCGGGTACTTATATTGAGTTCATAAGCAATGACTTTATTCAATTTGCCTGATACGACTTCGGTAAAAATTTCTTTTTCTCTGGGAGTTAAGGAGTCATATTTATTCTGGGCATCTTGTTGAATGTCATGTTCATCATGGCGTTTGCTGCCAAGATCCATTGCTTGTGATATTCGATCCAGTAATTGTTGATCGCTGAAGGGCTTTTGTAGAAAATCAACGGCACCATTTTGTACAGCTTTAACTGCCATGGGTATTTCGCCATGTCCCGAGATCATAATAATGGGTAAAAGTGCATCTATCGTGGATAGCTTTTCCTGTAAATCCATACCGCTCATGCCGGGCATACGTACGTCAAGAATTAAACAGCCTTTTCTATTGTGATCAAACTGACTGAAAAATTCATCAGCTGATGCAAAACATTCAACACGATAACCTATCGATTTAATTAACAGGCGAAGCGCTGCCCTGACATCAGGTTCATCATCAACAACAAATACAGTTGGTTCATCTTTTGGTGCAATCGAGTCAGGCATTTTTTCCCCTAATGGTTTTTAATGGGCAGACAGATAGTGACTTTAGTTCCTTTCGGTTCACTGTCTATTGTGATACTGCCTTTATGCAATTCTATAATATGGTGACACATTGACAAGCCAATGCCAATACCGTTTTCTTTAGTGGTCATGAACGGGTTGAATAAGTTGTCCTGAATTTCAGGAGGAATACCCAGGCCATTATCCTCAATGGTTATTTCATAATATGGCCCATTGATTTGTGTCGACAGGGTAATTTCAGGCGTTTCTATTGAGCCATCTGTGACGGCATCAATGGCATTATTTAATAAACTAAGAATAACCTGTTTGAACTGAATCGTACCGACACAGAGAGTCGTGTTTAAGGGTTCAAAATTTGTTATCAGGTTAATTTGTGAAGCGGGATTATCCAGTTCGGTTAAATGAGTGCTTTCCTGTATTAACTGGTTAATGCTGGCATTCTGGCAACTCAATGAATTTGCATCCAATTGGGCGCGTATATCTCTAATGACCTGGCCGGCGTGTTCAGCATTAATGACAACCCGATCCATTGCTACTGAAATTTCTTCTAAGGATGCATTGCTTTGATAAAGACGCTGCATTGCCTGCGTATAAGACAAGATAGCTGTCAGAGGTTGATTAAGCTGATCAGCCATTGAGCTGGATATTTCCCTCATGGCATTCAGGCGGGAAAATTGTTTTAATTCTTTAAAGTTCTTTTTTAATAAGGTGTATTTACGCGGCTCATTAGAAATTTCTGAAGGATCATTATTAACATGATTTAAGGTGATCAAGTACAGGCAATTATTTTGAGATTTCTTGTTTTCAAGCGTGGTTACCATTTTTAGATGGTATAAACCAGGCAGTTGGCAACGATCAAAACTGAGCGTCTTTTCAAAAGGAGAAGCAAAAATCTGAGCTGGCTTTTTATTAAGTGAACTAATTGCTTTGAGGAAATCCTGCTCCGTAAAAGCACTTGAAAGTTGAGTTAAATTTATCTGTTCAGGAGATAATTCACTGAACAGAGCAGCAGCTTGTGGATTGCTGTACTGTATAGAAGCATGCTTGTCTACTACAATAATAGCTACAGGCAAATTATCTAAAATTGTCTGTTGAGCGGAAAAGGCTGTGTCAGATACAGGGTTATGCATAATGTTCAACTATAGTATAGAAAAAAAGTATAGGTAAAACTTTTATTAGCGACATACTCATTATTATAGACTCAGCTATTCTTTACAATATGTAGAAACCGAAGGTTCGAATATAGCTGTCTCCTTATTTGAAATATTATTGTTTAAATACCGTTCTCTATAATTGATCAACATTAATTTATTTAGCTTTTAAATTGGCTAAGGGTCTAAAAATAATGCCAGTCAAACTTATTCATTCTTTGAAATTTCAAGTTACTGCAATATTGTTTTTGCTTTTATCTTTGTTTTCGTTTGCTATTACCTATACGCTTTATACCATAGATGAGCGTGAAAAAGAGACTGCAGCATTGCAGTTGATTCATCGTCTGCAATTAATTACAAATTATATGGAAATGCAGAGTGTCAATTATTTACAAAATGCGCCCCGAAGTTCCAGTGCATATAAACGTGATATTGGTTTGTATTACAGTGACTTAAAAAATCAATTAGATAATAAAAATGATATTATCAATTGCTTTGCTGATGAGCATCTACGTTCTGATCTGGTGGGTATGGATAATGGTATTAATTTAAATCTGGATAAGAAAACCAAAAAAACACTGATCTCTTTGCAGGAGACATGGGAAGTTTATTTTAAGGAATTAAAACAGACGCTGGGTGAACGTGATAATTTACCAAAACTGGCAGCAGCTGCACAATATATTTCGGAAAATCAGAAAAATATTAAAGAAATAGAAGATATTGTTGTTAAGCAATTACAACAGGATATTAACGATCGCATCAAATGGATTAACCTGGTTAATAAAATGGTGTTAGCAGCTGCATTTTTGATTGCCTTACTCACATTGGCTGGTTTTTATATTAAAGTAATTTTTCCCCTAAACAGGGCTGTGGAAGGTTTTAATAAAGTGGCAAGAGGTGACTTTGGTCATCAGGTTTTTGTCAGCACAGATAATGAAATTGCCTCTATTGCAAAAAGCTTTAATCATTTATCACAGCGGCTGCATTCTATTTTTCAACTAATTGAACGTGTCCAGCAAGGTAATGACCTGGATAATACATTAGGTTTTATTGCTGAACAGTTTTCTTCAATTTTGCCTATAAACTGGACCTGTGTATTATTGGATAACGGTAATGCGAGTATGCTGGAATTGCAAAAAACTTATATGGATGGCAGGCCTTATGCCTTGCCGAGAAGTTTGTTTTCAGTGGAAGGGACTTTGTTGGAAAAAGCGATTCAAAGTGACAGACCTTTATTAATTTCAAATCTTGATGAAGTGGCGGAACAAAATAAACATTATGTGTTTTTAGGATTACTGGCAAAGGAAGGCATGAAAAGTGCTATCTTTTTACATCTGACTCAGGAAACACAGGTTCCCGGTATGCTGGTGTTCGCTTCACGAAAGCCTAATGCCTACAATGAAGAACATATTGAATTACTGAATAATATTGCTCATCTGGTTACGCATAGCTTTGGTAAAACGGTTAAAATGGCTGAACAACGACGTTTGGCTGCCATAGGTGAATTTACCTCAGGCATTGTTCATGAAGTTCGTAACCCGCTCACCACTATTGGTCTGGCTATGAAATATTTCAGTGGTCTTGAGCTGGATGAAGATGGTACAGAATGGGCAGAAATATCAGGTCGTGAGACAGAACGCATGGGGCGATTACTGGAAGATATTCTGCTTTATGCTAAACCGGTTCAATTAGATCTGGTTGAAATCAATCTGCTTGAATTTCTAAGTGAATTTATTAATAATAATAATTTAATGGGTGCAGAAAAACAGCTTATAATTGAGTTGCCACGCTTTAATGATCAAGTTGAATTTATAATAAAAGCCGATCAGGATCGTTTCAAGCAAATCCTTTTAAATATATATCGTAATGCTGTTGAAGCCGCTGTTAGCAACAGCGCAATTCAATGTGTTTTTTCATCGAATCTTGATGCACACACAACAACAATTGAAATTAATAACCAGGGAGAAACAATTCCAAAGGATATATTAGAGCGAATCGGAGAACCTTTTTTCACAACCAAAAGCCGCGGTACTGGACTCGGTATGGGTATTGTCAATCGTATGGTAGATGCCCATAGCGGCACCCTGAAAATCACTTCAACACAAGATCAGGGCACCACAGTCTCCATTATTCTACCTTACATAGGTTAGACATCACCTAACACCTGTCACTTTCCACCTCTCTCCCACTCATCCTAATCAATTCAATGGCCTGTTGCGGATCTTTAATCAATTTAAGGGCAGTAAAAATATCTTCTGCCTGAGTATAATTGGGCATAAGCCACTTGACCCATAATTTAAGCCGGGGAGCGATATACCTTTCCTTTAAATCGGGGTTCTGAAGCATTAACTGGTATAGTTTATCCAGTTGATGGCATACAGATTGCCAGCTTAATGGCTGCCAGGTTTTATTCTCAAGTTTGCATTTAATCTGCATTGCCAAATCAGGTGTGACCATTGCACCACGCCCCAGCATTACACTGTCACAAGCACTGCGTTCTTTACAAATAAGATAATCTTCCACGGACCAGATTTCACCATTTGCAATAACCGGGATTGAAAGTAAATCAGAGATAGGAGCCAGAGCATCCCAGTATGCGGGAGGACGATAAGCATCTTTTTTAGTTCGGGCATGGATGGTGACCCAGCTTGCACCACCATCCTGAATGGCCAGTGCGTTGTCATGAGCCAGTGCCTGGTCATCATATCCCAGTCGCATTTTGGCAGTTACTGGAATATCGTCAGATACTGCTTGACGTACAGAATGAACGATTTGATTAATACGTTCTGGAAACTGCAGCAGGCTGGCTCCCCCCTCTCTTCGATTGACTGTTTTAGCCGGACAGCCAAAGTTTAAATCAATTCCTTTAGCCCCCAACTGAACAGCTTTTTCCGCATTTTCAGCCATAGCCATTGTATCACTACCGAGCAGTTGTAAAAAAACAGGTGTGCCTGATTTGGTATAACTGGGCTTATTGTTCAGCTCACTTTTTAACCTTTCTTTTAATTCTGGAAAACGTCGATAAAAAACTCTTTTTGGGAATAAGGTATCAGTGACACGCAGAAATTCGGTGACGCATAAATCATAGCCGCCAATTCCAGTTAGAATTTCACGGGCATAGACATCAGTTAAACCATCCATTGGCGCCAAAATTATTTTCATAAAGACTTAGAGCATACAGGACAGTCTGGATCGGGTGGTAATTTCAAACTGCGCCAGTCCATTGTGTAAGCGTCTAATAACAATAGACGGGATGTCAGCGGCTTTCCCAAAGACATAATAACTTTCATAGCTTCAACGGCTTGAATACTACCGATGATCCCAACAACAGGCGCTAAAATACCGTTTTCTGAACAAGTTGTTGCGGTATCATCGGCATCATCTTTATACAGGCAGCGATAGCAGGGACCTTCTCCCTGATTAGCAAAGACAATAACCTGACCTTCCATACGAATAGCTGCACCAGAGACCAGTGGTGTTTGTTCTTCAACACAAACAGCGTTAAGTAAAAAGCGAGAATCAAAATTATCCGTACCATCAATAACAATATCAGCTTTTTGTACCTGCTCTTTCAACGTATCCTGGTCAAGCTTGTTTGTTAAAGCGGTTACCTTAATTGTGGGGTTTAACTGCAGCAGCGTTTCTTTTGCTGATTCTGCTTTGTTCATACCAATTCGCTCTTGATTGCTATGAATGATTTGTCTTTGTAAATTAGATAAATCAACTTCATCAAAATCACAAATGATCAAATGACCCACACCTGCTGCGGCAAGATACATCGCAACAGGAGATCCTAAACCGCCCATACCGATAATAAGCACTTTTGCATTAAGCAGCTTCTCCTGACCTTTAATGTCAACATAGGGCAGCATAATTTGCCGTGAGTAGCGAAGCAGTTGATCGTCATTCATGATATGAACTTACCTAAGCTTAATTTATAGAATAAGCGTATTATTTTAGCCTATCTGCAAGTATGAATATACAGATGATTTTATGAAGGTTTAGTTGATAAAAGTCTTTTTTGATAGTGTATTTGTAAAAAAATGAACAATATATCCTGTTAAAACTTTACTTTATAAAACTCTGAGTTAGAATGATTAAATAAGGAATAACTACTATTAATATATACTTTATAAGTTTTATCTACTCTATAGGTTCTAAAGATTTAAAAACCATTAACTAATATAATATTGGTTCATACTATTCAGCAACATAAAGAAATTGTAAAATTTCGTTCAAAGCACTCAATATCAGCGAGAAAAAAATGAGAATTGTATTATTAGGCGCTCCCGGTTCAGGTAAAGGTACACAAGCAAAACTATTGGTAGAAAAATATGGCGTACCGCAAATTTCTACTGGCGATCTATTGCGTGCAGCAGTCAGGGAAGAAACTCCACATGGAATTAAAGCAAGGCAGGCAATGGAAGCGGGCGAACTGGTTACTGATGATATCGTGCTGGGAATTATTGAAGAACGATTGAAAGAGCCTGATGCATTTCGTGGTTTTATTCTGGACGGTTTTCCAAGAAATATTCCTCAGGCAGAAGCCCTGGATAATATGTTGAATACAATTTATCAGCCACTGGAAAAAACAATTCTTATTGATGTGGATTTTGATGATTTGATGCGCCGTCTGACCGGAAGAAGAACCTGTGCTGATTGCGGACAAATGTATAATGTTTATACTTCTGCACCGATATTGGCTGAAGTTTGTGATAAATGTGGTGGAAAATTAATACAGCGGGCTGATGACAATAAAGAAACAATTAGCCATCGATTGAAAGTTTATACTTCACAAACTGAACCACTTACTTCTTATTATAAACAGCAAACCAAGAATGTTGCCATTGAAGGTACGGGTGAAGTTGAAGAAATATTTGCACGTATCACAACCGTTCTTGACCCACTTGTTGAAGTAATCGAACCTGAGTCTGTTAAAGAAGAAAATAAAGAAAAAGCAGTAGCTAAGAAGAAAGCAGCAGTTAAGAAGAAGGTTGCTACCAGAAAGAAAACAGCAAATAAGAAGAAGGTCGCCATGAAGAAAAAACCAGTAGTTAAGAAAAAGGCAGCAGCTGTGAAGAAGAAAGTTGCTACTAAGAAAAAGGTGGCAGCGAAGAAGAAAGTCGCTACTAAGAAAAAGGTGGCTGCGAAGAAGAAAGTCGCTACTAAGAAAAAGGTGGCTGCGAAGAAGAAAGTTGCTACTAAGAAAAAGGCAGCAGTGAAGAAGAAAGTTGCTACTAAGAAAAAGGCAACTGTGAAGAAGAAAGCCGCTACTAAGAAAAAGGTGGCTGCGAAGAAGAAGGTCGCTACTAAGAAAAAGGCAGCTGTGAAGAAGAAAGTCGCCACTAAGAAAAAGGTGGCTGCGAAGAAGAAAGTCGCCACTAAGAAAAAGGCAGCTGTGAAGAAGAAAGTCGCTACTAGGAAAAAGGTAGCGGTGAAGAAGAAGGCTGCTACTAAGAAAAAAGTAGCTAAAAAGAAGAAAGTTGCTACGAAAAAGAAAACAGCAGCCAGGAAAAAGGCTAGAAGAAGGTAGTAGAAAAAAGAAAAGGGGCTAACAAGCCCCTTTTTTGACTATGGATGGTCTTATGTTTATTAGGCTCTTAGCTTCCCTCTTCTAAAGAAGAGGGAAGCAAGGTCAAGAGCAATAAAGAGATTGTTCTGTTCGATCAGGCACCGATATCGCCAGGAGCTTCATTGACAGGAAAAGGACTTTGATTATCCAGCCAGGCTTTCCATTGTGCATGGTGTGTGACATCAATACCTTCCGCAGTTGCTGATGTCTGAAGGTGTTTTTGTAAGTCGGACATAAGTTCCGAGTCCATTAATTCAAAGTGTGACTGTACATTGGCATGAAGCAGATTGTAGATTAGTTTTAACTCTGTGAGTGGGTAGTCTGTAATGGCTTTCATAGGAACCGCATCCAAAAGTTTAAAATAGAACTAATTTTTATTTTAGCATAAATTTACACAATCCCTTACAAGGAAAAATTGATTGCGTTCTTCTATCAGATTTAAAATTATTCTGCTCACCGTTTTGCCAATTGCCGTGATTTATTTTGCGCTGTTCGGTTTTGGTATTTACCAGGTGAATGTGCATTCACGTGCAGATGTTGAAGAAGAAATGAGACGTCTGACCCAACACTACGCGGGTGTGTTTTCAGGTTTTTTACGAGAAGCGGCTCAAATTGCCCGTTCCACTGCTGCAATTGTTGAACAAAATCCTCAAATTACTGATCATCAACTCTTTGCCCAGGTTAAGTCTAACCTTCGGCACAATCGAATTGTTTATGGCAGCGCTATTGCTTTTGAGCGTGATCCTGAATATGACAATGAACTTTTTGCGCCCTATGCTTATCGTACTGCTGGCAGAATTCAAACACTGGATATAGCTGATGTGACGGATTATACCTCAGGACATTGGCAGTGGTGGGCTAAGGTAAAAAAGGCTAAACGTCCTGTCTGGACTGACCCGTATTTTGATAAAGGCATTGGTGATATTGTTATGGCGACTTATGCCGTGCCTTTTTTCTACAAGCGAGAGTTTAAAGGGGTGGCAAGCATTGATGTACAATTGGAAATTCTGGAACAAAGCGTTGATCAGGGTGTTGATGCTGATCTGGATCTTCTGATTATCACTAAAACCGGGGATTATGTTTATCACCCGGATCCTGAGCAGATTCTGACTAATTCAATATACAATGATGCTGAAAACTTTCAGCGAGACGATCTCAGGCAGCTGGCAGACAAGATGACGTCTGGAAAGCGGGGTATTGTTCAATTAAGTGGTTGGGAAACAAATCAACGTCAGTGGGTGGCATTTTATCCTATACGCAATACAGAGTGGAGTATTGCAGTGCGAGTACCAGAAGATATTGTTTTGGCACAGGTTCGAAAACAAGGCATTCAAATTGCCGGTATTTTATTATTTTCTCTGGCTCTTATTATAATAACAGTCTGGCTGGTGATTGGAAAAATTACTCAGCCACTGGCTCGATTAACAGCTGGAGTGAAGTCTGTTGCTGCAGGTAATCTGGATGCGGTGGTTGAGGTAAGCAGTAATGATGAAATCGGTTTGCTGGCAGAAAGTTTTACTGATATGGCATCAAAATTAAGTAAACGAGAGCAGGATATACGAAAGGCTCGTTCACAGGGTTTTAGTCGAATTGTTCAAGGAATGAAAGGACGTTATTTCTATTTTACACATGATAAAAAAGGACAGATTTCTTATGTCAGTTCATCGGTGAAGGATATTCTTGATTATTCTCCGGATGAATTTCAGAATTTTTTCAACCAGTATTTTGTTGAAAGCCGGCTGAATGAAGAAGCGGCAAAAATGATACAGCTTAGTTTGAAAGGTGAACAGCAGGAAGCTTTTGAGCTGGAAATACGGGCACGCAGTGGTGACTTATTACGTTTTGAAGTAATTGAAGTGCCCGTTAAGGATGAGAGTGGAAAAATTGTTGCCCTGGAAGGTATGGCGCATGATATTACCAAACGTAAACGTGAAGAGGAAAAGTTCCGGGTCTTATTTGAAAGTTCATCCCAGGCTAATTTGTTGTGTGCTGATGAAGGAATTCTGGACTGTAACCATGCCTTTCTGGCTTTATTTGGTTTTAAAAATAAAGATGAAGTTCTGGGAACTCGTTTTTACTCTCTGGCACGAGCCATTCAGCCCAACGGACAAGCTGCGTTTGATATTATAAACCAATTGATGGAGCAGGCAGTAAAAACAGGCTATCAGCAACATGAATTGCTGTTTGAAAGGGTTGATGGTGAAGTTTTTCCAGCTGAAATGATTTTTACGGCAGCTACAATGAATGATAAACCGGTTTTTATCGGTATTTTACAGGATCTGACGGAAAGAAAATTAACCGAACAGGAAATTATTAGCGCGAAAGAGGCGGCGGAAGAAGCTAATAGAGCGAAAAGTGAATTTTTATCCAATATGTCACATGAGTTAAGAACCCCCCTAAATGGTGTGTTGGGCTATGCGCAGATCTTACAGAATGATAAACAGGTAACCGATGATCAAATGGAAAGTCTGGGTGCTATTAAGAGTTGCGGTCAACATTTGCTAACCCTGATCAATGATGTTCTGGATCTATCAAAAATAGAATCTGGTAATATGGAATTTAACATTGCCCCGGTTGATCTGCCCAAATTGATTAAGGGTGTCTATGACATGGTTTCACATCGGGTCTCTGCCAAGGGGCTGACCTTTGATCTATTCATGCAGGATGGTTTGCCCAAAGGTATTAAAACCGATGCCACCAAACTGCGTCAGGTATTGATTAATCTTTTGGGTAATGCCGTTAAATTTACCCATGAAGGAACCATTACTTTGCAGGTTTTAAATGACTGTAAAAAACAGCAGGGAGGCAATAGTAAACAGCAGTCAATCTGTTTTATTGTTGCCGACACAGGTATTGGCATTCCGGATGAAAAACAACTTTCTATTTTTGATGCCTTCAAACAGGCTAAGGATGGTATTGATGCGGGTGGAACAGGGTTAGGACTTGCAATTAGTCAAAGGCTTATTCAGGAAATGGGCGGTAGTGATATCATCCTGGAAAGTGTTTATGGTCATGGCAGTGCCTTTTCATTTTCTTTACCCTTGCTTGAGGTGAATGATGAGGAGCTTATTGAACCCGATGAAGAAAATTACGAAGACAGTTATGTTCCGCAATTACCAGAAGGCAAGGACCTTATGGTTCTTATTGTTGATGATCGTCAAATTAACAGAGATATCTTAAAGCGATTACTACGTGCTGCAGGTTTTAAAACCATGGAAGCTATAAATGGTAAAGAAGCAGTTGAAATGACTATTAAGCATAAAATACCTCTGGTCTTGATGGATATCCGTATGCCTGAAATGGATGGCATTAAAGCGACACAATTAATTAGAAAAAGTGATTTTAAGGATGCAGTGATTATTGCCGTAACAGCCAGTGTATTCCCTGAATTAAAAGAACAGATTCTAAACTCGGGTATGGATGATTTTATTGCTAAACCATTCAATGTTGCAGATGTTTTTAATAAAATTGAACATCATCTGAATATAAAATTTGTTCGTAATCTTCATGAGAATAAAACGCTGAAATCTGTATCGAATGAACGCTTAAATGATCAAAAGTCGATCTGTGTCAGAGAGAAAATGGTTGAGTTATTGGAACAGATAAAAATGGCTAGTGAGATGGGTGATATAGGCCAGATAAAAATATTGTATCAAAAGATTGCCTTATCGGATTGTTTGACAGATTCTGACTCAGAAAAACTGAGTAAAATGATTAAGCAATTTGATTTTGATGGCATTAGAGAAACCATGGAAAAAGTTATATCAAAGGTATGAAATAAATAATGAACATGCGTACAGACTCGCTAACTGATTCTTTAAATGAAAAGCATCAGGAGACCGTATTACTGGTTGATGATAACCCAACCAATTTACAGGTTTTATACCAGACTCTTGAAGGTCATGGATATAAGCTGTTATTGGCAAAAAATGGTGAAGGAGCACTGAATATTACCAGTAAAATTCATCCTGCATTGATTTTGCTTGATATTATGATGCCGGAAATGGATGGTTATGAAGTCTGTAAACGTATCAAGTCCAATCCTGAAGTTGCTGATACGGCAATTATTTTTCTTTCCGCTCTGGATGATGTAAAGGACAAGGTAAAAGGCTTTGAACTGGGTGCCGTGGATTATGTATCCAAACCCTTTCAGTCTGAAGAAGTGATTGCCCGTGTGGAAACCCATATCAAAATCAGGCAACTTGAAAAAACACTGGAAAAGAAAAATAAACAGCTGGAAGAAGATAATGCCATTATTCTTGACTCTATGGGTGAAGGTTTACTTGGTGTTAACAAACAGGGTCTAATCACCTTTATTAATCCTGCCGGGGAAAAAATTACGGGCTGGCTTGAAGAGGAAATGAGCGGAAAAAATTTCCATGATTTGCTAATGCATACGGATAAAAGCGGGCATCGAAATCCCGTTGAGCAGAATAAAGTGTTTAATACCCTGCAGGATCATATGGTTCGTCATTGTGATAATGATGTTTTCTGGAATAAAGAAAGTCAGAGCTTTCCAGTAGAGTATACGGTGACTGCAATTGAAGGTGAAACTGATCTTAGTAGTGCCTGTGTCGTTTTCAAAGATATTTCGGAACGAAAAAAACGTGAAAAAAACCTCAATAGTGCATTACAGACAGTTGAGGAGCTTAAGGAAAAACTGCAGGCAGAAAATACTTATTTACAGGAAGAGATCCGCAGCGAACAAAATTTTGGTGAAATCATCGGACAGAGCAGCGCTTTGAAAAAAACGATGGAGGAAGCCCATCAAGTTGCCCAAACTGATACGACAGTACTGATTAATGGTGAATCCGGCACGGGTAAAGAATCTATGGCACGAGCCATTCATCAATTTAGTCAGCGTAAGGACCGACCACTGATTAAGGTTAATTGTGGTGCTATTCCTGAATCGCTGGTAGAAAGTGAATTGTTTGGCCATGTGAAAGGGGCATTTACCAGTGCAGTAAATGATAGAACAGGGCATTTTGAACTGGCAGATAATGGGACTATTTTTCTGGATGAAATTGGTGAATTATCTCTGGATGTACAGGTTAAGTTATTGCGTGTGCTGCAGGAAAAGGAAATACAGCGTGTTGGCAGCGGTGAAGTTATTAAGGTGGATGTTAGGATCATTGCAGCGACAAATCGAGATCTCAAGCAAATGGTTGAGGACGGTTTATTTCGTATGGATTTGTATTACCGCCTGAATGTTTTCCAGCTGGTTGTTCCGCCATTGAGGGAAAGGAAATCTGATATCCCGCTCTTATTGGCTAAATTTCTTGATAATCTGAGTAAGAAACTGGGCAAACCTCTCCGGGGAGTATCTGACGTCAGTATGGAATTACTGATGGATTACCACTGGCCGGGTAATATTCGGGAACTGCAAAATGTGATTGAGCGTTCTGCTATCTTGTCACGGACAGAAATCGTTGAAGTGGATGATGCTTTGGTTCCAGTTTCTATATCGGAACAGCCAGATGCCGGCAGTGCATTAGAGGCACAAGCTTCTGAGGATAAATGTCTGGAAAAACCGGCTTATAAAACATTGGCAGAAAATGAGAAAGAATATATAACTCATGTACTGGATGATATGAACTGGTTAATTGGAGGAAAGAAGGGTGTTGCTGAAATCCTGGATGTCCCTGCCAGTACTCTAAGATCCAGAATGAAGAAGCTGGGCATTGAACGACCTGATTAAAGCTCTTTAATTCAACGGATCAGGCAATTTTATCTGGATTTCCTGGTGTACTAGCCAATAAAACTAAAGCAGCGCCTGCAATAAAGCCGATCAAGGCGTTTACCCAGTAAAAATCATTATTCCAGACAAATTGATCAATTAGAGAGCAGGCAATAGCAAAAGATGTTGCGGTGCTCAGGAGTACGAATAGTTTTTTCATTATTGTTTTCCCTGGCTTGTTTTTAGTGGATGAATATGTCTTATAGTAGAATATTAATATTACAGATTTGTGAAACTATATACCTCTTTTAATTTAATAGATGTAGGTAAATTCTGAAATTTCTGTCTTTTTCACATAAATAAAATTAAATATATTAAATACAAATGCTTATTATATAAATACGAACCTATTTGTTAGCTAGTGTTAAAAAGTTATTGTTTTATAGCATTAAAAATCAAAGCCTGTTCTTTTTTTTCGTGACCCTTATATGCCATAATGACGAGTATGTTGGATACGATAAAAATTGCTGAAACTCCAGAGGGAGTAGAACTGAAATTAACCTGTGCAGGCTTTTATGTTCGCAGCATTGCCTGGTTGTTTGATGTCTTATTTCAAGGTCTGATCATTTTCCTTTTTGCACTACTTTTACCCAGACTGGGCGATTTTGGCTTGGGACTGATGTTTATTGTTATGTTTTTTCTGCATTGGCTGTACCCGGTATTTTTTGAAATGTATATGCAGGGCCAGACACCCGGTAAAAGAATAATGAAAATTCAGGTTCTATTGATTGACGGTACTATGGTCAACTGGGGAGCCTCTCTACTGCGAAATCTGTTAAGAACAGTGGATTTCCTGCCATTCTTTTATGCTCTGGGTGTCACGGTCATGATAATGAGTAAAGATTTCCGTCGTCTGGGTGATCTGGCGGCCAATACCATTGTTGTCTACAAGCGGGAACAGCAGGAAAAGAAACCTGTTACCCAGGCTGAGCCTTATCCTCCCAAAATAGCACTGAATGCCCGAGAGCAGCAAACAATTGTTAATTATGCTGAACGCTTGCAGGAATTTTCTCCGGAACGTGCTGAAGAGCTGGCATCTCTTGCCAGACCGCTTTTGAATGATTTACAAAACTATAAGGTGAATCCAGCCACTGACCGCTTATTGGGAATTGCCAATTACCTGTTGGGACGCCGATGAATCAGGATCAGTTTATTGCAGCCCATGAACAGCAATGGCTTATTTTGGAAGTATTGATAAAACCCGAAAAATCGGGTTTTTTTAAAAAACGCAAAAGCAAAAAGCAGACTGTAAAAAGTCCCCATGATGAAAAAATTGCTGCTTTAAGCCTGGATTTAATCAGTAAAGCAGATTTCCCGAGTTTATATCGTGAAGTTTGCCAGCATCTGTCTCTTGCTCAATCCCGACGTTATAGTCCCTATTTAATTGATCGACTCAGTTTTTTAATTGATCAGGCTCATCAGGTATTCTATCGACATAGTCACGTTTATGGTGAGAGTGCAATTGGAGCATTAATCACTTTCTTTACCCGAACATTCCCGCAAACGGTACGTGCAGAAAGTAAATGGCTGTGGCTTTCATCAGCCGTGTTTTATTTACCCCTTATCCTTATGATAGTGATCATTCAAATCTGGCCGGAATTTGTTTATAGTATTTTGCCGCCGGACTCTGTATCCAGTATGGAGTCTATGTATGATCCTCAGGCAGAACACATTGGACGTGAGCGAGGTTCGGATTCTGATAGTTTAATGTTCGGCTTTTATATCTTCAATAATACCAGCATTGGTTTTCGGACCTTTGCTTCGGGTTTGATTTTTGGTATTGGCAGTTTTTTTACCCTGATCTTTAATGGTTTACATATAGGCTCGATTGCCGGACACCTGACACAAATCGGCTATAGTACAACATTCTGGTCATTCGTTGCTGGTCATAGTGGTTTGGAATTAACAGCTATAGTTCTTAGTGGTTCAGCCGGCTTAAAACTGGGTTTTTCATTATTGATGCCGGGTCGAAAAAGTCGTTATCAGTCTTTATTAGACGCGGCTAAAATATCCGTTAAAATTATGGCTGGTGCCGCTGTGATGTTTTTTATGGCGGCATTTGTTGAAGCATACTGGTCATCCACACAAAGCATTGCACCGAAAATAAAATATGTTATTGGTTTTGCCATGTGGTTTATTGTTATCTCATACTTCACCTTTGTTGGTCGTAAATTAGATCAGGAACAAGAGACAAGTGACCAATGAATCTTGAACAACTGACTTTGGAAGTCAGACCACGAACACCCTGGGAGTCAATGGATGTGGCGGTCCGACTGGCTGTGACCCATTGGCGCTTATTGTTGTCCAGCTGGATGGCCACTGTTTTTCCACTGGTTTTAATTATTAATATCCTGCTGATAAATGATTATCCTTACTGGGCTTTTTTCCTGGTCTGGTTTTTAAAGCCATTATATGATCGGGTGCCGCTTTTTGTTTTATCAAGAGTGATTTTTTCTGAACAAATAAGCTGGAAAGATGTTGTTAGTGCCATCCCCTCATTTTTCAAAACGGGAATCTTTACATCTTTAACTCTATATCGTCTGGATCCCGGACGGGCATTTGCTCTGCCGGTCAGGCAGCTGGAAGGTTTAAAAGGAAAGCCCAGACGCGATCGCATGAATACTCTGGGACGCAGTGCCAATAATCGCGAAGTGATGTTGTTAATTCTCTGCTTCCACCTGGAGTCCCTGGTGTTCTGGGGATTTATTGGCTTACTCTTTATGATGCTGCCAACCCATACAGCCATTCAAGGTGCTGAAACTTTATTTACTAATACAGAGCCTGATTTACTGTTCAATATATTATCTCAGCTGCTTTATTTTCTGGTGATGATGGTTGTCGAAACACTTTATGTCGCCGGTGGTTTTGTTTTGTATTTAAATCGACGCATTATTCTTGAAGGCTGGGATATTGAACTGGTTTTTAGAAAACTGGCTCATAAACACCTGGCTCATAAGCAAGCGACTTATAAACAAACGCAATCTCTGATGGCTATTTTCTTTGCTTCTGTTTTATGTCTGCTGACTCTTTATCCTCAGGTTTCACAGGCCGCTTCACAAAATTCTTCGGCAGCTTATGAAGAAATTTTACCGCCCGTTGCTCGTCCTGCCCTGGCTCCAGAAGCAAGCCAGGAAACTATAAAATACGTTATGGCCGATCCGATTTTCAATCGTCTTAAAAAAATTGAATCATTGAAATATACCGGAGAAGTTGATGAGGATAAAGACGATAGCGAAAAAATGAAATCATGGTTGACGGATGCCTTTGAAGTTATTGGCCGCACTATTGCTTTTATCTTTGAAATAGGACTTTGGCTGCTATTATTAGTGGCAGTTTATTTACTGGTAAAATATCGGGATCGTTTACGTCTTGGATTTGGCAGGAAAAATAAAAAAATACCGGTTGAAGTTCCGGATATGTTGTTTGGTCTGGATCTGCGAGAAGAATCATTGCCTGAAGATGTTTCTGCTCAGGCGATGCAATTGTATCGTGATAACGACTATCGCGCGGCACTGGCTCTGCTTTATCGCGCGACTCTGGCTTATATGGTCAAAAATTATGAGTTTAATCTGGCAAAAGGAGCAACAGAAGGTGATTGTCTGGAGCAGGTGACAACTAAATTGAAACTGCCTTCTCAGGATGAAGTGAATTATTTTATTGGACTGACCAGAGCATGGCAGATAACAGCTTATGCGCATCGAGCCGTACCTGCACAACAAATGGAACAATTGTGTCTTAACTGGGAAAGATTCTACAAAACTCCCGGGCAAAAAAATAGCAATGGAGATCGGATGAATGAATAATTCAGGTCAGATGTTCCTTTATATTTTGCTTGTTGTTATCAGTCTGGCGACAGGTTACTGGTTTTACAATAATTTTGCCTGGGTTGAAGAAGAAAAAGAAATTGGTTTTCAGGGCATAGCTAAAACCAATAAACTTCTGGCAGCCGAATTTTTTCTACGTAAAATGGGTATTCAGACAGACCAGGTTAATGGTCTGTTAGCCTTTCGCAACCTGCCTTCACCAGAGCATACATTGCTTATTGCAACTCAAAGAGAGACACTGAATAAAGAGCTGAGTCAGGAATTATTAAGCTGGGTAAAATCCGGTGGCCATTTGATTGTGGAAGCACGCTATTTACCGGATGCTGATATGAAAGAGTCTGAATTCCCCAAAGACCCCTTACTAGAAACATTTTCTGTGTATAGTTTAAGCAGTCATTCTGATGAAGATAATAAAGATATTCCTGTGAGTATCCTACTGAAAAGTCATTTTCAGGAGCATGCACAGGCAAAAGAGCTTGAGGTCAATTTCCCTTATCAACGAACGCTTTTTACCATCGAGTCTGAAGTTTCAAAACCTCCTGCAACAATACCTTCAGCCACCTGGATTGTGCAGGATGAGCTTGGTAAATATGTGCTGCAATTTTCTTTGGGACAAGGTTTATTAACCATATTATCTTCTACCTCAATGTTCAAAAATGAACAGATTGCGGAGTTTGAACATGCCCGATTTTTACACTATCTGGTTCAGCAATCCGGACATGATAGTGGTGTATGGTTAATTCGTGTTGATGACATGCCCGCTTTATGGCAATGGCTCTGGGATAATGCCTGGTATGCAATGTTGAGTCTGAGCATACTGTTTTTACTCTGGCTTTGGCGGGCACCGCTGCGTTTTGGTCCCCAGCTCAATGACGTTCAGACCCAACGGCGGAGCTTACTGGAACACATTCAGGCGAGCGGTTATTATCGCTGGCACGAGAATCAATCGGGTTTTCTTTTATCCCGGGTGCAGGAGGCTCTTTGGGAAAAAATTCTGGCATCACACCCAGTGGTTCGCCGGGAAAATCTATCACAGGCTTATGCTCTGTTAGCAGAAATTACCGGCATCAAAGAGACGCTGATTAAAGATGCTTTAACACATGTAAAATCAATCAATGAACATGAATTTACCCAAACGCTTCGAATACTGGAAATGATCCGTCAGCATTTATAAGCAGTTTATTCGGGGCAGGAAATAACTATTACAAGGTCTACATAAAGAATGGAAAATACAGAAAAATTTGCACAAATAATTGACTCTATTAAAACTGAAATTGCAAATTCAGTAATTGGTCAGACACAAGTGGTTGAACAAATGCTTATAGCACTGATTGCCAGTGGTCATGTGCTGATTGAAGGTGTTCCCGGACTGGGAAAAACACTGATGGTTCAGGCACTTGCCAAAACATTCAGCGGTGATTTTTCGCGTATTCAATTCACCCCCGATTTAATGCCCAGTGATGTAACGGGGCATGTACTATATGATATGAAATCAGAAAGTTTCAAAGTCAGAAAAGGGCCTGTTTTTACCAACTTATTACTGGCTGATGAAATTAACCGGGCACCAGCTAAAACTCAGGCTGCTTTGCTTGAAGTTATGCAGGAGCAACAAGTGACCCTTGAAGGGCGTTCTATGCCTGTTGCACAGCCTTATATGGTTCTGGCAACACAGAATCCTATTGAGCAGGAAGGAACCTATCCTTTGCCGGAAGCACAACTGGATCGTTTTCTATTTAAAGTGTTGATTAATTATCCTGATGACAGAGAAGAGCTAAAACTGGTGCAGCATATTACCGATCATAAACCGGGTGATAAACTGGATGTGTCAAAGGTGACAACTTGCGTTGAGCCAGAGACAATTAAAACCTTACGACAACATGCAGCCTCACTGGAAATTGATGAAAAAGTCGTTCAATACGCAATTAATATTGTTCGCGCAACACGAAAGTGGCCGGGCATTTCTCTGGGCTCAGGACCACGTGGAGGAATTGCCCTGATACGAGCAGCAAGGGCTTGTGCTGTTATTGACGGGCGTGATTTTATTACTCCGGATGATGTCAAAAAAATTACTCTGCCTGCTATGCGTCACCGTATTGTCTTATCACCGGAAATGGAACTTGAAGGGGTGCACACGGATCGGGTTCTGGAAAATATTCTGGATAAAGTGGAAGCACCCAGAACTTAAATCACTCTCCGGGAGTCGAAGTGTTTATTAAACAGTTTTTTTATTCAGTATTTTACAGACTTAAACCTGGAAAAAACCTGTTCATACTATTTGCCTTATTAAGCGTACTGGGTATTCTGGTTGCTATCTGGCCTGAACTGCAATGGTTATGGCTGCTCTCTATGATGCTGTCTGCAGCCATTTTGCTATGGGATATATTTCATCTCTATGGTTTTAAGTCTTTTCGAGTTGAAAGAGATGCTCCGGGGAAAATGTCCCTTGGACTCTGGCATGATATAAAACTGACCCTGCATTATGATGCGGGACTGACGTCTGCAAACACCCTCCATATTAAAGTATTTGATTTGTACCCGGTAGAGTGTGAATTTCGTCATTTACCTCGACAACTGGTCATAAAATCGGGGCAATGGGCAACGCTGGATTACCAGATCAAGCCTCTGAAAAGAGGTAATGAACAATTTTTTGGCGTGCAGTGTCTGATAGATTCTCCCTGGCATTTCTGGCAACGAAACATGCATATTGATAAGCCCTTTAATGCCATGGTATATCCAAATTTTGCTGCAATCAGTCAGTATGCACTACTGGCAACTGAAAATCGTCTTAGCCAGTTAGGGATCAGAAAAATCCGTCGTCGTGGTGAAGGAATGGACTTTAATCAACTGCGTGAGTATCGGGAAGGTGACTCATTAAGGCAGATTGACTGGAAGGCCACCTCTCGATTAAGAAAATTGATTTCCAGAGAATATCAGGACGAAAAAGATCAGGAAATATTCTTTTTAGTTGATTGCGGACGCAGAATGTTGTCGCATGATGGTGAATTATCACATTTTGATCACACGCTTAATGCCATGTTATTACTTTCCTATGTGGCTCTGCATCAGGGTGATGCTATTGGTTTCAGTACTTTTGGCACTGGTAACGGCAATAATGATGATAAAGCGGGTACAGAACGCTGGTTCCCTGCCAGAAAGGGTATGGCAACTATTCAGTCCTTACTCAATAGTGTTTATGATCTGCATGCCAGCGCAGTGACCCCCGATTATACTCAGGCGGTCACACAATTTTTACTTAGACAAAAGAAACGTTCGCTGGTGATTGTTTTGACCAATTTACGTGATGAAGACAGCCATGATCTGATCAATGCCCTGCAGCTGCTTAAGCGTAAACATCTGGTTATTTTAGCCAGCCTGAAAGAACAGGTTCTCGATGGTGTGATGGAAAAAAAGATAGAAAATTTTTCAGAGGCATTATTATTAGCGGCCACCTGTGATTATCAAAAGCAACGCAAAGAAATGTTTGACAGTTTATATGCCCGGGGTGTCAACTATCTGGATGTTACACCCGATAAACTGGCCATACGCCTGGTGAATCGCTATCTGGATATCAAAAGTAGTGGTCAATTATAATTGTCGTTTATCCCCTAACCCTCTGGGAGAGGGTTAGGGTGAGGGCTAATTTGACCTATTGCAAATTTACCAGAAATGATAGAATCGTCAGTAAGCACTTACTTCTAAGGGAAAACATTTGAAAGTTTCACTTATCACTGCCATGGCAGAAAATCGGGTCATTGGCATTAATAATCAACTGCCATGGCACTTACCAGCGGATCTGGGCTGGTTTAAAAAAAATACTCTGGAAAAACCCGTGGTTATGGGACGCAAAACCTGGGAATCATTGCCGTTCCGGCCGCTGCCCGGGCGCACCAATATCATTGTCACTCGTGATCCCCATTATCAGCCATTAAATAAAAAAGAAGAGCCGGTAAATGATGTTGTTTTAGTGGCTTCAGTTGATGAAGCGATAGCCATTGCAAAACAAAAGGACTTTTCAGAACTTATGTTTATTGGCGGCGCTATGCTCTATAAGCAAGTGATGGAAAAAGTGGATTGTCTTTATCTGACGCTGGTCAAAGGTGATTTTGAAGGAGATGCCTGGTTTCCGGAGATTGATTATACGCACTGGAAAAAAACCTACCAGCAGGATAATGAGCCGGATGAGAAAAACCAGCATCATTATTCATTCAGGATCTATGAGCGTTTGTCGTCTTAGAAGTACTGGCGGCTGCTTTTCCATAAGAAGTAAAAAGCATGACCTGCTAATATAAATCCGATAGTTTTCAGCATCAGAGGAATGCTGATGTATTCCATTAAGGTTCCTGCAGTAATAAGATAAATTGCAATAGTAATCAGTATCTTGGCTATACTGATTGCCTTTTGTTTTTCTTTATTAAGGCTATCATTATCAAGCACAATTTCTCTCAATTTGTTCATGGTACAACTCCAGAATTGAACGGTTATTGTTCGCAACTATAACATTTTATAAGAAAAATCTAAATAGCTTGAAATTATTCCTGGATGCTTATTCCAGATACCTGCCGGGTGTCTCACATTCAACGGTACAGAACTCAGGGGCATCATCTAAACTATTATCGAGTCTCATTGCGGTTAAATTGCCGCCCCAGAGGCAGCCGGTATCCAGTGCAAAAACATTGTTTTTGCTGGTATAACCAAACAGGGTGGACCAGTGACCGAAAATAATTCTTAAATCACTGCTTTTGCGTTCCGGTGTTTCATACCAGGGAATATAGCCGTCTTTTTGACTGCCTATGGGACCCTTATCAGAAAAATTGAGTTTTCCTTTAGGTTTGCAATAGCGCATGCGGGTGAGACAATTGGTAATAAAACGCAATCTGTCCCAACCGGCAAGATCTTTATGCCATTTTTTGGGTTTATCACCAAACATATTGGCCATAAAATCAGGATAATCATCACTTTGTAAGACTTTTTCCACTTCGTGAGCACAGCTCCTGGCTGTTTTTAGATCCCATTGCGGCGGTAAACCTGCATGGACCATGGCGTAGCCCAGCTTTTTATCATGATGCAGTAAGGGACGATGGCGTAGCCAGTGAATCAGCTCATCCCGATCCGGTGCTGTTAAAATATCATCCATGGTATGGCGGATACGTTTTTCGCTGCCCTCAGATAAAGCCAATAAAGTCAGATCATGATTGCCCAGAACACTGATTGCACTGTCGCCAAGACTTTTTATATAGCGCAGTGTTTGCAGTGATTTATCACCTCGATTAACCAGATCACCGGCAAACCAGAGCGTATCTTTTTCGGCATTAAATGAAATTTTTTCCAGTAGAAATTCCAGAGCGTCAAAACAGCCCTGAATATCACCGATGGCATAAGTGGCCATGAATATTTGAACCTTAGATTAAATGAGTTAGGATAGGATAATAGCATTATTACCCCATACTTTGCAGTAGAAAGAGAGCGCTATAACTGATGATGAATAAAGTGATTCCCGTGGAACTGGAAAATCATGAAAAAAGTACGCTGGACAGTTTTCTCAGGAGCATTTCTGATACCGGCTTAAATCAATTAGCAGGTGAGACTAATTCAGCAGTACTTCTAGCGTGGATAAAATTACTGGTTTGCAGTGATTTTGTCTCCCGTCAGTTTCCGCGTCATAAAGAAACCATCATTGAACAGTTTCTGGCAGGAGAATATGCCCGGGCTTTGCATAAGAATGAGATGGCTGACAATCTGGCTGAACAATTGAAGAAGGTTGAAACGGAACAGCAATTGTTTCAGACATTACGTGATTTTCGCAATCAGCAAATGGTGCGTATCAGTTATCGTGATATTAACGGTCTGGCCAGGCTAAATGAAGTTCTCACCGAGTTGACTGAACTGGCTAATTGCACGATAAGACAAACACTGCAATGGCTGGATAATGTTCAGCAAAAAGAATTTGGTACACCATTAGGCAGTGATGGTAAGCCGATGGAATTGATGGTCATAGGTATGGGAAAACTGGGTGCTTATGAGCTTAATTTTTCATCTGATGTGGATCTGATTTTTGCTTTTGCTGAACATGGAGAAACAGTCAATGGAGCGCGCA
>Ga0209013_10001185_pt1 | contig 24079 bp, 24 predicted proteins | sample Cruoilmetagenom2_FD_187291 | JGI IMG/M metagenome (GOLD analysis project Ga0209013, IMG submission 187291) | Oil polluted marine microbial communities from Coal Oil Point, Santa Barbara, California, USA - Sample 2 (SPAdes) (version 2) | ecosystem: Environmental > Aquatic > Marine > Oil seeps ... | reverse complement strand
TTTTCTCTCTTTTTCCCATTTGGCATGGTGAAAATCCAAGTGATGGGATGGCAGTATGGAATCTCATACGGAAGAAACCATTCAAAAACAATCCCACAATGTAAGGGATGCTTCAAAAGCACTGTTGTATTTTTGATGAATTGAAAAATCAAGGAATGCATGAAATTTCATGTTAAGATGTTCGAATATAAATTTTTGTGGAATCAAGAGGGAGTTTGCATGAAAAATCGAATCATAATTGCGTTATTTTATTTAATAGGATTAACATTTTTATCACTTGGGATCAGTTTGATGATTTTAGCGGAACTGGGAGCAGGTCCATGGGATGCCATGTACGTGGGGTTATCCGATACAATCGGGTTAAGTGTCGGGACCTGGATTTTTATTGTCGGGATCTTGCTCATTTTACTGAACGGTTTTTTGATGAAGAAAACACCGGATTTCATGGCAATCATCACGATTTTCATTATCGGGGCTTTGATTGATTTCTGGTTGTTGCTCGTCTTTTCGCAATTCGAAACGGAGTCATTGGCTCTGCGTATCTTTATGTTAATAGCGGGGATTGTCATTATTGCGATTGGGATTGCGAGTTATCTTCAATCCAATTTTGCCCGAAACCCGATGGACAGTCTAATGATGGCCATCCAATACCGAACAGGAAAAAGTTTGGCATTCTCAAAAACATGTATGGAACTGACCGTATTGGTCATTGCATTTATCATAGGCGGTCCGATTGGAATTGGGACCGTGTTATCAACGTTGACGATTGGTCCATTAATCCAGTTCTTCTATTCCCCAGTAACGCGATTGTGCGGGCGTTTATGTGGAGTACAACCAGCTTGAGAAAGAGACATAAATATATGCAAAAAGGAGCGGATTAATTTCCGCTCCTTTTTGCATGTTAATGAGAAAATAGATCCGTGGAATGCTTGATATGTTTTTTGGTTTCAGGGTTCACGAAATGTTTAGCTGAATTAATCGCAATTGGGGCTTCACCGAAACCGCATGCAATGAGTTTTACCTTACCATCATACGTATTGCTATCTCCGACGGCATAGACACCCGGAAGCGTCGTTTCCATCTTGGAGTTGACGATGATGGAATGGCGCTCCATTTCCATGCCCCAGTCTTTCATGGAACCGATGGATGAACGGAAACCGTAGTTGACAATGACGTGATCTGCTTTGAGCAGTTCGACCTGTCCGTCGGAATTTCGGACCGCTACATGTGTAAAGGCATCGCCTTCAGGTTCAAAATGGTCGACGACATACGGAGTTTTGACGATAACGGAAGACTGATGAAGCAATTCAATACTGTGCTCATGAGCGCGGAAAGAATCCCTGCGATGAACTAGTGTGACTGATTTAGCGACAGGTTCGAGCATCAAGGCCCAGTCTACTGCTGAGTCACCGCCTCCAAATAACACAACGTCTTTTCCTGCGAAGGTGCCCATATCATCGACGAAATAATGTAGTTGGCTGCCTTCATATTGAGTGGCTGCCGCGAGTTCAAGTCGTTTTGGTTCAAAAGCGCCATTCCCTGTTGTGAAAATGACGGCTTTGGATAAATGTTTATCAGCATCGGTCGTGAGCTGCCATGTACCGTCTTCCAATCTTGTCATGTCTTCAACAGATTCTCCAGTAATAATTGTAGGAGAAAAGATGGAGAGTTGTTCGCTTAGGTTATTCACTAAATCCTTCGCTCGTATTTTAGGGAATCCGGCAATATCGTATATATATTTTTCGGGATACAAAGCGGTTAGTTGGCCCCCGACATTCGGCAGACTTTCAATGATTTTCACTGACATCTGGCGCATTCCGCCGTAAAAAGCAGTGAATAATCCAGTTGGACCTGCTCCTATAATCGTAACATCGTATATCTTCATGTGTATCAAACCCCTTATTAGTATCAATCTATAATAGTCTACCACTCAGTTGACGGTTATAAGCATTTCCGTGCAATATTCAGTCGAAAGAATGAGTTTGTTTTTCCTTATAAAAGTCCCGGTTTTTAAAATTTGCGAAAGGGAATAATAACACTAGATAACAAAATCCGATTCAAGTGGAGGTTTTTTAAATGGACAAAAAAGAACAGTTCCCAGAATTTGAACCGAATCACCCGGAAGAGGAAAAGCGCCAGAAGCAGCAGGAAGAGAACGAAAAAGAATTAAAGCAGAACCAACGACTGCATGACAATCGGGAAAAAGATGAAGGCAATGACCAACAGCGAAGAAATCAAAAGGAAGTGCAGCAAAACAATCAATCAAATGATAATCAAAAAGAGCAGGACTTGAATGATTTGACACATGACATTGCGAACAAGCAGGGTCGCAATTTCAATTGATAGGAAAAAACCGTTATTCCGGTATTGGATAACGGTTTTTTTCTGCCTGTCTTCCCAAAGTTTAAATGAACAGGATATGATGAATAAAAGAGTTTATGATTGTTTCAAGGGGTGAGTGTTATATGGGGTGGGTGGAGTCACTGCAAAAGACGATTGATTTTATGGAAGACCATTTGCTGGAACCGATACAGATTGAAGAGATAGCGAGACAAGCGAACATATCGGTATCACATTTTCAACGAATATTCACAGCTCTTACAGATATGAGTGTAGGGGAATATATCAGGCGCAGACGACTGACGTTGGCTGCACATGAACTTTCAAGAACGGGTCAAAAAATCATCGACCTCGCGTTCAAGTATGGTTATGAAACTCCTGAAGCTTTTGCAAAAGCATTTCGCAGACAACATGGCATTACCCCGAGTGAAGCACGAGGGTACAGCGGGAATTTAACATCCTATAACAGGCTAGTTATTCAAGTGAATTTGAAAGGGGCAGATCCGATGAATGTACGAATGGTTGAAAGAAAAGGTTTTAAAGTAGCGGGTATCAAGCGTGAATTTTCATATGCCAATGGTGAAAACCAAGCGGGTATTCCAAAAATGTGGGATGAGGTTAATGCAAATGGATTAGATGATGTGCTGTTCAAAATCAACGAAGGGGAAATTAAAGGTGTGCTTGGAGTATGTGTAGATAAACCTTCAGAAAAGGGAGCATTCATGGACTATTGGATTGCGGCGGAAGTTGAACGGGATTCGCCGGATGAATTGCTACAACTCGACATCCCGTCTTCAAAATGGGCAGTATTTGAAGTGAATGGACCGATGCCTCATGCCATGCAGGATATGTGGAAGAAAATCTATTCTGAATGGTTTCCTTCCAGTGGTTTCGAACCTGCTTCAACACCATCTCTTGAAGTTTATTCAGCAGGAAATGCTAACGGTGCAGATTACTATTCGGAGATTTGGATTCCGGTGAAATGACATTGAAAGGCAAAGAGGCTTCATGACCCCGCGACAAGCGGAATCATGAAGCCTCTTTATATAGCTAAAGGTTATATGGCTAGTGGGTTTTCAGATGGTTTACCGAATAGATATCCCTGTCCTAAGTCATATCCCAAACTTTCACAAACCTCTGCTTCTTCGATTCGCTCGATGCCTTCAGCAAGTGTGATAATACCAAGGGCATGTGCACGTTCATTGGCTTCTTTCAGGAAGTCCTGTTTGTTTTGATCTTGATCGCAATTGGTTATGTAGTTCCGATCGATTTTCACATAATCCGGTCTAAGCAGCTCAAACATATCAAGAGTGGAGAAGCCAGCTCCGACGTCGTCGAGCGCTACTTTCATCCCTTCTTTTTTGTAGCGATCAAAAACACTCTTCAGGTGGTTAACGTCCACAATTTTTTCAGTTTCCACTACTTCAAATACTAAATCCTCCGGGTTGATCTGATATTTTTCCACAATTTTGAAAGTGTGCTGTAAGCAGAAATCGGGATTATAAATCGTTGAGGGCAAGAAATTGATGAAACTCTTTATGCCTTTGTTGATCTTTCCTTCGCGTGCTTTTACGGCTTCTTCACGGGCTCTTTGATCCAACAATGAGTGAAGTCCCGTTTTGGCAGCAACATCAAATAATTTCCCTGGCGACATGGATAGCGCTGGGTCCTTGGCTCTGAGCAGGGATTCATAGCCATACACGTCTTTTGATTCAAGAGATATGATGGGTTGCAAGTGACTGACCATCTTTCCGTGTTGAATGAAATTGACAGTTTCCCTTTCATGGAAACGCAATTCAAATGTCGTTGAATCAATCAATCTTTCCGGCCTTTTGGAACGGGAGAGTCCCATTTTCAAGCCGGGGATATGCTTAAGGCGATCTAATTCATCTTCAACCATAACCAGCGTGCTGTAGGGGGTATAAGCCTGATGTTCGTTCATCATCAAGTAAGATTCGGTTATGTGCTGCTCGATATGATCGGCTTCTATGAATAAAAATCCATTGTTGTAGAAGTCAAATGAAATCCCGCAGTGTATACAACTATTCATTAATTCACCTCGTTAATTTTAACAATTCATTTTCTTTCAGTATCACAAATACTGTCCGTTTCTGCAATTCTAGCAACTTATCTAGTGATCCAAAATCGGCAAGACGGTGGAGTGCTTGATTTCCCGTAAGGCCAGGCTTGTCTGTATGCGGGAGATGCCCAGCTTATTGAGTTTGCGAATGAATTCTTCCAGTTCCCGGCGGTCTTTATTCGCCACTTTCAGTAAATAGTCGTATTCGCCAGTAAGGCAATGACATTCCAGTATTTCAGGAAGTGCTTCCAAATGTTGTTCCAGCGATTTAAGTTTGTCTTCCTGGTGGATGTCCGTGCTGATGAAAATAAAGCACAGCAAGTCAAATCCAAGTTTTTCCTGATTGAGGATCGCCACGTGTTTATTGATGTATCCTTCTGTTTCCAGACGTTTAATGCGGGCATGAGTGGCAGGAGGTGAAAGATTCACGCGCCGTCCGAGTTCGGTGTTGCTAATGTTGGCTTGTTTCTGCAAAATATCGAGAACTTGGATGTCTATTGAATCGAGTACTTTGCTGGTTATAGATTCCAATAGGAAGACCTCCTTCATTTCATTCGGGTAATATGGTGTAAGAAAGGTACTGACAAAATTTTTTAAGTTAATTTCATTATATTCTTTTGATTCTTTTGAAATCAAATAAGATGACAAAATAATATGTAGTAAAAACGGCTTACATGTTAAAATTATTTTATCGTAAAAAAGGGGGGACATCGGATGCCGAATGTGTATTATCTTTTACTGCTGTTGACAAGTTTGTTATGGGGTGGGAATTTTGTTGTGGGAAAATCATTGGTGGATCACGCATCTCCCGTTACATTAACAACATTGAGATGGTTGATTGCGGTCGTTTGTCTAATTCCGATTGTCTGGTGGAAGGAAAGAAGTCTCCTGCCTTCAAAAAAAGCCGTTATCCCTTTAATATTGATGGGGATTACGGGTGTGGTTTTATTCAATCTCTTTCAATTCCTGGCACTTGACTACACGACTGCCACCAATGTCGGTTTGATTTCGACATTAAATATGTTTTCAATTGCGCTGTTTTCTTTCATCTTTTTAAGGGAGAAAATCAATGCACTCCAGTTGATTTCCATGTTCATTTCCTTGAGTGGTGTCATGCTGGTTCTTTCGAAAGGACATCTGAGTGTGGTGACGACAATTGGTTTCAATTCAGGGGACTTATTGATGGTTGCGGCTGTATGTATTTGGGGGCTTTATTCGATTTGCAGTAAATGGGCAATGAAATATACCACCCCATTGATGGCTACTTTGTATTCAGGCGTTTTTGGTATCCTTGCTTTGATTCCTTTCAATGTACAAGATTTTACGATCACGAATCTGGATGCGTCGTTTGTCCAGTCGATGCTGTATACTGGTGTCATTTCTACGGTTGTTTGTATGCTTTTATGGAACATCGGTGTCCAAAATGTGGGTGCGACAACTTCGGGCATTTTCTTGAACTTCAATCCGATTTTCACGGCAATTCTCGCATTCGTGCTACTGGGGGAAAGAATGACCTGGATACAGGGAGTGGGGAGCTGCATCGTGATTATCGGCTGTTTCTTATTTACCTACTTCAAAAAGAAATCGACTTTATTCCTGACTTTTGGTCACCTTAAAGGGAAAGAACTCGCTGTTCCCCTTGAACGAAAGTGATATAGAAAAACAAACCCCAGTCACACATGTAGTGGCTGGGGTTCAATTTTTTATTTAGCTGACACCGTTTCAATTTCTTCCGTCAGTTTTACAAGTTCATCAACCAATTCGCCGATGTAGGCAATGGTATCGCGAAGCGGTTGTTCAGTCGTGATGTCGACGCCTGCCATCTGGGCAAGTTCAACAGGTGATTTTGTGCCGCCTGCTTGAAGAACTTCAAGCCATTGTGCAACTGCTGGTTCTCCTTCTTCCAGGATACGCTTGGATACTTGAGTTGAAATCGTCAAACCTGCACTGTAAGTGTAAGGGTATAGTCCCATATAGTAGTGAGGCTGGCGCATCCAAGTCAGTTCCGCTCCTGGCGTGATTTCCACTGCATCCCCCCAGAATTCCTCAAGAACTCCGCGTTTGATTTCATTCAGAATACCGGCATTCACGTTTTGTCCTGCATCCACACGCTCATAAACTTTACGTTGGTAAGCTGCTTCAAGCAAATGAGTAACGAAGTTGTGGTAATACGTGCGTGCAACGATTGATGAAATGACCCAACGCTTGAATTTCGGATCATCTGAGTTTTCGAGTAAATGATTCGCCATCAGCATTTCATTCATCGTTGAAGGTGCTTCAATGAAGTAAAGGGATGGACGTGAATTGAACACATTTTGTTTTTTATGGGCATTATAGAAATGACCAGCATGTCCAAGTTCATGAGCCAAAACGAAAACTTCATTCATTCGGCTGGACCAGGAAATCAAAATGTATGGATGTGAACCATATGGGCTTGAACAGAAAGCGCCAGTGGATTTCCCTTTATTTTGTGCAAAGTCGATCCAACGCTCATCAAACGAGCGATTGACCATATCCAAATAATCGTCACCCATAATCGCCAAAGCATCGGTCATGTACTTTCTGGATTCTTCGATGGTGATTTTTGGTTCATACGAAGGATCCAATGGAATTTTCAAATCGGCAAAAGTCATTTCTTCAAGTCCGTGAACATCTTGAAGGAGTTTGGCATATTTGCGCATATGTGGTGCAAGTTCGCTCATGATCAAATCGATTTGGCGGTTGAACAGTGATTGATCGACCTCCTGACCGAACAACAGCGAATCAAAGATGTTATCATAGCCACGCAGATCTGAAGTTGTTTTTTCAATTTGAAGTTTCATATCATAAGTTTTGGCTGTTGTGTGTTGGTAGTTTTTCAACTGGTTTGAAAATGCTTCGAATGCAGCACGTCGCACTTCCGTATCAGTTTCCGCTTCCCAGTCACCTTCAAATAGGACATAGCTTAATGGATATGTCTTGCCATTCACTTCGAAATCCTCAAAAGAAAGATCGACCATCTTGGTTGTGTTATACAATTCATAAGGACCACTGAATGTAGAGGAATAGGCAGCCAATGTTTTTTCAACTTCAGGATGAAGTTGATGAGGCTTGCGTCGAATTAATTTTTGTAGATAGTGTGCAAATTCAGCAGAATTTTCCATGGCATCTTCCAAAACTTCCACAGGTAAATCCAGTAATTCACTATCAACAAACGATAATTTACTGCTCAGGTTTGCAGAGACTGAACCGAACTTGGAAGAACGCATTTGTGCATCGCTATCGGTTTGATCCGTACTGAAAGAAAGGCTGGCATAAGTGCCAATCGGTACAAACTTCTCATAAATACTTGCATATCCTTTTAACGCAGCATTAACGGACTGGGCATCAGTAATGTTGCCTTTATATTGGTTAACGAAAGCGTCCACTTCTTTTTCAAGGTCGACAATTGCGGCTTGATAAGTTTCTTCAGATACAAACAGATCTTGCAGATTCCACGTTTCTTCTCTATTAACTTCTGAACGTGCAGGCAAACTTTTTACCAATGTCATCTCTCCCTGTTATTACGGATGTCGAACTAATATAAGTATATCGATATTAGTTGAAAAATTCACTCTTTTTCTATTATTTTACGAAATATATTATGATGGATTCCTCCAAAAGAGAATGGAAAATAGGAAAGCTCCTCATTTAAAAAAAGGTTCCGGATAAATGTGATAATTCTTAATTATTCGGGTATTAATACATGGAGATAATTGTTTTGACTGACGGTTTGGGATGCTATAAGATAGTCAATGCCAAGTAAGTTTATCTGAATTAGGAGGAATAGAAATGAAAAAGTTTAGCTACTTATTATTGTTGATAATCACTGCTGTTTTTGTACTGGCTGCATGTGGTAATAAAGATAAAGAAAATGAAGGTCATGAAAACCATGATGAAAATGCAAGTGGGGACCTGCTTGCACAAGTAAAAGAAAACGGTGAATTATTGGTCGGGACAGAAGGTACATACGCACCTTTCACGTTCCATGATGAAAGTGGAAAATTAACTGGCTTTGATGTAGAGATTTCTGAAGAAATTGCTTCACGTCTAGGTGTTGAAGCGAAATTCATGGAAACACAATGGGATGCAATGTTCCCGGGTCTTGATTCAAAACGTTTTGATATGATTGCCAATCAAGTGGGGATCAAGCCGGAACGACAAGAAAAATATGACTTCTCCGATCCATATATTTCATCATCAGCTGTTTTGGTAACACATGCTGACAATAAAGATGTAAAAACATTTGAAGATATCGATGGATTAAAAGCAGCTCAATCATTGACTAGTAACTATGGTAAAATGGCTCAATCTTACGGCGCGGAATTAGTAGGAGTAGATGGATTTATCCAAGCGATTGAGTTGTTGAACTCAAACCGTGTAGATGTAACAATCAATGATAAATTATCTGTTCTGGATTTCCAGAAACAAAAACCGGATGCGAAAATTCAAATCGTAGCGGAAGCTGATGATGCTGCACAAAGTGGCCTGATGTTCCGTAAAGAAAGTGAGACGCTAGTGGAAGCCGTAAACGAAGCGTTGAATGAAATGATTGAAGACGGCACGTACGATGAAATTTCCGAGAAATGGTTCGGCGAAAATGTTTTGGAATAATATTTCCATCGACCCTGATAAAATGGAGCGCTATCTAGATATTGCTCAATCCTCCCTCCTGCCTTTGCTGGAGGGTGCTGTTATATATACGCTTCCATTGACGCTGATCACATTCGTTTTAGGACTCGCACTCGCTGTGCTTACTGCATTGGCGAGAATATCGACGATCAAACCTTTCCAGTGGATTGCACGAGTCTACGTATCCGCGATTCGAGGGACCCCTTTATTAGTGCAACTCTTCATTTTATTTTATGGTTTGGGGTCTGTCGGGATCGTTATTGATCCATTTCCGGCTGCTGTCATAGGATTCTCTTTGAATGTAGGTGCATATGCTTCTGAAGTAATTCGTGCTGCAATACTTTCCATTCCCAAAGGACAATGGGAAGCTGCTCAAATGATGGGAATGACTTATTCGCAGACGTTGCGCCGTGTCATATTGCCACAAGCAACACGAGTTTCAATCCCGCCACTTTCCAATACATTCATTGGGTTGGTAAAAGATACTTCTTTAGCGTCTGCTATTCTAGTAACAGAAATGTTTAGAAGAGCACAGGAAATTGCGGCTTATAATTATGAAGTGTTACTACTCTACACTGAAGTGGCGATTCTTTATTGGATCATCTGTTTCTTGCTTTCACTTGTCCAAGGTCGATTGGAACATCGATTCGATCGCTATGTTTCGAGATAAATCAATTGAATGGGATGAAGAAAGGAGTATAAGATGATTTCAATAACAGGATTACACAAACAATTTGGAGAGCTAGAAGTATTAAAAGGCATCGATTTGCAAGTCAACAGAGGCCAGGTGGTTGTGGTAATCGGACCATCGGGATCAGGTAAAACCACATTGCTAAGATGTTTGAACATACTTGAAGTCCCGACTTCCGGGGTCATCACGATTGATGATCAGACGGCGGATTTCACTAAGCCTGTGCATAAAAGAGAAATAGAATTGTTCAGAAGAAATTCTGCTATGGTTTTTCAAAACTATAATCTATTTCCTCATATGACGGCATTGCAAAATGTCATGGAAGGTCCCATGATCGTCAAGAAAATGTCCAAAGTGGATGCCCGCAATAAAGCGGAACAGCTGTTGAACAAGGTGGGGCTGGGAGATAAGCTGGATTACTATCCACACCAGCTTTCAGGTGGACAACAGCAACGAGTGGGGATTGCAAGGGCTCTTGCCTTGGAACCCAAAGTGATGTTGTTCGATGAACCTACTTCCGCGCTCGACCCCGAACTTGTAGGAGAAGTGCTTCAGGTCATGAAGGACTTAGCAGATGAAGGCATCACCATGGTAGTTGTGACTCACGAAATGCGTTTTGCCAATGACGTAGCGGATGAGGTCATCTTTATGGACCAAGGCAAAGTTATCGAACGCAGCAAACCGATCGATATGTTTACGCGTCCGAAAGAAGAACGTACAAAACAATTCTTGAATCTATTGCAATAATTTTAAAGCACTTTCCATTCAACTACTAGAAGTAGGATGGAAAGTGCTTTTTTCTATTTCAAAAGATGTTTACATGAATAAGTTTAGGGTGGGGGAATGGAAATAGAATGCATGTTAGTGTTGAATCCGGGTATGTATCGTATGAAGACTAAATTCAACACCTATTACCCGCTATCACGTAAACTAAAATAGAAAAGTTAAAGAATTTGCATTGGTCTTTGTGGATAACCTATAACGTAAGTTAGCTTCACTTATCCACAAGATGCAAACAGATTGGAAATGGAGGAGTTTTTTCATGAAATTCAGAATGGAGCATGATTCCATAGGAGAAATCCAAGTACCAGAGGATAAAATGTGGGGAGCACAAACGCAACGCAGTAAGGAGAATTTCAAAATCGGGATGGAATTGATGCCGATTGAATTGATTCATGCATTTGCTGTTCTTAAAAAAGCAGCTGCTAAAGTAAATCATGATCTCGGGACTTTGTCAGAAGCGAAAAAGGATGCCATTTCACAGGCTGCTGAAGAAATACGGGATGGCAAATGGAATGATCATTTCCCATTGGTCGTATGGCAGACGGGAAGTGGGACACAATCAAACATGAACGTGAATGAAGTCATTGCATATCGGGGGAACCAGTTGCTGGCGGACGATAAAAGTGAAGAAACACTTCATCCGAATGACGACGTGAATAAATCGCAAAGTTCGAACGATACATTCCCGACTGCCATGCACATAGCGGCAGTTGAAGTTTTACAAGACATGTTGTTGCCTGAGCTTAAACAATTGCGTGAAACCTTTAGTAAGCAAGAAGAGAAATTCAAAGATATCATCAAAATCGGACGGACACACTTGCAAGATGCCACCCCCTTGACACTTGGTCAGGAAATAAGTGGATGGAAGCATATGATCTTGAAATGTGAGGAAATGATTCTCGAAAGCCTGAAGCATGTTTCTGAGCTTGCGATCGGCGGTACTGCGGTAGGGACGGGAATTAATGCACACGTTGAATTTGGTGATCGTGTGGCAGCGGAAATCAGCGTCGACACTGGCCATCAATTTACTTCATCAAGCAACAAATTTCATGCTTTGACCAGTCATGATCAGTTGGTTTACGCACATGGAGCACTTAAGGCACTTGCTGCCGATCTCATGAAAATAGCGAATGATGTCCGCTGGCTAGCCAGTGGACCGAGAAGCGGTATCGGTGAAATAACAATTCCTGCAAATGAACCGGGGAGTTCAATTATGCCGGGGAAAGTGAACCCTACACAGAGCGAAGCGTTGACCATGGTGGCAACGCAAGTAATGGGCAACGATGCAACAATCGGATTTGCGGCAAGCCAAGGGAATTTTGAGTTGAATGTATTCAAGCCGGTCATCTTTTATAATTTCATGCAATCGGTGCGATTGCTAAGCGACTCCGTCCGTAGTTTCCACGACCATTGTGTAGTCGGAATCCAGCCAAACCTGGAACAGCTTTCACACCACGTCAGCAATTCCTTGATGTTGGTCACTGCATTGAATCCACACATCGGCTATGAAAATGCGGCCAAAATCGCGAAGAATGCACATGAAAAAGGATTGACATTAAAAGAATCAGCCCTGCAAAGCAGTTTGCTGACTGAAGAAGAATTCGATCGCATTGTGGACCCGTCCAAAATGATTAAATAATCCCTGGTAAAAGTAAAATCAAAAAAGACTGAGCCCTCGGGTTCAGTCTTTTTTGATGAAAAATTACTTTTGGAATTACTTGTTTCGATAAAATCTGACACACTTTCTTCCTATATAAAGAAGAGGGTAAGCGCTTTCTTTTTATCAGACTATAAGTTTATCAATCCCCGTTTTAGATCGTTATTAATATGCTTCTCTATTACTGAATTTACATTTGAAACTTTCTTTGTTTGTACGGCCTCAAAAAGAGCTAGATGTTCCTTATGAATATCATTATTGTTGTCGGAGTTTCTCGTTATATTAGCTCGGTAAATCAAGAGGAAGGAACGAACTTGATTTAAAAATTGCAACAGTCTCTTATTGGGACATGGTTGAATGAGTAACTCATGAAACTGAGTGAACAATTCAAGAACTTTTAACGTATTGTCTTCCTCCAACGCAAGTTCCGCTTCTTTCAAGACATACTCAATTTCTTCTAAGTCCTTGTCGGTAAATATACCGATTACGAGCTTCATGACTTCTTTTTCCAAAACTTTACGGCATTCATATAGTTCGACAAAATCTTCTTTGTTTAATTGGACCACTGTTAATACACCAGGCTCTTGAATGATGATTCCTTCGGATACCAATTGGTGTATTGCTTCTCTGAGCGGTGTCCGACTTATGTTGTACTTTTTGGCCAACTGTGAGGCATTGATTTTTTCACCTGGAAGGATTTCCCCGGAGAGAATCAGTTTTTTTAGTTCTCTATAAACTTGATGATAGAGAGGTTGAGCTATATTTATTTCCATAGTTTTCCTCACCTTTAACTGGATACTGTATACACAATCTTATATTTCAATTCTAAAAACGTCAAATATAAAAGTTCCTGGGGACAGGGGGAAGTCAGGGAGTAATAGTATTTTAGACTCATAGATGATAACAATTTCATGATTCGAAATAAATTTTGAAAGGAAAATAGTTCCTTTAAATCATAATTTAAAATAATCTTAGAAATATTCAAAATACTGTTGACTCGTCCATCCGCAAATCATATGATAGGTGATAACATTATTCGTATACGTAATACTGTATACAGTAATCAGTGAAAAGGGGGAAGAGGATTGAGAAAAACATCGTTTAGTTTATTTCTGGTTATGATTATGTTGTTGTCCGCATGTTCAATGAACGTGACGAAAGAAAGTACCACCGAGGGCGAATCGTTAATTGAAACAACGGCAGGATTATCTGATGAAACGAAAGTAAGGGAAATTGAACTTTATGTAACCACCCCAGAATATGATCCGATTCGATATGAGCTTGGTTTAATGGTATCTGAGGAATGGAAAAAACTGGGTTTTGATGTTAAGGTAACCCCCTTGGAATGGAATCGATTATCGGAATTAGGGATGCAACAAAAAGATTTTGATGCTTTTACTCTGGCTTGGGCCGGGAGAGCGGAACGGATTGATCCCGATCACTTTGTTTACTCGACACTCCACTCTTCACAAGCGGTCGAAGGAGCTTACAACATTCCGGGATATAACAACCCTGAATTTGATAAACTGGCTGAATTACAAAGAACCCTCTCTGATCCTGATGAACGTAGAGAAGTAATCCACCAGGCGGAAGAAATTTTCTTGGAAGACTTACCTTATGCACCAATTATGCACCGTGATCAGGTAATGGCTTTCAATAAAACAAACTTTACAAATGTTAAGTACATGCTTGGAGAAGGACTGAACAGCTTTTGGACTTTCATGAACCTGGAACCTACAGGTGAAAGAAAAGAAGTTAGATGGGGATATCCAAGTGATATTGATACATTAAATCCATTAGTTTCAACAAATACGCATGACTTCCAAGTCACACGTTTAATGTATGATCGACTTGTGCGAATTAGCGAGAACGGTGAACCCCAAAACTGGGCCGCAGAAGAAATTAACGATGTGAACAAAGATGGAATGACTTATGAAGTAACAATTAGACAAGGAATGAAATTCCATGATGGAGAGCCTGTTACAGCTGAGGATGTGAAATTCTCATTTGATTTTGTGAAGGAAGTCCAATCCCCATTCTTCCTTGGGATGGTGAAGCCGATTGACTCTGTTGAATTAGTGGATGAATATACAGTCCGCTTCAATCTAAAAGAACCATACGCACCATTCATCAGTAATACTTTGGCTCAAATGTATATCTTCCCTGAACACTACTGGCAACCAATTTTTGATCAAGGCGGTGCAACGGCTGTTCTTGAACATACAAATGAAGACATTATTGGAAGTGGTCCTTTCAAACTGGATTACTGGACAAGAGATCAAGAAATGAAGATGACACGTGTTGATGATTATTTCTCACCAGCAAAAGTTGAAAGTATTTTAAGTATTCCTTATGCAAATACGCAAAGTATGGTTGCAGCAATTGATAAAGGAGAAGCGGATATTGGGGGTTGGTGGATTGAACCAATTCAAATTGACAATTTAAAGAAAAATGAAAACATCGAGATTATCAATGTTCCAGATCCTGGTTTCTACCATATTAACTACAATATGAGAAGAGAACCATTCGACGATAAGGCGGTCCGTTTAGCAATGTCATATGTCATTCCGAAGCAACGAATTCTTGATGAGATTCTGGAAGGGTACGGCACAATGGCTCACTCCTTTATCGGACCATCAAATGAATTCTGGTACAACGAGAATGTGGGAAGTTTCAATTATGACGCGGAGAAAGCAGTCGGCTTTTTGAAAGAGGCAGGATATCAGTGGGATGAGAACGGGAAAATACATTCCCCTGAATGAAAATGAAGTGAAAGAAGTTAGGGTGAGGAGGGAGGAATAGTTCCTCCCTTCCTGTTTTAAAGGGAGGGGAATTGCATGTCAGGCATATCATGGTTTGTAGGCAAAAGGATTTTACAGAGTATTGTAACGTTGTTTGTTTTGTTGACGCTTCTCTTTTTCATGTTTCGAATTCTTCCGGGTGATCCTACCACGATGTTTGTCGATGCAGCTTTACCAGTTGAAGCTCAGGAAGCCGTGTTGCAACAGTTTGGTTTGGATAAACCTTTATCAGAACAATACTGGTTATATTTGAAGAACTTTGTCCAAGGTGACTTTGGTATATCTTTTACATCGAGGGAGCCGGTAGTGGAAGTCATCGGCCATTACATATTGCCGACAATGATGCTAATGGGCTTTACCATTTTAGTAGCTTTACTAATTGGTGTTGTTTTTGGAGCTCTTGCTGCATGGTATCGTGGAACAAAATTTGAAGCTGCAATCGTATCGGTCGCTTTATTCTTTAAATCGGCGCCGATATTTTGGGTGGGGATGGTCGCATTGGCTCTCCTTTCTTACACATTGAATTTATTTCCAACAGGTGGTATGTACGAGCCTGGAAAAGAATCCACTGGTTTCTTCCAAACGTATATGAACCTTGATTTTCTCCATCATTTAATTTTACCGGTTATCGTTGGATCCCTTTATTATATTGCGAATCCACTGCTAATCATGAGAAGTTCCATGATCGAAGTGATGGAGGAAGATTTCATTGAAATGAACAGGGCGAAAGGATTGAAGGAAAGTACAATCATGTTCAGACATGCCATGAGAAACGCTATGCTCCCAGTAGTTACAGAAATCGCATTATTGATAGGTTTTGCAATTGGTGGCCAAGTTTTATTGGAAGTGGTATTCAATTGGCCGGGGATTGGCCGTTTAATTGTTGAAGCCATTCAGCGAAATGACTATCCGGTGGCACAAGCAACATTCTTCCTTATGGGCTTTATTGTAATCGTACTGAATTTATTTGCTGATCTTCTCTATGGTCTTCTGGATCCGCGCGTTTCTTATAAATAAGGGGAGTGATTCAATTTGAATATGAAAAGAACTTTTAAGCTTCTGCTTCGAGATAAGTTAGGTTTAATCGGAATAATTGTACTTGCTTTCTTTATTCTTGTCGCGATATTTTCACCTCAATTACTTCATTTCGACCCGATGGAACAGCATTACACTGGCAATGGTGAATTAAAGAAAATGGAACCTCCAAGTAATGAGCATATTCTTGGGACCACCCGTATGGGAAGGGACGTATACAGCCAGGTCATTGCCGGTACTAGGGTAGCTCTTTTTGTCGGCTTTACATCTGCAATCATGGTAACGTTAATCGGTACAGTCATTGCATTGATAGCGGGTTACTTTGGAGGCTGGGTCGATGACTTGTTGATGCGTGCAACGGACGTCGTTTATGGAATCCCATTTTTGCCTTTTGCAATGATTATGATTGCAGTTTTGGGACCAAGTATATGGAATATCATTATCGCGATCGTGCTTATCTCGTGGCGTACCACAACCAGGGTTATCCGGTCAGAGGTGCTGACAATAAAAAACAGAACTTTTATCCAGGCGGCAAAATTAAATGGCGCGGGACCTTTCCGTATCATTTTCAGACATATTGCGCCCAATATTATCCCGCTGGCACTAGTATTCGGTTCTTTGGCTATGGGTACAGCCATCGTTACGGAGGCAAGTGTGAGTTTCCTTGGGTACGGGGACCCCTTACTTATCAGTTGGGGGAAAATCTTATTCGATGCATATATTGCCCATGCCATCACGGATGCATGGTGGTGGGTAGTTCCACCGGGCCTAGCGATTACCTTGCTGGTTATGTCAGGGTTCTTCGTTAGCAGATCCTTAGAGGAAATACTGAATCCGAGGTTGAGCCGATGACTAAAACGATATTGGAACTAAAAAATCTGCGGACCAGCTATAAGTCAATGGAAGGCGAAGTGTGGGCGGTTGATGGTGTCAGCTTCAATTTGGAAGCTGGTGAAAATTTAGGGTTAGTGGGCGAATCCGGCTGCGGAAAGACGACAATTATTAAGTCGATTATGCGACTGTTACCTAGAGGTGCATATTCTACCGGAGAGATTAATTTCAAAGACAATAATTTACTGAATCTCTCGAATAAGGACCTGCGAAATGTGAGATGGAAAGAAATTTCGATTATTTCCCAAAGTGCTATGAACGCATTAGACCCCGTTTACCGCGTAGGTGATCAAATTGTGGAGGCAATACGAAATCATGAGAAAGTATCCAAAAAAGAAGCTTGGAAAAGAGCAGAAGAATTATTTGCTCTTGTAGGTGTGGAAGCTTCCCGCTTGAAGGATTATCCTCACCAATATAGCGGCGGGATGAGGCAGAGGGCGATCATTGCGATGGCTCTTGCCTTAAGCCCGGATGTAATTGTTGCAGATGAACCGACGACTGCACTTGATGTTGTTGTGCAGGCTCAAATATTGAAAAGAATGAGAGACATACAAATTCAAAATGGCAGTTCAATGATCATGGTCACCCATGATATCTCGGTAGTCGCCGAAACATGCCAAAAGGTCGTTGTGATGTACGCTGGGAAAGTGGTGGAGTCGGGTGCTGTGGCGGATATATTTGGCAGTCCATATCATCCTTACACAATGGGATTGAAGAATGCGTTTCCCAATATTAAAGGAGACAAATTCGAATTGATTTCCATTCCGGGCTATCCGCCTGACTTATTAAAGCCGCCAGCTGGCTGTCGATTCGCTTCAAGATGTCCTTTTGCTACCCATGCTTGTTTTACAGATGATCCTGAAAGTGTCGAAGTAAAAGAAGGTCATATGGTCGCTTGCCATCATATCGATAAGGTTCTGGATATGAGGGAAAAATCGAAATGGAGAGAAACGTGGAGCACTGTGGAAAAGGAGTTGGTCTAAATGATGCAAACTGTATTTGCAGAACCTCACAAGTCGGAGAAGGTTTCGGAAGACAAATTTGCGGGTCGTCAAGTTGTATATGAAATAACCGACTTGGAAGTCCATTTTCCAGTGAAAGAGAACTACTTTAAGAAAAAAGTGAAAAATCAAGGTCCTAAATATGTCAAGGCAGTCGATGGAATATCACTCAAAGTGCGAGAAGGGGAAACGATTGGAATCGCCGGAGAATCGGGTTGCGGAAAATCCACACTTGCAAGAACATTGGTGAAACTGGAAGAACCGACATCTGGGGAAGTCCTATTCCATGGAAATGATGTAACATCAATCAAACTTAAACAAATGAAGCAGTTCAGAAAAGAAGCACAGATGGTGTTTCAAGATCCATACGAGTCGTTAAACCCTCGTTTTTCAATTAGACAAACGTTGGAAGAATCTTTGATCATTCATAAAATGGGCAATAAGAAGAAACGGACTGAACTTATCCTTGAAACGCTTAATCGTGTCGGATTAAGACCTGCAGATAAGTATATTGACCGGTATCCTCACGAAATGAGTGGTGGTCAAAGACAGCGTGTAGCGATTGCTCGGGCATTGGTCATGAAACCTAAGTTTTTAGTGGCGGATGAACCTGTTTCTATGCTGGATGTCTCAATTCGGGCAAGCATTTTGAACCTACTTAAAGAATTGGTGGATGAACTGAATCTGGCAAGCGTTTATATTTCTCATGACCTGTCTTTGATTCGCTATGTATGTGATAAGACAGCAATCATGTATTTGGGAAGAATTGTTGAATTTGGAGACACGGAAGACGTTATTAAAAAGCCTCTGCATCCTTATTCACAAGCTTTACTTTCTGCGGTTCCAAGTCCGGAACCCAATCCGGATGGGTTATCGATTTCGATTGAAGGAGAAGCTCCGAATGCCATCAACATACCTTCCGGCTGCAGATTCCATACACGTTGTCCGATGGCAACCGCACAATGTAAAGTGGTCGAACCAAAACCGGTTTTTCACGATGGCCGTTGGGTAGAGTGTATTTTATATGATCCGGAAATGCAGGTGGTTCAAGTTTGAGTCCACAAGCGGAAGTTCTTCATGAACATATTAAAACCAACCAAGAAAGCTATCTTGAAAGTTTGATTGAGTTCCTGAAAATAAAGAGCATCTCCACCAAGAATACGGGGATGCAAGAATGCGCTCTGTTTTTAATGAATTATATGAAAGAAATAGGCATCTCTTCACGACTGCTGGAAGTTGAGGGTGCCTTTCCAGTTGTTTATGGAGAATTGCTAAATCCGGAAGCAACAAAAACACTTCTTATTTATGGTCATTATGACGTGCAGCCTGAAGATCCCATCGAACTTTGGGACAGCCCGCCATTCGAACCTGAAATTAGGGATGGAAAGCTTTATGCACGAGGAGCAACGGATGATAAAGGAAATTTGTGGGCCACCATTTTATCTGTAAAAGTTTTGTTGGATCTGAAACTGAAAATGCCGTTGAATCTTAAGTTCTTCTTTGAGGGCGAAGAAGAAATAGGCAGTCCGAACCTGGAAACTTATATGAGGAATAATAAAGATCTTCTTAAAGCGGATTTTACGATTCTATGTGACCGTGGAATTCATGAATCCGGCAGACCGCAGATTTATCTAGGAAATAAAGGAATCACTAATGCCGAAATTACTTTGACGACTGCGAAAAGGGATTCACACTCCGGTCAGGCACCACTTCTTCAAAATGCAGCTTGGGAACTGGTATGGTTACTCAATTCACTTAAAAAATCAGATTTAGAGATTTTGGTGCCGGGCTATTACGATGATGTCGCCGGGCCTTCAGAATTGGACTTGCAGTTGATTGAAGAAATTCCATTTGATGAAATAGAGTATTGTGAAGCATATGGAATCAAGAAAATGATCAATGCAGGTGTTGAATATGACAAAGTCAAAGTCATTACTCAACTCCTATATCATCCGACCATGACAATCAATGGATTAACATCCGGATACCAGGACGTGGGCAATAAGACGGTCATTCCGAAAACAGCCTCAGCAAAGTTGGATTTCCGTTTCGTGAAAAATCAGGATCCAGAAAAATGTGTAGCGCAAATCAAAGCCTATATTGAGACGTTAACCGATGCAAATGTTGAAGTTGCATTCGGAGATACAAGAAACCCTTCGAAAGTCGATCCAGATGAGGACGTTGTGAAGAAGTCCATTGAAGCGGCAACAGCTGTCTATGGGAAACAACCAGTTGTATGGCCTCTATTGGATGGATCAGGTCCTATGTCCATGTTTGAAGAGATACTCGGGGCGCCAGCTATTATTATTGGATTGGGTTCCCCTTTCGCTTATGCCAATACTCATGCTCCAAATGAAAATATTGGAGTAGACAATTACCTGAATGGCATAGCGATGATGGCCTATTTATATTGCATATATGGAGAGGAGAACTGATATGACCATTCAAACCGAAAACGGCAATATATTGGCAACTATCGAAGAAACCATTGATAGCCGAAAAGAAGAGTACCTGGAAGTTTTGTATAAATTGCTTAAGGTTGAAAGCATAAGTGCTCAAAACACAGGAATTGATGAAGCATGCAACATGCTGAAAGAAGTAATGGAGGATGCAGGAATAAAGACGAAAATCATCCCATTCAAAAGAAATCCTTTCATCTATGGGGAAGTAATCAAAGATCCAAATGCATTCACGTTATTGATTTACGGACATTATGATGTCCAGCCTCCTGATCCTGTCGATGAGTGGGTATCTCCACCATTCGAGCCGACCATTCGTGACGGCAAGATTTATTGCCGCGGCGTCGGAGATAATAAGGGACAGTTAATGGCACAAATCCTCGCCATCAAGAGTTACATTGATACAGCAGGAAACCTTCCGATAAACATTAAATTCATTTTTGAGGGAGAGGAAGAAATCGGGAGTCCAAACTTAGCTTCCTTTGTGGCTGAAAATAAGGAATTGCTAAAAGCTGATCTAGTCTACACTTCAGACGGACCAAAGCATGACAGTGGCGCTCCACTGGTCCTTTTAGGTGTTAGGGGCATGACCTATGTAGAACTGACAGCAAAAGGGGCGAAGTGGGATAATCACTCAGGGAATAAAGGGAATATTGTTCCTAATCCCGCCTGGAAGATTATTGATTTGCTGAATACCATGCGAGATCCGGAAGGTCGTATATTAATAGAAGGTTTTTATGATAATATACGCAAAATTACCAAGAAGGACGAAGAACTCATTCGTAGCCTTCCTTTCGATAAGAAGAGTATTGCGGAACAAATCGGCTACGATGACTTTGATATGGACAAAGAGGAATATTATCGGAAATTAACACTTGAACCGACGTTTAATATAGCAGGATTTACAAGTGGCTATGGCGGGGAAGGCTCAAAAACAATTATTCCTTCGAGTGCTGTACTGAAAATGGACATTCGACTTGTGGTTGATCAAGATCCTGATGATATTTACGAGAAGTTTACCGCTCACGTAAAGAAATACGCACCGGATATAGAAGTGAAAAATTTGGGCGGCATGAAGCCTTCAAGAACATCTGCTGACCTGGCAATAGTAGATGTTGTGACAAATGCGGTAAGAAATGCCTTTAGACAGGAACCGGTTTTACAGCCAAGCATGGGTGGAAGCCTGCCTGATTATGTGTGGACTGACGTCTTGGAAACACCTTCCATCATCATTCCATATGCAAATTTTGATGAAGCGAATCACTCACCCAATGAAAAAATGGGAGTGGATGATTTTATCAATGGCATTAAATGCACTTGCCATGTAATCAGCGAAATCTCGATAAGATAATTACATTGAGATACCACGATCAGTCGCGCAGACCAATACAAGTCTGCGCGACTATTAGTAGAAGACTAATAAGGATTAAGGGGTGTCTCTTCTTTCTTTTAAAAGGGTGTGATGGTTGTTGGTTATTGCAGAAATCATGAATATTGTTCTGCCGGTATTCTTCTTGATGGGCATCGGGTTCCTTGCTGGGAAATATTTGACAATCAATTCGAAATCAATTTCTGAAATATGCTTATACATTTTTAGTCCAGCCCTTTTTTTCCACTCTGTTACCACTTCTTCATTGGAGATTGGTGATTTAGGAAAAATACTCCTTTTCGCAATCAGTTTATTTCTCCTATTTGTGTGTTTGATTGAGCTATTGAGTTATATCTTCAAATGGAGTCTTTCCTATAAGAATACATTAATGCTGGCCAGTGGATTTCCGAATGCAGGTAACTACGGGTTACCAATCGTTCTTTTCGCTTTTGGTGATGCAGGTGTATCTATTGCTGTCATTTATGTAGTGATGCAATCCTTGCTAATGAATTCAGCAGGTGTTTTTTTTGCATCCAATCATGAAAGCGTAGCCAAAATGGACATCTTTTTGAATATCTTAAGAATGCCGGGATTTGTTGCTGTCTTTCTGGGACTGGTATTGAAAATTCTTGGTGTTCCGATTCCAACAATGGTTGAGAATTCTGTGGGATTGCTTGGGCAAGCGGCAGTCCCGACATTGCTGACATTGTTAGGAATCACATTGGCATCGATACAAATTAAAAATCTGGTGAAGTTTATCGGTACCGCTACCCTACTGAAATTGTTCGGCTATCCAATAATTGCAATTCTGTTATTGAGCGTGTTCTATCCATGGGGTTCAACTGAAGCAAGTATCTTATTGGTCTGTGCTGCAACTCCTACTGCTGCAACTACTACTCTGTTATCCATTAAGTTCAATATGAATTCTGATATGGTTTCAAGTGCTATGTTCGTTAGTACAATGGCAAGCATCATTACAATTCCGCTTTTGCTGTTTATTGTATTATAGCGGCATTAAATGGGTTGTACATAAACAAGCTCAAACTTGGATGGGCGAGAAGACAAGAGAATTCCAAAATTATAAAAACCCGTTGCCACAATGTTTGGCAACGGATTTTTATATGCAAAGTGTTACTTCGAAGTCCTATTCGTTTCTTCAGACACGACAAATGCGAGGTCGTCATTGCCGAATAGCTGGAGGATTTCGATAAGTGTACTTGACTCAATATCCAGGTCCATCGATTCGTTATTATCAATAATTGCCTTCATGGCTTCATTTTTACCTTGGGAAGGGTAGGCCTTTTCGTATAGAGAAAAAGGATCTATCTCATGATTGTGACACCATTGCACAAAAAGCTGGATCATGACCTGCTCATCTTCTTGATATTTTTGAATGATATATTCAGTAATGGTTTTTTGGTCCATCAAAAAGCTTTCCTCCTTCGGTGATGCTGAAATTCACTTGAACCAGCCTTTCTCCTTGAAACGTGAAATGGCTTCGATTCGGTTGGTGACGTCCAGTTTATCTAGAATCACGGAAATGTAATTCCTTACGGTTCCTGTCGTGATATACATCTGGCTGGCGATTTCTTTCGTGTTTTTTCCGTTGGCAATCAGTTCGAGAACCTGGTGTTCCCGATCAGTCAAGGGATTCTCGTCTCCGCCATATGCAAGGTCAATCAGTTCAGGTGCATAGACCCGGCGTCCCTCCATGATGCTGCGTATGGAATTTGCCAAGTCTTCACTCGGACTATCCTTTAATAGATACCCTTTGACATTGGCTTTACGGGCTCTTTCGAAGTAACCCGTACGGGCAAAAGTAGTAAGGATGATTACTTTGCAGTCATGGTCTTTGAGTTCTTCGGCAGCATCCAGACCGGTTTTTACAGGCATTTCAATATCCATGATGCATATATCCGGATTCAATTGATGGACCAGCGCAAGGACTTCAGCACCATTGCTCGCTTTTCCAACAACCTCCATATCGTCCTCCAAATCAAGCAAAGAGCCAAGTGCTCCCAGCAACATCCTTTGGTCCTCTGCAAGTACAATACGAATCATGACTATTCCTCCTTAACTTTTTGTAAGATGACATGTGGAATGCGGATATTGAGTGTCGTCCCGAAGTTTCCGGAAATTTCAAGCACGCCGTTGACAAATTCAAGACGTTCCTTCATCCCGCGCAGCCCATTGCCTTCTGCAAATTCCTGTCCGCTTTTAAACCCAATGCCGTTGTCTTGCACTTGAAGGAAAAGTTCGTTTTGAGTTTGTTTAATCAATACATGACAAAAAGTGGCTTGACTGTGTTTTACGACGTTCGTG
>Ga0209013_10001184_pt1 | contig 24098 bp, 22 predicted proteins | sample Cruoilmetagenom2_FD_187291 | JGI IMG/M metagenome (GOLD analysis project Ga0209013, IMG submission 187291) | Oil polluted marine microbial communities from Coal Oil Point, Santa Barbara, California, USA - Sample 2 (SPAdes) (version 2) | ecosystem: Environmental > Aquatic > Marine > Oil seeps ... | reverse complement strand
CGTTTAGCGTCCGATCGATCGGTCTGCCATCAGGTTCCTTGAAGCGGTATTTAAGGTCCCAGATCCGCTCAGAGATCGCAGGGAGAAGTGCTGGCTCGTTGCCCATGGGGACATCCTGCTTGCTAAGCCCAGAATATAGGCCATAGCCTCTGTCGAGTCAACAAATGTTCTCTTTTTATTCTTTAATTGTTCCTATCTTGAGGTGGTCTTCTAGCCGAATTTGATGGGGCAGCCCGACAGGCCGCAAGCGTTTGTTAGAGGGGCACACACTCCAAATTGCCAAATGAGCAACAGCGTTGCGGCCGAGCTTTTGCCTCGTGAAGATTGTTCTGAACCCCCAGGCTGTGAGGATATGGAAAGTTATTCATGTGCATTCGGAGCAGAGCTTGGTGCGGGCACCAGAATCAGCATAGCGTCCACGTTGTCTCCCGGTTTTGGCAAAGTTAGCCACACTGCCTGCTGCGTGTTTCCGAGCCTTCGGCGCAAGCCGGGACTCGCCCTAGTAAGAGGATGTGACGCTTATCCGATGCTCAATAACTGGCAACACTACTTCGAGGATTAATGGCGATGGTCAAACGGATTGCACGGTATCCCAAATTCGCGCTCTGGGGCACGATAACGATCCTGGCCGCGGCCTCATTTATCGGCCTGCCATCTCCCGCGGCGCAGGCACACACGATCTGCAAAACCGATATCTTCGGGACGAAGTACGACTGCCGACGGCACCGTCATAAGCGCAAGGTCCGCTCGAGAAAGACGCGGGTTTACGGCTACACGAAACGCAACACCTTGAAATGTCTGCGCACGGTGCGCGCTGTGGGCTCTCAGTGGGTTGGGGCCGACGGAGCAAAGAACTCAGCTATCAAGGCATGGCGCGAGGTTGTCAGGTTTGACAATGGCGAAAAGTTCAGTGATTGGGCCAATGCGAAAGACGTTACTCAGGGTTGCTCACAGAGTTCGATTGGTGAGGTCATAGGTAAGGTTCTCTATCGCTGCGAGGTGTCGGCCAAGCCTTGCAAGATGAGCCTGACAGGGGACGGACGCTGATCGCGGGCATCACGCAATCTCAAGCGCAAAAGATGACGCCCTGGCCGATGAGCTAGGGCGTTTTCACGTTGCTAGGAGCTGGATCGGCGCAGCTAGCTGCCATTCGAGGGGGCATTGCTACGCCTGTTGGGATAGGTGGCGGGTCGGGCGCCTCTGAGGCTTCGAAAATCAGCCGATTGGAGGCGTCCTCAATGCGCTGCTGGAGTAGTGCGCGGAACTTCGCCCGCGGCAGCCCCGCTGGGATCGGGGTGAGGATCTCGACGATAATCGTGCCCGGATAGCGCCGCAGCGTCCGTCGCGGCCAATAGAGACCTGAGTTGAGCGCCATCGGAACGCAGGGCAGGCCCAGTCCCTCATAAAGAGCAACAGCGCCAGGCTTATAGTCCGGTAAGCTACCGGGCATGCGCCGCGTGCCCTCCGGGAAAATAAGGATCTCGCGCTTGGCCGATGCGCGCTGTTTGGCGTCGCTGACAAGGTTGCGCAGTGCTGACGGGCCGCGTTCACGTCGTACAAACACGTGTTCGAACTTGCGAGAAAACCAGCCGTAGAACGGAATGAGTGTGAGCTCCGCCTTCATCACGAGAGCAGGGTCGGAAAAAATCGGGATCAGCGCAAACGTATCCCAAGCCGATTGATGCTTGGAAGCGACGAGATAGGGAGCCTCGGGCAGCTTATCGCGCCCCCGCACTTTGATGCGGGTTCCAACAATCCATTTTAACAGCCATAAACAAGTGATGGCGTGGGCTTTGAGCCCCATCATTGCGTAGCGGCGCGGACCAAATAAAAGAAACGAGCCGAGTACGACAAAGAGGGCGGTCGTGACATAGAACACCGCCGCAAAGACTATTGAGCGCAACATACTATTAATCTCGCCGTCAAATTCCCGCCGGGCGCTCGCTCGGCATCTCGGCGAGTGCATTGCGCCCTCCTTGTCCCATCATCCGGGCCAGCGTCAAGTGGGCGGCGGTGCGCAGAAACTTCAAATACTCGGATAACAGCAAGCGGGTCGTTGCAGCGTGGAACCACCAGCCGCTTTCAGGAAAGGCCTTGGGTGAGACCGGATGTGGTATGAGGTGTGTTTTGGGCAGCGCCAGCGCCAATTCTGCCAAACTGCGCGGCATGTGCCAGCTGGAGGTCACGATAATTAGCGTGTCGTAGCTGCGGGCCGCTGCCCACGATCGGGTCTCCTTGGCATTTCCTACCGTGTCATGAGCGAGGTAGCCAAGGTCGACGCAGCAGTCGAACTTCTGTTTAGGTAGTCCAGAGATTTTCAAGAGGGCTCGCTTCCCGGTACGTGGGTTCACGCCAGAGATGAGCATACGTTCCGCGCGTCCCTCCTTGAGCAAGCGTGCGCCCTCTGTGATGCGCCCGCCCGGTCCAGTGAGCACAACGATGCCTTGCGCGTGAGGATCTGCCGGCGCCGATCCACGCGTTACGACTGAGGCAAAAAGAATGAAGCCGAGCACCAGAAGCGAGAGCGCGCTGCCTAACATCAGGATCATTATTCGCCGCAATCGGTTCATAGAATTCTCGATCGCTGCTTTGTATGTTTGTCTCTGAGAGACGTTCAATCTGCGTCTGCGAACCACTGGCTCAATCACAATATCTTATTTGGCCACTATTGTGACCAGCCAGGCGTTCAATTGCCGCCAGAACGCGGGCTGTGCGGCGCTAAGGCCGGCCCTATAGGCGTCATCGCGGCAGTGAGCCTCTATGGTTTGCTGTTGAGAATGCGGAACACGCCGAACCGTGAGGTCAACATGCACAGCGCCGCAATGGCAATGACCATGCCGCCCAAGAGCGCATAGCCCGTAGCGTCGAGACCACCGGTCCCGATCAGGCGTTTCATTTCGGTGCCGGTGACGGTGGCCCCGCCGAGAAGCTGCATAGCCGTAGGCATGGTGATGAAGACCGCCATCGCGCACCCGGCGCCGACAAGCCCTGCACGAATGCCTAGTTGCAAGAAGTGCTTTTCAAATTCTCGCGCAATGTAGCCGTCGGTGGCGCCTACAAAGTGCAACACCTCAACGATCTCTCGGTTCGACGCCATGGAGCTGCGTGTGGCCGAGACAATGATGGCAATTGTCGCCGCGGCGACGAGCAGAAGAATAGCGAGGCCTCCTAGCGCAAACGAGCGCGTCACTGTTCTAATCTGGCGCTGCCAATGGCGATGGTCATCCAGTGCCACGCCAGTGAACTTATTGCTGAGTTCGGTTCTGAGCGCTTCAATATCGGGGGGCGAGCCCCGGTCGATCTCGATCGCTACAAGGCGGGGAAGGGGCAGAGAAGTCCACGCGTCGGATTGGCCGAGCCAAGGTTCCAAAAGCGCTGCTGAGTCTTCCAAGCTTACAGGGTTAGCGCTGCTGATGCCGGCCTGACTCTCAAGAAATGCCTCTACCTCTTTCAGCGTCTTTTCCGTATCAACATTTTCCTGAGGTTCGATCTGGATTGTTACCTCGCTGGCAATGTCTTTGAGCCATGCGGTTGCTGATTGGTTAATCATGTATACGGCGCCAGCCGTGAGGCAGGCTAGGAAGCACATGATCGAAATAACAAGTGTCAGTGAACGGCCGGTGACGGAGTCGCGCGGCACGACCGGCGCAAGCTTCTGTTCGCCTGCGCCATGCTGCTCGCGTGTGGGTCCATGGACGCCTGCACGCTGAGTTGCTTCCAGCCTGGAACCAAGGGTCGTTGTCGACCCATGATCGTAGCCCTGCCCGCGCACGTCGGTGCCCGTTGCCACTTCCTCATACTGGTCGAAGTTTGCCGCCGATTGCGGGGAGCCATGACCTCGGCGCCCGCCGGTTCTGTCATACGATCCGGACATGGCCCTCGTGCAGCTCCAAGCGCGGCGCTTTGAATTGCCGCATGAGTTGATGATCGTGGGTGGCAATCAGCACCGAAGTGCCGAGCCGATTAAGCTCAATGAAAAGGCGGAGTAACCGCCGCGCCATTTGTGGGTCGACGTTGCCGGTCGGCTCATCGGCGAGCAGTAATTCCGGCTTGCCAATCACCGCGCGTGCAATAGCCGCGCGTTGCTTCTCTCCGCCTGATAGGGTTGAGGGATAGGCGTGCATGCGGTCGCCGAGGCCGACCCATTGCAACAGATCTGTCACGTCCTCCTTATAATCCGAAATGCGTTTTCCTACGACCCGGAGGGGCAGTGCGACGTTCTCCCATGTGGTTAGGTGATCGAGTAGGCGAAAGTCCTGGAACACAATGCCGATGCGCCGACGCAGCTGCGCGCGCTTTGCGGTCGATATGCGGCTAACATCCTGATTGAAGAGATGTATATTACCGCTTGTTGGATGTAGTGACATGAAAAGCAGTCGCAAAAGCGAACTCTTGCCGGCGCCTGACGGGCCGGTAAGAAAGTGGAACGAACCCGGCCGCAAATGGAAATCAACTTCGGAGAGCACGTCGTGCCCCCGGTCATAGGCCAGGGCTAAGTTCGATAGTCGAATCACAAGTGTTGGCCTGCGGTTGGTGCCTGAAGCACAAGACGCCCTTTACGCCCTCGTGCGATGCGAGAAGCGAAACAAATCGATTACGAATGTGGCAGGTTCGTGTGCACGAGGTTGTGCACAACCCAGGGATGGTAAGGAAGCCTTGCAGCACAGTTGCAATGTCCTGATATCTTAGAACAGCAGAAAGGCGAAAAGGAAGCTGGATAAGACGATGAAACGGCCCCGCACGGCAGCGGAATCCGAGCTTGAGGTCATTTTCACGCCCGAAGCGATCGCGGCGCGACTGAGCGCGATTGCGGTCAAGATCGCAGATGAGAAGCTCGATAATCTACTCGTGGTGGCGATCCTAAAGGGCAGTTTCATTTTCGCCGCCGACCTTATACGGGCGCTGCATCGCGTCGGCCTTGCGCCGGAGGTCGATTTCATGACGCTGTCGAGTTATCGCGATAGCCGTGTCTCCTCTGGGCAAGTCTCGATCTTGCGCGACATGGACCTCGATGTGCTTGGCCGCAACGTTCTCATCGTGGACGACGTGCTCGATTCCGGCCGGACGCTGGCCTTTGCCAAAGATCTGATCGCGGCGCGCGGGGCCAGAAAAATCAAAGCTTGCGTCTTGCTCGACAAAAGGGTGAAGCGCGCGGTTAGCGTGGAGGTAGATTTTTGCGCCTTCGAATGCCCGGATATTTTCGTTGTGGGCTACGGAATGGATGTGGCCCACCGCTACCGTGAACTCCCCTTCGTGGGACGCGTAGTGAAGGGGTGAAGCAATTTTTGCGGCAGGGATGTTATGGCTCGAATACTTCTTGCAGATGATGATGCGACGACACGCGATATGGTGAAACGCGCGCTTGAGTCAGATGGCCATATCGTGCACGTCACGCAGGACGGGAGCGAGGCATTGGAGCGGATAAAGGCGGCAGGGGCGACGCTCGATCTTCTCGTCAGCGACGTGGAGATGCCAATGCTCGATGGTATTGCACTGGCAGAAGCCGCCCATGAATTGCAGCCAAGGCTTCGAATTCTACTGATGTCAGGTTTTTCCGATCAGCTTGAACGCGCAAAGTCACTCAAGGGCCAGCAGGTTGGAATGCTGTCCAAGCCCTTCACGCTGGACCAGGTTCGCGAGAGTGTGCGCAAGCTGCTTTCGTAGGCATCGCTACTATCCGCCAGTAACGCTCATATGACGGGAGACTGCCGGCTTGGCGGTGCGCCGGTCGATTACGAAGTCATGACCCTTTGGCTTGAGGGCGACGGCCCGATCAATGGCATCGTGCAACATCCCGTCATCGGAACTGGAACGCATTGGCGCGCGTAAATCCATTGCATCCTCCTGGCCAAGGCACATGTATAGCCTGCCGGTGCATGTTAAGCGCACCCGGTTGCAGCTCTCGCAGAAATTGTGCGTCATCGGCGTGATGAAGCCAATCCTTCCACCGGTTTCGCGCACCTCCACGTAACGGGCTGGCCCCCCGGTGCGATGCGGTATGTTTCGGAGCGTCCAACGGTCCATAAGACGCGCGCGCACGATGGAGAGCGGCAAGTACTGGTCAGTGCGATCGCCATCGATCTCGCCCATCGGCATGGTCTCAATCAGCGTTAGATCGTAGCCGCGTCTATGCGCGAATTGGATCATCTCTACGAGTTCGTCCTCGTTCGCACCTTTCAGGGCAACGGTGTTGATCTTGACCTTCAGGCCTGCCTCATCGGCTGCTGCGAGGCCCTCCATGACTGTTTCAAGGTCCCCCCAACGGGTGATAGAGCGAAAACGGTCCGAATTGAGCGTGTCGAGCGAGACGTTGACTCTTTGCACGCCAACTTCCTTGAGGTCGCGGGCGAAGCGCTTGAGCTGGCTTCCGTTGGTGGTCAACGTCAGCTCATCCAACCCCCCACCATTAAGATGGCGTGCAAGGGCACTGAAGAGCCACATGATGTTCTTGCGCACGAGTGGCTCGCCGCCTGTAATCCGCAGCCTTCTGACACCCCGCGCCACGAATGCCGAACAGAGACGATCGAGCTCTTCCAGCGTGAGCAGATCCCGCCTTGGTAAAAACGTCATGTGTTCGGACATGCAGTATACGCATCGAAAATCGCAGCGATCAGTGACGGATACACGCAAATAATTGATGTCGCGGCCGTAACGGTCAGTTAGCGTCGGGAGTGACGATTTCGGTGTGCAATTTCCCATTTGGTCCGTGCTCTGTTGTCCAGCTATTCCATGTAGAATGCGCGCCGCGGCCATCGCGGGCAAGAGAGACACGCATTTCTGTCGCCACTATTGCGTCGCATGATTAGCGATTTAGGACGATGGCGCTGTCGCGGCAAGACCGGAGTTGTGTGCCTATATTTGTGATGAGCAATAACGGTGGTTAGGTTTAGGAGTACGGCGGACCCGGGTGAGGCAGCGGCGGCGCGGAGAGTTGGGAGGTTAGCCGATGCGGGGTAGTATGAACCGCCGCAAGTTTCTGGAAGCAGCAACGGCAGGCGGTGCGGGCGCCTTGGCGACGACAACTATTGCTGCTCCTGCCATTGCCCAGACTATGCCCGTGCTCGAATGGCGCATGGTTTCCAGCTTCCCACCATCGCTCGGCACTATCTACGGCGCTGCCCCAGTGTTCGCTCAGGCCGTCGCCGAGATGACGGATAACCGATTCCGAATTCAGGTCTTTGCGCCGGGCGAAATCGTGCCGGGCCTGACCGCGGCCGACGCTGTTGCAAATGGAAGCGTCGAGGCTTGTCACACCGCGTCCTACTACTACTGGGGTAAGGACCCGACATTCGCCTTCGGAACGGCGGTGCCATTCGGTCTCAATTACCGAATGCAGAATGCCTGGATGCATGAAGGTGGCGGCATCGAACTGATGAATGCGTTCTATGCTCGCTTCAATATCTTCGGCTTGCCGGGCGGCAATACAGGCACGCAGATGGGCGGCTGGTATCGCAAGGAGATCAATGCACCCCAAGACTGGCGGGGGTTGAAGATCCGCATCGGCGGCTTAGCGGGTGCGGTGATGTCAAAGCTCGGCGCGGTTCCTCAGCAGATAGCTGGCGGCGATGTGTACCCTTCGCTTGAGAAGGGCACGATCGACGCGGCTGAATGGGTCGGCCCCTATGACGATGAGAAGCTAGGCTTCTCCAAGGTTGCCAGGTACTACTACTACCCCGGCTGGTGGGAAGGTCAGGCCATGCTCAGCTTCTTCTTCAATTTGCAGAAGTGGAATGAGTTGCCGAAAACCTATCAGGCCATCATCAGGTCGGCGGCAGCGATTGCCGATTGCACGATGATGGCGCGTTATGATTTGTTGAACCCGCCCGCCCTGCGCAAGCTTGCTATCGGCGGAGCTGAGTTGCGTCCCTTCTCAGAGGCCGTGCTCGATGCGTGCTTCAGGGCCTCGAATGAGGTCTTTGACGAGATCTCCGCTGAGAACGCCGAATTCAAAAAGATCTACGAGGCGATGAAGGTGGTCCGCGCTGAGGACTTTCTTTGGTTCCAGCTGGCTGAGCACACCTTCGACACGTACATGATGATCCAGCAGCGCAAGGGGCTGGTGTAGCACCTGGCTAGATCACTCTACTTCGGCCGAACGATAACGGGCGGCACCGATAGGTCGAGCGTCGGTGCCCCTGGCCCCGTCGTGACCGGCGGTGGCGCACCCTTGATGGCGGGTGGCGTGGGCGGTAGCGAAAAGCCGTGCTGTCCAGGCAACCGCTGCTCGGGCCCTGCAATGGGAGACTCGGTGCGAATTATTTGCGGCTCGGCTGGTGCCCGCAGTCCGGTGTCATGACGAACGAGGCCGGGGAATGCGATAAGAAGTCCGACCATCACGCACTGAATAAACAGGAACGGCACCGCCCCCCAATAGATCTGGCCGGTGGTGACCGGTGGCATGGTCCGCCCCGTGATTTTATCGATGTAGTTGCGTCGTGGTGCGACCGAGTGAAGGTAAAAAAGCGCAAAGCCAAACGGCGGGTGCATGAAGCTTGTTTGCATATTCACAGCCAGGATGACGCCAAACCATATGAGATCGATTCCTAAAGCCTGCGCAGCGGGTGCCAGGAGCGGAATGATGATGAATGCGAGTTCGAAAAAATCGAGGAAGAAGGCAAGGAAGAACACCATCACGTTGACGAAGATGAGAAAGCCCACAACCCCGCCAGGCAGAGAGACGAGCAGGTGTTCAACCCACATGTGGCCGTCAATGCCGTAGAAGGTTAGCGAGAAAATACGGGCGCCGATGAGAATGAATAAGACAAAGGCAGAGAGCTTTGCCGTTGCGATCGCCGCTGAGCGCACGATCGCGATGTTGAATCGTTTTGGGTTGTTATCTGAGAGCCGTTTGCCATACGCGAGCAGCATTGCGCCAACTGCGCCCATCGCCCCGCCTTCGGTCGGCGTCGCCACGCCGATAAAGATTGTGCCAAGAACGAGAAAAATGAGCAGGAGCGGCGGCATCATCACAAAGGTGACCTGCTGGCCAAGCGGCGATAGGAAGCAAATACCCGCCGTTCGGTGGAGCACCCAGTTGACGATGGCGACGACAAAGGCAATGCAGACACCGAGGCCGAGTGTGAGAATGGCGAATTCGGCGCCAACGTAGGTGGTATCGCGCATCGCCAACCAGGCGATCACACCGCAGACCACAGCCAGTACGAGAAGCGAGAGATAACCACGCGAGCCGTCGGCTGCGCGAAACCCAATGGCTTCGGCAGGCAGGCCCGGCGCTGCTCCGCGCACGAAGGTAGAAATAACGAATACGTAGACGATATAGAACCCTGCCAGCATGAGACCCGGCAGCAGCGCACCGGTGTACATGGCGCCAACCGAGCGGCCTAATTGATCAGCCAATACAATTAAGACGAGTGAGGGTGGAACAATCTGGGCCAGTGTTCCCGACGCCGCGATGGTGCCAGTCGCAAATCGTATGTCGTACCCGTAACGCAACATGATCGGCAGAGAAATGAGTCCCATCGAAATGACGGATGCGGCAACAACGCCTGTTGTTGCAGCCAGCAGCGCGCCAACGACGACGACGGCATAGGCAAGACCGCCCCGCACTTCGCCGAACAGCTGCCCCACGGTCTCCAAGAGGTCTTCGGCCATGCCGGACCGTTCGAGAATAAGCCCCATGAACGTGAAGAACGGAATGGCGAGCAAGGTGTCGTTGGTCATGATGCCGTAGATGCGTTCCGGCAACGTGCCCAAGAGCGGCCACGACAGATTGATCACGCCTTCCGAGTGAGGTGCCAGCTCAACAGCGATTGCGAAGAAGAGGAGCCCAACAGCGGACAACGAGAAGGCAGCAGGATAGCCCAAGAGCAGGAATAGGATGAGGGCCGCGAACATGATCGGCGCCAGGTTCTCTGCAATCAGCTGTACCATGGTGCCTTCCGCGGCCTCTGCCTTGGCGCCTAGCGCACGTCTTCGGGAGCGGCGCCCGGCGGATCATCGCTGTTGTCAGCCGGCTGCGAGTCGGCCGAATGGCCGGGGTGCGCAAGATCAGCTGCGGGATGGCTCAACGTGTGTTCGGGTTCGGCAAGTTCCCCCCGCATGATCGCAATGCGCTTGATGAGTTCAGACAGGCCTTGCACGAACATAATAGTGAATGCGAGTGGGATGAGAAATTTTGCCGGCCACTGCGGCAGGCCCCCATAGTTGGAGGATTGCTCGTTTTGCATAAACGAGGCGACGAAGAACGGCCAGGATGTCCAAACGATTACGGCTGCCGTTGGCAGCAGGAAGAACGTGTGCCCAACGATCTCGATTGTATTTCGCAGCCAGCGCGGATAGCGCTGGTTCAGAATGTCGATGCGGATGTGCTCGTTCAACGCGAGCGTCCAAGGAGCAGCTAAAAGAAATACGATACTGAACAGCCACCATTGCAACTCGAGCCAGGCATTCGAGCTCATATCGAGGAGTTTGCGAATAATCGCATTCCCCGCGCTGATGAGGGCAGCCATGACGACGAGCCACGCGACCCATCGACCGAGCCGCTCGGTGGCAGCGTCGATGATACGGCTCACCTGCAGCAACGCCCTCATGATGCGCTTTCCCTGCCCCTGGTTCTTTTGTCCCAAGGCTTCCTATATCGACGTGGGGCCGTGACTTCCAGCATGACGTCTGACAGTATCTCGCGCGACTTCGGCATTTGAGCAACGCTATATTGGCGTCCCAAGTCGCCGTGCCGCCAGGAGAGCCTTAAATGTCTGTTTCGAAGACGCGAGTCCTCGAAGAGCTGAGCCGGATCAAAGGACCGGACTTGAACGACAATATTGTGGATCTCGGTTTGGTCTCCGAGATCCTGATCAAGGATGATCGTGTCTACTTCTCGATCACGGTGCCGGCGGCACGAGCCGAAGAATTGGAACCGCTGCGCCAGGCGGCCCAGAGCGTTGTGGCCAAGCTTGATGATGTTGAAGGCGTCACCGCAGTCCTCACGGCGGAAGCGGCGCCGGCGTCGCGCGCAGCGGCCTCGGGTGCGAGCGTTTCGGAGACTGCGCGCGTGAGAGAGGCGCGTGCGGGTGGCGGAAACGGGGCTGGGGCAATGGAAACGAATGCGCCGAGCGCGCGCAAGCTCGAGGGTGTACCAGGCGTCAAGAATTTGATCGCGGTTGCTTCTGGCAAAGGCGGCGTTGGCAAGTCAACGATTGCGGTTAATTTCGCTCTTGGCCTGCAAGCGCGCGGGCTAAAGGTGGGAATCCTCGACGCCGATATCTACGGCCCATCTGCGCCGCGCCTACTGGGCCTCAAAGGCCAGCCACAAGTCTTAAAGGGCAAGACCTTGAAGCCCATGGAGGGCTATGGGCTCAAAGCTATGTCGATGGGTTTCATGGTCGACGAGGAGACACCTGTTATCTGGCGCGGGCCTATGGTCGTGGGTGCGCTGAACCAGATGCTGCGCGATGTTGCTTGGGGCGAGGACGGCGATCTCGACGTGCTAGTTATCGACATGCCGCCGGGCACCGGTGACGTGCAGCTCACCATGGCGCAACAGGTGCCTCTGTCTGGTGCCCTTATCGTTTCCACGCCGCAGGATCTTGCGCTGATCGACGCCCGCAAGGGCCTCGCCATGTTCCGCAAGGTTGGCGTGCCGGTACTCGGAATTGTGGAGAACATGAGCTACTTCGTTTGCCCAAAGTGCGGGGAGCGGTCCGAGATTTTCGGTCATGGCGGCGCTCAGGCAGAGGCACAACGGCTCGACTTGCCATTTCTTGGCGGCGTGCCGCTCGACATAGAAGTCCGCGCACGTTCTGATTCCGGAGAGCCGATTACGGCTACCCAGCCGGACAGCCAGCATGCGAAGATCTTCAAAGATATCGCGGGGAAGGCCTGGGCTGAACTGCAGGAAGCTGGGCGCGCAGCTGCAAGCCCGCCGCGCCTGGCGGTCAGTCCGGACGGTACCACGTTGACCGTCACATTCGAGAGCGGACCTGGTCACGAGCTTTCCGCGGAACTCCTGCGCGTCTTAAGCCCGTCGGCAGAGGTGCAAGGCCACTCGCCTGAGCAGCGTGTGACGGTCTCGGGCAAGCGCAATGTCAAGATCAAGGATCTAAGGCCTGTGGGCAATTATGCTATGCGCATCGCCTTCGACGATGGCCACGATACGGGGCTGTATACGTGGACGTACTTAGGGCAACTAAGCCGCGAGAAAGAGAAGCGCTGGGCCGATTATTTAGCCGACCTGGAGCACAAGGGGCTTGGACGCGGGTAGAAGAAGGTTCAGGCAGCCGTCGTATGGTCACCGTATCTCTTGACTTTGAACCGTTTCTTTTTGATTTTGACGTACTTTTGTAGAACGTTCGTGCCGTGCGGCTTGGTGGGTCCAGGTCAGCCGGTTTTCTTGCTTAAAATTGGATTTTTTGCTGAGGCTATCTAAGGAGATCGAACATCCGCAGACCAATGCGAGCCGCGCCTGAGCGCGAGCCAACCGGCCCCCGGATCAATGACGCAATTCGGGTCCCGGACGTCCGTCTGATTATCGAGAACGGCGAAAATATAGGCGTCGTCAGCCGCGATGATGCGCAACAGAAGGCCGATGAAGCAGGGCTTGACTTGGTAGAAGTCTCGCCAGATGCCGACCCGCCCGTCTGCAAGATTATGGATTACGGCAAGTACAAGTATCAGGCACAGAAGAAGGCGGTTGAGGCGCGCAAGAAACAGAAGATCGTTCAGGTCAAAGAAATCAAGATGCGCCCCGCCATCAGCGAGCACGACTACAACGTTAAGATGCGCTCAATTAAGCGGTTCTTCGAAGATGGGGACAAGGTCAAGGTGACACTACGTTTTCGCGGGCGTGAGATGGCGCATCAGCAACTCGGCATGGACGTGTTGCAACGGGTCAAGGGAGATTTGGAAGCCATTGCCAAAGTGGAGGCCGAGCCGAGGCTTGAGGGCCGGCAGATGGTAATGGTCTTATCGCCAAGGTAGGCGAGAGCAAACCCGGCACGTGGCTCGTGCCGAGAGGTCAAAACGCTTCGTCATGCTCCCCCTGCATTTTTGATTGTTGGGGGTCTCCGCACTCTTGTCGATTTTCCTCCTGACGGTGTGTTTGACGCCAGCTGAGGCACAACGCTACGGCTCCTGCGGCCGGCCGCTATGATGAGCCTCTCGCCTCCTATTATTCTACCAAAGTTTCCTTCGATGGAGCGGGGCCGTCACGGCCAGAGCTGCCGCCAGCGCCCAAGATCAAAGCGCAACCGGTGCCGTCAGCAGCTGTTCCGCCCTTCCACAGTTCGCCACGCCCGCCTTCGTTGTGTCTAGCCCCAGGCTCCTACTGCAGGTTCCGGATGCGGGCGGCGGGGTTGACGAGATTAGTAATTGCGCCGGTGATATTTGTCGCATCAGTCGGATCGGCGACCGCATCTGCCAGCAGCTAGGTTAACGCCGGACCCGCGGAGTCGATAAGGAGGGGTGCTTGCTGTTCGCGTGCCGCCCCACTATAAGAGCATCCGAGCCGCCCGGCGGGGCATGCCGTGGCGGCTTTCTTTGCTTTTTGACGAACCTGAAAGGGGCGCCGCTCCCGCAAGGGAAATTGAGCTTTCCTGTCGCATAAGACGTTACGCGAAGCACAGGCTCCCCTTCACAGAAAGGATAAGCGAAATGCCCAAGATGAAGACCAAGAGCGGCGCTAAGAAGCGCTTCAAGATGACGGCTACGGGCAAGGTAAAGGTCGCGGCCCAGGGTAAGCAGCATGGCATGATCAAGCGCCACGCGAAGTTCATTCGCCAAGCGCGTGGCACCATGGTGCTCAACAATTGCGACGCCAAGATCGTCAAGAAATACATGCCCTACGCGCGCTGAGCGGGGCCGAGAGGTTTTCGTTTAAGCGTCTAATCAAAACCGATCATCTAGCGGAGTAAGCTCATGGCACGCGTCAAGCGCGGCGTCACCGCCCATGCCAAACACAAGAAAGTCCTCAAAGCCGCCAAGGGCTACCGAGGTCGACGCAAGAATACGATCCGCGTCGCTAAGCAGGCGGTCGAGAAGGCGCTGCAGTATCAGTATCGCGACCGCAAGCGCAAGAAGCGCACATTCCGTTCTCTGTGGATTCAGCGCATCAACGCAGCGGCACGCGAGCACGGGCTTACCTACGGTCGATTTATCGATAGCCTCAACAAGGCTGGGATCGAGATCGACCGCAAAGTGCTGGCCGATCTCGCCGTTAAGGATGCTGCGGGCTTCAAGGCGCTGGTCGACCAGGCCGCCACCAAAGCGAAGCCCGCCTGAGCATCGAAGCTGCTATCCTTGTCATCTGCGCGGGACGCCGCGCGATAACCGCTGAGAAAAGCTGGCCGCTATGAGCGCGAGAGCGCCAAGCTCAGACCTGAAAAAGCTTGAAGCCGAGCTGTTGCGGGATATTTCCGGAGCGCGTGACCTTACGGGGCTGGAGAAGGTGCGCGTTGCTGCGCTCGGCAAGAAGGGGCATGTGTCTGAGCAGATGGCAAAGCTCGGCGGCATGGCGGCTGAGGAGCGCAAGGTCTTCGGGCAAGCGGTCAACGAACTCAAAGGCCGTATTAGCGATGCGCTCACAGCGCGCAAGCATGTGCTCGAAGGTGAGGCGCTCACCGCCCGCCTAGCGTCGGAGTGTGCCGACGTCACTCTCCCCGTCAAGTTGGGTTCCATGGCTGATGGCCGCATTCACCCCGTTAGCCAAGTGTTTGACGAGTGCGTCGAGATCTTCGCCGACATGGGGTTTACAGTGGCAGAAGGCCCCGACATCGAAACAGACGATCTCAACTTCACCAAGCTGAATATTCCCGACGAGCATCCCGCGCGTCAGGAGCATGACACTTTCTATTTTCATCCGAAGGCGGACGGCACGCGGTTGCTGCTACGCACGCACACAAGCCCAGTACAGATCCGCACCATGGAAGTGCAAAAGCCGCCCATACGCATTATCGCTCCAGGCCGCGTCTACCGCTGCGACAGTGATCAGACGCACACCCCGATGTTTCACCAGATTGAGGGGCTCGTCATCGATGAGTCGACCCACTTCGGTCATCTGAAGTGGGTGCTCGAAGAGTTCTGTAAAGCCTTTTTTGAGGTGGACAAGCTGAGGATGCGCTTCCGCGCCTCGCACTTTCCCTTCACGGAGCCCTCCGCCGAGGTGGACATTGGCGCGGAGGCCATTGGCAAGCCGGGCCAATGGCTGGAGATTTTGGGCTGCGGCATGGTGCATCCCAATGTTTTAGAAAACTGCGGCCTCGACCCCGAGCGCTATCAGGGCTTCGCCTTCGGTATGGGTCTCGATCGCATCGCCATGTTGAAATACGGCATCCCTGATTTACGCGCGTTTTTCTCGGCCGATCTGCGTTGGCTGCGCCACTATGGTTTTTCGGTGCTCGACGTTCCCACACTTGCCGGCGGAATTTCCTCATGAAATTCACGCTAGGCTGGCTCAAAGATCATCTGGACACGAAAGCTTCGCTCGATGAACTTGCAACGAAGCTGTCGGCGATCGGTCTTGAAGTTGAGAACATCGAAGATCCGACGGCCAAGCTCGGTGCGTTTACAATCGCTCGCGTACTTGAAGCCAACCCGCACCCCAATGCCGATCGCTTGAAAGTTGTTCAAGTTGAAATTGGCAAAGGCAAGTCGCCGGTGGAGGTTGTGTGCGGCGCGCCCAACGCCAAGGCTGGCATGGTGGGCGTGTTTGCACCGCTTGGCACTTTCGTCCCGGGTACCGGCATCACGTTGGAAAAGCGACCCGTGCGCGGCGTCGTCTCCAACGGCATGCTTGTCTCCGAGCGCGAGTTGGAGCTTTCAGATGCGCATGAGGGCATCATCGAGCTTGCGCGGGAGATGGAAGGCCACGTGGGCGAGCGTTACATCGATGTCATGGGACTTGCCGATCCCTTGATCGAGGTGAACCTGACGCCTAATCGTCCAGATTGTACCGGCGTGCGTGGCATTGCGCGCGATCTCGCGGCCGCTGGAATGGGAAAGCTCAAGCCAGAGCGGAAAATTGGTCAGGTAGAGGGCACATTCGATTGTCCGATTGCAATCAAGCTTGAGTTTTCGAAGGAAACGGCCAACGCGTGTCCCATTTTCGCAGGGAGATACGTACGCGGCGTCAAGAATGGACCGTCTCCGGCTTGGATGCAAAATCGCCTACGCGCTGTTGGCCTGCGTCCGATCAATGCGCTGGTCGATGTGACGAACTACATTAGTCAGGATCGCGGCCGGCCGTTGCATGTTTACGATGCCGACAAGCTTAAGGGCGCTGTACGCGTTCGGCTCGGCAACCCAGGGGAAACGTTCCTGGGTCTCGACGGAAAAAGCTACAACCCTGACAGTACGATGTGCGTTATCGCCGACGACAATGGACCGCTGGGTTTCGGTGGCATCATTGGTGGTGAAGCGTCGGGCTCGACAGATGAAACGACAAACGTGCTCATCGAATGCGCCTATTTCGACCCGCTGCGCACAGCCGCGACGGGCCGCAAGACCGGACTCGTGACCGACGCACGCTATCGCTTTGAGCGCGGTGTCGATCCGGCCTCCCTTAAGCCGGGCCTGGATCTAGCAACTGAAATGATCGTGAAGTTGACCGGCGGGCAGCCCTCCAAGAAGAAAGTCGTCGGCGAGGCACCTGAGAAAAGGCGCGTCATTAGCTTCGATTTTGACCGCGTCGCAAAGCTGACGGGGCTGAAGCTTAACGACACCGAGATCACGCAAATCCTAGAACAGCTGGGTTGCACGATCGAGGCTAAGGGCAAGACGTTTGAGGTTTCGGTGCCGACGTGGCGGCCAGATATCCATGAGGCTGTAGACCTCGTTGAGGAGGTGGTACGCATCGCTGGCCTTGACCGGGTGCCATCGACACCTCTGTCGCGCACAACTGGCATCGCGCGGCCGGTTCTAACAGTGCGACAGCGCCGGGCACGCCGCGCTCGTCGTACGCTTGGCGCCCGCGGGCTTATCGAGGCGATCACTTGGTCGTTCATTCCTCACGGGGACGCACAACTCTTTGGCGGCGGCGCGGACGCGCTAGAACTTTCGAACCCGATTTCGACCGAGATGTCGTCTATGCGTCCGAGCCTGCTGCCGGGCTTGCTCACGGCTGTGCAGCGAAATCGCGATCGCGACTTTGCAGATGCAGCACTTTTCGAGCTGGGACAAGCCTACCGCGGCGAAAATCCGGAGGATCAATACCTCGCGGCATCCGGCGTGCGCGCCGGCACTGCAAAGCTTGTGGGTAGCGGGCGCCACTGGGACGGGGCATGCGGTGAGGTGGATGTTTTTGACGCCAAAGCCGACGTGTTCGCTGTCATCAACGCGCTGGGCCTTGACCCTAACAAGGCGCAAATCACGCGTGATGCTCCAGCTTGGTTCCATCCTGGGCATTCTGCTACGTTGCGGTTGGGGCCGAAGCTGGTATTGGCACATTTCGGCGAGTTTCATCCCGAGACGTTAAAGGCGCTTGACGTGGCTCCGCCAGCAGTCGGCTTTGAGATCTATGTCGACGCGCTGCCGGGTGAGAAGCGAAAGAGCCGCGCCAAACTCCCACTCGATGCCGCTGAATTGCTGCCAGTGCGGCGCGACTTCGCCTTCGTGCTCGACCAGTCCGTTGCGGCCGGCGACGTGATGCGTGCGGCAGCCAGTGCCGACAAGGCGCTCATCCAAGATGTCACCGTGTTCGATGTATTTGCGGGCGGCAATCTTGCTGAAGAAGGCAAGAAATCACTCGCCATCGAGGTAACGCTGCAGCCGACCGCTAGAACTCTTACAGACAAGGACATCGAAGCAGTGGGGCAAAAGGTGATCTCCGCAGTGAGAAAGGCAACAGGTGGCGAGATCCGCGCTTGACACATTGGGCGTCTGCAGCCGCAAGCAACAACCAGGGTCCTCGCCGTTCTTGTAGCCTTGCGTTATCCTAACCACCCCGTCGAAATCATGGAGCACCGTTCGATGTTGGAATCTCGCAAGTTTATCGTCTTTGGTTTCGTTGCATGTCTACTCGGCATCCTGGCTTACGTCTTCGTGTTCGCAGATGCCCCATTCGTCGATCAGCCAGTCGAGATCGAGGCGACGCCAGCACAGCTGCAGTAGCCCCCGGTAGGTCACGTGCGCCTCATGTCTGGCGTTTTTTTCCTCAAGAACGTTGCGAGGGAGCGGGCAACGTCTCACGGATTTTTTGGCGGCGGTCCAGAGTTAAGAAGGCTTCTAGATGAATAAGTCACAATCGGAAGCTGTTCCGGTCGAGAAAACTGTTCTTCCTGTTGGGTCTGAGGACGATCTGCATCACATCATCATCGTCGGTGGTGGTGCGGGTGGTTTGGAGCTTGCAACGCGCCTTGGCGATACCCTTGGCAAACGCGGAAAGGCAAAAATTTCGCTGATCGAGAAGGCCCGCACGCACATCTGGAAACCGCTTTTGCACGAGATTGCTGCTGGCAGCATGGATGTCGGCCGGCATGAGGTCGCCTACCAAGCGCAAGGCTATTGGCACGGTTTTCAGTTTCGTTATGGGGAAATGACTGGCATCGACCGCAAGAAAAAATTGGTCTATCTCGCAGCCACGTACGACGAGGACGGGCGTGAGATCACGCCGATGCGCTCCTTCAAGTATGACACGCTCGTTATCGCTGTCGGCTGCGTCGGAAATGCGTTCGACACGCCCGGTGTTAAAGAGCATGCCATCATGCTGGATACGCCCGAGCAGGCCGAACGCTTCAACCGGCGGCTGATCAATGCTTGCGTGCGCGCGTTCGCGCAAGACGAGCCCGTGCGGCCCGGCCAGCTGCATGTAGCGATCATCGGGGCTGGGGCCACCGGCACGGAACTTTCCGCGGAGTTGCATCACACCGCGCGCGGTGTGGTCGCGTTCGGGCTCGACAAAATTGACCCGGAGAACGATATCAAGATCACGCTGGTGGAGGCGGCCGACCGCATTCTACCGGCACTGCCTGAGCGCATATCTGACGCCGTGGCCGCTATTTTGCGTGGCCTCAAGGTGGATATCAAAACCGGCTCGCGCGTGACCGAGGTTGCGGCGAAAGGCGTCAAGCTTGAGAACGGTGACTTTATCCCTTCAGAACTCGTCGTGTGGGCGGCGGGCGTCAAAGGTCCCGATGTGCTCGCCAAACTGGATGGTTTGGAGGTAAGCCTCTCCAATCAGCTGGTTATAACAGAGACGCTGCAATCGACCCGCGACCCCAACATATTTGCAATTGGTGACGCCGCGTACCTTGTGCCGGAAGGGGCGGATGCGCCGATCCCGCCGCGCGCTCAAGCGGCGCACCAGGAAGCGTCCCACCTCTACTCCGAGCTACAGCGCCGCTTGCGCGGAGAACCGATGAGGCCGTTTCGCTATCGCGATTTTGGTTCGCTCGTCTCGCTTGGCGATTATTCGACGGTCGGCAGTCTGATGGGCTTCATCGTTGGTAAGAGCATGTTTATTGAGGGGCTGTTTGCGCGCATGATGTATCGCTCCCTTTATAAGATGCACGAGATGGCGCTGCACGGACCAGCCAAGGTGACGCTTGACACCTTTGCGCGCCTTTTGACCCGCCGCACTGAACCGGAAGTCAAGTTGCACTGAGGGTGGCGTCCTACCCATTCCCCAATCACTTGCCGTTTCGTAAGGCGGTGAGTAGCCGGGGCGTGGGATAGGAGTCGGCTGGCAACCCGAGCTTTATTTGCATGTCCTTGACCGCCGCTCTTGTTTTTGCGCCGACCAAGCCATCGATCTTGCCGACATCATAGCCGCGCTTCACCAGCCGCCGCTGCAGTTCTTTGGCCTGCTGGCCGTTGAGTACGGGAATATTGCGGCGGCCACGGCTCATCGGCGGTGCGCCGTCGATGCGTGTGGCAAGATAAGCAGCCGTCGTCGCGTAGTTTAGCGACTGGTTCCACTCCAAATAGATGTCGAAGTTTGGGTAGGCGAGGAAGGCTGGTCCATTGCGTCCCATAGGAAGTAACAATGAGGCTTGCATATTATCCTTAGGCAATGAGCCTCCATTAACGCGCTTGACGCCCCACGCCGCCCACTGAGAGCGAGGATGCTTGATGGCGAGATCGGCTTCCTTCCAGGGAAGGTTGCCCGTTAAGCGCACTTCTTCCAACCACGGTTCGCCCGCCCGCCAGCCAAGATTTTTCATGTAGTTGGCGGTGGATCCGATGACGTCAGCATCGTTGCGGAACACGTCAATTCTACCCGAGCCGTCGTAGTCGATGGCGTAGTCCAAATAGCGCGTTGGCAAGAATTGCGTTTGTCCTATTTCACCTGCCCAAGATCCGATCATTTGTGAGGGGCGCATATCGCCACGATCGATAATCTGCAGTGCGGCTTTCAATTCCTCTTGGAACATCTCGCCGCGGCGGCAGTCATAAGCCAACGTGACGAGCGCGGGCATGATCGGGAAGTTGCCCATGCCGGCACCAAAATCACTTTCTAGTGCCCAGAACCCTGTGATGACTGAGGGTGGCACACCATACTCGCGCTCAGCACGATCAAAAACAGACCGCCTTTGTTTGATCTTACGGCGGCCGCTCACTACCCGATTATTAGTAGCTAGTTTACGCTGGAAGGAGAGAAAGCTCTGCGCGAAGAAGCCTTGTCGGCGGTCGCGCGCGATCACTTTGCGATTGAGTGTCATGCCGCCTAGTGCCGCGTTGATCGTACGCGTGCTGATACCTTCGGCGGCCGCTTCCTTTTTGAACCCCGCAAGCCATGTTGAGAAGCGGACAGTGTTGCGGCAGTTGTTCTTAGCGGGCGGGTGCTTGGCCCGGCGCACGGACTTAGGTGCTATCGCAGCGGCGGCAGTAGTTGTCGGTGAAGGTGATGTGGCGGCTGGCGCTGGCGCCGCCGCAGCTGGTGTTTCCTGGGTAGGCGGGGAAACAGTCGGCGCTGCCTGCGTCTCAGGCGCTGGTTCTATTTCAGTAGGCGGCGGAGTTGCTGGGGTACGCCGGCGTGGTTTACGCACAGGTGGCTTTGACTGGAATGCTGGAGACACTCCGAAGGTACCGGCTATGGCGGGTTTAGGGGCTGCCGTGCCGGCAATCAGAATTGCGACCAGTGCCGCGCTGACTTTCAAGACGTGCATCGCCATTCTTTCAGCTTTCTTCAGAATCTGGAGAGGATCAGTCATGCCCGCAGATGTGGCCGCGTCAAGACGGGCCGCATGGATCCACAGCTCAAGCGTTGCCGATCAGGATTCCCGCAGCAAAGACAATCAGGCCACCCACGACAATCTCAAATGCAGCCCGCAGAAACTTTGTATCCATGTAGCGGGACCGAATCCAGGCAATGACCCACAGCTCGATCAGCACGACTACGATGGCGAGTATCGTGGCGATCCTGAAATCATTGATTAAAAAGGGCAGTGTGTGACCAATGCCGCCAATCGCCGTCATCAAACCAGTCACCGTGCCCCGGAGCAAGGGATGCCCCCGGCCCGTCAATGTGCCGTCATCGGAAAGCGCCTCGGCAAAGCCCATGGAGATACCCGCCCCGACCGAGGCCGCCATCCCCACCAGGAATGTCTGCCACGTACTCATGGTCGCGAACGCGGCAGCAAACAAAGGCGCCAGCGTAGAGACCGAGCCGTCCATCAGGCCGGCAAGGCCCGGCTGCACAATTTGCAAAACGAACATGCGCCGCTGAGCTTCCGCTTCAGCTGCGCGTGAATCGGCGGTCAGGTGTTCATCGCCGAGCTGGCGGGCAACGTTTTCTTGTCGGACCTCAACGGCGGCAAGATCGCCCAATAGCTGACGAATGCCGGCGTCGGTCGCACGCTCCTGCGCGCGCTGATAGAATTGCCGAGTCTCGTAAATTCTCGCCTCGACCTGCTTGCGCACTTTGTCGAGACCTAACGGACGCACCATCCAAATGGGTTCGTGTTTGACGAAACCTCTAACGTCGTGTGGGCGAATGAGGGGAATGTGTTCGCCGAATCTTTGGCGGTAGAGATCAATTAGGCGGCGGCGGTTCTCCGATTCCTGCTCGGCTATCTCCGAGAAGACCTTGGCAGTGGCAGGAAAATTGGCCGAAATAGCGTGCGCATATTCGACGAAAACGCGGTGATCTTCTTCTTCAAGGGAAATTGCGAGCGCCATAATCTCCTGCTCGCTGAGCTCTGAGAATGCGCGCACGCGTATAGCTCCACCAAATAACGCTAGCCAAATATTAGAATAATTCTAAACTATGATCTGACAATAGCGGTGGGTCCTACAGGGGCTGCGCCTTGCAGAATTCGACGCAGGGCGCAGCCTCTTTTGCGCCAAGATGGCAAGTGCTAAAGCAGCCCTCCATGACCGAAACCTCGCTGATCCGCAACTTCTCCATCATCGCCCATATTGACCACGGAAAGTCAACGCTGTCTGACCGGCTGATACAGCTGTGTGGCAACGTCACCAATCGTGAGATGAAGGAGCAGATCCTCGACTCGATGGAAATTGAGCGCGAGCGTGGAATCACCATAAAGGCGCAGACGGTGCGCCTTGATTATCGTGCGAAGGACGGCAAGACCTATCAGCTCAATCTTATGGACACGCCAGGCCATGTCGACTTCGCCTACGAAGTCTCACGCTGCCTGGCTGCCTGCGAGGGCGCTATCCTGGTGGTCGATGCCAGCCAGGGCGTCGAAGCGCAAACGCTCGCCAACGTCTACCAGGCGCTGGACAACGATTTAGAAATCCTCCCCGTCCTTAACAAGGTAGATCTGCCGGCGGCAGATTCCGACCGTGTCAAACAGCAGATTGAGGACGTAATCGGGCTCGATGCTTCAGAGGCGATTCCAATCTCGGCCAAGACGGGAATCAACGTTGAAGCCGTCCTTGAGGCAATCGTTGAGCGCCTGCCGCCACCGAAGGGCGACGCAGGCCAGCCATTAAAGGCTTTACTGATCGACAGTTGGTATGACGCCTATCTCGGCGTCGTCGTACTTGTGCGCATTCTTGATGGGAGCTTGCGCAAAGGTCACAAGATCAAGTTGATGTCGACGGACGCCAGCTATCAGGTTGAGCGCGTCGGCGTTTTTCGCCCCAAGCAAGAAATGTTGGATGCGCTGGGTCCGGGTGAGGTTGGTTTCTTTACTGCAGCTATCAAAGAAGTGGCGGATACGCGCGTCGGCGATACCGTGACCGACGAGCGCAATCCGACTGCAGAGCCCTTGCTCGGATTCAAACCAGCGCAGCCAGTGGTCTTTTGCGGTCTGTTTCCCGTCGATGCGGCTGACTTTGCCGATTTGCGCGAGGCAATGGGCAAGCTACGCCTTAACGACGCGAGCTTCTCCTATGAAATGGAGACGTCAGCTGCGCTGGGGCTCGGGTTCCGCTGCGGCTTCCTCGGCCTATTGCACCTGGAGATTATCAACGAGCGGCTTGATCGGGAGTTCAATCTCAACCTCATCGCCACCGCGCCGAGCGTCATCTACCATATCCACCTCACTGACGGGACAAAGCTGGAGATGCATAATCCGGCCGACATGCCGGATCCGGCGCGCATCGAGCGCATTGAGGAGCCGTGGATTACAGCAACCATAATTGTGCCCGACGAGCATTTGGGCAGTGTATTGAAGTTGTGCCAGGACCGACGAGGTCGACAGAAGAATCTCACCTATGCCGGCTCTCGCGCCATGCTGATCTACGAGTTGCCGCTCAATGAGGTGGTTTTCGATTTCTATGACCGCTTAAAGTCGATCTCCAAGGGCTATGCCTCATTCGACTATCAGATCATGGGGCATGAGCCTGGCGATCTCGTCAAGATGCAAATCCTAGTCAATGCCGAGCCGGTCGATGCGCTTTCGATCATCGTGCACCGATCTCGTGCGGATGCGCGTGGGCGCACGATGTGCGAGAAGCTAAAGGAACTTATCCCGCCGCACTTGTTCCAGATTCCCGTGCAGGCGGCGATTGGCGGCCGCATCATTGCGCGTGAGACGATCCGAGCGCTACGCAAGGACGTAATCGCAAAGTGCTACGGCGGCGACATCACGCGCAAGCGTAAGCTTCTGGAGAAGCAAAAGGCCGGCAAAAAGAAGATGCGCCAGTTCGGCAAGGTGGAGATCCCGCAAGAGGCCTTCATCGCCGCACTAAAGATGGAAGACAACTAGGCATCTCTCCTCGGTGCCTCGTATTTGTCATGG
>Ga0209013_10001183_pt1 | contig 24100 bp, 22 predicted proteins | sample Cruoilmetagenom2_FD_187291 | JGI IMG/M metagenome (GOLD analysis project Ga0209013, IMG submission 187291) | Oil polluted marine microbial communities from Coal Oil Point, Santa Barbara, California, USA - Sample 2 (SPAdes) (version 2) | ecosystem: Environmental > Aquatic > Marine > Oil seeps ... | reverse complement strand
TTGTTTATAGAGTTAACTAAAAAGGTGTAGTCTTCTCCTTATGAGAAGACTACACCTTTTTGGATTAATGGATTAAAAATGGAGACGGCGGGAGTCGAACCAACCTTCTCATGAAAGACTATAATACCAGTGTTTTCAATGGTTTATAGATGGTATGTAAAATGTTTGACTACGTTATTGACTACGTGTTATAAAAATACGTTGTGGGGGCAAAGTATTTTCTTATTTTTCACTCTTTATAATTCTGTCAATATTGGCTGAACTTCCTAAAACACCAGAACCCTCAACTTCATTTTCTATATCTGACAACACCCATTCACAATTTAATTAATGATCTGGATTAATATTTCCAACTTTGTTTGAATCGGGTGCAATATAAGCAATTAGAAATCGGTTTGACTTAATCATAACTATTAATCATTACTTGAAAATAGTTTAAACTCTTTATATATATCATGAGTTAACTTACTTAGAGGACGCTCACCCCAATCTTTCTTTTCAATATTACTCATAAAGATTAAACTAATTACTTCAGTTTTTGACTGAAACAAATCTGGAAAATGTTCTAACAATTCATCAATTCTACTATCGTTATTGATAATTGCATTTTTAATAATATCCCTAACATGGTTTTTATGTTCTTTATATAATAATTCAATTTTCAAATGCTTATTTATATTTTCAACTTTACAATTATGCTTATTATCTACGCAATACAACTTTATATCAAAGTTGGTAGTTTCCCCGTTCATGTAAGAAAAATCATTATCATTAGGGCATGTTTGAAAGACTACCTCGCTTCCGAATTCATCCTCATAAGGATAATATAAATCATTATTACTTTTATATGTATTTAATGCATGCTTTTTAGAATTACATATACTACAACTTGGAATTAAATTATACAAGGAAGCTGATAAATAAGAAAAAAGACTTTTTGGAAAGTAGTGATCGAATTGCGGTCTAATCCCAGCGGATACTATATTAGGGATAGACTGACTGTTACAATAAGGGCAAACTTTTACATTAATTTTTTCCAAAAGTGATTTTGACCAGACCCTACTAGTAAAATTAGTATACAACTTGTCAAATTGGTCATTCTTTTCTAATGGGATTTCACCAACAAAATTAATGATTTCAATCAAATCATTTTTGTTGCCAATTATTAATTTCTTTAATCTATTCTCAATAATGTTTCCAGATGTATCACAGAAGTAGTCTTGGAATTTTTTATAACGTATTTTCCCATTTATATTGCCAATAATACTTTTTACTCTAACGCTAATATCTTTATAATGTTCTGTATAGATGAATTCTTTAATATTATCTTCAATTTCAATCTTTATCATTATTCTTTTCCTCTAATTCATTTATACCTATCTGGAATTTTGTATTTTGTTTCTTTAAAGTTTCCGTTTTTCCTATAATCATTGTAGGTAAATCATCTTTATATATAGAAGAATGTTTTAAATGAATTTTTTCATTAAACATTGCCATAATTTTATTATGTACCAACGGCTCTCCTATAGAATTAATAATAAATAAACACTCTTTTTTTTGATCCTCGGTCACATTTTCCAGTGTGCTATTATTAATGAATGAAATAACTTCTTTTATTTTGCTAGTAGCAAACTCTCCCATTGTAGATGTCATAAAGAATCCATCTTTTAAAAGAGTATGAATATTGGCACCAAAAGTATTTAGCGTTCTTTTCATAGGTTTGCAATATCCATTATTATCTTTTTCTAAATAAATTATATTATCTGACTGAATATCAGATAAAATAAATGGAGAATGTGTAGATATAACTACTTGAAATTTCTTTTTATTTTCACTTAAATCCCTTAAGAAGAGTAACAACTCATTTATAAAACTTCTTGTTAATTCAGGGTGCATTCTTCCCTCTGGTTCATCTAATAAAATAATATACTTTTCTTTTTTAGGTGTAAGAAGAGAAACTTGCTCATATAATGAAGCAAATAGTCCTAAATAGGCAGTTTCGCCGTCACTTAAATCTTCAATTGAATAATCAAAGAAACCACCAAACACTCTAATCATTTCATTTAAGTCACTCTTTATTTTTTCATCAACAGTTATTTCAATAACATTCAATAGTTCATCTATATTTATTTGTTTTGTGATATTAAATTTTAAAAAGTTCTTATAAAATTCAACACTTTTATTGGTAGACAATACGTCAGTCAAAGCGATATAGTATTTCAAGATATGCTGCGTTACGCTCTTATCTTTAAAGTAAATGTCCGAAATAATTTCTATAATATTATAGTAATAATTCTTATATCCTTTTAAAGACTTTCTTTCAACAGTAACTTTGTTTAATTGGTCTCTTAAGTTTTTTATTTTATTTTTTTCAATAAACTTTAATAAATACTTAACAAATGATTCCAGTACTTTACATACTTCCCTTTCTCTTTCATTGAGTTCATTATACGAATACTGGATCAAAAGTTTGTTTTCATCAAAAACATTATCATAACTAATTTTCAGAGTATATTTATTGTTTTGAAACATCAGTCTTTTAGGATTTTGCAATTGTTTATATAGCATTTCTATTTTCATAGCTAATAATTTTGATTGGAAGTTTGCATTCCTCCTTGGTACAGAAATTTTATAATCATCCTCTGGTTTAGTAGAATTATAATCATAATATTTGTTACTGAGGTTTTCTCTGAGTGATAATATGACAAGTTTATCCTGTTCACTTAAGTAGTCGCCGTAAAACCTCTTACTATCATTAAGTATTTCTGTTCTATAATCTCCAAGTCTAATATTTAGATCATATTTATGGATTAACATTCCTTCTTTATAGTTACAAATAAATGCAAACCAATATTTACTCTTCCAATAGTCAATACTTAATCCAGATTCAAATTTTATAATGCTTTGAAAACTCTCAATATCATTACCCTCGAAGCAAAACAAATCTTGATTATTTTCATCTTTACCCATGTAATAAATGAAATAATAAATTGAATGTTTTATTTCAGCTTCAACATCATCTGGTATTCGATAAGGGCCTTTGTTTTTATTATATTTCACTTCAAATTCAGGGGTTTTATTTCTGTCGTTAGTTCTTAGTCCTAATACATCTAATAAATTTGTTTTACCTACTCCATTTTTCCCCACAATAGCATTTATATTTGTTATGTACTCTGGATACATGGGAATATAAGATTTGTTCGTTGATATGCTAATGCTTTTTATATTTTTATCGTATTTTATTATGAATTTCCCACTAAAATTTAACTCAACCTCATTATAATTCCTAAACTTTTCAATCCATGCATAAATCAACTCCATCCATTTCTCCTCCAAATTCTATTTTAGTTTTATGATTTGTGACCACTTAAATGGTTTCGTCAAATCCACAGTATATTATTACCTACGCTTCTTGCTTCTCCTCTAGCATTACCTTTTAAAATGACATTACCTGTTTCTTCATCAATTTTAAAAATTTGACCACCATGTTCCATTAACAAAATGTCTGTAGCTGAATCCTCATCGAAACAAATGATTTTTCTCATATAAATCCTCCTCCATTAGATATATAGAGTGAATATATAATATTGTAATTTCGAAAGATATTTTCTTTATGGCTAATATTAATTGAATCTAATTATGCCTCTTTAAGATTATACCAACAATATCCAAATAATTGCCTAATTAAAAGAATTTAAAGTAAATATAAAATGAAAGCGATGCAGCTGCATAAAATCTGTATTTCTCTGATACTTTTAACCTTACTCCGTTCGTCACTAAAGACTCTACTATTAAAACACCACTTATTTCCTTAGTCTTTCTATTACTATAAATCCCATAATTATTAACCGTATGGTAATATTTATATATGCAATGTTTATAAATAAGCATAACTCATGGAGGAATAGAAATGGCTCAATTAACACTACAAGAACTAGAATCTCATTTATGGAAGTCGGCGGACATTTTACGTGGTTCGGTAGATTCCAGTGACTATAAAAGTTATATTTTCGGATTACTTTTCTTAAAAAGATTAAGTGATGTATTTGAAGAAAAAAGACAAGAGCTATTAAAAGAACATGGGGAAGAAATTGGGCAAATTCTAGCTAATGATCAGGATCAATACCAATTCTTTGTACCAGAAGCTGCACGTTGGGAAGCAATACGAAAACATGCTGAAAATATTGGTTCTGCAATCAATATTGCTTTCGAATCATTAGAAAATGAAAATGTGACGCTTGAAGGAGTACTTACACCAATAGACTTCAACCGTAAGGAAGTATTAACAGACAGTGTTTTACAGCGATTGCTACAACACTTTGCTTTATTGGATTTAAGTAATGCAAACCTTTCAGAACCGGATATGCTTGGACGTGCTTATGAATATCTAATTAAGATGTTTGCAGACGATGCAGGTAAAAAAGGTGGAGAATTCTACACACCTACTAGAGTGGTTGAGCTAATTGTTAAATTAATCAAACCTCAAGAAGGAATGCGAGTATACGATCCAACATGTGGCTCCGGTGGTATGTTGATTCAATCAGTCGATTACGTAAAATCACATGGTGGAAACCCACAATCCCTTTCATTATTTGGGCAAGAAAAAAACTTAGGCACATGGTCTATTGCTAAAATGAACCTGCTTCTTCATAACCTGCCAGACCATCGTATCGAAAAAGGAGATACCATTCGTCAGCCAAAACTTGTAGAAGAAGGAGAAATCATGCTTTTCGACCGCGTAATTGCTAATCCTCCATTTTCATTAAAAGAATGGGGTCGTGAGGAAGCAGAGCATGATTCATATGGTCGTTTTCAATTCGGAATTCCACCAAAAAATGCTGGTGACTTTGCTTTTGTACAACATATGATTGCTTCATTAAAAGCAGATGGAGTTGCAGGGGTTGTTATGCCTCATGGTGTATTATTCCGATCTGGTGCAGAAGGAAAAATTCGTCAGGGTCTACTAGAAGCCGATTTTATAGAAGCGGTAGTTGGGCTACCTTCGAACCTTTTCTATGGCACAGGTATTCCGGCATGTCTTTTAATCTTCAATCGTAATAAAGAAGAAAAACGTAAAGGTAATGTCTTATTTATCGCTGCTGAAACTGAGTTCCAAGAAGGAAAAAATCAAAACACCCTTCGTTATGAAGATATCACAAAAATAATATCCGCTTTTGATACATATGAAGACATGGAAAAATACGCAAGAGTGGTTCCATTAGAAGAGATCAAAAAAAAGGATTATAACTTGAACATCACTAGATATATTGATAAATCCGTCGAAGAGGAACAAGTAGATTTGCAATTGGTAATAAAAGACATATCGCATTTAGAAGCAAATCATGCAGCAACCAAAACTAAGCTGAATGACTACCTACGTGAATTGGGATTAGGTGAAATATGATGGAGAAAGCTGTAAAACATATTCGTGAAGGTTTTAAAATGTCTGAACTTGGAGAGATACCAACTAATTGGCGTATCCTAAGCTCTGAGGAAATTGTAGTTCCTGAAAAAAGTGCAATAAAAATTGGACCCTTTGGAAGTCAATTAAAAAAAGAAACACTAACAGATGAAGGATATAAGGTTTATGGGCAAGAAAACGTTTTTAAAAATGACTTTACTCTAGGAAAACGATTTGTAAATGAAGAAAAGTACAATCAATTAAAAACTTGTGAACTTCTTCCAAATGATTTTGTAATAACAATGATGGGTACGATAGGAAAATGTGCTATTGTACCTGAAGATGCGGATGTTGGTATTATGGATTCACATTTGTTACGACTACGTTTGGATGAACAAGTTTATAAAAATGATTTACTCTTACACGTTATTAAATCCGAATTAATACAAAAACAAATACAAAAACTCTCTGTTGGCGGTATCATGGACGGGTTAAGTTCTAAAGTAATTCGTCAAATTAAATTTCCAGTCCCTAGTTTACAAGAACAACAAAAAATTTCAGATATTCTGTCCACCATCGATACACAAGTCGTGCAATTAGATAGTTTAATAGACAAGACGAAGGAACTGAAAAAAGGTTTAATGCAGCAATTGCTAACAAAAGGAATTGCCCATACAGAATTTAAACAAACTGAGCTTGGAGAGATCCCGGTTAGTTGGTCTATTAGAAACCTTGATGAAATTGCGGAGGTTAAAGGTGGAAAACGCCTGCCTAAAGGCCACCAGTTGTTAGAAGAAGACACAGGCTTTCCATATATACGTGTTTCTGATATGCGTGGAGAAAATATACAGTTAGATAATATTATGTATGTTCCTACAGATGTTGTTCCGAAAATCTCTAATTATCGGATTTATGTTGGTGAGCTATTTATTTCAGTGGCTGGTACTTTGGGGTTAATTGGTGAAGTGCCAGAATCTCTGGATGGTGCTAATTTAACTGAAAATGCTGACAGAATTTGTAACATTCAAATTGATAAAAATTATCTAAAGTATTTCTTATTATCTAATATGATTCAAAATGTCATAGATAATGTAAAAACAACAAGTGCTCAGCCTAAGTTAGCTTTAAAACAAATTAAAAACTTTAAAATTTTAATTCCTTCGCAAGAAGAACAAAAAAAAATTTCCTTAATCCTTACAGCAGTAGACGAACAAGTCATAAGTTATGAAGAAGAAAAAACAAAGTATGAAGAATTAAAAAAAGGTTTGATGCAACAGTTACTTACAGGTCAATTACGAGTGAAGGTGTAAGCCTTCGTACTTATCTAGGAGGTGAGTGAAGATGAATCCTTTAGAATATTCCGAAGTGGAACTGCCTTTTATTGAGCAGTTGAAAAGTTATGGTTATACCCATATGGAAGGACTTCAACTCGATCAGGATCGTTCTTCCAGAGCAAGTATTGTATTGGAGAACCGTTTTGCGGATACAATCCGTAAGTTTAATCCTTGGATGGATGAATACAATGTGGAAAAAGTCGTGAAGCAATTTGTTTCTCCCCAAGCAGAAGATATTTGGCATGCGAATAAAATGATTTTTGATTGGTTATTTGGACAAGGTATTTCCGTGTTACAAGATGTAGGTGCTGGGAAGAAAAATCAGACAGTTAAATTGTTTGATTTTGAGCAAGTCGAGGAGAATGAGTTCCTTGTTGTGAACCAGATGAGTATTGAAAATGCTACCGGTAATATACGTCCAGATATTCTTTTGTACATAAACGGGCTCCCTCTTGTATTGATTGAATGTAAAAGTCCAAAGTTACAAGTGGATAAACAGTTACCAGAAGGTGTTCGTCAATTTGAACGCTATATGCACACAAATGGAAAGCTCTTTTGGTATAACCAAATACTAATTGTTACGAGCCGAGATCGGGCTCGAGTGGGAACTGTATTCGGTAGAGCACAGCATTACGGGCTCTGGAAAGATCCGTATCCATTAACTTTGGAGGATGTTGGAACTACTCGCTCGCAAGATGTATTAGTCGCAGGGATGCTTCGCAAAGAAGCGATATTAGATTTAATGAGAAACTTCATTGTTTTTGATGGTAAAGTGAAAAAGTTAGCCCGTTACCAACAATATCGTGCGGTAAACAAAGCAATTAAACGTATTATAAATGAAAGTAAACCTGTACTGCGTGGTGGGGTTGTTTGGCATACACAAGGCTCTGGAAAGTCGTTAACAATGGTCTATTTAGCTATGAAATTACGCCGCCAAACTAAATTAGAAAATCCTATGATTGTCATCGTAACAGACCGTCAAGATTTAGATGAACAAATTACAACGACCTTCTCACAGTCAGGTTTTCCAAACCCAACCCAAGCTAGTTCGGTTGCGGACTTAAAACAGCAATTGGCAAAAGGTTCTGGAAGCACTGTCATGACGCTCATCCAAAAGTTCCAAGGAAACGATGAGAATGCTTTTCCTATCATTTCAGAGTCAAAGAATATTATTGTGATGACAGATGAATCACATCGTTCGCAGTATAAAGGTCTTGCTCTTAATATGAGGAAAGCTATGCCGAACGCGACGTTTATCGGATTTACAGGTACTCCAATTGATAAGGAAAAGCGATCCACTACAGGGAAGTTTGGTTCATATATTGATAAATATACAATTGAACAAGCGGTAGAAGACGGTGCTACTGTGGCAATCTATTATGAGTCACGTTTACCGAATCTTCATGTCAAAGGTGATTCCTTGGATGAATTATTTGCACGTTCCTTCCACGAGTATGATGAAGATGCTAGAGAAAAAATCAAACAAAAATACGTCAATGATCAGTTGCTATTGACTGCACCAGAACGTATGCGAGAGATTGCGTTAGATATTGTACGTCATTTTGAAAGTAAAATATTAATTAATGGATATAAAGCTCAAGTGGTTGCAGTATCTCGTTATGCAGCAGTTCAATACAAGAAGTTAATTGATGAGTATGCAGCAGGACAGTTTGAAACAGCCGTTATCTTCTCTGCTGGCCAAAATGATCCAGAAGAAATGCGTGTGCATCATGTTTCGAAAGAAGAAGAAAAGCTTCTTATTGCACGCTTTAAAAAGCCCTTAGCTGAAGATAAACTTGCCATGCTTATTGTTTGTGATAAATTGCTTACTGGCTTCGATGCTCCTATTGAACAAGCGATGTACTTAGACAAACCCTTAAGAGAGCATAATTTATTGCAAGCAATTGCTAGAACGAACCGTAAGTATGACGCAAATAAGTCATATGGATTGATTGTTGATTATTTTGGCGTCTCACGCTTTCTAGATCAAGCACTAGAGATTTTTAGTGCAAATGATATTCAAGGTGCACTAAAATCAATTGATGATGAGCTACCGAGATTAGAACAACGTCATCGTACAGCTATACGTTATTTTGACCGACTAAAGGCAACTGAATTGGAAGAAAGCATATTGCGACTAAAAGATGAAGATATACGTGCAGACTTTGATGTGTCGTATAAACGATTTGCCGAGAGTATGGATAAAGTATTGCCAAGCCCTAAGGCGGAAAAGTTTGTAGGGGATTTGAAACGTCTTGGTGCTATTCGTCAATTGGCTAAATCTCGTTTTTCTATTGATGACGGAATGGACATATCCGATTGCGGAGAAAAAGTTAGACAATTAGTCCACAATTATCTCCATTCAGAAGGCATTGATGCAAGAGATCCTGTTTCGATTTTAGATGTCTCATTTAAAGAAGAAATAGAGAAAAATACAAAACCTGAAACAAAAGCTGCACAGATGGAACATGCAATTAAAAAGGAAATTTCCGTGCGAATTGATGACGACAAAGTATTTTACACATCTTTAAAACAAAAAGTAGAAGAATTACTTGAACGTTATAAAGAGCGTCAAATGACCATTTTTGAATTGCTAGAGAAGCTCGAAGAAATGCGAGAAGAACTAGTAGGAAAAGTTAATGGGCAAACTAAAAGTGGGTTATCATACATGCAAGAGCCATATTATAACAAGCTCCAAGAAGTATACGAGGATCGTGCAGAATACGAATTAAAAGAAGTAGCAGTAAAAGTGCAACAATTTATCGAAGAAACGGTTACTCCGATCAGTGACTGGGCGTCTAAAACAGACTTCAAACGAAAACTAACCGCTGACATAAAGATTAAGTTGCTAAAAGAAAAGATGTCTATGGGGGATGCCTCTATGCTTACAGGTTATTTCGTAGCACTTGCTGAAAATCAATATGGAAAGAAATAAGTTTAGTTTATATTATCAAATACAAACGCCAGTTATCTATACTTTCAACACGTTCATGAAAAATAAAAAGTGTCTGAAACCCTTTGACATCAAGGGCTTCAGATGCTTTTTTCAGATTTTTTTTAGTACCGTTAATAGGTATTATACGCACTTCCCCTAATTTCCAAAGGGCTCGAAAAAAATGGCGATATTTCAATGGAACATCGTGCATGGAACGGCTGGGAAATTGAGTTCTTCAAATTACTCTTCTACGACATCTTTCATAGAGGTACCCCCTCTTTGACGGCAGGAATAGACGCAAGACACGGTTCTTTTTCCATAACTGTCATCCTTTTCCCCCATAAACTTCTGAAGCTTTTACTTCGGTAGAAATTGTTTAAAGTGGGATTGTTTCATTTCAGGATTCATCGATTGGATACACGACTTTTCGAATGTTTGGTGATTTTGGATGTAGTGTCCACGATAATAAACGTACGTTGGTTGGATGATTTCTTTTTCCAGTCCCATTTCAACCGTCTTCCCAATACCTATCTAATAATCTCACCTCTGGAAAACGAGGCCAACGGAATTTTGTTCAGGAGCTTGGATCAACCACCAAAGCCTCTGATGTTTTGTCGAGAAAAAAGTATACGGTCCACCCTATATTTGGACACTCGATTAGTGTGTAAAAACAAACAACACCGCTCATAACTAGAACGGTGTTGTTTCTATTTGGATGTTGACTGAGTTTCTTGCTCTTAGTTTTTGTTAGAAAAGTAATGGTTTCAATAGTTCTAGATGCTATCGTAACTGAAGAAACAAAATAAATAGATCTACCGAAGCTATTAATGGATGAATTTTGATAATGAAATTTTCGTATTATTTACAAGTCCCCCATTATATTCGACCCATTTTTCTTTTTCTCGCTCTACTGCTCGGTTTTGCCATTCAAACCACACATATGCACACTCACTACAATGACTTTCTACACCACTATTATTACTCACATCTCGCCGTGTAAATAGGCTCTTTTTTCGACAGCTATAGCAATAGATTACTTTATCATCCTCTTTTTTTAACATAAATAATTCCCCCTCCCTGTTTCACTATTTATTGTCTATTAATTGACTAATTATTCTTTAACCAATAATAATGCTGAGATTTCAGCCACAAAAAAAGACCAAGTTCGGTCCTTTTTTGTCTTTTTACAATATAAACTAAGCCCCACAGTTAAAGAAGTTAAGTCATTCTTATGTTTTTACAAGACGATTCGGTAATTGTGGAGTGATTTCTTCCTCTGTGCAATTATGCATAAATTTCTTCTATTGTATTAGCCTAGTAGCGTTCTCTAAATATCGATTTTGCTTATTTTCCCATTTTAATTACCTTTTGTTATAAAATATAAGAAAGTTAGATCGAATAGGTGGTGAATATTGTGGTAGACAATAGTGAAAAATCTAGAGGGAGAAAATTTGAGTGGATAGATAAATGGGTAAAGATGACTGGTGAACGTGCTAAAATAGATGCCAAAGCAAATAACACCTGTATTGTATATAACACTAAAGAGGGGTCGGTAAGGGAATATCCAGATGGAACTATTGTTCCGCATGACCAAGAACTTAATATTTTAAAAAAATGAAAAAACAACCCATGATGTATGTGTTAGCAGGCAATAATAGAAGTGGAAAAAGAACTTATCGTGGTCTATTGATTGATAAATTAGGTAACCATAAGCAACTAATCAAAATAACCCCAATAGCATTAATTCACACTTTTTATAAAACCTGTTTTTCTTTTTTACCAACCTCATGGTTCAAAAGTTATCGTTATTGTTCATCATCAATAGAAACCACCTTCTTATAAATATTTTCGATAAGAAATTGGAACGTGAATACGTAGTGGTTTATTAATTGAGGAACGTTTTGAATAAAGAATTAAATTTAAATTGCTTGGTAATAAGATGTATAATATCAAATAATAAGGTTATAGTGAAACAGACAGCTCATAGTGAACGCATGGACTGCTTATACAATACTGGTTTTCTTTTAGGGAATCAGCATCAGTCAAACGGAAAAATAGTCACCTGAGCCGGGAAATCTCAAGGGTGACTATTTTTTGTTAATCAGAGGTAGCATAGCAACTATTACAACGATTCTTTAAAAACGTAATGACGTTGTCTACCTTCCCATTATTCTTAGCACTTTTATCTCCTGCTTCTTATCCTCTTTATTTTATTTTTTCGCAATAATCGTTTCTAAAAATGCCTCCCATTCAGTATCTTCGAGATAGAAAAAGTCTAGATAACTGGCATCCACTTCTTCACCTATAAAATCTTGTTCCTTCATTGTTCTTTTCCCATATCCCTCATTTTGTATTGAGTACAAGTATTGCAGATTAGAAATCAATTGGTTAAACCGCACGTCGGGTTGTTGCTGCCATATCACATTGATCAATGACAAGACTCTTTGAATTCGGTCTTTTTCTCTCATATTTTTTTCCTCGTTTTCTTTTTGACTTTTTTAACAAAAGAATAGGAATCTAAGCATAATGATGCCTAAACTCCTTCCCTATTACTGAGTGTATAGTGAAAAGTTTTACAGTTGTAACCTATTAGCACCCATCCTCTTCAAAATATTACGATGATAAATTGGAAATTTCCCTACCTATTAATACAAAAATTACTTTTTCACACAATATAATTAATTCAAAAACCAAATTTTTCAATTCCTTATATTCATTTGATTCTATGTTCTTAGCATGAAATAAGCTATTACGCTGTTCTATAATTGTTGAAACAAAATTTTCGTCAATTACCTTCTCATTATCAAATATATGAATTTTTTTGATATCTAAGATTTCATTTAAAATTTTGAGCAGCTTAACTTTTCTCGATTCTGATGTCATAGTTTTTAAAGTGGATTTTATCCTATTTTCTATATTATTTTTAACTTTTTTATCATCTAAAATTAAGTTATCTCTAATTGGTACCATTAAATTCCTAATTTGCTCTTCCTTCAACAATATCGTAGAAACATCCTCTTTATAGAACTTTTCCAAAGCTTCTACTATTATAAACAGATTAAAATATTTACTAATATAATCTGTATCCCCTAAAGCACGGATATAGCTTTCAAGAAGCTGTTTAATAAAAGTATTTGACTGTACCTTAGAAACCATCCTATATTTATCAAGATTAAGTGTCTGAATTAATTTTGAATTAACATCTTCTTTAAAGATTAGCTGATCACCTAATCTCAAAACAGTTTCGTTGTCATCTTTCTCCATTGCTTTTTGTTGAAGAAAATCTCTATGTTTTTCATATACACTCTCTTTTACTGTAATCTCTCTCACATCATATGTTAATTTAAATTGAAATAAATGCTTATTTGAATTCTGTAACTGAACCACATAAGACAATGTTGGAAGTATGAATTTTAAGCTTTCTTCAATAATTTCTATTGCATATTTTTCATTATCTGCATAAATAGATTGAAATTTTAAATACAAATTCTCATTTTCTGTATAAATCGATATAATGCATGTTTCTGTTGAATTGAAATTTATTTTCTCTTGTGTAATTGTTAGATTCCATTTATCGAGCTGCGTCTCTTCAATTTTAATTAGAAATTGCATTCCATTATCATATCTATCTACTGAAGACTTATTTATATATCTTATAGGTACTTCACATAAATATTTCTTCATATTTCCTCCTTAAAAAACTTTAATTATTATAATATTAACTGTTGTCTTTTGTCATACAGAAAATAACCATTGTCAGTAAAATCTTATTGATACATCTCGGCACCTTGATTGTCAATAGAAACGAGTGGAGTGTCTTTTAATATTGTTACCTTTCTACCATAAGTTAAATCTTTAACAGAGATTGTTGCAACTTTACCAGATACAGCAACTGCTTCTACATTACCTTTAGACAAAGTGAAGTTTGATTTAGCAGTTTGTTCAGTTGTAATGTCTTTGTTAAATGTTACTTGGATAGATGTCGGGTTAATCCCAATTACTTCATGATAACTGGCATTGTTATTGTTATTGTTATTGTTATTGTTATTTAAATATATAAGGTTCTTCCGTTAATTCTAAGCCACTCTTTTTTTTCATCATAATTTGACATAAGCATATTAAGCGTTTCCCAAAATTCATTAGAATGATTCATATGTTTTAAATGTACAAGTTCATGGGCTAACACATAATCGACTACTGAAGCTGGTGCTAATAATATTCTCCAGTTTATCAAGATTTGCCCCCCTGGTGTGCAACTCCCCCATCTTTGATTTTGATCCTTAATTTTCACAGCAACAGGCTTTTCGCTGAATTTGATTGTAAAACGTTCTATACGCGTTTTTACGAACAATTCACCCTTCTTCTTAACCCATTGCTCATATAGTGGAAATAAAATATCTCTGTGGCTTTTTTCAGGTATATCATAAGGAACTTGTCCAATAAACATCCCCTGATGAAATCTTATAGATGGATGTAGAATAGATTCCATTTTTTCTATTTTCAAACGGTATTGTCGTCCTAAATAAGGTAATTTTTCTCCAGACAAAAATAATCGTTTATGTATACCTTCGTCCATCTCGTTAAAATGATTTAATTGATTACGAATCCACGGGGCTTTTAAATGTACCGCCGAGTCTATCTTCTCTGGAGAAGTATTAGTTGGAGCAGTCACAGAAACTCCATTACTATCCACTGCTATAGCTATTGTCTTTCTTCGATTACTCCACTTTAAGTCATAAGGGATTCTATTTTTTCCAAATTGAATATTATTCAATTAGTACCCCTCCTTACTTTTCAGGTTAATTATTGTCTCAAAAGCATATTACTTCTTTTCTCTATTTTATCATAAAAGTACAAAATCAATTCAGTAGATAAACGCAAGCAAAGGATACTGTACTCTATCCTTTCGTTTCTACTTTATTTATGACAAGTACAGTATTTTCAGTCCCTATTCCTCTCAAACCTATTCACCACTATTGATAAAACTTTTCAAACGTTGAACTGCTAACCGTCTTTCTATATGTTTGTTCCTAAACTACTGGAACGATAAATTTTAACACAAACATGTATTTGATATTTTTATTGTTTTAATCATTTATTATTTCATCTATTGCTACGTATTTTTGTTTCATTTTGTATAACCTTTTATTTGTATTCATTATAACCAAATTAGGATTAATCTTTTTCAAGTTTGGAGTACTAAGCCTGAGTAAGATATTTGACGACTTTGTTGGAGAGTTTAGCTTCGATGCCTTGGAACCCTAGAATTTAGAGACATCACCGGAGGGGGTATTTTCTGTTATTTTCCTGGCCATTATCTGATCAGCGTGCATGCATTATAAAAATCTTTCAACTGATGTTTTTCATGTTTTATTCACACAAATTTACCTAATTACAGAATGTCTGAATAATATTTCCTCTAATATTTTTAATATTTTTTACCATTTCTACCGAACTTTTTGCACTTTCTGACCTTTTCATCCAAACTTTTTCATACTTCCAGTACTTATTACGATAATTATTTGAACTATTTCTGAGTAGACGTATATTTTTAAGACAACTTTCTTGTGCTCCACCTAGATTTTTTTCTCAATTAAATGAATATGCTTTATCCAAAGTAGCTTGATGATCGCCACTCCTCACTATTTCCCCCTATTTCCTTTTCTCTATTGTTTTCTTCTGTATTTCTATATTTTATCTGATTAAAATCAGTCTACTTATTCACTTACTTTGCAAATAGGAAGGGTTTCATTTATTTTCCCAGATTTTTCACGGGTTTCTTCTATAAGTATGAAGATTAACTTAAGGGGTCCAGTTCCTTATCCAAACTTTATATTGTTCTTTTTCTTATTTATTGTATTGCTTTTCAATGTTTGCTTGGCTAGTTAATGGAGTAGCTCTATTAACCCAACTGGACTTTCTACTTTTTTACATTAATGGATGCTACTAAACGAAATCCTGCTATTTCCTCCTGTAGATTAATTTATAAGTATAAGTTAGAGATAAATTATATATGTTTTGTGGAATAGTTGGGTAAATGTTGTGTAACTTTTAAAGAACCTGCCCCCCTTAGAAACCTAGCTAAACTTGGGATAGAGATATTTGTTACAGAACTGTTAGTAAACCTTATACAATAGTTGTGTAAGATTTACTTAACTAATGACACTTTTCGAGGAAAGAATCGTTTATAACCTACGCTTTCTCTACATCGAACTGCTTTACTTAATCTTTTTAAGAAAATAGGATGAAAAATAGAGATTTTAGTGGAAAATTAAGTGCTAACTGAGTGTTGAAGAAAGATTTACTTCGAAAGCAAAATATGGGGTACATCATCGGAGGGGGTATTTTCTGTTGTATTAGTTATAGTTATCTGTTTATTCTTCTTGATCGAATGGGAAAGATGAAGAGTAACAATTTTAAAACTTGAATTATAGGGTGCTCTCGGTTAGGGTTTTATTAATGTTATTTAAATAGGGAAATTATGAACGTCTTTTGGTGTATTCCGTCTGAACGTAATTTAACCTCCAATGTTTTTACTATTTTACACAGAATTATTGGAACTTTTAGCACTTTCTGACCTTTTTACCCTAAATTTTTCTACTATTACATACCATACTGACGTGTATGTAGAAGTTTTAGAATGTGGTTAATATTACTTTATATTATCAGGATACATAGAGAAATTATGTGACATTTGCTGAAAGGGTTTTATTATTTTGTTTCTCTACAAATAGATCCTAGTTATTTTGATTTGGAGCAGATGAAAGTCATAACTCCTGTTTAGTATAGAGAAAATTAGAATAACCCTCTCGTGACATAGAGAGGGTTATTCTTGTAATGATCGATTTCACTGTTATTGAGATTCGCCATTCTCCTTAATTATAGCATAGTGAATTACCTAAAGCTTTACTCACTAATGTCCACACTCTCCAGCAATACAACTGAAACACAGATACTCTATATTAGCATACTGAAATTAAACTTATTTACTTACAATTGGACAGTTTTGTTGGGAAGATTTATGACATGGCCATCTAGGTAAATATTTAAATTGTTGAGTAAATATTCTCTAAAGATTATTTATTCTTTATGTATTCTTTGGGTAACTTTTGGATAATCTATGTTCAGTAGGAGACATTAACACCTAAATTAAAAGAGAAGAATGTGAAGTACGATTATATACAATAAAATACTTTTGTAACCGGGTTAAACTTAGGAGGTTTAATTCCCACAATTAAAACAGACCAATTAGATTCTGTACAAATCTAATTGGTCAATTTTAGTTCAGTCTATTTCATTTCGAACGAGCGATCTTTTTTTACCAGTCTTTAAATCACATTTGGAACACATTGAGGAGGCTCTCCTACTTCTATTTCTTAAAGAGTTAGAGTACGGCTCACTGTAGCATGTACAGTTAAGATAAACAAACGTTTTAGCATGCTCGTTAATTAGGAATGGATCTATATCTTTATTTAATTCTTCATTCCATTCCTTTAAGATATCTTTTCTTCGCTCGCCTATGGACTTTTCTATTTTTTTTTCAAAATTTGCATTCACCCTTGTCTGCGATAATTCTATTTAATCTGTCTCGCCTAGGTTCATGACCATTCACACAAGGAAGTAAGAATACATATTCACTAGTTCCACTGGATATATTAATTGGTTTTCTTTTATTTCTTGGCTTTGTTAAAGATAAGGGTTGATTTTCGAAATTTGTTAATGTTTGTGAATTTTTACACTTAAACTGACGTGGCAGGTTTATTTAGTAAGAATTCATAAAGGAAAAGTGTATTTATTTTAAATATGTTCCAAATCCAAATCAATGCTTTGTACCATATCTCTCTACTTACTGAGCATTCGTATCTTTTTCTTTTTCCTTCTTCACATCATGTTTAGACTTTAAATGCAAGCCTAGCTTTACAGCACCATATCCACTAAGACCAAGAATGCCAACAGCACCTAACCCTTTTGCACCATTACGTAAAACGAATGCCACGAATTTTTTATGATCAGGGTTTCCATACCTTGCATCATCGTACCCATTTACAAGTCTCAATGGCACGTATTTTCCATACCAATACACATTCTTTTCAGGGTCATAGTCAGGTCCACGTTCCCAATCTATACTATTGAATTCATCTCTTAATTTAGAATAAATTTTATCCTTTATTTTCACCATCACGCTTCACTCCCTATAAGTATTTTTTCAAAACCGACATACTGTATATATACTCAAAATTATACTACATATAAAATAAGGTATATAGAGAAGTGATTCTTGAAACTAACGGAAATGTTAGGTCAACAAGACCATCAAAGATAAATGAGCCAGGGAGAACATTTTCCTGCTCATTTTTTATACATTGTTGAATCAACCTTTGCCTTTAACATAGCCTATTTCTTTTATAATCCCTTTTTCCAATATCCGTTTTTCAAGCTCAAAATTGAGTTCTTAAGTGAAACCTTTTTGTTCTTACAGTATGGACAACCATTTTTTTCTACTATAGATGACTGTGGACCATGCTTGATATTAACTGAAAAAGTAAAGTACAAAAAGAACTTGCAGGAAGATATAAAGTTTCGTTTTCATCTTCTGCATTTACGAGAGAACATGCAAGTAAAAAGAAGTAACTTTTATTGCATTAAAGAGAGCTTTAGAAAAAAAATACACATAAAAATGAGCCAGGAGAAAATATCCTAGCTCATTTTTATGTGTATTTTTATCAATCTTTACCTTTAACATAGCCTAAATATTTAACAAACTTAAACTTAGGTACGTTGTATTTGCCAAAATAAATCCACTTTCTACAGCTTTTAGTTAATCATTAAGATTCTGATACTTATTTCTTCATATACCTCGTCTAACTGCAATAAACACATGGAGTACATATTGATGTTTTATAATTTGCCATAAAAATATTTTAGTAAAAATTATTTTACAATATAATTTATACAATATTGCATTATTTATTTACCAATTATTCCCGTGTTTAGTTTTTTTATATTTGATAGATACTACCTCCAGCTCAAGTCTTTGGAGGGATAGTTATTATGGATAAAAAGAATAACAGAGAAATTATGAGTACAATGTGGGATACACAAAAAAATAAGGAATTACTTAACTTGGAGTTTAGCGATATAACTACAAAGGACACCAAAAACTTGCCATACTGGAATTGTTTATATGAGGGTAGGTCTTGCACTTTTAGAAAGACACCAAAGCAAGTATACTCTGCAATTTATCATGGATTTACTATTTGTAATGTATGTAATGAGCTTCCTTTTGAAAAAAGTATCATGTTTAAATCATCGTACAGAGTAAACAAATATTGGGATTTAAAAAAAAATGCTGAGATAAATGTTTTTCCCCAATATACTCCTCCATATTCGAATGATGAAATCTATGTCTATTGTGAAGAAGATGAGTGGCAAGGAAAACAAAGATGTGCAGATTTAATAGACCACATACCTTGTCCTTTTTGTAATAAAAAAAGTGCAACATCCGATCACAATTTGCAAAAATCTTTTCCAGAAATCGCAAAAAGTTTACATCCTAACTTTGATCCAAATTTAATTTTACCATTCTCTAAGAAGGTTTATCCATGGTGGTGTGCTGACTGTAATGATTACTATCAAAAATCTGTAAGTTGTAGGACCTCACAAAATCAAGGTTGCCCTAATCATATTATATATTCATTAACAGAAAAACTATTATGTGCAGTATTCAACAAAATAATCGGTGGCTTTGCCAATTCTATACTTGAGTCAATTCGGTGGAAATCGAATGGCAATCCTGTTGAGATTGACATGTATCACGATACATTACTTATAGCAATAGAATATGATGGGAAACATCATGACACAGAAAAGCGTTTATTGTCTGACCAAGAAAAAAATAATATGCTAGTTAATCGTAAAGAAATTAAAACCCTGATTCGAATACGTGAAGATGGCTTACCTTCATTAAAATACGACGACAATAACCAACATTATATAATATGTGGGAAACATGAATACACATATAAGTTCTTAGTGCCTGCAATTCAAGAAGCAATATATATACTAATTCATAAATACAATTTTATTATTAAAGAATACTCTGATGAAGAATTGTATAGTTTTATTTACACATTTCTTCCAGAACTTTCACGTTCTGATTATTTATCTGACAGTACAAAGAGAAAGACAATTGAAAATTATGTCCCTGGACTGTTAAGGCATATATCAGAAGAATATAAAAATCTTTCATATGGATCAAGTAAATTAATAAAGATTACTTGTCCTCGGGAGGAGTGCCGCTCCGAAGATGTTAGAACAGTTAAAAAATTTGTTAAATCACAAGGAAAGTGCAAAAAGTGTCTTCATTTCGTAAAAGACATATATACCAAAGATAGTCCACTGGAAAGATGGCATCCCCAAAATAATCGCTTAATGAGCTAGCTATTAATAATAATAATTTTGTATAGATTATGCTCTTTTTTACTTGTGTTTTACTAATATTCTGCTAGGCAAGATTCGTTAACTGTTCTGGGGAAGTTGTCTTCAGTGGCTCACTTCAAAAAATTGTGAGTCCTAACTTAGTAAACCTAGGTTAAGTCTTTTAATAAACTTGGCAATTTGTCAACCTTGTAAGATTGTGGGATCGTTATCGGGTTTACGTTTAAATTTCTAAAGTTTTGGAGTCTCTTATTGTATGCATCCTTTTTAATTGAGTCAGGGTAAAAATTGTTTAAGGGTGTATCTAGATTTCCATTGGATACTTTGCCCAAAAAATGTTTCAATCTTCTCCTAACTGTTAAACTGTATTTGCTTGAACTAATCAATTCTGCCGCTAAATCAAATTTATAAAAGTCACCTGTTGGAAAAATTCTAAGTAAATATTGCTGAATATACTCATTAAAGACATCCTTTTTGAAAAATGAATATAAACTCTTCATTTCTCCGGTTCCTTTCAATTTATTATATATATGCGGATTTTTTAAGCAAACTTCGAATCTGATAATATCGCGTTCCCACTCTTCAGGCTCTCTTTTTTGTGCTTTACACTGTTCATTTTTATCATAAATTATGGTATGAATGCTCTTGCAAGAATGATACGTGGTAGTCTTGTATTCTTCCTTTTGTTTCCTTAGTCGTTTAAAGCTTCCTTTTGTTTTTTTATATAAGAGCATATATAATGCTCTTTCACTTGCTAAGGGTACTTTTTTGTCTATCCTATAATCAATTCTAACTAAATTGTGTTTGTCATAAAGTTTTTCATCACCATAAACCGTATTTAAAGCTAACTTTACAAACCGTTCAATTTGCCAGTAATCTGTTTCTACAATGTTACCTCTTCTTAATATTTTGGTTACATCAATAAAAACACTACATCTCGACACCCCATGTGATCTATACTGTTTAGCTTTAATACCAAATAAACTGTTTGCTGTCATTATGTGATTAAAGGTCGTGCTTGTTCCATGAATGTGATCTTTGTGACGTATATGCTCTTCTTTTAATTCTATCAACAAATGAGCAGTATGTATCATCATTAATTCCCCCTCTTATATTATGTGCAAATGCTAAAATCTACTGTATTACCAATGGTTTTAGAAATAAAAGTCGTCTTGATAAGAGCTATATTTATTTCTTTCCATGAAGATTATCTAAGCAAGAGTCTGCAAATAAATAAATCTCTTCCATCGTTACCTTTATAAAGATTTAGTTACAAGATGCTATACAATACGTACATAAATAATTCCACTCTTCTAAAATGAGGAAAAGTGAGCACATAGTTAAAGTAATATTCAGCTGTATTTGCTCTATAAAAATATTTATATATATTTCTGTACTAGCTAATATATTTGAATAATCCTAGGCAAAGATGCTTAGCATACACTGAACTATAAAAAGGAGCGATTTATCGCAATTATTATAAGGGGTGTTTTGATGTCAAAAGAAAATCAGATTATAAGTAGCGAAGTATCTATCGGCGAGAAATTAAAAATTGCCAGAATAAAGAAAGGAATATCAATCAATGAGTTAGCGAAGTCAATAGATGTTACAGCACCATACTTGGTCCGTATTGAAAACAATGTACTCATTAATATCGGAATAAAAATATTCTCCAAAATTTGTTATGAGTTAGATTTATCAGATACAGATATTCTGCAAATAATACAATCCTTTAGATAGTTAATTTAAACGAAGCAAAAAAGCAGTTCTTCTATATATTAGAAGCTGCTTTTTTGTTTATATACATAATTCAGAGATACCTATTCTATCGTTTAGCAAAGTTACAAATATGTTAGACATTTTTGTATTTCTAGAGTATTAACTATTAAGGGAATACGCGAAGTTTTGGGGTCAAACATGGTAAGACCACTTTTCGTTTTTCTAGAGCTAATATTCTTTTATTATTGAAAGAAGGAACGTACGAGGAGTGGGGTCAAACATGGTAAGACCACTTTTCGTTTTTCTAGAGCTTATATTCTTTTATTATTGAAAGAAGGAACGTACGAGGAGTGGGGTCAAACATGGTAAGACCATTTTTCGCTTTTCCGGAACTTTTGTTCACTTATTATGGAATTTAAGGCGTCATCTAAAGCCTTAAGTGTAATGCCAAGTTGGTTATAAGCTAATAACGTAAGTTTTTCAGCAAATTCAATATAAACAAAAGGGGAATTATTAAATGAACAGAGATTATGAAATTATCGAAAGTTTAAACAAAATTGAAGAATTGATTCTGAGTTCCGCAAACAAAGCAAATAAGGAACATACTGTTCCAATCAGCGAATGGATGACACTCGCCAACGGTGCCAAGTACGCTGGCGTATCCAATAATACATTTTCCAAATTTAGGGAGATGGGTTTAAAAGTCTCACAGGTGGAGGGAATTAAACGAGTATCTAGCAAAGAAATCGACAAGTTTTTGGAAAGTAATAGTTTCTAAGAATGAAATGGGGAGGATTTATTTTAGTTGTATTATAATAACACTAGAGGTAACTCCTCTCCTTTTATATTTTGTCCCCACACACCATATATAGGAGGAATTATTATGACAAAGAAAAAAGTATCACCAATCAAAAGCTATAAGCTGAAAAATGGTGAGACACGATACAAGTTTCCAACATATTTAGGTGTTGATCCACTAACCGGTGAACAGATGCGTTCATCGAAAGGTGGATTTAAAAAACGGAAGGAAGCGGAATTAGCATTAGCTCGTATTAAGTTAGCTGTGGCAAATGGTACGTACCAACAAGTACGTGCAGAAACGTACCAAGAAGTTTATGACCTATGGGTAAAGCTGTACGAAAAGACTGTAGAAGAAAGCACATATGTAAAAACTGCAAGCCTCTTTAAGAATCATATTTTACCTGCGATGGGTACTTACAAAATTGAAAAGATACATGTGGATATATGTCAAAAACATTTAGACGAATGGTCATTAAAGCTTAAGAAGTATCGCACGGTAAAAGCTTATGCTGCAAAGGTGCTAGATTTTGCAATTAAGCGTGGCTATATACTAACAAATCCTTTTGTACACGTAGATTTGCCCGCTCCTTCCAAGACAGCCATTGGAGCGGATGAGGATGAACTGGAGAACTTTTACACAAGGGAGCAACTTATCGAGTTCCTATCTTGCTTAGAACGTGAAAGTAATTACAAAGCTTACGTCCTATTCCGCTTATTGGCTTTCAGTGGAGTACGTAGAGGCGAAGCTTTGGCTCTTACATGGGATGACCTATGCTTTAAGTCAAACGAACTACGCATCAACAAGGCACTTTCGCTCGGTAAAGATAACCAACTATATGTTAAACCTCCAAAAACTGGGTTACCGCGTACAATTAAGATGGATGAGAAGACAATGGCTATTCTAAAAGAATGGAAGAAAAAACAAAAACAGGATTATTTAGAGTTGGGGTACAATACTATGCAACCAAAGCAACTTGTATTTAGTAATCAACAAAATAAACATATGCAACTTACAAAAATTCGGAAGTGGATTGTGCATATTCAGGATAAATACAAACTAGATAAAATTACAACACATGGTTTACGTCATACCCATTGTTCTCTACTGTTTGAAGCAGGTGCTAGTCTCAAGGAAGTCCAAGATCGCCTAGGTCATAGTGACATAAAAACGACAATGAACATTTATGCACATGTGACAAAAAAAGCAAAAGAAGAAGCAATAATGAAGTTCTCCAACTACATTGATGGCGACAATTTTACTACGTCTTTGCCTACGTTCGATTGAAAACTATCGAAACTCAATGACACAGGCAAAAGAAAAAACCCTTGATTTACAAGGGTTTAGACATTCAATGAGACTCATAGAAATTGTACAATGGAGACGGCGGGATTTGAACCCGCGTCCAGAAACTCTAACACTTAAGCTTCTACGCGTGTATCTTGCCTATTTAGGTTTCGCGTAGCACTATGCCG